>Ga0208462_1000156_pt1 | contig 93213 bp, 99 predicted proteins | sample AD_SCU001_MetaG_FD_184452 | JGI IMG/M metagenome (GOLD analysis project Ga0208462, IMG submission 184452) | Active sludge microbial communities of municipal wastewater-treating anaerobic digesters from China - AD_SCU001_MetaG (SPAdes) (version 2) | ecosystem: Engineered > Bioreactor > Anaerobic...
CCTGCTGCTCATCGACGAGGCCCACAACTGCGGCGACGTCGTCCAGAGCATCGAGAGCGTGACGATCGAGGAGCGCGACATCGTGCAGGCCGGCCACGAACTCGCCGGGCGGCGGCGGTCGCAGCAGCAGGCGGACGCCATCACCCAGATCCTGCCGCAGATCACCCGGTTCATGGAGGCGCTCAAGGCATCGCACGAGGTTGAGGACTGGTTCGACCCTGCCATATTCCAGCGGATGATCCTCGCGGGCACGCTCTACCAGAGTGTGGAAGGGGTCGTCGACGATCTCCTCAAGATCAGCGAGGGGATCCGCGAGAAGAACATGCAGGCAGGTGAGTTCCGGGAGAGCGCGATCGAGCGGCTGACCGAGTTCTTCTACCGGATCTTCCGGTCTGCCGCCGACCCGGCCTACCTGACGGTCTACCGGAAGGCGGACGACGGCACGGTGGCGCTCGAGGTGAGAAACATCGACCCGAGCACCAAACTCCAGGATATCGCCCGGGCACATGCATGCTGCATCCTGATATCCGGGACGCTCTCTCCCATCGAGAGTTACCGGCGCTACTACTTCGGCGATCTTCCCGTCACCGCGATATCGCTCCCGAACGCCTTCCCTCCCGAGAACCGTCGCATCCTCTGCGCCGATGACATCACCACCGCCTACTCGATGCGCCGGGACCGGGATAACCTCGCCCGGACCGAGGACTACATCGCCACGTTTGCCGCCCTCCCCGGAAACCTCGCGATCTACTTCCCCTCCTACGACCTCCTCAACACGTTCGCGGAGCGGTGCGCCCCCCGGATCAGAAAAAAGCAGATCTACGTCGAGCCCAAAGATACCGCCGCCGCCGCCGTCATGCTCCGGGAGTTCATGGCCCTCCCCGGGACAGGCCGGTTCGGCATCCTCTTTGCGGTCTGCGGCGGCAAGTGGAGCGAGGGCCTCGATTACCGGGGCGAGATGCTCGCGGGCGCGCTGGTCATCGGCCTCCCGCTCGCGCCGTTCAACCGCGTTCGCCGGATGGTGATCGAGTACTTCCGGATGAAGTTCGGGACGGAGGGCGAGTTCATCAGTTATACCCTCCCGGCGATCAACCGCGCCCTCCAGGCGCTCGGACGGGTGCTCCGGACGCCCGAGGACCGGGGAATGCTCGTCCTCGGGGAGCGGCGGTTCCTGGAACCCCGGGTCCGTGCCGGGCTGCCGCCGTGGATGCAGGAGGAGATGACGACCTGCACCATCGACCTCTTCCGGAAGGAGGCCGGCAGATGGCGATCGTGACCGGGTCATGCCGGTTCGGCCTCTGGCATGTCCACGTGGCATGGCAGGACGACCTTGTCTACCGGGTGCGTTTTGCGCGCGCCGGGATCGCGGGCCCGGTCCCGGAGGCGATCCTGCGCTACTGTGCCGGGCGGCGGGAGGACCTCTCCTCCCTCCGGAGTATTGCGACCGAGGGGGAATCGACGTTTGCCGCGATTTACCGCGCGGTTCGTGCGATCCCCTGCGGGGAGACCGCCACCTACGGCGAGATCGCTCGGAGGGTCGGGACCGCACCCCGGGCTGTCGGGTCGGCGATGGCCCGAAACCCGACCCCGATCGTGGTGCCCTGCCACCGGGTCGTCGCAAAGACCGGGATAGGCGGGTTCTCCCCGGACCCGGCCATCAAGGAGGCGCTGCTCGCCATGGAGCGCCGAGAGAAGGGGAGAGGTTAACAGGTAACTCTGCCTATATAGCTACTTACATGAAGATCGTGGTCCTGGGTGCGGGCGCGGTCGGCCTGACCGTCGCCGCGAAGTTGTCCCGTGTCGCGGAGGTCCATGCCGTTGCCCGGAAGCGGCATGCTGACGCTGTGCGGGAACGGGGTTTCCTGATGACCGGCATATGGGGGGAAGGTACCTGCCGCTTCAGCTGCTCCGAGGACCTTCCCCGCACGTGGCAGGCCGCCGACTATTACATCATCACCGCAAAATCCACCGATACGGAGGCGGTCTGCCGCCAGTTCGCGGACGCGATCCGGGGGCGCGAGGTGGTGAGCCTCCAGAACGGGATCGGGAACGAGGAGGTCATCGGGCGGTTCACCGACCGGGTCATCGGGGGGATGATCATCACCGGGTTCGAGTGGCGGGGCGATGCGGCGGTTCATGTCTCGGTGGAGGCGGCGCCCGTGAAACTCGGCAGGTTCCCGTCCGGCACGGGCGAAGCGGTCGGTCGTCTCGCAGACCTCCTGCTCGCGGCCGGCATCCGTACGGAGGTGACCGGTGAGATCAGGAGCGATCTCTGGTCAAAGACCCTCTACAACTGTGCGTTAAACCCGCTTGGCGCCATCATGAACGTTCCCTACGGGGCGCTCGCCGATCCGCACGCCTGGGCGGTCGTCACCGAGATCGTCCGGGAGGCCTACCGGGTGGTGGGGGCCGAGGGCGTCACCCTCCCCCTGGCGACGCCGGAGGCGTACCTGGAGTACCTCCAGACCGCCCAGCTCCCCGCGACGGCCGCCCATCACTCGTCGATGCTCCAGGACCTCGCCCGCGGGCACAAGACCGAGATCGACTTCATGAACGGCGCCGTGGCTGCGCTCGCCCGGAGGCACGGTCTCGACGCGCCCTATAACGCCTGCATCGCCGAACTGATCCGCTTCCGGGAACGGCTCTGACGGTTGGGTGAGTATGCGTTCGGCGGTTATCCTTGTGGGCGGAGCGGCACGGCGTGCCGGAGGGCGGGAGAAGTACTTCTTCACCTTCCAGGGCAAGACCTTCATCGACCGCCTCATTGGCACCCTGCGGGAGGTGGTGGACGAGATCGTTGTGGTCGCGCGGGATCCGGAGCAGTGCGAACGGTTCATCCATCTCGGCGACGTCCGGTGCATACCGGATATCAGGAGGGATCTCGGGCCCATCGGCGGCCTGCACGCGGGGGCGCTCGCGGTGCACGGCGAGTACATCTTCGTTGCCGCCTGCGACATGCCCTGTATCAATCCCGGGGTGGTGAGGCTGCTCTTTGACGCCGCTGCCGGGTACGACGCCGCAATCCCGAGCTGGAATGCCGATATGCTCGAACCGCTCCACGCGGTCTACCGGAAGAGCGCACTGCTCGCCTACCTGGAGGAGCACGAATCGCTCTCGCTCCGCTCGATGGTCCGGAGCCTGAACACCCGGTACGTAGACATCGGGATGATCCGGGAGATCGACCCCGACCTCCTGACGTTTACGAACATCAATAAGATCGAAGACCTGCGGCTGATCGACCCGTCGGCGGAGCACGGGCGGGACGATGCGTGCAGGTCCGGGCTGGAACCGTCCTGACCTATTCCCGGGGCGGGCCTTCGAGAGTCCTGCCTGACCCGGGGCCTGGCAACCGTTATCACCGATGATGGGGCGAGCCCCCGGTCCCCGCCGGAGCGGATCCGTGTGCCCCCCTATTGCATCGATTCCAAACTAACGGACCATATCTGGCCTTCGCCCCACCCCACCCATAGCGCTCCTCTTCGCCCCCTCGCCCCGGTAGGGGCGGGGGCAGTGCGTGGGGATAAAGCCGTATCGGGTTCTCCTCCGGGGTTTCCCCCTCCCCGCAGGTGGGAACTCATACGTTCCTCTCCGGCAACCCCCACCCCGCCCGCGCTTCGCGCTCCTCCCCCGCCCCCTCCCGGGGGCGAGGGCGGTCATGGCGATACCCGGTGGGAAGCCGTGCCCGGGGAGCGGTGCTGACGCCGGTTTCCCGGGGGAAGGGGGGAGTGGGGCCGAATCCGGTTCCTCCCCGGGATCTCCCCGTGCAGTGGACCGTGGGGGTATCGCCAGGAGGGGGTGGGGTATGCCGGCCCCCGTGCCGCGCCAATCCCTGGGTCTTCGCGGCCCGAAACGCCGGTTTTCCCCGGATCCCGGTGCTAAATATTCCACGGGTTATTCCCGGACCCCGGGGGAGCCGCGACACCGTTCCCTGCAGGATTGCGCGGGTGCCGGTGTGCCGTCCGGGAGGGCGGCCCTGCACCACGACCACAAGATTTATATCTGTTATTCGTGTAGTCAGGGCCTAATGTCATCGGGGGAAGTGACTTCAACCAGATCTACCGGAGGAGGACGGCTCGGCCCCGGAGCAGTGCTGTCCGCACACTCCGACTGCAGGAGTCGCAGGCCGGGTGCCGCCCGGTTCCTTGCGCCTCTCCTTATGTGCTGCTTTCTTGCCGCCGCCCTGTGCGGGTCCGTCTCCGCTGATGAGGGAGACTACGCTCCTCTCTGGGAGAGGGGGGTCGACGATGTCGTCGGTTCCGTGGCGATCACCCGCGACGGCTCTGCAGTCGTTGCCGGTGCGGGCTCAACGGTCTACCTCCTGGACCGGGAGGGAGATCTCCTCTGGAAGACCACTGTCGGTTCCCGGATAAACGGTGTCGGCATATCGCCCGAAGGGTCACGCATCGGCGTCGCCGCAGATAAACTCTACCTCTTTGACGGTGACGGAAACCTGCTCTGGACCGAGAAGACGACGTATGTCTACCTGGGTGTGGCTCTCTCGTCAAACGGCACTTACATTGCCGCTGCATGTGACAACGGCGCTATATTCATCTTCGACCAGAATAAGAAGGCGCTCTGGGACTACGATATGGGCACCGACAGTTACGGCATCGCCATGTCGGAGAACGGCCGGAGGATCGCGCTCGGGTGCGACAACCAGGGAGTCTACTACCTCAACAGCGGCGAGGGGGAGTCCTGGAGTTACGGGACCGGTAAGCGCGTGAAAGGCATCGCCCTCACTCCCGACGGCCGATTCGTGGCCGCCGGTTCTCTTGACCGGTGCGTCTACCTCTCCACGGGGGAGGGGGAACACCTCTGGAAGTACCCCGCCGCAGAGGCCATACTCTCAACAGCGTTGACAAATGAAGCGAATGAGGTCCTCGCCGCGTCGGGCAGGACGGTCTACGTTCTCGATCACTCGGGGGCCGAGCTCCAGAAGATCACCCTCGACGGCCGTGCAGAGTCGATCGCCGTGACCCCTGACGGTTCGTTCCTTGCCGCCGGGGGCGGCGACAGCGATCAGTCCATCCATATCTTCACGAGAGACGCGGCCCTGATCGAGCGTATGAACTCGACGGAACCTGCGGCGAACGGGACCGGACTCCCGGACAGCCCGGCAAGCAGCGTGACCGTCCCTGCAACCCCTGCAAACAGCAGCGTGGATACGGCGAAGGTGAGCGCCCTGGCCGGGGATGGTGATGTCTCCATCGCCTCGCAGGTGCTCGGTTGGGTGGAGAACATCTTCTCCCTGCTCTTCAAGCCCCAGGAGGACTTCCTCGCCTGACCTCCCCCGGCGTCTGCCCGGCAGTCGCCGCCACCCCATGACCGGAGCCGGATCTTCCCCGGGATCTCCCCCTGCAGTGGGCCGCAGTGGCTATCGCAACCGGGGAAGGGGACCGGGGAGGGGGCAGTGCCCCCGTCCCGCACACGGTGACACCCGAAACCCCGCCCCCACCGTGAAGGTCGGGGGGAGTGCCCGGGCGTCATCATCACCCCTCCCTGAGGCGTTCGACCCCGAGAGCGCCCGCGTACGCGAGCGTGCTCACGAGGATGATCGTCGCCCCCGACGGGACGTCGAGGAGGTAGGAGAGCCAGATCCCCGCGACGGTGAAGACGATGCCGAGCGCGACGGCAAGAAGCATCATGCTCCATATGCGTGTGGTGTAGAGACGGCTGATCGCCGCCGGGAGCGTGAGGAGCGCGATCACGAGGATGATCCCCACCACCCGTATCAGCATCACCACCGTGAGCGCGATCAGAACCAGGAGGAGGAGCGAGAGCCGCTCGACCGGGAGGTTCATGACCGTTGCGTAATCCGGGTCGAACGTGACCGCCTGGAGTTCCCGGTAGAGGAAGGCCACGACGGCGACGATGACGGCGGTGAGGGCCGCCATCAGCAGGATGTCCCCCCGCGGCACGAGGAGGATGTTCCCGAAGAGGTAGGAGAAGAGGTCGGGAGCAAACCCCGGCGTTAAGTAGACGAAGAGGATCCCGAGCGCCATCCCGGCCGCCCAGACCGCGCCGATGAGGGTATCCATCTGCTGTTTTGCCCGGAGCTGGAGCGCGCCCATCCCGAGTGCTGTCGCCACGGTGAACCCGGCGGCGCCGAGGAGGGGGTCGATCCCGAGGAAGTAGCCAAGCCCAATCCCCCCGAAGGCCGCGTGGGATATGCCGCCGCTGATCGCGACCATCCGCCGCACCACGACGTAGGTGCCGATGATGCCGCAGGCGACGCTCGCGAGCATCCCGGCGATGAGCGCGTTCCTGAAGAACTCAAACCCGAGCACCTCAAACATGCTCACTCCTCCCGGGAATGCTCAGAGAAGACCCGGTGCGGAACCCCGTGGGCGATCAGGTCCACCGGGCAGTGGTATGCGGCCTCGAGCATATCAGGCGTGATCTCGTTTGTGTCGTGCGTGTAGAGGCGCCGGTTTAAGCAGGCGACCCTGGTCACGTGCCCCGGGAGCACCCCGATGTCGTGGGTCACGAGGACGATTGCCATCCGGTCGCGGAGCCCCTCCAGGATCTCGTAGAACTGTGCCTGTGTTGGGGCATCCACATAGACCGTCGGTTCGTCGAGGAGGAGCACCTTCGGGTCGCCGACGAGCGCCCGGGCGATGATCGCCCGCTGCTGCTCCCCGCCCGAGAGGTCCTGGATCTGCCGGTCGGCGAGAGCGGCGATCTGCATCGTCTCGAGCGCTTCCTCCGTCCGGACATGGTCTTTTTTGTCGTAGCGCCGTGGGCGGCGGGTGATGTGGCCGAGACGGCCGGAGAGGACCATCTCCCGCACGGTGATCGGATACTGGAAGTCGAATGTCCGGAACTGCGGGACATAACCGAGATCCTTTCGCATCGCCGCATCAGTGCTGCCGAGGATCCGGACCTTGCCGCGGCAGGGGGTGAGGAGCCCGAGGATCACCCGGAGGAGCGTCGTCTTCCCGCCGCCGTTCGGCCCGATGATCGCGTAGAACTCGCCCGGGTGGATGGCGAGGCTCACCCCCTCGAGCACGGTATGGCCGCGCAGCCTGACCCAGACGTCGTCGACCTCGATGACGGGGTTATCGCTCATGGCCTGCTACTCTCCGCGAATGCCGAGGCCACGTGCCGCATGTTCGCGAGGTAGTCTTTCGCGAGCGGGCTTACCAGCACCACGGTGCCGCCGATCTCCCTCGCGATCACCTCGGCGCTCCGGGAGGAGTACTCGGGCGACGCAAATACCACCGTGATATGCTCCTCCTTTGCCTGCTCGATGAGGTGCTCTATTCCCCGCGGGGAGGGCTCTTTCCCCTCGTTCTCGATCGGGATCTGCTCCAGGCCATAGTCCCGGGCAAAGTAGGCCCACGACGGGTGGTAGACCATGATCTTCGTCACCCCGGATCGGGCAAGCGCCCCGGTGATCTCCCTATCCAGGGCATCGAGCTCCTCCAGGTAGGCGTCGGCGTTCCGGCGGTATTCATCGGCGTTCGCCGGGTCGACCTCGATGAACCCCTGGCAGATGTTTTCGACCATCACCTTCGCGTTCCGGGGGGAAACCCAGATGTGCGGGTCGGTCCCCCGGTGACCGTCCTCGCCGGTCGATATCAGGTCGATGCCGCGCGAGCAGTCGACGATGAGCATACCGTGGTTCAGGGCGGCGATCTTGTCTTTCCAGGCGAGTTCGAACTCTATTCCCGACCCCACCACGGCATACATGTCGGCCTTTGCGACGTCGGCAAGGATGCCCGGCGGCGGTTCGTAGGTGTGCGGGTCGGCCCCCGGCGGCACCAGCAGGACGACACGGGCGTGATCACCCCCCACCCGTTCCACGAACTCCTGCTCGGGCGGTATGGTGACCGCGACGACGATCTCCCCGTCCTGCTGGTGGCGGTCGGTTCCAATGCACCCCGCCGTGGCTGCTGTGAGCAGGAGGACTGCAAATGCGGCTGCAACGAGTGAACGGGAAGTGATATTGCCTCTATCCTGTGGTTCCATCTTCTCCGCCTCAAATTTGGTCTGAAGCTAAATTATGCCCCCCCCGGTTCTTCGAGGGGCAGCAGCAGCAGTGATCGTGCTCGATCTCCCCGCAGCCGCTCATCATCGGGTGCCCGAGCGACGTGCATATCCTGTTCGTGAGTTCTTTTGAGAAGCACTGCTCGATCTTCTTCGCTTCAATGCAGGCCTCGCCGGGCTCGAGGCCGTAGCGGCTGAGGACCAGGGCGACGATCCTGTGGCGGCGGATCAGGAACCGGGCATAGTCGGTGCCAAGAGTTGTGAGCCGCACCCCGTGGTAGGGCGACTGCTCGATGTAGCCCGCCTTTGCTATCTCTGCAAGCGTCTTTGTCGCCGTTGAGGGCGCGACCGAGAACCGGGCGGCAATCTCGGTCGTCTTCACGACATCCCCCTGCGTGTAGATGTATTTGAGGTATTCGGCCTTCTTTGAAGAGAGTTCGTGCCCGGTGATCCCCTGCATGAGAAGAGGATGGATCTTTTCAGGAGAAAAGTTTTCGGTGTGGCTAAACCCTGTGGCCGGTCCCGGGCGGGACCGGTTCGCCGACGACGTAGTGCCGCCGGTTCTCCGTGATCACCGCCCTCCCGGAGAACCCGAGCGGCAGGTCCTCCTTGACGATGACGTTGAGGTAGCAGGGGTTGCGGCAGACGGTCGAGGAGGGCGCGTTCTTCTCGGTCGCGACGATCGAAGTCTCCCGACCCATCCAGCGCTCGTTGTAGCGGTCGTAGATCCGGTCCGCCTCGGCGAGCAGCGCCCGGGACCGGACTTTCCGTACCCGCTCGGGAAGATCTTTTAAGGTGGCGGCGGGCGTGCCGGGCCGCCGGGAGTAGCGGGTGACGTTCACCTTCACAAACGCCGCCCGTCGCAGGAGGTCAAGCGTCTGCCGGAAATCTTCGTCTGTCTCCCCGGGAAACCCGGTGATGAAGTCCGACGAGATCATCATGTCCGGATACTGTTCCCGGAACGCATCGACGATCCGGATAACGTCGGCCGCGCGGTAGCCGCGCTGCATCCGTTCGAGGACGGCGTCGGAGCCCGACTGGGCGGGGAGGTGGAGGAACCGAAAGATCTTATCGCTTGTGCAGGCGTCGACGAGAGGTTCGAGGATCCCGAGCACCGAGGCGGGGTGCATCATCCCCAATCGGACGGAGAATCGCCCGGGGATCTCCGCGATCGCCTGCAGGAGGTCGGGGAGCGACTCGCCCCGGTCGAGCCCCCAGGCGGCCACGTCCTGCCCGGTCAGCTGGATCTCATAGGCTCCCGACGCCACAAGGCGCCGGACGGCGTCGAGGATAGCTTCGGGCGGAGCGCTCACGAGCCGCCCCCGTGCGAGCCGGGTGATGCAGTAACTGCACCGGCCGACGCACCCGCTCGCCACCTGCACCACCCCGATCGCACCGGCACCACGGCTGCCGACGCCGTCGGAGCGTTCCTGGATCTCGGCCGGGAGAATGACGCGCGGCGTGCAGACCGACCGGATCAACTCCATCTGCACGAGCGGCATGCACCCGGTCACGTAGAGGTCCCGGCCGGCGAACAGAGCGAGGCGCCGGAGCATCTTTCGTTCGGTCGCCCCGATCACCGTGCAGGTGTTGACGATCACCGCGTCCGCCTCGTCCGGCCCGGTCAGCGTGCACCCGAGCCCCTCCAGTATCGCCGCGAGCCTCCGGGCGTCGGCGTTGTTGTAGGTGCACCCGTAACTCTCGATGTAGACTTTCTTCCCTCTCAGATCATCGATGGTGATGGTGAACGACTCTCCCTGCGCGGTCGGGCCGCCGGCCCGATCGCCCGGCGGTGTGCTCTCCCCCATCGGCCGGAGAATATTCTGCCATCTCCCGGCCGATCCGTGCGGAGCACAATACTTAACCGCTAATATTACAATTTCTTTACTCGATGATTAAAATAGGGTTGCTGGGATGCGGCAACGTCGGGCGCATCATCGCCACGCACGCCGAGAGCATCCAGGTTGTTGCGGTCTTTGATATCATCCCCGGGCGGGCGGAGGAACTGGCGGCGCTCTGCCACGCCCGGCCATACACGGACTTTGACGCCTTCATGCGGGAGGACTTCTCGATCGTCGTGGAGGCCGCCTCGGTCGACGCCGTCAAACTCTACGGGGAGGCGGTCCTCCGGTCGGGACGGGATATCGTCGTCCTCTCCGGGGGAGCGCTCGCGGACGAGGAGTTCCGTGAACGCCTCATCGAGGCTGCACGGGCGGCGGGAAAGAAGATCCGGGTCCCGAGCGGCGCCATCATCGGGCTCGACAACCTCAAGATCGGCCAGGTTTCGCCGCCGAAAAAACTCCTCCTCCGGACGACAAAACCCCCCGCGTCGCTTGGGCTCTCTGTTGCGGCCCGGACAGAGGTATTTAAGGGGCTGGCGCACGATTGTATAAAGCAATACCCGAAGAACATCAACGTCGCGGTAGCATTGGGACTCGCTGCCGGCCGGGATGCCGACGTGGAGCTCTGGGCCGACCCCGCAGCGGAGAGGAATATCCACGAAATATTCGTCGAGGGCGACTTCGGGGACATCTACGTCCGGGTCAGGAACGTCCCAAGCCCCGATAACCCCGCCACAAGTTATATGGCGGCCCTCTCCATCCTGACGCTCTTAAAGAACCTCGATAACCCTCTGGTGGTGGGTACGTAGCAATGGAAGCGGAGATTCGTGCGCTTAAAGTCCGGAAGAACGCAGTCGTCATGGCGCATAACTACCAGCCCCTGGAGATCCAGGCGTTCGCCGACGTGGTGGGCGACAGCCTCGAGCTCGCGGTGAAGGCGAAGGAGACCGGGGCGGACCTGATCGTCGTCTGCGGTGTCCGGTTCATGGCCGAGACGGCGAAGATCTTAAATCCGAACAGGAAGGTCGTCATCCCGGTGGAGGATGCGGGGTGTCCCCTCGCCGACTTCCTGACCCCGGACCTGATCCGGGAGGCAAAAGAGCGGTATCCCGATGCCGCCGTGGTCGTCTACGTCAACAGCACGGCGGAGAGCAAGGCGCTCGCCGACATAACCTGCACCTCCGCAAACGCAGTTCAGGTCGTCAGGTCGCTCCCAAACGATACGATCCTCTTTGGGCCGGATGCGAACCTCGCGGCATACGTCCAGCGTGAGCTCCCGGAGAAGACGATCGTCCCGGTGCCGCCCGGCGGCCACTGCTACGTCCACACCGGGTTTACCCTTGCCGACGTCGAAGCGGCCAAAAAGAAGGGCGGTATGATCGTCTGCCACCCCGAATGCCTGCCGGAGGTCCAGGAGCAGGCGGACATGATCGCGTCCACGGGGGGCATGGTCCGGGGCGCGGCCGGCGGGGACGAGCCCTGGTCGGTCTTCACCGAGCGGGAGATGGTCTCCCGTCTCCGGGTGCTCTACCCGGGAAGGGTCTTTTACGAGAAGCCGGAGGCGGTCTGCGCGGATATGAAGAAGATATCCCCTGCCGATCTGCGGCAGGCGCTCGAGCGCGAGGAGCACGAGGTCGTCCTCCCCCGGGAGGTCATGGACCGGGCGCGGCGGGCGATCGAGCGGATGATCGCCGTCGGGGCGTGAGTGCGGATGATCCCGATCGAGGACCTGCTCGGGTTCGTCCGGGAAGATGCGCCGTGGGGTGACGTCACCTCCGAAGCGGTCGTCCCCGACGTCGCCTGCCGGGCGGTGGTCCGGGCGAAAGGCCGGGGGGTCGTCGCGGGACTTCTGGAAGCGCGAACACTCTTCGAGCACTTCGGGGTCACGGTCCGCGAGCGTTCCGCCGACGGCCGGGCGGTCGTCCCGGGGACGGTCCTCCTCGAACTCGACGGCCCCGCGCGGGCGATCCTCCTCGTGGAGCGGACAGCGCTCAACATCATCGGGCGGATGAGCGGGATTGCGACCCGGACCCGGGAGGCGGTCGAGGCCGTCCGGGCGGTCTCGCCGGACGTCCGGGTCGCGGCGACCCGGAAGACGGCCCCGGGGCTCCGGATGCTCGACAAGAAGGCGGTAATCCTCGGTGGGGGCGACCCGCACCGCTACTCCCTCTCGGACATGGTCCTGATCAAGGATAACCACCTTGCGCTGGTGCCCCTCCCGGAGGCGATCCGGAGAGCGAAGAAGGAGAGCCTCTACCGGGCGGTCGAGGTGGAGGTCGAGACAGTAGAGGACGCGATCACGGCCGCCGGCGCCGGCGCCGATATCATCCTGCTCGACAACATGACCCCGGACGCGGTCCGGGAAACCGTCCGGGCGCTTGCCGGGCGGGGTCTCCGGGACCGCCTGACCCTCGAGGTATCCGGGGGGATTGGGGATGACGACCTCGCCGGGTACGCCGCCGCCGGGGTAGACATCATCAGCATGGGTGCGCTCACCCACACGGTCAGGAACTTCGACGTGAGCCTGGATATTCTCCCGGGCGCGGGCACGGTCCGGGTTTTGTGACCGGTGCCGGAAGCGCCCCGGCAAGGTCGTGGTTCATGAGATACTCCCGGATCGCCCTCGATCCCGCCCAACCGGCGTCAAGCTGTCTGACGACCGCATCGATATTTCGGGCCTGTTGCCGGATCGCGTCCGACTGTTCGTTCTCGGCCAGATCGGCCATCGCCATGAGCACCTGGAGGGGGTGGCGGATCCGGTCGGCAAGGGTCGCGAACTGCTCGATGTTCGCTTCGATCTGGTCAAGAGCCTTTTTTTTCTGCTCCTCAAGTGATGCCGGTGTCTCTCCTGTGTCGATCTGCCGCCATGCCCCGTTCTGCCGGATGACGGCGGTCTGATGGGTGGAGGCGATCTCCAGCAATTCGCATGCCCCACAGGCACCGAGCGGGTAGGCACAGACGGCGTTGATCCGGTTGTCCTTGAGGGACCGGTTGATCGTCGCCTCATACCCCATAAAAGCGTCCCATTCCGCTGCCGTCAGCCAGGAGAGGTTGCCGGTGATGAACAGGCCTTCGTACCCTCCCTCCTGCGCCTCGAGTCCGTTTTTGATGCAATTCTCCGCTGCGGCAATGCCCGAGAAGGTGCCTTCGCGGAAGTACCAGTCGCGCGCATCCAGGATCTCGACCTGCCTCCGTTCCAGGCGTCGGTCCAGGTCTTTGACACTTCTTGCGAGCACCCGCCGGGCTGAACCGGCCTGCAGGGGCTCCGCAGTGATCCATATGCAACGGGCGTTCTGTTCCAGCCCGGACTGGAAATAAGGCACCAGGGTGTCGATAAGGTCGTGCCGGTGCTGGTAGATGAGGCAGGCATGTGTGCCCCATGGTAGCCTGGAGAGGGGCGCCGTTGTTCCATCTCTGCAGCAGTCACTGTCCGTCACTGTGGCAACATCCTCGTAGGCGTCAGGATCCGCTCCCGGGATCCGGGTTGCCCGGCATCGCGCCTGCTGGGGCGAGCACTACCCGTTGTTCCCGGAACGTCTGCGATAGGGGGATAGAACGCCCGGGGTAAAATAGGTTTCCAAAAATCTCTGTGGTGTGAGGCAAATCTCTCCCCGCCCCGGCCGGCATTTGCCTGGCGGTATACCGTTCAGACTCATGGGATCGCCCGGAATCCCCGGACGGACAATTGCGCGGGGGTGAGAAGAGCAGGAGGATCAGGATGCGTCCGGCATATCCTCCATCGCGAGCTCATCGAGGAACGGCATGACCCCTTTGACGTACGGCGCGGGTTTCCCCTCCCGTATCCCGATCTCCCCGTAGGCGACGATTTCCACGACCAGCGGGAGCTCATCCAGGCGCCGGGTGAAGAGGGGGTCCGACTCGGTGGCGAACCGCAGGAATGCATCCAGCCTGATGAACGGGCGCTCCAGGTCGGGGACGTCGCCGTACTCCTGCAGGTCTTCCTTGAGTGTGGAATCCCTGGCCAGGTCTTCCTCAAAGTAGAGGTAGATGTGGAAGTTGTGGCGCTTTCCCATCGTATCAAGATCCCTGATATCGATCTTCGCTCCGGGGATGATGCCGAGGCGTTCCAGGTCCGGCGGGAACGTCGTACCCTCCGGTGTACCGGTCGGACTCTTCATACTATGGTGAAGGGAGCGATAGTAGAAAAAAGCACCCCCCGGGGGCAGCCCCGCGGGGGTAAAACCTTATACTCCGGCGCTCTAAGGTGGGCGTGAGGTGGCCTATGGCAGGAAAGGATTCGTCGAGACCGGGAGGAAAGGCCGTAGACCTCGACAGCGAGCAGAGACTCCACAGGTACCTCGCGATGCTGGAGTCCGGGGATCTCAATCAGCGCTGGCGTGCTGCAGATGCGCTCGGGGAGATGGGCGACCGCCGTGCGTTGCAGCCGCTGATCCGGGCGCTCTCAGACGAGTACGTCGATGTCCGGTGGAAGGCGGCGAGGGCGCTCGGGATCATCGATGAACGCGAACCCGTACTCCCTCTGATACGGAGCCTGGAGGACGACAGCCCCTGGGTCCGGGAGGGGGCGGCGTGGGCGCTCGGGAAGATCGGCGACCCCCGGGGCGTCGAACCGCTGATCCAGTTGCTTGCCGACGCAAAACACCGGGTCCGCCGGACGGCGGCATGGGCGCTTGGCCGGATAGGGAACCCGCGGGCCAGGGAACCCCTGGTGCGTCTCCTCGGCGATCCCGACCGCGGCGTCAGGCTTGCCGCCCGGGAGGCGCTCGACGAGATCGGGACCGAGCGGGAGATCCCGAGCATCTGACGGGTCGTTTCCAGCGCTGTCGGGAGGGACTCTTCTTCGCAGATCTCCGGTCACGCTGCTTCCCCATGGTCGACTGACCTGCGTAACCCGGGCCGCATTGTCCGGCATCCCGGGAGCCCCCATGGCATACCCGCATAGCGGACGGCGGGAGAGGATAACCCGTCATTGATGTGCCTCGAATCCGGTAATGACTTCTGTTATCCGCCTCAGTGTTGCGATTGGTTTATATATTCGGTCTTCCGGAAATTTATCCAATGGACTTATTCATGAAGTGCGCCATCGAGGAGGCGGAGACGGGCCTGCGGGAGGGTGGGATACCCATCGGATCGGTTCTGGTCCGGGCCGGCTGCATCATCGGCCGGGGGCACAACCGCCGTGTCCAGGACAACGACCCCTTGCTTCACGCCGAGATCGACTGCCTGAGGAACGCAGGCCGGATTGGTAGTTACGCAGAGTGCACGCTCTACTCCACGCTGATGCCCTGCTACCTCTGTGCGGGAGCGGTCGTCCAGTTCGGGATCAGGAAGGTCGTGGCCGGGGAGTCGGCAAACTTCCCGGGAGCCCGGGAGTTCCTTGAGTCCCACGGGGTCGAGGTGATCGACCTGGACCTCGACGTCTGCAGGACGATGATGCACGCGTTCATTGAGGCGCACCCCGATCTCTGGCACGAGGATATCGGGGAACTGTGAGCGGCTGGTGGTCCATGGCCGGAGATGCGCTGCTCCGTTACGCCGTCGTTGCCGCCGCCGCGCTCCTCATCGGGGCCGCTGTCGCCCTTGCGGCCGCTCCCCTCCCCGGCAGCGACGCCGATCGGGAGGCGCTCTTTCTGGTCTCGACGATCGACGCGCTCCTGCAGGGCGTCTACGACGGCAGCGTATCGTTTGATGAACTTGCGGCGCACGGCGACCTCGGCATCGGGTGCGGCGACCGGCTCGACGGGGAGCTGGTCGGCGTCGACGGCGAGTGGTACCTGGTTCGGACCGACGGGCGGGCTTACCCAACCGCCGGGAGCGCGACGACGCCCTTTGCGGCCGCGACGTTCTTTGACCCGGATATGACGGTCACGATCGATGAACCAATGAACCTGACCGCTCTTTCGGGTTACCTGGAGACTGTGTTCCCCTCAAGGAACCTCTTCTACGCGATCAGGCTGGACGGCACCTTCCCGCAGGTGGTGACCCGGAGCGTGCCCATCCAGGAGAAACCCTACCCGCGGCTCGCCGACGTGACGGCAAACCAGACGGTCTTTGTGTTCGAGAACGTCACCGGGACCGCCGTCGGGTTCTGGACGCCCGCACTGGCGAAAGGGGTCAACGTTCCCGGGTACCACCTCCACTTCATCACGGGCGACCGCACCGGCGGCGGGCACCTGCTCGACATGACCGTAGCGAAAGGCAGCGTGCAGCTCGACGCCACGGCAAACTTAACCATGGTTCTTCCTCCCGGCGGCGACTTCTGGACGGTCGACCTCTCGGGAAACCTCTCCGATGATCTTGAGCAGGTGGAGAAGTAACGCACCGGTTCCGGATCGCCGGGGGCGCGACGCTGCTCTCCGCCCCCGCCCGCGCCGGGTGTGCGTTCCGCTCCGGCATCTCCCATCCCCGCCCCCGGGTGGGGGCGGGGGTAGTGCGTGGCGATATCCGGGGATAAGCCGTGCCAGGGGGTGGTGCTGGCGGCGGTTTCCCGGGAGAAGGGGGGAGTGCGAGCCCGGGCCCGGCCCCTCCCCCGGATCTCCCCGTGCACTGGACCGGGGTGGCTATTGCCACGGGGAATGGGGACCGGGGAGGGAGCTCGCCCCCCTCCCCGGAGGTAGGTACCCTTACGTTCCTCTCCTGCATCCCCTGCCCGACCGCCTTCGCGAAGAACCCGAACCCCGTGGATCCGGCGGCCTCATACCGTCACCCTTCGTGCGGGGTGACCGGGCCAAAAAAGAGGTCTAACGGACGACGAGCAGCGGCGACCTGATTGCACCACCGATGTCTTCGAGCAGGGCGCCGATCCGGGTCTTCCCGCTCTTGCCGAAAGCCCCCATGACGACCAGCCCGTATTCGCCGGAGTTCGCCTCTCTGACGACCTCGTCCCTGACGCGACCCTCGACGATCTTCGACGAGCATCGGACCTTCTCCCCCGTATAGCGGGAGAGGATGCCGGCGAGGTCATCCTCGGTGCTCTTGTGCATATCCGCCCAGATCCGGCTCTCATAATCTCTCAGCCTGTCGCAGATGCCACTCTGGGCACAGAAGTTGAACGCCATCGCTTTGGCCTCCGCAATGTCCAGCACCGAGAAGAGGACCACCTCGGCATTCTTCCGCTTCGCCACCTCACTTGCGTGGAGAGCCGCTTTCTGACTCCACTTCGAACCATCGATCAGCACGAGAATCTTCATGTCGTTCACATCCCAAATGTCAGCCAGAGCATCCCAAACCCTACCCCCACCGTCACGAAGAGCACCAGCATCCCCACTTTCAGGAAATCGATGAAGGTGATGCCGATCCCCTCGCGCTCGGCGATACCGATAACGACGACGTTTGCCGATGCCCCGATGGCGGTACCGTTCCCGCCGAGGCAGGCGCCGAGGGCAAGCGACCACCAGAGCGGGTAGACATCCATCGTCGCCCCGAGGTCGTGGATGAGCGGGATCATCGCCGCGGTCAGGGGAATGTTGTCAACGATCGCCGAGGCGATCGCGGCAAACCAGGTCACGATGAACATCGCTTCGCCAGTCGACCCGACGTTCTCGACCATGACCGCGGCGATGCTCGCGATGACGCCGGTCTCGACAAGGGCGCCGACGATGACGAAGAGGCCGCCGAAGAAGAAGAGGGCCGGCCACTCGATCTTCTCAAAGATCTCCTCAGGGGACTGCCGGCTCCAGAAGAGGAGGATCGCCGCCCCGATGAGGGCCACCTCCGCAGGCTCAAGCCCCATCGCCGGGTCGACGAACGGCAGGAAGATATGCAGGATCTCACCGATGCGATCGTGGATAAAGAAGAGGAGGACCACAAACGCAATGACAGTCACCGACTTCCGGAAGAGCGCCCGATCTGTGATTGCCGCCCGTTCGTCCAGATTATTGAGCGTCCGGACCATCTCCCTGCGCTCATCGGCGTTCACTTTCATCGACCGGCCGTAGATGAGGTACATCATCAGGAGGAGGATCGCCATATCGACGACCATGATGGGGGCAAGATGGATCAGGAACTCGTTGAACGTCAGCCCGGCAGAGGAGGCGATCATGATGTTTGGGGGGTCGCCGATGAGCGTCGCCGCCCCGCCGATGTTCGAGGCAAAGATCTCCGTGACCAGAAAGGGGACGGGGTTGAGTTTCATCACCCTCGCGACGTAGAGGAGCATCGGGGTGAGAAGGAGGACGGTGGTGACATTATCGAGGAACGCGCTCACCACTGCGGTCACGAGCGCAAAGAGGACGAGGACCCGGATCGGGCTCCCGTTCGCGAGTTTTGCCGTCCTTATCGCGATAAACTCGAAGAGGCCGCTCCCCCGGGCGGTATTGACGATGATCATCATCCCGAGGAGCAGGAAGATCGTCCCGAAGTCGACGTGTTCCAGGAGCGCCTCCCAGGGGACGACCCCGAGGAAGACGACGATCGCCGCCCCGAGCATGGCGGCGACCGCCCGGTGGATCCGCTCGTCGATGATGAGTGCGTAGGTGAAGAGAAAGACCGCTACGGCGATCAGCGCAACAGTATCCATTGATGCACCCGTCAGTAGATGAGCGCCGGGGTCTCCACCCGCTGGCAGATGCGCAGGACGATCGGGCTGACCGAGACGTCGGTCGACTCGCCGTCGGCATAACGCCGGCAGAGCGCGACCATGTCGTGGTTCTTCGCCATCCGGACGACGTCGTCGCCTTTATGCCCGATAAACATCCGCGTCTGGACCGGGAAACCATGGCCTTTGAGCTTTGCCGTGGTCCGGTCGAGAAGTTCCCGACCGTACTCTTCCTTCTTTGCCCGGAACTCTTCCGTCGATGCATGGTTGAGCGCCTGCTCGAGGAGTTCGATCACTCCAGCGTCGGTGATGTAGGCAAGCGTTATGGTGGCGTTATAGGCGGAGAGCACCTCGATCGCCTCGTCGGTGATATCATGGACGAAGAGGTCGAGCGGGATCAGGATCGACCGGACTTCCGGGACGAGCATCTCCTCGTCGGTCAGCAGAAACTCGCTGTAATCCTTGAGGACCGCCTCGTAGCGCCGCCCGACGATGTCTTTGAACTTTCGCTGGATCAAGGAAGAAGAGTATCCCATTGTAATTCACCTTTACGTTTTCCGGAACTTTCGTTTAATACTTTGCCCGTCCGGCCCTGCCGGGCTCTCTCCCGGAACACCATGAGGCGTCCCCGGCAGGAGTTGCCGACTCCAGGCCGGGAGGTTGCCCTCACCCCTCCCGCCCGGAACCCGCTGCTTCCCTGCAGGCCGGACAGAGCATCTTCTTCTTCCGGTCCAGTTCGTCCAGCGTCCGCGGCCGGAACATGACGCACTCGGGGTTTTCGCAGTGCCCGAGCCCGAGGAGGTGCCCGACCTCGTGCGCTCCCTCTTTTGCGGTCCGGTCGATCAGGTCGGCATCGTCCGGCGTCCTGCCGTAGTAGCTGTTCCCGAGGCGGGCGGTCGAGACGACGGCGACGCCGCTTGCCGGCCTCGCGAGACCGAAGACGAAGTCGCACCCGTTGACGTAGAGGTCGCGGGAGGTGACGAGGAGCAGGGGGCCGGCAACCTCGTACCTGCGAGTGAGGGTGTCCTGCAGGCGGTCCAGGATCTTTTGAGCATCGTGCTGGTTGCGGTTCCTGTCGTAGCCGTCGATGAGGAGCGGGTACTCGACGAACCCGGCCTCCCTCCCGAGGATCATCTCGATCATCCGGGCGACCGGGAGCTCGATGCCTTCCGGAGCCTGCCGGTCCCAAAGAATATTGATGCCCATTGTCTAATCTCTGGGTAATGCGTCACTATAAACGTATTGAACGGGGTATCGGGGAGTATATCGCCGGCCGCTACCGGCGCGCCGTGGAAGTGGGCATCGGCAACAACCCCGACGCCGCACGCGTGATCGCGGCCGCCGGCGGCCTTATGCTCTGCACCGACATCAGGCCCGGCATCCGCCACGACGGACTCACCGTGGTGACCGACGATATCTTCGAGCCCGACCACAGGCTATACGCGGGCGCGGACCTGATCTACGCCGTGCGCCCCGGCGTGGAGATGGTCCCGCCGCTGATCGCGCTTGCTTCCCGGACCAACTGCGACCTCCTGGTCTACCACCTGGGGTGCGAGATCTACGAGGACGGCGGCGATGTCGTGGACTGCGGCCCGGTCCTCCTCCACCGCTACCACCGCCGCTGCCCTTAAAAGAGCGTCGCCTGGCCCTGCGGGAGGTCCCGGCGCGTCTCTTCGGGAGGATCGTCGTTCTGGGTTTTCCTGTCGGACGCCTTCTCTTTCCCGGACACCTTCTTCTCTTTTGCCTTCCCTTCTTTTGCCACGTCTTTGACGATCTTTGCGGCACGGGCCTTATCATGGATGAAGAGGTTCAGTTCGTCGGCGTCGAGTCCGAACTCGCGGACGTAGCCTTTCGGGTCCTGCTCAACGAGGATGCCGATCACGGTGAAGAAGTCTTCGCGGAGGGCATCCTCCGGGATATGCGTCATCTCGCTGAGCTTCCGCGTCAGGCCCGCCCGGACCGTCTTCTGCTTCTTTGATGCCCCCATCTTCTGCCAGCGCGAAGGGGGCATGATGCGGCCGCGGACGCCGCGCCCGCCGGCGGCATCGGCGACGCCAAGGAGCATCACCGCGCTTGCGTATCGCCAGAGGGTGTAGTACTGCCGCCGGAACGTCCGGCCGATATACTCGTCCGCCCTTGCAAGGCAGGCATAGCCCTTCGCGCGGGAGGCGAGATCGGGGATATAATCGATATTTCCTTCGAGCCACTGCTCGACGGTGTCGGGGGTATCTTCGACCTCCACCGCCATGCGGAGCAGGTCGGCGTCTCCCCGCCCCTTAAAGACCCCACCGACGAGCTCGAAGATGGTGGACCGCTCGTCCTTTGCGGAGGTGTGGACGTCGCCCGCCGCGAGGCGCTCCTTCCCGATAGCCGCGGCGTAGAGCATGTTCACCGCCGCCCGCATATCGCCGCCGGCGCGTTCGGCGATATCGTCGAGTGCGGCGGGGTCGCACGCCACGCCCTCTGCGGCACAGATGTGGCGAAGACGGGGGACGATCGAGCGGGCCTGGAGCGCCCGGAACTGCACCGGCTCCGTGGCCGCTTTGAGGTCTCGCGAGAGGGAGTAGTAGTCGTTTGCTATCAGGATGATGGGCTGCCTTGACGCCGCGATGATCTCCACGATCGCCTTCGCCCCGCCCCGGTCAGCCTGCCCGTGCAGGTTGTCGGCCTCGTCGAGCAGGATGAGTTTTTGGCTCGCGCCGGAAAGGGTGGCCGTGGTCGACCCGGAACCCGCCACCCGCTCGAGGGCCGGTTTCGTCCGCTGGTCGGAGGCGTTCAGTTCCACCACCTCCCAGTTCATGTCGTTTGCAAGGGCGTACGCGCTTGAGGTCTTGCCGATACCGGGTTTCCCGTACAGGACGAGCGGTTTCTTCTGCCGCGACCAGTCCCGCGCCCACTCGTACATCTGCCTGACGGCGCCGGCGTTCCCCACAACGTCCTGAAGATGCTGCGGCCTGTACTTCTCCGCCCAGTCCATAAAGATCTATACGACGCGGTGCATCAAAAATACAACCCCGGAGAAGGGCATATCGTTCCGGGATGACGCGGCGGGGGGCTGCCGTTTCATGGCAGAATACCTGCGGGAGGCCTCTCCCTGATCCAGACCGGGTGTGCTGTGCTGCCGGCTATCGGTTCCTGGAGCAGAGTGCATATTACTGGTGAATCAAATACATTATCTCTGATGAGGCAGAATACCATAAAGAAAAGTGGAGTGTTGGTGTTCTTGTGGTGAAAGATTGCTCCACAGATACGGTAGCACAGGCCGTCAGGGAATATGAAGGCGTTACCCGGAAGCGGGCAATCGGGGATATGGTCCGGTCCCTCCGGATCGAGAGCCCCGATGTCGTCGCCTCGTTCGGCGAAGACGCCGCGGTCATCCGGCATAACGGAGAGGATGCGCTGTTGCTTGCGGCAGACGGTATCTGGAGCAAGCTCATGGAGGCGGATCCGTTCTGGGCAGGGTACTGTGCGGTGCTCGTGAACGTTCACGATATCGCCGCTATGGGGGGGAAGCCCGTTGCGATGGTCGATATCCTCTCCGTCACGAACGACACGATCCGCGACGACGTGACCCGGGGCATGGTTGCCGCATCCGCTCAGTTCGGCGTCCCGATCGTGGGCGGGCACCTGCACCCTGAGACGCCGTACAGCGTCGTGGATGTGGCGATCCTCGGGACGGCTCGGATGGACCAGATCATCTTCTCGGATACGGCAGAGGAGGGTGACCGGGTGGTCGCGGCGATCGATCTCGACGGCCGGGTTCACCCGTCGTGCTGTTTCAACTGGGACTCCGTCACGATGAAACCGGCGGAGGTGGTGCGGGCCCAGATCCGGGTGATGGAGGAACTCGGGAAAGAGCGCCTGGTGACGGCCGGCAAGGACATCAGCAACCCGGGTGTCATCGGGACGCTCGGGATGCTCCTTGAGGTGAGCGAGAAGGGCGCGGTGGTCGACCTTGAGGCGATACCCCGGCCGGATCTCTCCGCCCTTGACCTCTCCTTCGAGCAGTGGGTACGCATGTATCCCGGCATGGGGTTCATCCTGACCGTGAAGGAGGAGAACGTGGAGGAGGTCTGCCGCCGGTTTGCCGGTGTCGGCATCACCGCGGCTCCTATCGGGGAGGTGAACGGGAGCCGGAGGCTGACCGTCAGGTACCTGGGACGGGAGACGCAGGTCTTTGACCTGGACCAGGACGGCATCATGCAGATCTTCACTGAAGGGGATGTATGCCGCCGGTAGCGGTCGGACTTGGTGCGGCATCCCCTGACGAGAGGATCCTTGCGACCGTCCGGGCGGTCGGCCGGGAGGTTGATCTCACTCTTTTTTCCTGCCCGGGAACTGCCGGCTCGTTTGGAGAAGGGGTTAGGGTCGTTGAGGCGGAGCAACCGCAGATCGCTCTCATCCAGGCTCTCGCCGCCGGCGAGATCGACGCCGCCGTCAGGGGCACCCTGCCGGCATCTTCCACGCTCGCGGCCCTCAAGGGGGCTGCAGGTGTCGACCACCTGGAGCGGATCGCTCTCCTCGAGACCGCCGACGGGCACCTCTTTCTCCTCGCCCCGGTCGGGGTCGATGAGGGCTGGACGGTCGCTGAGAAGGTCCGGTTCGTCGAACGCGGTCGCCAGATCGCCAGGAGTTTCGGGCTTGCCGGGGGGGTTGCTGTCCTCTCGGGCGGGAGGCTTGGGGACCTCGGGCGGCACCCGGCCGTCGACCGGACGATGGCGGACGCCGAGCTTGTCGCCCGCCTGACCGGGGCAGAGCATACCGAGATCCTGATCGAGGAGGCGGTGAGGCGATACGGGATGGTCGTCGCTCCCGACGGGATCTCGGGTAACCTGATCTTTCGTACACTCACGTTCCTTGGATCCGGGGTCGGACATGGTGCCCCGGTGGTAAATATCGATAAAATTTTCGTGGATACGTCGCGCGCCTCACCAGATTATACGAATGCTATATTGCTCGCGAAATCGTTAGCGGAATCCCGGAAATCCTGAATGACGCCTCCTCTTCAGGAAATAACCAATTTCCAACGCTTTTTCAATCGCCACAATTTTATGCCGGGTATCGGGATGCCCTGCCCATAAGCATCGCCGATAGGAAAGAGAAACGCAAATTTTCGAAATAATCCCGAAATGTTTAAATATTAACTCATACACCTCTTTTTAGAGGTGAAATTTGATTATGGCAGATCTACCTATTGCTGCGGTTGTTCGGATCGCAAAGAAGAATGGTGCTGAGAGGGTCGGCAGCGATGCTGCTGCTGCACTTGTCGTGAAGGCTGAGGCGTATATCGCCGAGCTGACCAAGGAAGCCAACAGGCTTGCCCAGCACGCGGGACGCAAGACGATCAAGGCTGAAGATGTCGAGCTCGCGGTCAAGTCCGCGTAACCCGGCTGCACTCTCTTCTCTTTACCGGGGGTCCGAGAGACCCCCTTCCTGGGTCCATGGGTCCGTCCCGGCGGTGAAGTCTTTCCCCAGAAGGGTTCGGCGTCTCGCGGGTATCCCGTCGCGGTGCACACCGGGCGTCCATGCCGGCGGTGGGCGTCAGACATCTCTATCTTCGTTTCCAGGCAGGTTATGCCGGGAGCACGGTAAAAAGGATGCCGTGTACAAAGAGAGGCTCTGCAGGCCGATACGCCGTTCTGGGGGCAACACTCTTCTCCGCTCTGGGGTGGGCCGGGGTACCGGTAGTGTGTTGGTTCTGTATTCCCGGATGCTGCCCGGTGCCCGCGCCCTGATGGGGAAAGGTACCGGATCCGGATTTTTCCCATGGAGCGGACCGTGGCGGCTGTCGCCACGGAGGTGGGGACTGGCTCTGCAGATACGCCTACACCCCTCCGATGTTCCCCCACCCTACCCGGCCTCTCTGGAGGGGATACTCACACCCATTCTTTGGTAACCCCCACCCCGCCCGCGCTGCGCGCTCCTCCCCCGCCCCCTCCCGGGGGCAGGGGCAGTGCTTGCGATATCCGGTGGGAAGTCGTGTCCGGGGATGGTGCTGATGCCGGTTTCCCGGAGGGGCAGGGGAGAGCAAGCCTGGATCCGGTTCCTCTCCGGGGTCTCGCCTTGCAGTGGACCGTGGCGGATATCCTCATTGGGGGAGGGGCCGACGGGGAGGGGGAATCATCCCCCCTGTCTCCAACCCCTAAATTCCTTACTTCTCGTCGACCCCGCCCCGCCCGCGGGATGAGCCGTGTCCGGGAGTGCCCCCCTGGCACGGCCTTCCGTGGAGTGCGAACTCCGGGCAGCACTCTCTTCCGGTGAGGGTACCGCGTGGTGAGGGGCGGTGCAGGAGTGAACCCCGGCACCCGACCGTTCACACCCCTTCGTGCTCTTCACGGCAAGGTGAGCGGCAACGGTGCACATGAGATGTTGGATACAACGGTCCACCAGACCAAACAGGTGCGCTCACGCTTCACCATTCTTTTTTGAGAACCCGACGTAAAACCGGAGTTACAACGAAAAGCGGCATGAAGAGCGGCAGCGATGAGATACAGCGGGATACAGCGTGCTTTAATGAAAAGAACGATGGGCCCGATGCGATTCGAACGCATGACCTCCCGGTTATCAGCCGGGTGCACCACCGGCTATGCTACGGGCCCAATAGGACTACCCTACAATATCCGCTATCATAGCACTTAATTGTTTTGGCTTATATCCAAAGCGCTATGTTGAAAACCGATAATAGAAGTACAGTTGAGTTGAACAATGGCTGTACGATACTTACTCGGGAATGAAGGCATCGCCCACGCAAGCCTTGAGGCAAACATCGATTTTGCCAGCGGCTACCCGGGAACGCCGTCCTCAGAGGTGATCGACATCCTCCGGGCGCAGGAGGAGCGTCCCTTCACCGTGGAGTGGTCCACAAACGAGAAGGTCGCCTTCGAGAACGCGCTCGCCGCTGCATGGTGCGGCCTCCGGGCACTCTGCACCATGAAGCACGTCGGGCTGAACGTGGCGGCCGATCCCCTGATGACGAGCGCATACACCGGGGTGACCGGCGGGTTTGTCATCCTCTCCGCAGACGACCCCTTTGCGCACAGTTCCCAGAACGAGCAGGACACCCGGCGCTACGCGCACTTTGCCCGGCTCCCCTGCCTCGACCCGGCATCGGTCCAGGAGGCGCACGATATGATGCGGGACGCCTTCGCCCTCTCCGAGGAGTTCGGTCTTCCGGTGATCTTCCGGCCCACCACCCGGATCTGTCACTCAAAGAGTGACGTCGAGATCGGAGAGGTCGGCACCGGACACCGGACCGCTGTCTTTTGCCGCGATCCCCGGCAGTACGTGGTCATCCCCGCGCACACACGGGTGCTCCACAAGAAACTGAACGAGAAGCAGCAGGCGCTCAAACAGAGGCTCGTCGAACTCGGCTACAACCGCCACACCATCCGGGGCCGGATCGCCGTCGTCACGAGCGGCGTCGCGGCCGCCTACGTCCGGGAAGTGATCCCCGACGACGTCTCGCTCGCAGTAATCGGGGCCTACCCCATCGACGAGGAGTGGCTGGCGGCCTTCGTCGACCGGCACGAGAAGGTCCTCGTCGTCGAGGAGCTCGCTCCGGTCGTCGAGGAGGCAGTCCGCCAGGCGGCGACGAAGACGGAGGTCTTCGGGAAGATGACCGGCACGGTGCCGTACGAGGGAGAGTTCACCCCGGCAACCGTCGCCGCCGCCATGCTTGAGGCGGGCATCGCCCCCACGGCGGCCTTCCCGGCGGCCGCACCGGTCGGTGGGGTGCCGCCCCGACCGCCGATCCTCTGCGCCGGGTGCATGCACCGGCCGACGTTCTACGCGATGCGCAAGGTCTTCCGCGACGGCATCTTCCCAAGCGACATCGGGTGCTACACCCTCGGCCTCCAGCTCGGGGCGGTGGACACCACCATCTGCATGGGCGCCTCGATCACCGTCGGGAGCGGCATCGCACGGTCAGGGGAGGTGCACCCGGTGGTCTGCACCATCGGCGACTCGACGTTCCTCCATACCGGGATACCGGGGCTCTTAAACGCCGTCTACAACGGCGCCGATATGGTCGTCGTCATCCTCGACAACCGGATCACCGCCATGACCGGCCACCAACCGAACCCCAACACCGGAGTGACCGCAACCGGGGAGGAGAGCACTCCCATATCGCTTGAGGCGATCTGCCGGTCGTGCGGGGTCTCCTGGGTCGAGACCGTCGACCCCTACGACCTGCCCCTCCTCCTCGACACCTTCCGCCAGGCAAAGGAGCGCAAGGGTGTCCGTGTCATTATCGCAAAGCAGCCCTGTGTCATCACCGCGCGGAGGAGCGGGATCCGGCGCAAGGCCTACGCGGTCGACCCGGAGCGGTGCACCGGCTGCGGCGCCTGCCGGTCGTTCGGCTGCCCGGCGATCGCATTTTCCGGGAAGAACGCGACGATCACCGACCTCTGCGCCGGGTGCGGCGTCTGCGCGGACATATGTCCATCGGGTGCGATCGGCATGGAGGGACGGCAATGAAACCTTCGTTCGATATCCTGATCGTCGGGATCGGCGGCCAGGGAACCGTCCTCGCCTCGAACGTCCTCGGAGAGGCGTGCATCATCGAGAACCGGACCGTCCGGAGCGCTGAGACCCACGGCATGGCGCAGCGCGGTGGATCGGTGGAGAGCCATATCCGCATCGACGGGAGGTTCGGGCCCCTGATCGCGCCGGGGACGGCCGACCTCCTGATCGCCTTCGACCTCCTCGAGGCCCTCCGCTACCGCCACTATCTCCCGGCCAAAGGAAGGCTCGTGGTGAACCGGCACCTCGTCGTCCCCACGTCGGTCTACCAGCAGAACCTGAATGTGCCCGACGAAGAGAGCATCCTTGCCGCGCTTGCCGATCTCGACGTTGCTCGCATCGACGCGGCAGGTCTCGCAGAGGAGGCGGGGAGCATCCTCTCGCAGAACATCGTCATGCTCGGGGCCGCATCCCGGGACATTCCGCTCCGGCCCGAGACCCTCGAAGAGGCAGTGCGGCGGTGCGTCCCAAGAAAGACCGTCGAGATCAACGCTGCGGCCTTCCGGCTCGGGCGGGAGGCAGGAGAGCGGGGTCGCGGCACACCCTGACGAGGGGGACTGCCGGGGCTTTCCCGGCCCGCCGTCCGCAACCTGTATTACCCACCCTGCCGACCTGATACGGCATGAGCGAGCGGGATATCGTTGCAGCGCTGGAACGCCGGGCGGGTGCAAAGCCGGAGTTCAGGCTCTCCGAACTGCAAAAAGACCTCGGAACCGGGCAGTCGCCCGAACACCTCGCCGGGGAGATCCGCCCGCACCTCGATAGCCTTGGCCTCACCCTCAGGCCCTCCGGCGACGACTACGTGATCACCCGCCGGGGAACCGGGTGCCTCACGGTCGATGATGCCGGGCGCGAGCGCCAGCTCGCGTTCTTCCGGAACCCTGAAGTGCCCGGCTACATCCAGCGGCTGGTCGAGTCCTACATAGTAAGGAAGACGGGGAAGCCGTGGGACGACCCTGCCGTCCTCGACCGGATGGCGAACGCCATCCTTGTCCAGAAGAGCAGGTACTGGAAGGAACAGCGGGTGAGTTACCGGAAGGCCTACCAGGTCCTCGGCTACCTCGCCTACCACGCGCCCGTCTACCTGGTGCAGTTCGAGCACATCTTCTGGCGGGTCATCAACCGGGCGCTCGCAAAACCCAACATGCGCATCCTCGATCTCGGCACCGGGCCGGGGGTCGTGCCGCTCGCCGTCATCGACCTCCTCGGGAGGATCGGGAGCGGGTCGGCGGAGGTCTACGCCGTCGAACGATCACAGGAACATATCGAGGCGTACAACGCCCTCGTCCCGGCCGCAGCCGCGGCGCAAAGAAACACGGTACGGGTGGAAAAACCCATCAGAGAAGATATCGGGGAGATCACGGGCAGGGACCTGCCCGACCGGATTGATCTTATGGTCTTCTCGAACGTGCTCGGTGAACTCCGTCAGATGGAGATCGAGCAGCGTGCCGATCTTGTTGTCGCTCTTGCCGGACGGCTCGCACCTGACGGGACGATCGTCGTCGTGGAGCCCGCCGACCTCGCGAACGCGACCGCGATGAGACAGACCGTCCGCGCGATCGCCGACCGGGGGCTTACCATCCACAGCCCCTGCTCGTTCATCTGGGGCACCGCCTGCAACCCCGCGCGGTGCTGGACCTTCGAGCAGAAGGGCGACATCCGGCCGACCCGGCTGATGGAGCGGCTCGCAGAGGGGAAAGATGGCTACCGGTTCATGAACGTCGATATCAAGTACTCTTCAGCGCTCCTGCGGAAGGATGCACTGGTGCAGCACGCCTACCGGGTCCCGTCAGGGGCGAAGTTCGCCCGCTTCTCCCACCTCCGCCGGCACGTCGATCGAACGATCAACGCCGTCGCCGCGCTGATGTCGGGAAACCTCGGCGATGACCGGACGAAGGTCTACAAGGTCTGCGACGGAACGCCAGGAGACCCGGTCTACGCCGTGATCCCCGCGACCCTCCGCGGCCCGAACCGCGACGCGCTCCGGGATATCGCTTACGGTGAGATAGTCCAGCTCTATGGGGTCCTCGTCCGCTTCAACAAGGACCACGGCGCGTACAACCTCGTGGTCCTGCCGGGGACCCGGGTAGAGCCGGTCGAATGCCCGGCGGGGAACGGGGCCGGGACAGAGGCCGCATAGGTCCCCTTCCCCGGTTGCGATAGCTGCTACAGTGAGAACAGCCAGCCCCCCGCCCGGTGCCATCACCGGTAAGACCCCACGGCTCCCGGGACAGGAGGGAGGCGCCGGATCCCCGCCGACCCGCCCTGAAAGATCCCCGGCTGAAAAAGGGATTACGCCGCCTCCCCGCCTGCGCGGAACGGGCAGGCGCCCCTGAGCGCGTAGAGCAGCCCGCCGTAGCCGAGGCTGACGGCGACGATCTGGACGATCGTCCCAAGCAGCGGTATGAAGAAGAGGATCTGCAGGATCACAAACCCGAGGACGAATATCCCCATGCGCCCCGGTGTCCACCCCGCCCGTGAGGTGATGGCATCCCCGAGGGCGTATGCGACAAAGAGCGACGATATCATCAGGGCGACGATGAAGAGCAGCCCCCCGACGAGCGCGATGGGGATTCCAATGACGGTGACGGCGACGATCAGGAGGACGATCGCCGTTGCGATGATCGCAATAAACCCGAGAACCGTGAGGACGATCGGGCTCCTCTCGACCTCCCGGACCACCGCCGAGAACGGGCCGGGAAGGAACCTGATGAGGAGGAGGCCGAGGATGAGGAACCCGATCGCGGCAAGCACCGAGAAGATGCCGGGCAGCGGCAGCGCCGGTTCCTGCGCCTCCTCGAACGTCACGTTCCCGGCCGTGCCGGTGTTATTGAAGGTGCCGGCCGAGACGGTGAGGTTACGCAGGACCACTCCCTCGTTCGTGGCATCCCCTGCGCTGATCACCGCGTCCCGCAGGATGACCGCATCTCTTCCGATCCGGACCGTGCCCCCGGCGATGAGGACGTTTGTCGCGTTTCCGTTCACCTCGATATCGCCCCCGGCGGCGAGCACCTTCCCGCCGACATCGCCGTTGATGATCAGGGTGCCTCCCGCGGCGATGACGTCGCCCCGGACCGGCGCGTCCACCGTCACCATGCCCCCGGCGACCGTCAGGCTGTCGACCGGGGCGCTGACGGTCACGGACCCGCCCGACGCTATCACATCGTCGGGGATGGGGGCCTCGATCCGCGGCTGGTCCCCGCCGAGGAAGGTCAGCGCCTGGGCTCCTGACGGGATGAGCAGCAGGACAAGGATGATCACTACAAGGTGTTTCATGGGGGAGGAGAGATCGCTCCCCCTCAAAAAGGTTCGTGCGGGGAAGAAACCGGTCGTGAAGGCGGCCCGGAAGGGCCCCCTTCACCCCATAGGACCTCTCCAGCAGCAAAAAGGGCGTCGCGAATCTCCGCCTGCTACACCAGCTCCTGAAGGCGGCGCTTGAGTTCCGAGATCGCCTCGTCCTTCCCGCGGACATCCGACTCCTGGAGCGAACGGATGTTCTCCTCAACCGACGTCACGAGCCACTCCTTCGGGATGCCGGACGCCGGAAAGAGCTCCTGCCACTCGGCGGACCCGAACGGGATGACCTTGACCAGTTTTCCGAGGATGTTCCAGTCGACGACCCGGTAGTCCTCCCCGGTGCTGGTATCCTCGACCTGGATCGACCGGTCCTCGTTGCACCTGAGAACCCGGCCGTGGATGACATAGACGCTCACCTCATTCTTATCGGTGAAGGTGATCTGGACCACATCACTCGGTTGCGGGCTCTCGGGCACCATATAGAGGTTGATATCGCCCGGGTACATCAGGTCCGGCTCGTACCTGTCCGCGATACCGATGTACCCGGTATCCGAGACATAGAGCCGGAGGTACTCCTGATAAAACTTCCGGACGATCCAGTAGACCGCCCCGGGATGCGTCTCGGCCAGTTTCAGGAGGAGATTGTGGATGGCGCTCGGGATACTCTCGGGCCGATCCAGCACCTCGCGCGCCAGCCTCTCGTACGCCTCTACAACTCCGGTCTCTGTCTGTGTTGCCTCTGCCATACTAACAAACCCCGGCGCATAGTACCGGTGGTAGGATAAAAGTGTTCCTCCGGGGTATTCCGGTTCGCCGTCCGGTTCGGCTTTTGCGCCCGCTGTTCCGGCACCGGCCTGGGAGGGGGAAAACCCGCCGGCGATCGCCCCGGGTGCGTGCGGGAACACCGGGAAGAGAAGAACTATAATACTTATATTCGACCGTGACCATACAGTAAAGCAGAGGATATTGATATGGGTGGCATAAAGGATTCTACGTATCTTGATGTCAAGAAGGCCCTCGCCCGGCGGTTCTCCCCCCAGGAAGGGTGGCAGTTTGCATGGTATCCCACCTACGGCAGTGTGCAGCCGGAGTGTGTGCTCTCCCGCCGGATCGCCGGCAGGACTGAGCGGGTGGTCGTGAGCGTGAAGATGGCCCCTGCGGTCCCGAAGGAGGCCGTCGAGGAACTCCTGGATCAGTCCCGGGCGCTTGCCGCAAATAACATCAGCGTCGATAAGGCGGTCCTTGTCGTGCCCGGCGGGGCGAACGTCTCCCGGGTTCCTGAGGGGATCGAGATCCTCGAGATGGGCAACTGGCAGATCGTCGGCGGCCGCATCGCCTGGTCGAAGAATATCGAACGCAGTGCCTTTATCCAGGAAGAGCGCGCGAAGAGGGGCTTGGCGTAAGCCGAGCACCCTCAAAACTTTTCTTACATCCCAAAATCAAAGAGCGTCGTCCGCGACGGGTCGACGTCGTGCCAGTCCCACCCGAGCGGCTCGATAATCCTCGAGATGGGGCCTTTGAGCGTCTTTTCTAGCATCGTCTCCCAGTCGACGACGAACTCCGGCGGCACCTGGTCGGCGTACTCGAAGCAGACCACGTCTGTGCGCGGGTATTTCGCCGTGACGGCCTTTATATAGACGCGTTTGGGTTTGCTGCCCCGCTTGAAGTCGGTCCCGAGGTATTCGTTTGAATACTTGGCGCCCCGGATATGGGCGTCGTCGTTCTCGTAACTATCGAGGTTCTTCCCGATCCCGCCGGGAATACCGGCCTCATCGAGGGAGTACTCCCCGCGGCGGTACTTCCTGATGACGTCGCGCAGGTATGCCTGCACGTCCTCGAACGCATCACCGCGGAGGATCATCTCGATGACGTCACGCTGCACTTCGCGCGTGATCTGGGGGGAGTCGCTCCGCCGGATCTCGAACCCGACGACGTCGACCTCGTCGACGTCTTTCCCCTCCTTCCAGACCAGGTGCCCGGCGTAGCGCTTCTTCTTGCCGGCCTGGAAGAAGCGGCGGTAGACCTTCTCGAACTTGATGGAGAAGTAGTGTGTATCGGCGTTAAGTTCGCTCTTCGCGAAGTCGCTGTAACTCGCGTTCAGGCGGGACTCGATCGCCTTTGCCTTTGCGGTCGTCTCCTCAAGGCTCCCCGGCGGGACCTCGACCATGCAGGAGTCGGTGTCGCCGTAGAGGACCGTGTAGCCAAGACCGGTGATGACGTCGCGGGTGTGCCTGATGATCGCCCGCCCGACCGACGTGACGGCCGAACCGATCTCGCGGTCGTAAAGCCTGAACCGGGTGTAGCCCGAGACTCCGTAGTAGGAGTTCATGATCACCTTCAGCACGTTCTGCTGGAGGTCGTAGAGGACGTACTCCGGCGACCCGAAGGGATACCGGTTGCGGAGGCGCTTGCGCTCGTCCCGCTCCACGAGGAGTTCCGAGAGGATGCTCCTTGTTAACCCGTCCGGCTCCCGGGAGAACCGGACGCCGTTCGGGGCCCGCAGTTCGCCGTCAGGGTTCTTCGTCTCAGGCGATGCGTTGATCGTCATCATCGCCATCGGGTAGAGCGATTTTAAGTCGAGGACCACCACGTTCTCCCGGAGGCCCGTCGCGGGCTCAAAGACGATCGCCCCCTCGAACTCGTCGCCGGCGGCGAGACCCTTCGAGGGGAGGACGAACCTGCCCGACGCCTTCCGGAGGACGTAAATGTCGATGACGTTTGAGGAGTTCAGCGTCCGGTCGAGCGGGCACCCGACGTACCGGGCGATCTCCCGGTAGAACTCGATGATGTTGTTCTTCTGATCGATCCCGACGCAGAGCTCGACGTCACGGTAGTTGTACGCCACGAGCCGCGCCGGGTCGGACCGCCAGAGCGCCGTGATCGTCCCGCTGTAGCGGACCTTCGTCTCCCCGAGTTCCTCCTCGGCGACCGCATCGAGCCGGTAGGACTCTTTCTGGGCCTGATGCATCTTCCGGTAGGCACCGAGGAGGTCGAAGATCGATCTCCCGCGGATGGCGTTCCTCTCCGTCTGGCCGGGGAGGCGCGCGAGGTCCTCGCTGCGGAGGTTGAGCGCCGCCATCCGTTTCAGGATATAGGGGATGTCGAACTCCACGAAGTTCCAGCCCGAGAGGATGTCCGGGTCGCGTTCCCTCACGTAGGCGATGAGCCCCCGGAGCATCGAGACCTCGTCAGGGTACCGGACGACCCGGTGCCGCTCGTTGATGCGGAGTTCGGGCGCATCGCCCGGGGCTCCCCCGGGCTGCCAGAGGAGCGTCGTATAATCCCCGTCGAACGAGTCCCAGCAGGTGACGCAGATGATCGGGTCCTGTTCGGGTTCGGGGAACCCCTGCTCGTCCACGCACTCGATATCCATGATGCAGGTCCGGGCGGGAGCTTTGACCTCGGCCGGCGCGAGTTCGTCGTACTCGATCTCGACGGTGCCGCCGAGCGGTTCACCGCTACCGGCTGGGATCTCAACACCGGCGGTAAGGCCGCAGTCGATCATGAACCGGGTGGTGAACGGGATGTCGGCCTCGTAGTGCTGCCCAAAAGCGTCACGAACAGCGCGGACGTCGCCGGGGCGCCGGGTGTAGAGCCGCCGGAGAGGCTCGCCGCGGATGGAGCGGTAGGTCGTGCCGGGTTCAACGTCGACCTCTTTTGGGAGGGAAGGGCTGTTCACCAGCCCGGCGGGCACGTAGAAGTAGGGCCGGAAACCGGTCACGTTGACCTGAACAGCCCTCCCGGTGGCATCCCGGCCAAAGATGTGGATAACCGGGATATCGACGCCGACGCTGTACTCCACCTGGTGGATGCCGATCCGGACCTTGCCGAAATCGTCCAGAGTAGCCGGGATAGTGATACGGGACTCCGGTGCCGGATCAGTCATCAAACCTCCTGCAGAGGCCCTGCACGAATGCTCCCGCCTCTGCCATCTTCGCCGCCTCCCACGGGTCGAGGTCCCATTCCTCGATACCGAGGATACCCTCACGGCCGATCCGGGCCGGGACGCCGAGTGAGCAGCCGGAGAGGCCGTACTCGCCGTCGAGCACGCATGAGCAGGAGAGCGTCTCGCGCCGGTCCTCAAGAATTGTCCGTATCAGCATGACGATGTGGTATGCGGGGCCAAAGACCGTACCGCCCTTTCCGCGGATCACCTCCATGCTTGCTCCCCGCATCCGGGAGAGGAGTGCTTCCCGCTCCCCGGTATCGACATACGTGCCGGCCTTCGAGAAGAGCGGCACCTGGTGCTCGCCGTGCTCGCCGAGCACCCAGGCGGGCCCCGGGATCCCCGCCTCGCGGAGGAGGCAAGCAAAGCGGGCGCTGTCGAGCTGGCCGCCGAACCCGATGCACCGTTCCCGTTCGATCCCCATCATTCTCCAGAGGGCGTAGTTGTTTGCGTCCATGGGGTTCGTGATGGTTATGACGACCCCTGAAAAGTCCTGGAGATGCTCACTGCACCGCTTCACCACGGGGATGTTGGCCTCCAGGAGGTCCGCCCGGGTCTTGATGTCAGGCGTTCTCGGAGTGCCTGCTGCAAAGATGAAGATGTCGGCGTCCCGCATTGCCGCCGTATCGGTGGAGACCGTAACGTCGATACCCGTGTGCTGCAGGTCGAGTACCTGGGCCCGGAGGATCGGGTCATATGCGTCATAGAGGATGATCTCATCGGCGAGACCGAGCGCGGCGGAGAGAAATGCCGTCTCGCCCCCCACCTTTCCTACACCAGATATTGCGAGCGAGGTCATGGTATCGGTCCTGTGTCTGGATAGCGGTAAAAGACTGTGCGCGTGAACGGCCCTGCTGCACGGAGGATAACGGTCCGGCAGGGAGAAAGGGCACCTTGCTGTCTTCCGTTCCGGTATCCGGGCTCCGGCGGGCGGAGCACATATTCCTTCTTTATTATACTTGGCGCGAGGGTATAATAATACCTCACTCCCACCTTTTTTCAATGGTTGCGCTTTATCCAGGCCCTGTCGATGTCGGGGGCATCCGGCTGAAGAACCACCTCATGCTTGCGGCTGGCATCCTCGGGACCACCGGGGCGTCGCTTGCCCGTATCCTCACGAACGGTGCAGGCGGCGTGGTCACAAAATCCATCGGCCCAAGCCCGAAAGAGGGGCATCCCGGACCCTGCCTGATCGTCGTCGACGGCGGCATCATCAATGCCATGGGGCTGCCGAACCCGTCGGCCGCGTTCGTGGACGAACTGGCCGTCCTCGCAGGCGAACCGGTGGTCGCGAGCATCTTCGGAGGAACGCCGGAGGAGTTCCGGACGGTCGCCGGATGGTTCGCCGGTAAGGTCTCCGGGTTCGAACTGAACCTCTCCTGCCCCCATGCGGAGGGCTACGGGGCGGCGATCGGGAGCGATCCGGCTCTCGTGGAGGAGTGCACGAGGGCGGCAGCCTCCCTCGGGGTCCCGACCTGGGTGAAACTCACCCCGAACGTCGCCGATATCGCCGAGATCGGAGCAGCCGCGGAGCGCGGCGGGGCGGACGCGATCGTCGCGATCAACACGGTGAAGGCGATGCGGATATCGACGTCCCTCCGCCGGCCGGTGCTCGGGAACCGCTTCGGCGGGCTCTCGGGGAAGGCGATCTTTCCGGTCGCCGTCCGGTGCGTCTACGATCTCTACGAAGCGTGTTCCATCCCAATCGTCGGGTGCGGCGGCATCTCCACCGCCGACAACGTCGTCGAGATGATGATGGCGGGTGCGAGCGCCGTCGAGATCGGGAGCGCCGTCATCGATGACATCAGCGTCTTCTCCGCGATCGCACGGGACCTCTACAGCCATGATGGCATTGACGCACGCGATATCGTGGGGTGCGCCCATGGATGAGCAGATGCCTCTCGGGGTTACGATAAAAGAGATCATCCCCGAGACGCCGTCGATCAGGACGTTCGTCTTCAACCGCGAGATCGCTTTCCGGCCGGGCCAGTTCGTGATGGTCTGGGTGCCGGGCGTCGACGAGATCCCGATGGCCCTCTCCTCCCCGTCCTCGATCACCGTCCTCAAAGCCGGGGACGCGACCGCCGCCCTCTTTGCGATGCAGGAAGGCGACCGGATCGGGATCCGGGGCCCCTACGGGAACGGTTTTTCAGTCTCAGGGAGGACGCTTGCTGTCGCCGGCGGTGTCGGCGCCTCCCCGCTGCTGCCGCTCGTCGCGGCCGGGCAGGTGGACACCTTCCTCCTCGGTGCCCGCACGGCCTCAGAACTCCTCTTTGCTGACCGGATACAGAAATCGGCGACATTGATGGTCGCGACTGACGACGGCACGGCCGGCCACCACGGGTTCGTGACCGGGCTCTTATCGAGGGTGGACCTTGCCGACTTTGCCCACATCTGCGTCTGCGGGCCCGAGGTCATGATGGCCTCGGTGCTCGCCGTCCTCGACCGGGAGGGGTGCGCAGAGCGGGGTCAGTTCTCCCTGCACCGCTACATGAAGTGCGGGGTCGGCCTCTGCGGCTCGTGCTGCACCGACCCGCACGGTCTCCGGGTCTGCAGGGACGGGCCGGTCTTTTCCGGCGACGTCCTGCTCGGGAGCGAGTTCGGGCGCTACGCGCGCGACGCGAGCGGGCGGCGGCAGAGGATTTAGTGCATCATATCATCTGAAATTTATCGTGCGTTGACGCGTAGGCTGTGCGGGTGGTATGGCGGTTCGCCCCACATACCAGGACCCTCGAGAACTGCCCCCGCCCCCACCATGAGAATCGGGGAGGAGGCCGGCGGGGTGGGGAGCTTGCAGAAAGGAACGTTTGGGTGTCGGTTTTGCCCGGGGAGGGGGAAGACTCCCTCCCCGGTCCCCTACCCCCGTGGCGATAGCCACCACGGTCCACTCCACGGGGAGATCCCGAGGAAGAACCGGGTCCGGGCTACCCCTGCACCTCACCTGCCCCTCCGGGAAACCGGCGCGAGGGGCGCTCCCGGGCACGGCTCATCCCCGGATATCGCCATGACTGCCCCCGCCCCGGGGAGGGGTGGGGATGCCGGAGATCGCGTATGAGTATCCCCCTACTGCAGTACTTCGCTAACGTTTTGAGGGAGACCCTCGGGAGGTCAAACTGCTGACTTTTCTTCGGGGCTTCGTGCTCAACGCGTGAGGCTCTATCGCTATCCGCACCAGGTAGCTCGCGCGTTGCCGCGGAAGTTCGCGAAGCCCGGTGCCTGAGTACTTGCAACTTCCTTCGTGACAACGCGCGAGATCGCATCGTTGCCAGGTGTCAAAATGAGCGAAGTACTGCCTCGCGTGGAGCGCGTCAGGCGATAAACCGGTGCGCTTATGCCGGCGTACGCAAGAGTTAGGTGAACACATGGATCCGATCATCGAAGAGGGATACGCCCGGCTCCTCGAGACCCTCGGGGAGCTGCAGGCGAAGAAGGAAGAGTCGGCCTCGAAGGTTCAGGAGAATGCAGGGGCCCTCCTTGCGCGGATGGCCGCCGATACGGCGCCGGTCGTGGGGCGGATCGGCCTCGATATGCTCCGGCGCGCAAAGAGAGAGGCCTCCGGGGAGCTTTATGAGCAGGAGTATTACGAGAAGAAGATGATCGTCCTCGGCAAGACCGATCCGCTTCCGTATCGCCCCGACGATCCGACGAGACCCGTCGATACCCAGATATGCGTCCTCGGTGAGGATGGGAACTTCTTCGAAGTGATGTACACGACCACCGAGATCCGGATCGACTCATACCTCGCCCCCATGACGCCGGAAGAGGCGTTCGACGTCTACGGCTACGACCTTGCCGTCATGCTCTACCGGGCGCTCTACGAGTATGCCGGGAAAGAGGAGGAACTGATGGCCGCACTCGCGCGGACGCTCGATTATCTCGCTTCCTGAAAACCCCTTTTCTTCGCGATTATCGCCGGCGCCGGCAGGGTGCCCGGCAAGGAGCCCGGGCGCCCCTCATCCCGCCCTCTCACCGCTGGTCAAAGAGCGGGAACATCGGTTCCGTCGGGTCGCGCCCGGCCGTGAGCGCCGTGAGCGGATACGAGCGTGTGTGCTTCCGGCCGGCGGCGTTCTCGTAGGTCACGACCGCTTTTGCCTCGGATATCATGGACGGAAGGCCAAAGCCGGACTCTTCGTCCGGTTCGAGCGATGGGATATCGAACTCGATGTTGATCGGAACGAGGGCGACATGGATGTTCTGCGCCGCTGCGGTGCCCGTGTTGGTGACGACGACCTCCCGGGCATCCGCCGAGAGGTCTGCGGTGACGAGCGGGTAGTTGCCGGTCTCTCCCATGATGTGGAAACTCATCAGGAGGACGAGCACGAAGACCAGCGCGATGAGGGCGAAGAAGACGTCGATGAAGAGCAGCCCGAGCGTGATGAGGCCGCCCGCCATCAGGATGATCTTCTGGTTCTTTTCCATGCTCAATGAGTTAGCGCACCGGGAATTATAAGAGTAGGTTTCGGGTCGGGGCGGCACGGTGCGATCCCGGGCGTTCTGCCCCGGGGTCGCCTGCACTCAGTTCTCGCAGAAGGGCAACACGACCATATACCGTCGTGGCGAAGTACTACAGAGAGACAGCATGCTTGAGTTGAAGTTCGTTCGTGCGCACCCCGAGATCGTCAGGGCAGACCTCACCAAGAGAGGAGATACCGGGAAGCTCGCCTGGGTCGACGAGGTGCTGGAGATGGACAGGAGGGCCCGGGAACTCACCGTGGCGATCGGCGACCTGCGCAACCGGAGAAACGTTATATCCCGCGAGATCAGCCAGGCGAGGAAGGCCGGGAACGATATTGCAGGGCTCCTTGCCGAGGCGGCGGACCTTCCCGCACGGGTCAAAGAGGCGGAGACGGAGCGCGATGCACTCACCGAAGCGGTGAGGTGCCGCCTGATGCGGCTCCCGAACATCCTGCACGAGAGCGTGCCCGTCGGCAAGGACGATACCGAGAACGTTGAGATCAAGCGGTGGGGCGAACCCAGAATCCCGACGTTCGACCTGGAGAACCACGGCGCGCTCGCCGTCGAGCGGGACTGGGCCGACTTCGAACGCGCGGCGAAGATCGCCGGGTCCGGGTTTTATTTCCTGAAAGGCAGGCTCGCCCTGCTCGATATGGCGCTCCAGCGGTTTGCGATGGACCTTCTCGTCGAGCGCGGCTACACCCCGATCATCCCGCCGTACATGATGAACCGGGCCGCATACGAGGGCGTGACCGACCTTGCCGACTTCGAGAACGTCATGTATAAGATCGAAGACGAGGACGAGTATCTCATCGCGACGAGCGAGCACCCGATGGCCGCGATGTACAGTGACGAGATCTTCGAGGAGAAGGACCTGCCGCTCCGTCTTGCAGGCTTGAGCCCGTGCTTCCGCCGCGAGATCGGGGCGCACGGGATCGATACGAAGGGACTCTTCCGGGTCCACCAGTTCCACAAGGTGGAGCAGTTCATCTACAGCACACCGGAGCAGTCATGGGACCTCCACGAGGAGCTGCTCGCGAACGCCGAGGAGGTCTTCCAGCGGCTCGGCCTCCCCTACCGGATCGTCTCGATCTGCACGGGGGATATCGGGACCGTCGCCGCAAAGAAATACGACCTCGAGGTCTGGATGCCGCGCGAGGAGCGCTACCGCGAAGCGGTCTCGTGCTCGAACTGCACGGCCTACCAGGCGGTCAGGTTGAACATCAAGGTGCGCGATCCGACCGAGTTCACGTCGAAACGCTACGTGCATACCCTGAACAGCACCGCGATCGCGACGTCGCGCGCGATCCGGGCGATCCTCGAGAACTACCAGAACGAGGACGGGTCGGTCACGATCCCGGAGGTCCTCAGACCGTACCTCTACGGGAGCGAGACGCTATAGAAGGGCCGGCAGCAACCTTTTCCGGCAGGTGCGGGACGCCGGAAGATAATCACTTTTTTCGCAACCCGGCTATCTCACCCACCAGCATCCCGTAGACCCGGCGCTCCTCGGTGACGTCCTCGTAGGTAACGTACTGCGTCCCGTCGGAGATCTCGACGGGCGAGAAGCGGATCACCTTCTCCTCCCCGTCCCTGCACCGGACGGAGAACGTCCGCGGGCGGGGCCGGCCGGGGCCGGCCTGCTCCCGGTCGGTCTTCCAGGCGGCGATCGCTTCGTGGCGCTGCGTCTCGTCGGGGAACGCCAGCCGGAACCAGTTCTTTCCGGTGGAGATATCCTCGAGCGTATACCCGAAGAGGTCGGTGAACGCCCGGTTGATATAAGTATAGCGGCCGTCCGAATCGATGATCGCAGCGGCAAACGGTGAGAAATCGATGATATCCCGGAATCGTCGCTCGCTCCGGAGGAGGTTCGCTCTTGCACGGCGGCGCAACAGGGCGACAGAGGCCTGATTGGCGAACGCCTCAATGACTTCCCGGTTTGCGAGATCACCCGGTCGGGTGAGTTTAATCATCATGCACCCCGAGATACCCTCCCTGCAGGAGAAGTTCCTCCCAAACCCCCTGCCGAGCCCGAGTTCTGTCTCGGCCTGCACACAGCGCTCTCCGGGGATCTGGTGAAAGAAAGTATCATAGAGTGAAGGGCTCTCAAAGATCCTGTCCGTGGATACGCCAGAGCCCGATAAGAGCATCTCACTGAGAGGAAAAGGTATGCCGATAAGCTCAGTCCCGATAACACCCTGCAGGCGATCAATCTGCTCTCTGTCTCCCACGACCGCCCTGAACCTGATCTCCCGCTGCTCTGCGTCCAGAGTGCAGACAAAGATGATGCTGCCGGGAGTGAGATCATGGAGACGATCTCCGATGTAGTGATAGATGTCGACGGAATCGTCCATCTCGATGAAATCCATCGCAGTCCGGGAGAGGAACAACAGGTTCCGGACCTGCTCCTGTTCGCGCGCGAGGCTCTGCCTGAGTCTGTCGTCGGCGATCTTTCTATCGATTGCGATTGCAGCCTGTCTGACGAATGCCTCTATGAGTCCCCGGTTCGGCAGTTCAGTGCCCGCCTGAATGCTTATCCCGACATCTCCCACGATTCTCCCCCTGGAGACGAGGCCCATCAGGTAGGTGTCGATGCCCCCTGCAGCCTCCTCAACCTGCTGGCAGTTCTCCTCAGGGACCTCCATGTGCATGAGCCTGTAGAGGGGAGGGGCCTTGACAAGTTTCAAGTGACGGATGAGCTCTGCCGTATCAGCTTTCGTGATAGGAAACGCCATCCCCTCCACCTTCATTCCTACGAACTGCTCCGTGACCGCGATGGCAACAGGGTTTCCGACGACGCTTTTTAGAACGAGTATCTGGTCCGACTCATCGATGATGCCGACCCAGACCAGGAATCCCGGAGCAAGAGTGTATAATTCCTGTGCAACGTACTGGTAGATGTCGTCAGTCACATCCATATCCCTGAAGTCCCGACCAGTCCGCGCGAGGAATTCCATATCACTGACGTAGCGCTTCCGCTCGGTGATGTCCTCAAGGACGAGGGTGCACCCCTTCTCCCCGTCCTCGAACGTCGTCGGGATCGCCTGCATCTGATAGAAGAACTCCCCGTCATCCCGCGCGTAGCGGATATCGGCGATCACCTGCTCCCGTTCGAGCCCCTCGATCACCGCGAGTGCCTCCGGGGTGGAGACGACGGGGAGGGCGGCCTCGCGGATGGTCCGGCCGATCAGGTCCTCTTTCGATTGCCGGAGGTGCTTGAGGCACTGGTCGTTGACCTGGACGATCCGCTGCTCGTTATCGAGGATCAGGATCAGGTTCTTCGTGAAGCAGAGAAAGGCGGAGATCGGGACACGCTGGGCGAGGGAATAGAGTTTCGCGTTCCCGATATTGCGGACGTCGACTTTGCCGGCGATCTGAAGGATCTCAAGGTGTTTTGAGACCGGGCTCCGGGTGACGCCGAGCTGCTTCGCCACCTCGGTGATGGTCATGCCCTTCGGCCGGAACCGGAGAGCACGAAGGATCCGGTTTGGGAGGTCGTGCTCCTCCTGCATCATGGGTGCACACTTGCCCTACCGGTATATCATACATCGGTTCGGGCGAGGGCAGGAAGATGCACCCTCAACTGTAATCCTCCGGCCCCCCTATCCGGGGCAGCGCGATCGCCGATCGGGCGCTGCCCGCCCGGTTTCGGCACCCGCCGCTCTCCCACTCTCACCTCACGGGATCGTCCTGACGATCCGCTCCTTGGTCACCTTCCCGGCGATAAAACGGGCAAGGGCAAGGAGCGCTGCCCCGATAGCTGCGAGGACCGCCTCCGTCGCCGCCGAGATGCCCGGCCCGCCGGGTACTGCCTGCTGCAGCCCGGCGACCAGGAATATGAACCCGAAGATGAGGGCGAACCCGAGGATCTGGTTCTCCCGCATCCCGAGCGCGAGCTGGGCCGCGCCGATGAGCCCGGCCGCGGCGGCGATCCAGACCGGGACGACGATCGCGAGGTGGACGAGGAGCAGGGGCTCGGCGGCGACGGGAGCCCCGGTGAGGCCCGCGACCGTGGCGGCAGTCACAGCAGCCGAGACGAGGGTCATCAGGTAGGCCGGGACGGCGACCCCGGCGGCCTTCCCCTCCCAGAGGCGGCGGAGCGAAATCGGGGCGCAGAGGAGCGTCTCGATGGTGCCGTCCCGCTTTTCACGGAGGAAGGCATCGGCGCAGAAGATGTAGCCCATGAAGACCCCGACCGGGAGGGTGATCGCGGCGATGCCGCCCGCAACGGCCGCAGCATCCCCTCCGGCGGCCGCGGCGATCCCGACGGCCGACATGACCGGAAACCAGACGGCAAAGATGATTGCGGTGATGAGGATGCTCCGGTTCCGGAGGGCGAGCCTCATCTCGCGGACGGCGATGACGCGAAACGTGCTCATGGACCGCCCTCCGCCCGGCCGACGTGTTCCAGGTAGATCTCCTCAAGCGACCTTGATGATCGGCGGACCTCCTCGATCCGGAAGTTGGCGCCGACGAGCGCCCCGACGAGGTCCGGGGTCGCGCCGGGTTCGGCAAGGGTACAGTGAAGGGTGTCGCCGTCCGCGTCGCACCCCACAACGAACGGGAGCGCCCGCGCGACCTCGCACGCACGGACGCGGTCGTCCCGGCCGGAGAGGGCGACCGTCACAGTCGGGCGATCGGAGGCCGCGGTGAGGTGCGCCACCGTATCGAAGGCCCGGATCCTCCCTCCCGCAAGGATAGCGACCGTCGAGCAGATGCGCTGGACCTCGTCGAGGTGGTGGGAGTTCAGAAAGACCGTCATCTCCTCCCGGCGGGAGAGTTCGAGGATGAGGTCGCGGACCATCCTCTGCGCGCCGGGATCGAGACCTGATGAGGGCTCGTCGAGGAAGACGACCTCGGGGCGGTGGAGGATGGCCCGGGCGATACCGAGTTTCCTCTTCATCCCGGTCGAGAACGTCCCGACCAGATCGTCCTTTCGATCGGCAAGATCGACGAGCGTGAGGAGTTCGTCGATCCTCTCCGCCGGATCGTCGACACCGTAGAGCCCGGCGTAGTAGGTAAGGTTGCCGGCGGCGCTCATCCGGTCGGCAAGACCGTTGTTCTCGAAGAGCACCCCGACCCTCCGGCGCGCGTCGTCGTCGACGGCAAGATCCCTTCCAAGAACCCGGACCTCGCCCGCGCCGGGGGCGAGCAGACCGAGCAGGATCCGGATGGTGGTGGTCTTCCCGGCCCCGTTCGGGCCGAGGTAGCCGAAGATCTCCCCGTGCCCGACGGTGAACGAGACGTCGCTGAGGATATCGCGGCCGTCGAAGGACCGCGAGAGCCCCCGGACCTCGACGGCGTTCATGCCCGCCGCCTCCGCGCGGTGCCGGAGTTGATACAGAGTCCAGCCGCATGACCGGGTGAAACCATGAAGACCATTTTCCGGCCGCGGGCATCAAACCACCGGTTTTCGATGAGAATGGCCGTGCGGCAGTATCCCGGGCCTGCCCTATACGGTGAAGAATGGGGAGAACTCGCCCCCTCCGCCCCGATCGGACCTTCTCTCGCCAGAATGGGAATTGTTATAGGCCCCGGGACAAAAAAGACTCAATATAGGCCGGAACGCCCTTCCGGGCCCCGCTCCCGGGCCGGCAGTTCCGCCAGGAGTTGTTACAATGGAATTCACCTATGGTATCGATGACCGACCAGAACCAGCGTCCCTCCTCATCTTCGGCCTGCAGTGGCTTGCGGTGAGCGTGCCTGCCATCCTCATCATCGGCAAGGTGATGGCCGGCCTCTACGGGGGGTCAGCCATCCCCTACCTCCAGAAACTCTTCCTCCTCACCGCCCTGGTGCTGCTCGTGCAGTTATACCTGGGCCACAAACTCCCCCTGGTGATCGGCCCGGCAACGGTGCTCCTGATCGGTGTCCTCGCAAGTCTTGATGCGGGGTTCGGCGCGATCAACGCATCGGTACTGGTCGGCGGGCTCCTCCTTGCCGGGCTCGCGGCAGCCGGCCTCTTTGAGCACCTCAAACGCCTCTTTACGCCTCGCGTGATCGCGGTCGTCCTCATGCTCATTGCGTTCACCCTCGCCCCCATCATCCTCAACCTGATCACCGATGGCGGCGGCACGGTCCCGGCGACGCATACCTTCCTCTTCGCCCTTGCATTCGCCCTCGCCCTCTTCATCGCAAACGGCCTCCTGAAAGGGATCTGGAAGTCGACCCTGGCGCTCTGGGCGATCATCCTCGGCACCCCGGCCTACGTCGCCCTCTTCGGTGTGGTCCCCCTGCCACCAGAAGGTACCGCGCTGCTCGCGTTCCCCGGAGACCTGCTCGCGCCGCTCACCGTGCCCGACATCGGGGTCCTTGCGGCATTCCTGATCTGCTTCCTTGCGCTCGCCATCAACGACCTCGGGTCCATCCAGTCGGTGGGCGGCCTTCTCGGGGCCGATGCGATGGATGGGCGGGTGAACCGCGGGATGACCGTCACCGGTCTCGGCAACGCCGCGGCCGGCCTCACGGGAGTGATCGGCCCGGTGAACTTCTCCCTGAGCCCCGGGGTTATCGCCGCCACCGGGTGCGCATCCCGGTTCGCTCTGGTCCCGGCAGGCGTCGCGCTCGGCCTCATGGCCGCATCCCCCCTCGCGATAGGGTACCTCGGCAGCATCCCCGGGCCGGTCATCGGCGTCGTCCTCGCCTACGTCATGGCCGCCCAGATCGCGGCAGGGCTCATGCTCGGGCAGGAGAGCAGCGCGGTCGGGACGTTCGACGAAGGGCTGATCGTCGGGATCCCCCTCCTCCTCGGGACCGTGGTGGCGTTCCTGCCCCCGGCAGTCGCTGCAGGGTTCCCGGCAACGGTCCGCCCCCTGATCGCGAACGGTTTCGTGGTGGGCGTCATAACAGTTCTCGTGCTCGAGCACATCGTCTACCGCCGGCAGCAGAATTAGCATCGGTCCGTATGATCGGACTCTGTCTGGTGCTCGCCCCCGTCCCCGGTGGGGGATGCTCGCATGTCTCTCTCCGACCCCCTGCCCCGCCCGGCATCCACTCTTCGCAGGGATGCCTGGGACGGCAATCATGAGGTGGAGCGGGATCCCCCGGGCAATCCCCGGGCACTGGAGCGTGGGGATATCGCCATGGGGGAAGGGGGTCTCCCCCTCCCCGGACAAAACGAGACCCAAAAGTCCCTCTCCGGCAACCCCCTCCCCCGCCCGGGGGCGGGGGCAGTCATGGCGATATCAGGTGGGAAACCGTACCAGGGAGTGTCCCTCACGCCGGTTTCCCGGAGGGGAGAGAGCCAGAACCCGGTTTTCCAGGCTTGCCCTGGTACACTGGACCGTGGGGATATCGCAACTGGGGGGGAGGGGCCCGGGGAGGGGGTCCTCCCCTCCCCGGGCAAAATGATACCCGGAAGATCCTCTCTGCAAGCACCTCCTCCCTCCCCACAGGTGGGTACCCGAAAGTCCCTCTCCGGCACCCCCACCCCTCCCGCGCTGCGCGCTCCTCCCCCGCCCCCCCGGGGGCGGGGGCAGTGCGTGGTGATACCCAGTGGGAAGCCGTGCCAGGGGATGGTGCTGGCGGCGGTTTTCCGGGGGAGGGGAGAGCCAGAACCCGGTTTTCCAGGTTTGTCCCGGTACGCTGGACCGTAGTGGATATCGCCACGGGGGGAGGGGACCGGGGAGGGGGCTCGTCCCCTCCCGGGCAAAATGGTACCCATAAGTCCCTCTCCGGCACCCCCACCCCACCCGCGCTGCGCGCTCCTCCCCCGCCCCCCCGGGGGCGGGGGCAGTGCGTGGCGATACCCAGTGGGAAGCCGTGCCAGATTCCCGATCTGACGCCGGTTTCCCGGGATAAGGGAAGTGTGGGCCCGAATCCAGTTCTTCCTCGGGATCCCCATGTACTGGACCGTGGGAGTATTCACCACAGAGAGGACCGCGAGCGCCCCTGGATGCGACCTTCCGAAGAGCCTGAAATCCGACCGGTACTTCTTCCTGTGAGGCTACGGGGTATTGAGAATTGCTGCAACAGGTATGGCGACGCGGCCTCACGCGTTGCCGGGAAGAAGGGCGTTGAAGAAGGTGAAGAAGGAATCCCACGCGAAACGGCCATGGGGCTGCGCCCCGGGCTGCCCGTCCCACGGGGGAACCGCCTCCCCCGGCTCAGAGCGTCCCCTTGGTGCTCGGCACGTCGCCGCCCGCTGCCGGGTCGATCGCCACGGCCGCCCGGAGCGCCCGGGCGAACGCTTTGAACGCCGCCTCACAGATATGGTGGTCGTTCCTGCCCGCGACCGCGATGTGCGCGGTGATCCCGGCATGGTTGCAGAGGCTGTAGAAGAAGTGCTCGATGAGGTCGCCCGGGATGCCCCCCGGTCCCGTCGGCGAGAAACCGCCCTCGAAGACGAGATACCCCCGCCCGCCCACGTCGAGCGCCACCCGGGCGAGCGCCTCGTCCATCGGGACCGCAGCGTCGGCAAACCGGGTGATCCCCCGCCCGTCGCCGACCGCCTCCGCAAGGGCCGTCCCGAGGACGATGCCGATATCCTCGATGGTGTGGTGGGCATCCACCGCGATGTCCCCCGCCGCCCGGACGGTGAGGTCCATCCGACCATGCCGGGCAAACGACGTGAGCATGTGGTCGAAGAACGGTATCCCGGTATCGATGGTCCCGGCCCCGGTCCCGTCGAGGTCGAGGGAGAGTCTGATATCGGTCTCCCGTGTCGTCCGGCAGACCTCACTCCTCCGCATGCGCCGCCCCCAGGACATCCGAAAGCCGGACCTTCCCGGCATAGAGGGCCGACCCGAGCACCGCGCCCGCCGCTCCGGCCTCACAGAGCACCCTCACATCTTCGGCGCTCGATATCCCCCCTGATATGACGACCGGGACCTTCACCCGGCAGAGAAGGTCCGTCACGGGCGTAAGCGCGATCCCCTGCTGGAGCCCCTCCACGTCCACGTTCGTGTAGAGAAGCGATCCTGCGCCGAGGCTCTCGAACCGCTCCGCCCAGGCGAGGTAACTCCCCGCCGGGCGCTCCCACCCCTCGATCATCACCTCGCCTCCCCGGGCATCGATCCCCGCCATGACCCGTCCGCTCCCGAACTCCCCGGCAAGCGCCTGGACCGTCTCCGGTTCCCGGACCGCCAGGGTCGAGAGGATCACCCGGTCGACCCCGGTATCGAGCCACCCGGCGGCGTCCCCGACGCTCCTGATCCCCCCGCCAAGCTCGACGAAGGCGTTCGTCTCCCTGATGAACCTCCGGATCAGGTCGGCGTTCTTCTGCGCCCGGCCAAACGCCCCGTCGAGGTTGACGATGTGGATGCCGTCCGCTCCTTCCTCAAGCCACCGGTGCGCCCAGGCGGCCGGGTCGCCGTAGACCGTCGCCGCCTCAGGCCGGCCCTGCACGAGCTGCACGCACCGGCCGTCCAGGATATCGACTGCGGGATAGATCTCCATGCTCTCAGCGTATGATCCGTTCGATGGGCATAACTAATATGTCTTTTGCGCCCGCCCGCTTTAACTGGTTTATCAACTGATAGACTCGCTCTTCTTTCACGACGGCGTGAACGGCGACCAGGTTCTCGTCGGATGCCACATCCATCACCGTCGGGCCGGAGAGGCCGGGCAGCACCTCTCTCACGTCTGCAAGAGCGCTTCTGTGGACGTTCATCATCAGGTAACACTGCCCTTTCGCGCGGATGACGCTCTCGAGGGCAAGGACGATCTCATCGATCTTCTCCCTTTTCACCGCGAGGGCGGCAGGGTTTACCACCAGGACCGTCGTCGATGTGAGAACCTCGTCGATGACCCGGAGATGGTTCGTCCGCAGCGTCGTCCCTGAAGAGGAGAGGTCGACGATGGCGTCGGCGATCCCGAGATGCGGCGTCGCCTCGCACGCCCCCCCGACGGTCACCACCGTCACGGTGACTCCGTGCTCCGCGAAGAACGAGCGGGTGATCGCCGGGAACTCGGTCGCCACCTTCGTCCCGTCGAGGTCGGCGACGGTTCTGACATCGGACTCCTCCGGCACGGCGACGACGAGCGTCGCCCTGCCGATCTGGAGGTCGAGTACCTGCTCGACCGCCGAGCCCCGCTCCATGACCATATCCCTCCCGGTAATACCGAGGTCGGCAACGCCGCTCGCCACGTACTCCGGGATGTCGATCGGGCGGGCGAAGAGGATCTCCACGTTCGGATCATGAGTCCGGGTGATGAGCCTCCGCTCTCCGCCGTCGACCAGGTGGAGGCCGCTCTTCTCGATCAGTTCGTTGACGGGTCCGGCGATCCTGCCTTTGTTTGGGATGGCAAGACGGACGAGCCCGGGATCCTGCTGCCTGAATGGTGATCTGCTCATGAGGTGCGACAACTCCGGAACTAAAGGATCAGAAGGTGGAGAGTTCTCCCCTGATGACCTTCTCGGTGATGGTGGTGGTCTTCTCCAGCCACCCGTCGATGATCCCCTCAATATCGGGTTTGATCGACTTGATGGTTGTGCCCGGTTTCGTGAGGACCTGGGCGCTCGCCACGTGGGGTTCATCGATCGGGTAGCCGATCTGGGAGAGGATACGGACGTACATCTCCTCGATGCCGTCGACCTCCGCGACGCAGTCCTGTGCAATCTTGGTCGCGAGGAGGTTGTAGATCTTACCGATGTGGTTGATCGGGTTCTTCCCGCTCGTCGCCTCCATGCTCATGGGGCGGTTCGGGGTGATCAGCCCGTTCGCGCGGTTGCCGCGGCCGACGGAACCGTCGTCGCCCATCTCGGCCGACGTCCCCGAGACCGTCAGGAAGATGCTCCCGGCGTCGAGATCGTCGGCGGTGTTGATCGCGACATTGATCCTCCGGTTCGTGAACCGCTGTGCGACCGCTGCGATCTGCTCGGTCAGGACGTTCTTCTGCTCGATATACTCGGCGATGCCCGGGCAGTAGCGGTCCACGAACGCCATCGCAACCGTGAGGGTGATGGCATCGCCGTCGCGCAGGCACATGATCTTGCAGTCCTGGCCGATGACGGGATACTTCGGGCGGAGCGTATCGTCAAGGTACGCGGCGACGCCTTTAACGATGCTCTCCGCCTCGCTGAACGGCGCGTGCCCGACACCGAACGACGTGTCGTTCGCCCGCGGGATCTTCCCCGAACAGGACCGGAAGACATCCTGCAGGTCGGTCGATCCCTTCCCCATCCGGCAGTCGACGATGACGTCGCGGTCCATGTTGAGGGTGGGGAGGATCTTTCTGATGTAATTCCGTGCCGCCTCGACGGCGATCGCGTCGGCGGGAATGTTCACGCCGTTGAAGGTCTTCGTGGCCCGGCCCGATATGAGGAAATAGATCGGTTTCGTGATCCGGCCGCCGCCGAACTTCGGGAGCGACTCCCCCGCGACGACCTCGCCCTGGTCGGTGTTGTGGTGCAGGACGCTGCCGCACTCCTCGAGGTACGACCTGCTGAGCGCCTGGCTGATCGACTCCGCAATACCGTCCGCGAGGCTATCCGGGTGCCCGAGGCACTTCCTCTCCACCAGTTCTATCCGTTGTCTCTCGATCGGGATCTGGTCAAGCCCTTCTACGCTGATGTTCCTGGTCATCAAATCCACCGTAGTTCTAAAGTATGATAAGAGAAATGATTGCAATTCATATAACCATTTCTAACCGTCACTACGGACACGGATGTCGGAACGGATGCCGATCTTGCAGTTGCCGTCCCTGAAGATGCGCACCATGCCCCCGCTCTCGGAGACCGTGATGCCGATGACCGGGATCTCGTGCGTGATGGATGCGGTTGCCCGGTGCCGCCCCCCAAGCCCCCCCGGGAGGGAGATGCCCCGCCCGGTGACGTCAAGGTAGCGCCCCGCCGACCGCACCTCGCCGTTCTTGTCGATGACGAAGACGCCGTCGAGCTGGGCGAACTCTTTGACGCTCTCCCAGTTGTCCTTGTTCTTGATGTCCCGGAGGGCGGCGGGCTGCCCCTGGTAGGGGTTGAGGATCGCCTGATGGGAGTGCCGGAAGATCTCCTCCGGGTCCCCGATGATGAACGCGGTCCCGATGGCCCTTCCTTCCCTCCCCTCGACCGCGATCTCGAGGGCGAGCGAGAGAGCCGCGTGGAGCACCTCGCGGGGGACGATGTCGGAGAAGTCCTTGAGGTTGATGAAGTTCTTCCCCTCTTCGATGTCGTAGATGATGACGGCGTGGGGAAAGACGCCGACGACGATGCCGTTCTCCAGGTTCCGCCGGAGATAGAGGTGGACGGCGGCATCCAGCATATGCCGCTCGCTCACCTCCAGGATGTCGTGCATGGTGAGGTCTTTCAAGACGTCGAGTTGCAGTTCCTGCACCCGGATGATCGGGACCGAGGGCACGCCCGGGGGAATCGGTATCGGGTCGACGAACGAGACGACCGCCCGTGCGCCGATCTTCGCCGCCACCTCACAGGCGGTGGCGAGCATCAAGTCACTGTTCATAACACCTCGCGGATCAGCCCCGGTATCTCCGAGGGCCGGGACGCGACCGCTATCCCGAGGGCGGCAAGGCGCCGCACCTTGGATCGTGCGTCGCCCTCGCCGCCCTCGATGATCGCACCCGCGTGGCCCATCCTTTTCTCAGGGGGCGCGCTCACGCCGGCGATGTAGGTGACGACCGGGAGGCTGGTCGACCGGACCCCCTCCTCTTCGAGGTTGCCCCCCACCTCGCCGATGACGACGACGGCCTTTGTCCGGGGGTCGTCCTCGAACCGCGCGAGCACGTCCACGAACGTCTGGCCGATCACGGGATCGCCGCCGATCCCGACCACCGTGCTCTGGCCGATGCCGGCGCGGGTGAGTTCGTCGACCACCTCGTAGGTGAGGGTGCCGCTCCGGGAGACGACGCCGACCTCTCCGCGGGCGGCAAGGTGGGCCGGCATGATGCCGAGTTTGCACTCTCCCGGCGAGAGAAGCCCGGGGCAGTTCGGGCCGATGACCGTGCAGTCGTGGAGTTTCGCGTAGGCGACTGCCAACATGGCGTCATGGACCGGGATATGCTCGGTGATGACGACACAAAGCCCGATCCCGGCGTGCGCCGCCTCCATGATCGAGTCGAGCGCGTGCGCCGCCGGGACGAAGACGACGCTTGCGGTCGCGTCGTGCTCCCGGAGCGCCTCCTTTACGGTGTTATAGACCGGCACGCCGTGGACTTCCTGCCCGCCCTTTCCGGGCGCGACCCCGGCGACGACGCCCCGGCCGCCGACCTCGCGCGCGTAGGCGTTCATCAGTTCCGTGTGGAACCTTCCCTGCCTGCCGGTGATGTTCTGGACGATCACCCCGAGGGTTTTGTCTCCGTAGATCATGATGCGACCCCCATCGCCGCCCGGACGGCCGCATCCATGCTCTCAAGCATTCGGTAGCCGTTCTCGGCGAGCAGCCGCCTGCCTTCTGCCTCGTTCGTCCCGGCCATCCGGACGATGACCGTCGGCGCGACATCGGCGGCGATGATACCCTTCGCCACCTCGTCGCACCGGGTGATGCCCCCGAGGAGGTTGACCACGATCACCGCTACCCCGGGCATGCTCGCGACGAGCCGGACGGCGTGCATCACGCGCTCCTGGTCGGCGCCGCCGCCGACGTCGAGGAAGTTCGCCGCCCGGCCGCGGTAGTACTCGATGAGGTCGAGCGTCGACATCGTGAGCCCGGCGCCGTTCCCGATGACCCCGATGGTCCCGTCCAGTTCCACGTAGGAGAACCCGTGCTTCTCGGCCTCGCGCTCGCGCTCCGAGAGGTCGCGGTTGACCGCTATCCCCTGGCGGGCGAGGGCGTTGTCATCGATGATGAGTTTCGCGTCCGCCGCGTAGACCCCCCGCGGCGTCGTCACGAGCGGGTTGATCTCAGCAAGCATGGCGTCTTTCTGCTGGAACGCGCGGTAGAGGCTGTTGATGACGGGGGCGAGTTCTTTTGGGGCCCCGCCGAGGAGTTCGCGCATCAAAAACGGCGGGATCTCGCGGAGGAGCGGCGATACGACGACCCTCCTCACGGCGGACTCATCAGCCTGCGCCGCGTTCTCGATCTCCACGCCGCCGGCGTCGGCAAAGAGGACCACCGGCTGCCGGCTCGACCGGTCGATGGCGATGCTGACGTAGTACTCGTGCTCGATCGCCAGGCGCTCCTCGACGAGGATCTCCCTGACTGGGACACCCTTGATCTCCCGCGCAAAGAGATCCCGGGCGGTCACGACCGCCGTCGCGCCTTCAGCGAAGAGGACGCCGCCGGCCTTCCCCCGGCCGCCGACGTCCACCTGCGCTTTCAGCACCACGGCGCCGCCGAGTTCCGGCAGGTGTGCCGCGACCTCTTCGGGCGCCCGTATGAGTGCCCCCTTCGGGACCGGAATGCCGTACTTTGAAAAGATCTGTTTTGCCTCGTATTCCAGTAGTTTCATAAATTACACGCTCGCTCTCCGAGTTCAAATCCGCGTTTCAATGCTTTTGAGTTCAGGTTCTCGGTGCCCTTTGGGACGCTGTCGAGCACCGCACGCTCGATCGCCTCCCTGCTCACGACCCCGGTTGCGGTCACGAGGGCGCCGATCATCACGATGTTTGCAACAATCTCCCGGCCGAGGACGCCTTTTGCTTCCGCCGTCGCCGGGACCTCACAGTAGCGGCAGCCCGGGCGGGACCGGACGAGGTCGGTATCGAGGAGCATGACCGCGTCCGGTCGGGCCCGGACCCCGTACTTCTCAAACCCCTGCTGGGACATGATGACGTAGATGTCGGGGTCGGTCACCTCGGGATAGAGGATCGGCGCATCGTCGATCACCACCTGCCCCATCGAGGCCCCGCCCCGGGCCTCCGGGCCGTAGACCTGTGTCTGGACGGCATACTTCCCATCGTAGAGCGCCGCCGCCCGCCCGAGGATGACCGCGGAGAGGATGATCCCCTGTCCGCCGTATCCCGAGAACCTGACTTCGTGCCTCATCGTCTCACTCCCATCGCCGGCCGGTTCCGCCGGACCAGTTCCCCGACGGTGAAGGTGTCCTCCGGGACCGGCCTTCCTTCCCGGACCAGGCGGTCGCGCTTCTCGACAAGCATCGCGTGGCTCCGGAGGTGCTCGATCATGGCCGGGACGCTCCGGAGTTTGTTGTGGCGGCCGTAGTTTGTCGGGCACTGGGTCCTCACCTCGATAAAGGCAAGCCCCGGCGTCTGCATCCCGGCCGCGACGGCCTTCGTGAGCTCCTTGACGTGGTAGGACGTCCAGCGGGCGACGTAGTTTGCGCCGGCGGCGACAGCGAGTTCCGCGAGGTCGAAGGCCGGTTCGCTCGCCCCGTAGGGCGTCGTCGTCGATATGGCTCCCGGTGGGGTGGTCGGGCTCCCCTGGCCGCCGGTCATGCCGTAGATATGGTTGTTCATGCAGACGACGGTCATGTCCACGTTCCGGCGGCAGGCGTGGATGAAGTGGTTGCCGCCGATGGCGGCAAGGTCTCCGTCGCCTGTGAAGACGACGACGTTGAAGTCGGGCCGCGCCATCTTCACCCCGGTGGCGAACGCGAGCGCCCGTCCGTGGGTGGTGTGCAGCGAGTCGGTGAGGATGTAGCCGGGAGCGCGGGAAGAGCACCCGATCCCGGAGACGAAGACCGTCTCGTCCCGCTTCCAGCCCATCTCCTCCACCGCGGCGAGGGTGCAGTTGATGACCGTCCCGTTGCCGCACCCGGTGCAGTAGATGTGGGGCAGGCGGTCTTCCCTGAACCAGTCGGGCGCGATCATCGGTGCACCTCCAGGGCCCGCACGAGTTCGGCGGGGGTGTGGAGTTCTCCCCCGATCTTCGGGATCAAGACGACCGGCCGGTCGACGTGGCGCTGGACTTCCCGCACCATCTGGCCCATGTTCAGTTCCGGCACGAGAAAGGTTTTCGCGTTCGGGAACTCCTCGAGAGCGAACTCCGGGAACGGCCAGACGACCCTGAGCCGGAGGTGGCCGACAGATTCGTCGGGGTGGTCGCGCATCACCTGCTCGACCGTCCGGGACGGGGGGCCGTAGGTGACAAAGACCGTCCTGGCATCGGGGTTTACGACCTCGTAGTCGGCGATATCGCGGCGGGCCGACTCGACCTTGGCGACGAGTCTCTGCACCAGCCGGTCGTGCGCCGCGGGATCGGTCGTGTCCGGGTAGCCCCGCTCATCGTGGGTGAGCCCGGTCACGTGGACCGATCGCCCCGAGCCGAAGGGTGCAAACCCCGGGACGCCGTCGTCGCCGGCCTCGAACGGGAGGCTCCCTTCAGCGAGCGGGTGACGGGGGGTGACCTCGACCGAGTCTGGGATGGTCACCCGCTCCCGCATGTGGCCGACGATCTCGTCGGTCATCAGGAAGGTGGGAACCCTGAACCGGTCGGCGAGGTTAAACGCCTTCACCGTCAGGTCGAACATCTCCTGGACGGAGTTCGGGGTGAGCGCGATGATGCTGTAGTCGCCGTGCGACCCGAACCGGCACTGGAGCATATCGCCCTGCGCCGCCCGCGTCGGCTGGCCAGTGCTCGGGCCGCCCCGCTGGACGTTGACGATGACGCACGGCGTCTCGGTCATGGCCGCGTAGCCGATGTTCTCCATCATCAGCGAAAACCCCGGGCCGCTTGTCGCGGTCATGGCCCGGACTCCCGTCCAGGCGGCGCCGATCACCGCGGCGATGCTCGCGAGTTCGTCTTCCATGGATATGAAGACCCCGCCGGCCTTCGGGAGCCTCCGGGCCATGGTCTCGGCGATCTCGGTCGACGGCGTGATCGGGTAGCCGCCGAAGAACCGGCACCCGGCGGCGAGCGCGCCCTCCGCGCAGGCGGCATTCCCCTGCATGAACTCAACTCTGCTCAAAACTCCACCTCCACCCGGTGCGGCTCAAACGGTCTCTCCTCGACCCAGGCGATCGCCTGGTCGGGGCAGATCATGTGGCAGACTCCGCAGAGCATCCGCCCGTAGAGGGCTTGCAGCCTGCAGTTCGTGCACCGCTCGGGGCGGTCGAGGACCGGGGAGACGATCCCCCGGCTGTTGAGTTCCGTCCCTTCGCGAAAGATCCCGTAGGGGCAGACCAGCACGCAGAGGTTGCACCCTTTGCAGCGGCTTTCATCGATGACGAGTTTCATGAGACGGTATCCTATCTAGTATTGAAGCGCTTGTGAAATTGTGTTTTCGCTTTCTCGCGTACTGTCTCGAAGAGATCACCGCCGTGGGCGTCGATCCCGACCGTCAGCGGCAGGTGGTCGGCCTCGATGACCCAGACCGCTTCGGCCATGCCGAGTTCTTCAAAATAGACGCCTGAGAGGTTCATGCGGGCGGCGGCGAGGGCGGCGCACCCCCCCGTGAGCGCGAGGTAGACGGCGCGCCCCCGGAGTTGCCTGACCACCTCCGGCCCCATCCCGCCTTTGCCGATGAGGGCGCGGACGCCCGCGTCGATGAGGAATCCCGTGAGCGCGTTCATCCGCGCGGACGTGGTGGGTCCGGCGACGACGAGCCGACTCTCCTGCACCACCGGGCCGCAGTGGTAGACCACGGCGCCCCTGGGATCAAAGGGGATGCCTTCCTCCATCATCCGGAGGTGGGCCTCGTCCCGGGCGGTGTAGATCGTCCCGGAGAGGGTGACCTGGTCGCCTGCCCGGAGCGAGAGGACCTCGTCGCCGAGCGGTGTCGCAAGGTGCATCATCGTTTGACCTCCACGGTCGCCCGGCGGCAGGCCCAGCACTGGACGTTCACCGCCACCGGGAGGGATGCGGTGTGGCAGTCCGCCCGCTTCACCTTCACCGCGAGCGCCGTCGTATCGCCCCCAAGGCCCATCGGCCCGATGCCGAGGGCGTTCACCGCGTCGCAGAGTTCCTGCTCGTAGTCGTCCATGGTGTCGACCGGGAGGAGCAGGGCCTCCTTTGCAAGCGCAGCCGCCACGTCGAACGTCCCGCCGATCCCGACGCCGAGGAAGACCGGCGGGCAGGGCCTTCCGCCCGCGATGAGCATCGTCTCCGCGACAAATCGGGGGATCTCCGCCGCCTGCGAGGGGAGGAGCATCCCGATCCTCGATGCGTTCTCGGAGCCCGCGCCCTTCGGGAGCACGGTCACCGTGAGCCGGTCGCCGGGCGCCACGTGGACGGCGGGCATCTCGGCGCCGGTGTTGTCCCCGGTGTTCTCCCGGGTGACTGGATCCACGACGTTCGGGCGGAGCGGAATTGTGGCCGTCGCCCGGCGCACCCCTTCCCGCACTCCGAGAAAGATCGAGGGCGAGAGCCCGATATCAGGAGGCAGGGTGAGGTAGACCACCGGCACGCCGGTATCCTGGCAGATCGGCACCTGCAGATCTTCGGCGAGTGCGATGTTCTCGAGGATATGGCCGAGTTCCCGCCGGGCGACCTCGTTCCTCTCGACCGCGGCCGCCCTCCGGATCGCCGCGAGGACGTCCGTGGGGAGCCGGATCTCAGCCTCTGCAAGAGCTCTTTCTGTGGCGTTGGCGAGCGCGCACGAGAGCTTCGAATCTGCCGGATGAACCATCATTATTACTGGTGGGAAGAGGCTATAAATACCTATATTCCCGCCGGTATCGAATCTGCCCTCTGCGGGTTGCTCCTCGCAAAAAGGATGGGGCGTTGTGCAGGTCTACGCTTCCGCTGCCCGTTCTTCGACGATCCGTGCGGGGGTCGGGATCTTGTAGATGCCGCGCCGGAGGGAGGCCTTCGCCTTCTCAGCGTACTGGGGGGTCGTCCAGACGGAGAAGACCTTCTGGCCGCTCTGGACCCGCGCCGCGGTGCCGACGGCCTTCCCGAAGGCGAGACGCATGCCTTCCGAGACACGATCCGCTCCTGCGCCGGTTGCCTGCTTGTTCTCACGGAGAACGTGGTGCGGGAAGGTCCGGATCTTTAAGTGATAGTTTGCCCTCCCGACCTCTTTCAAGAGCTGCCGGTTGATGCCGATACGGGCGGCCTCAAGAGCCGTGTGGCGTATCTGGCAGGTCTCCTCGACGACGATGGAGAGCTCGACCGGGAAGTCCTGGTTGAGGTTGCCCATATCGTACTGCACGATCTTGCTGCCCGGCACGCCGCCCATGTATTCCCTGCGTGTATATGCTTTCTTTGCGAGATTCCTGTACATCTTCGCTGGTTTTCGTACCATCGTTAAAAACTCCTGCCGATCTATGAGTGCTTTATAACATGGGGATTTCCTTTAATAAACCTTACTGGGCGTTTCCGGTCTCGTTGATCATGTCAAGCACCCGCCGGCGGACCTCCGCAAAGTCGGCGCTGGTGCGGTCCCGCGGCCGCGACCAGGGGATCTCGATGACCTCCCGGACCGTCCCTGGCCTTGGAGAGAGGACGACGATCCGGTCGGCGAGATAGACCGCCTCGTCGACGCTGTGGGTGACGAAGACGATCGTCTGTTTCGTCTCATCCCAGAGGGAGAGGAGTTCTTTCTGCATCCGGTTCCGGGTCTGGGCGTCCAGCGCCCCGAACGGTTCGTCCATGAGGAGGACGTCAGGGTCGTTTGCGAGCGCCCGGGCTATCGCCACGCGCTGCCGCATCCCGCCGGAGAGTTCGTAGGGGTAGGCGTCCCGGAACTGGGAGAGGCCGACCATCTCGATGTAACAATCCGCCGTCTTCCGGCGCTCCTCCTTCCCGACCCCCTTCATATCGAGGCCAAAGGCGACGTTGTCGATCACCGTCCGCCAGGGGAAGAGGGAGTACTCCTGAAAGACCATCCCCCGCTTCGGGTCCGGGCCGGTGATGGCCCGGCCGTCGATGGTCACCTTCCCGGTGGTCGCGGTCTCAAGCCCGGCGACGATCCGGAGAAGCGTCGTCTTCCCGCACCCCGACGGTCCGACGAGGCAGACGAACTCTTCGTCCCGGATCTCAAGGTCGACGCCTGAAAGTGCCTGCATGGCGGTGCCGTCCTCCTTTCTGAAGGTCTTGCCGACGTCCTTTATCGTAACCCCGCTCATCCTAACGCTCCAGTGCAGCTAAAATTCCACACGCAACGATGACCCTCGCGCTGGGGCGAAGACCGCGTGATTGCTACGCTCTCCTTCGCGTCTTCGCGTGCGGTGGCGATCCCCCTCACACTCGCAAAGGTGCCTCGATACACTAGGCCACCTCCCCTGCATGCCACCGCAGGAGCCGCCGGTCTACGTAGTTTCGGAAGATCCGGTCGATGATGAGGCCCAGAGATCCGAGGATCAGCATGTAGACGAGGACGTTTGCCATCGCGTAGTGGTAGTAGTTCTGCCAGAGCGCGTAGCCAAGGCCGATATCGCTCACCCCGAACATCTCGGCTGCCACAAGGCACATCCACCCGACGCCCATCGATATCCTGATCCCGGACGCGATCGATGGGATCGCCGATGGGAGGGCGATATGGCGGATTAACTCAAACGATGTGTCGCACCCGAGCACCTTGCCTGCCTCGACGAAGATCCTCGGCACGCTCCGGAACCCGGTGTAGGTGCCGATCAGGATGGGGAAGAACGCCCCGATGAAGATGACGAATCCGGCCGCCAGGGGGGTGAGCCCGAACCAGATGATGGCAAACGGGATCCAGGCGAGCGGGGGGATGGGCCGGAGAACTTCGATGATCGGATCGATGATAGCGTCAGCGAGCCGGAACCAGCCCATGATGATCCCGATCGGGACGCCGAGAAGAAATGCTGCCCCTATGCCGATGGCGAAGTGCTTGAGACTGGTTATGAGGTCGGCAAGGAGCCTTCCGGACCCCAGAAGGGCGATGAACGCAGAGACGACGTCGGTGAAACTTGGCAGGATGAACGGGTTTGCGACAACCAGGTCGGCCACCGCCTGCCACAGGATCGCCACGGCTGCAAGCGACGCAATACCGAGGAGCCTCTTTTGCTGCTTTGTACTCACTCTTAGGTTCATGGTTCTGTTCCGCTTGTCTGGTGATGGGCCGCCCCGGTATGGGGCAATAATAAATGCTTCATAAGAAATCGGTTTTCCTCTAAAATATTCTTTTCCAGAAGAAGAAAAGAGGGGTCCGGGTCAGGCCCGGGCTTTTTCGTAGAACGAGAGGTCGAAGATATCGTCTTTGGTGAGATGTTTGGTGATATACCCAAGTTCGTACTGGATCCGGGCATAGTCTTCCACCGAGCCGACGATGAGGTTCGGGTCCGCGGTCCAGGTGCCGTCCCATTCCTTAAAGGACTTCTGGACGTCCGCGATATCCTGGCCGGTCTTCTTCGAGTATATCTCAGCCGCCTCGTCCGGGTGCTCGAGGTTGTACTCAGTTGCCCGGATGTGCGTCTTCACGATCTGCTCGACGAGCTCGGGCTGCTCGCGGATGAGTTTGCCGCTCGCGACGAGGACGCAGCAGGCGTGGTCAGGGGCCATCTCGCCAGAGGCGACGACGGTCCTCCCGGCCCCCTTGTTCTCGATGACGGCCGGTGCCGGGTGCGGCAGGAAGACGCCGTCGATCTGGTCGGCGATGATCGCGGTCGTGGCGTCACCGGGGCCCATGGGTTTTATGGTGACGTCTTTCTCCGGGTCGAGGCCGTTCTCTTCGAGCCAGTCCCGGAGGAGGGTGTCCTGGATGGATCCCGGCGGGAAAGTGCCGATCGTCAGGCCCCTGAGGTCCTGCGGGCTCTCGTACGGGATCTCGGGCCGCAGCACGAGATCTGAGCCCTGCGTCTGGACGGCAGCGATGATCTTTGCGTCAAGGCCGGTTGCCAGGGCGGATATGAACGGTGCCGCGCCGACGTAGGCGATATCGATGTTTCCGGCGAGCATCGAGTTCATCTCGGGCGGGCCGGTGGGGAAGGAGTAATCGGTCACTTTCGTGATGCCGAGGGGTGTGAGGTCCTCCTTCCACCAGCCCTTCTCCATCGCGGTCATGTGGGCGACCTGGTGGGTGCTTGGCTGGTAGCCGATGCGCAGGTCTGTCACCTTCTCGGTGCCGGTGCCCGTGCACCCGGCGATGCACGCAAACGCCGCGACCAGGGCCACGGCCAGAAGAATTGCGGTAAATGATCTCATAGGTATCTCCATGACATAAGTGGTATACGGTGTAATCTTCATGCTGGCGGTATATAGCATTGTCGAAAATCCTGCGCATTGTTATACTTAAATAACAATTTTCATACAATAATTATCTTATAAGGGTGATCCGGTGCGGGTCCGGGAGGCCGGCCGGGGCGTGGCCGCCAGGCGCGAAGGCGAGGGGTGGGGCGGCATGGCCCGGGCGTTGCCGCGTAAGAGCGCGAAGGCCGGGCTGGGTACTTGCAACTATAGATTTAGGTGGCAACAAGCACTCATATTCCTCTCCGGCAACCCCCACCCCGCCCCGCCCGCGCTTCGCGCTCCTCCCCCGCCCCCGGGAGGGGGCGGGGGCAGTGCTCGCGATACCCGGTGGGCAGCCGTGCCCGGTTCTTCCCCGGGATCTCCCCATGGGGTGGACCGTGGTGGCTATCGCCCCTGGGGGAGGGGACCGGGGAGGGGTTTCCCCTCCCCGTCGGCGGGTACCCGTACATTCTCCTCCGACATCCCCCGCCCCCGGGGGGCGGGGGCAGTCATGGCGATAGCCAGTGGGCAGCCGTGCCCGGGATGCGAACGTAGAGGGGGCGAGCTGACACGCCTCCGGACGATGGCGGCCCGGGACCCGGCGGCCCGGTTCACCACCCTTCGCGTGAACCCCCTTCGCCGTCAACTCGCGCAAAGATCCTGTAGCCGCCGGAAACCCCCTCTTCGCGGCAACGCGAGAGACCACGCCACCGCCCGTCACCTACCCCGGGCGTGGTTTTAATCTCTCCCCGGGCCAAACGGTACAGACAGGACTGTTGATAGAATGCGTTCGGATCAGATTCGGCAGGGCCGTCTCGCCGGCGAACGTTCGGCCGACCTCGAGCATTTTCTTGCCTCGATGGACGCCGACCGCTGGATAGCGGAGGCGGACCTCCTTGTGGACATGGCGCACCTCCTCGGCCTCTCGCGGCAGGGGATCATCGACGAAGCCCCGGCCCGTGCGCTGATGGCGGCGCTCCTCGACCTCTACGACCACGGCCTCCCGGAGGAGGCGTTCGACGAGCATTTCGAGGATATCCACGCCGGGAAGGAGGCCTACCTCATCGACCGGGTCGGGGAGGACTTCGGCGGCCGCCTCCACATGGGCCGGTCCCGGAACGACGAGGTTGCGACCTGCGTCAGAATCCGGTTGAAACAGGAGATCATCGCCCTCGTGCGGTCGCTCGCCGATCTCAGGGCGACCCTCCTCGACACCGCTGCCCGGCACACGGAGACGGTGATGCCGGGTTTCACCCACCTCCAGCACGCCCAGCCCACGACGCTCGCCCACTACCTCCTCGCCTACGAGCAGGCCTTCTCCCGGGATACGGCCCGGCTCCGGGAGGCCTACGCCCGGGTGGACGTATCCCCCCTCGGTTCGGCGGCGTTCGCCTCGACCGGCTTTCCCCTCGACCGCGACTACACCGCCCGGCTTCTCGGCTTCTCCCGCCCGGCGGCAAACAGCATGGACGCGGTCGCCGCCCGGGACTTCGCGATCGAGGTGCTTGCCGGAGTAGCGGTCTCGATGACGACGGCAAGCCGGCTCTGCGAGGAGCTGGTCCTCTGGAGCACCGCGTTCGTCGGGTTCATCCAGCTCGATGACGCCTACTGCTCCTCCTCCTCGATCATGCCCCAGAAGAAGAACCCGGACGTCGCCGAGATCATGCGGGCGAAGGCCGGATCTGTCGCAGGTTCGCTCGTCGCGGCGATCACGATCACGAAGGGCCTCCCCATGAGTTACAACCGCGACCTCCAGGAACTGACCCCGCACCTCTGGCGGGGCGTGGAGGCGGCCCGGCAGAGCATCCCGCTGTTATCCGGCATGATCGGCACCGCGGCCTTCAATACCGAACGGATGGCGGCCGAAGCGGGCAGAGGGTTCTCCACCGCGACGGAACTTGCCGACGTCCTCGTCCGGGACTACGGGCTCGCGTTCCGCACCGCCCACCGGATCGTCGGTCGGGCGGTGCGGCACGGTTCGCTCGACCTCGCGACGCTCGAGGGGGCCGCACGGGAAGCGGCCGGCATCTCGGTCATCGACCTCGGGGTGACGGAGGAGCGGATCGCCGCCGTCCTCGACCCGCGTCACGCCATTGCGGTGCGAACGATCATCGGCGGCCCGGCGCCCGCAGCGGTCGCGGTGCAGCTCGCGGAGCAGAAGGAACTCCTCGCCCGGGACAGGGCATGGGCGGAGGAGACGGAAACGGCGCTCTCCCGCGCTTTTGAAGACCTGATAACTGAATCACGGAGGCTGATACTATAATGGAAACACCGAAGGCCGGAGACCGGGTGCGGTACGCGAACGGCGGGGCTGCGCTCACCGGCACCTACATCACCGAACGGGACGGGATGGCCGTCATCAAGCTGGAAAACGGCTACAACATCGGGACATCCCCGGAGAAGATCGAGTGGGTCGGGCGCGCGGCCCCGCAACCGCCGGCGGGCGCCGGGGTCGTCATCCAGGACACCAGCCTCCCGGAACTCTCCATCATATCCACCGGCGGGACGATCGCAAGCAGGGTCGACTACCGGACCGGGGCGGTGACGAGCCAGTTCTCGGCAAGCGACATCCTGCGGGCGATCCCGGAACTCGGGGACATCGCCCGCTACCGCGATCGCCAGGTGGCAAGCATCCTCTCTGAGAACATGCGCCCGGCGATCTGGCAGGAACTGGCCCGGGCGGCCTACGACGAGATCCGGCACGGCACGTCCGGCGTCATCGTCACCCACGGCACCGACACGATGGCAAGCTCGGCCGCGGCGGTCAGGTTCATGCTCAGGACTCCCGTGCCGGTCGTCTTCGTCGGGTCACAGCGGTCCGCCGACCGCCCGAGCTCCGACAACGCCATGAACACCCTCTGCAGCGCCGCCGTCGCGGCCGGCAACCTCGGCGAGGTGGCGGTGGTGATGCACGCGACAACGAACGACGACCGGTGCGCCGTCCACCGGGCGACGAGGGTCCGGAAGATGCACACCTCCCGGCGCGACGCCTTCCAGAGCATGGGGATGGCCCCGCTCGGCTACGTCGACTACCCCTCGCTCACGGTCACCCTCTCGGACGAGGCAGTGCGCCGGGGCGCCGAGGAGCCCGAACTCCGCGATGCGCTCGAGGAGCACTGCGCTCTTCTCCATTTCCACCCCGGTATGCCTTCCGGCGTCCTCGACGCCTTCGAGGGCTACGCGGGCCTCGTCCTTGCCGGGACCGGCCTTGGGCACGTCTCGACGGACTGGATCCCAAAACTCCGGGGTATGATCGACGACGGAACGACCGTCGTCATGACGTCGCAGTGCCTGCACGGGAGGGTCTGCGACCGGGTCTACAACACGGGGAGAGACCTCCTCTCGATCGGCGTCATCGAGGGCGAGGATATGCTCCCCGAAGTGGCGCTCGTGAAACTGATGTGGGTGCTCGGGAACGAACCGGACCCCGAACGGGCAGGCGTGCTCATGCAGACCGATCTCGCGGGCGAGATCCGGCGGAGGTCGATCTGAATGAACTATAAAGAACTCGGCCTCAAGGCCGGGATCGAGATCCACCAGCAGCTCGACACCGCCGAGAAACTCTTCTGCCGGTGCCCCACCACCCTCCGGGATACCGCCGACCGGACCGGGGAGTTCTACCGCTACCTCCGGGCGACGGAGAGCGAACTCGGGGAGATCGACCGTGCGGCCGAGGAGGAGATGAAACTCGTCCGGAAGTTCTGCTACTACACCTACGACACGGTCTGCCTCGCGGAGCACGACGAGGAGCCCCCGGCGCCGATGAACCCCGAGGCGCTCGATGTCTGCCTCACGATCGCAAAGATGCTCGGCATGACCCCCGTCGAGCAGGTCCACACGATGCGAAAACTTGTCGTCGACGGCTCGAACACCAGCGGGTTCCAGCGGACGGCACTCGTCGCGCTCTCCGGCTCCCTCCCGGACGGATGCCGGATCGAGACGATCTGCCTGGAGGAGGAGGCGGCGCAGCGGGTGGAGGGCGAGACGTTCTCCCTTGACCGTCTCGGTATCCCGCTCGTCGAGATCACCACCGCCCCCTGCATGCACACCCCCGAGGCCGTCCAGCGGGTCGCCGAGTATATCGGGATGGTGCTCCGGTCGACCGGCAGGGTGAAGCGGGGCCTCGGGACGATCCGGCAGGACATCAACGTCTCCATCGCGGGCGGCGCACGGGTCGAGATCAAGGGCGTCCAGGAACTCGACCTCATCGCCGAGGTGGTCAGGCGCGAGGTTGAGCGGCAGGTCAATCTCCTCGCCATCCGCGACGAACTCGTGAAACGCAGCGCCCGGGTGGACCATACCGTCGTCGACGTCACCGCCCTCTTTGCCGGGACGAAGTCCTCCATCCTGAAGAAGGCGAAATCCATCCTCGCGATCCGGCTCTCGGGGTTTGCGGGGCTCGTCGGGCAGGATATCCAGCCCGGGAGGCGCCTCGGGAGCGAGATGTCCGACTATGCGAAGAAGTGCGGCGTCGGCGGCATCTTCCACACCGACGAGCTCCCCGCCTACGGCGTCACCGCAGAAGAGGTGGCGCGCCTCCGCGAGTTCGTCGGCGCCCGCGATGAGGACTGCGTCGTCATCGTGGCGGCGAGCCGGGAGCGGGCCGGTTGTGCGGCCGAACAGGTGATGATCCGCGCCGAGATGGCGCTCTCCGGCGTGCCCGAGGAGACCCGGAAGATGCTTGAGGAAGGGAGTTCCGCCTACATGCGCCCTCTCCCGGGAGCCGCCCGGATGTACCCCGAGACCGATATCTTCCCCGTCGCGATCGGCGAGGCCCTCTGGGAGAGCATCGCGGTGCCCGAACTCCTCACCGACCGGGCGGAGCGGTTCGTCCGGGAGTTCGGGCTTGACGAGGCGCTGGCCCGGCAGGTGGCATTCTCCGAGCGGTTGCCGACGTTTGAAGCGGCCGTCGCCGCCGGCGTCCGCCCCACCATCGCGGCCCGGACGCTTCTTGCCACCTGCCGGGAGCTCGCCCGCGGCGGCGTCGCCGTCGACCGGGTGAGCGAGGATGAGATCCTCGCCCTCCTCTCCGCCGTGGAGGCCGGCCGGGCCGCGAAAGAGGCGATCCCGGACCTTCTCACCGAACTCGCGCGGACCGCGGGCGAGTGCCCCGGAACACCCCGTGAGCGGGTGGATGCGGCCATCGAGAAGATGGCGCCCGCTGTCTCGCAGGCGGACGTGGAATCGATCGTGCGCCGGGTCGTGACCGAGCGCGAGGCGTTCGCCCGCGAGAAGGGCATGGGTGCGCTCGGCCCCCTGATGGGCGTCGTCATGCAGGAGGTCCGGGGGAGCGTCGACGGCAGGGTCGTCAGCGAAACCCTCCGGCGCGAGCTCAAGCGCCTCCTCTCCTGATATCCGCCGCTCGCGCGAGCCCGGGCCTGTCCCGCCGCGGCAGGGCCCCGGGTTACTTTTATCAGCGGGCCCGCTCATAATTGTAAAGGAGTTTTATCCATGGGAAAGACAGGAAGTGTCCAGTGGGCCCAGGTTAAGGGCGTAAAGGGGCAGATACGGCTCGTCCCTGCAAGTGAAGGCGAAGTGAAGAAACCCGGCCCGAACCAGCGGTTCAAGCCTGCGGCGGATATCAGGAAACGAGCGAGCAGGGAAGGGCAGGACCAGCGGCGCGGCGGACGCGGCGGACGCGGCGGACGTGGCGGGCGCGGCGGCAGAGGGGGAGGCACCCCCACGATGGACGTGCGGGTACGCCGGAGCATCCGGCGCGCGAAGGTTTCGGCTCTCGGGACCAAGCAGAAATCGAGATAAGCTGTCCCTCTCTTCTCTTTCAATACTTTTTATAGTTGCGAGTTCCAGTATGTGGTATGGATCTCAAAACCGCCGTCAGGACCTACCAGTTTGCCGAACGGGCGAAATCCGAGCTGATCGTCGGGTCGCAGCTGACGACAGCCCTGATCCAGTTTCCGCTCCAGGAGAAACCCGGCGGAAAACGGATGCTTCTGATGGTGCTCCAGTCCATCCGCTCAGAGCTCGAGTTTGCTTACGGCGATACGGAACGCCGTGAGTTCAAGAATGCCATTGATCACCTCAGCGAGGGGATCAGCCTGGCCGAGAGCATGGAATTGGGCGCCGCGTCGGAGCGGATAGCGAGGGGGGTCAGCGCCGTCACGACCGCAGCCCAGGCGGCGTGGGATACGCTCAAAGAGCATGACCTCCTCTGATCTCCTTCGCTTCCTGAAAGCACGGTCGTCGGTTCGGGACTACTCCGCAGAGCCGCTTGACCCGGAGGATATCGACTATATCCTGGCCTGCGCGAGCACTGCGCCGAGCGCCGGCAACCGTGAGGCCTGGGACGTCGTCGTCGTCACCGACGAGGACGTGAGGATGGAACTTGCGCTCGCGGCCCTCGAACAGGCGCATATCCGGGAAGCGCCGGTGATTTTTGTGGTCTGCGCGAACTATATCCGGTCCATGTCGCACTACGGGGAGCGGGGGATCCTCTACGCGCTTGAGGACGCCACGATCGCCTGCACCTATATGATGCTCGCTGCCCACGCCCGGGCCCTCCACTCGTGCTGGACCGGGGCATTCAACGAGAACGATGTACGCGAAGTCCTCGAACTTCCGGAGCACGTCCGCCCCATCGCGCTCCTTGCGGTCGGCAGGGGAACGCCGCCGCTCAAACCCGTAGAGCGGATGCCGGTGGAAGAGCACGCGCACCGCGAGACGTGGTAGGTATCAACTGGAGAGATTATGCCGGACTATCTGGTTACGCTTGAATCAGCGTGGATAATTAAAGATGTCAAGTCCATGGACGACGCCGTCAGCATCGCGATCAGCGAGGCGGGGAAACGGCTCAACCCCTCGGCGAAGTTTGTGGAGATCGAGGCGGGGATGATCGCCTGCCCCTACTGTGAGGGTGAACTGAACAGCGCTCTTGTGGTCGCAAACACTGCCCTTGTGGGGCTCGTGCTCCAGATGAAGGTCTTCCGTGCGGAGTCCGGCGAACACGCGGCCCGGATCGCAAAGTCGGTCGTCGGGAAGGCGTTGCGCGACGTGCCGCTGAAGGTCCAGGAGGTGCAGGAGGTATGATCGCCGTCGTCGGGCATACCGCCATCGATCACCTCTTCCGGGTCCCGGACCTTCCCGGGAGGCACAACTCGACCTATATCGTTGACCACCAGGTCTACTTCGGCGGCGGGGCGGCGAACATCGCGGCCGGGATCGCGACGCTCGGGGAGCGGTGCCGGCTGATATCGTCGGTCGGCAGCGATTTTCCCGGGAGCGACTACGATCGCTGGCTCCAGGGCCTCGGGGTCGAGCGAGACTTTTCTGTGGTCGAGGGTGCCCGGACCGCGACCGCGTACGTCTTCACGGACGACGCCGGCGACCAGGAGACCTTCTTTGAGTGGGGTGCGTCCGCCGCGTTCTCCCGGGCACAGGCTCCCGCTCTTGACTTCGTCCACATGGCGACGGCCGACCCCGACTTCAACGTCCGTGTGGCCGAGAAGAGCAGGTTCGCCTCCTTCGACCCGGGGCAGGATCTCCTCTGCTACACCCCCGACCAGCTCGAGATCATCCTCGCAAATATCGACATCCTCTTCTCAAACAACCACGAGATGGACCGGATGTGCGAGATGCTGGGGCTGGAGCGCGACGCCCTCGTCGCCTCGGTCCCGATCGTCGTCACGACCCGGGGGGCCGAGGGAAGCGTCCTCTGCATGGGCGGCGAGGAGCACCACGTTCCGGCTGTCAGGGTCGCGGCCGTCGATCCCACCGGAGCCGGCGACGGCTACCGGGCCGGGTTCCTCACCGCGTTCCGGAAAGGCTACGCCCCGCTCGACTGCTGCCGTGCGGGAGCGGTGGTCTCGTCCTTCGTCGTCGAGCGGCCGGGCACCCAGACGAACCTCCCGGACTGGGACCGGATGCTTGCGCGGTACCGGAAGGTCTTTGGTGAACCCGGCGAAATAACTGTCTGAATTATGGGGTGCACAGCGCTGATCGCCGCCGGGAAAGCGCCAGATTCGGCACCCGGGGGCGCCTGATGGAGTCCGGCCCCGATGTGCGCGTCGAGCGGCTCACCCGGTACATCTTCTCCGCTCCGTCCTGGCCGCGGTCGCTTGCGCTCATCATCCTGCTCGGGCTCCTCATCGACGGGGCTGCATACCGGGTGGGCAACGAGCTCTTCCTGATCGGCACGCTCGGGTTCTCGGTCCCGGCACTGGTCGCCCTCCTGCTGACCGTGCCGCTGGTAGAGGTCTTCGGCCGACAGATCACCTACAACCGGTCGGCTCTTCTCGCCCTTACCTGCACGGTCCTTACGGTGATCCTGAGCCTCTCGCCGGTCCTGATCTTCGGGCGGGAACTCTTTCCTGCGCTCTACGCGGGCGCTCTCGGCCTCTCCTCCGGCCTCCGGCTGCTGGTCCTCGTCGCCGTGGCCGATTACCGGATCACCCGGATGGTCGTCCCTGCGTTCCTCCAGGGCGCGGCCGGGATAGCGGTCGGTGCCTGGTTCTTCACGCCCGGGTTCGTTCCCTACGCCCTCCTCCTCCAGGTGGTCTTCGGGCTGGTCTTCGTCTTCCTGATCTGGCTGATCGAGCGGCCGCTGAAGCGGGCGTTCCAGATCAGCGGGCTCAACTTCCTCAACACCTTCATCGCCCACCTGACCGACGGCTCAAAGAACATGGAGGACTTCTTCCGCGAGATCGGCGAGGAGGTCTACGTCCCGCAGGTCTCGCTCTTCTTCTCCCGCGACGGCGGGGAGGAGATTCTCTTCACGGTCCCGAACGTCCACCCCGGGCCGATGGGCGACGTCGGCGGCGGAAACCTCCCCCGGATCCTCCACGACACGTTTGCCGGGGAGACGCTCGTCGCCCACGGGTGTGCCACCCACGACTTCAACCTGGTCTCGGAGAGTGAGATAGGAAAGATCGCCCGGGCTGTCGAGGCGTCGCGCGAGGGGCTTTCCTTCTCAGGCACCGCGAGCCGCCCGGTCAGGGTCGCGTCGGGTTCGGTCTCGCTTCTCTGCCAGCGGTTCGGGGACGCCCTCCTGATGGTGAGCACCCGGTCTCCGGAGAGGACGGAGGACCTCGACTACTCGATCGGGATGGCGATCATGGCCGAAGGGCGGTGCTCCTTCTCGGAGGTCGCGTTCGTGGACGCCCACAACTGCATGACCAGTGTGGGTTCCCCGGTCCTCCCGGCGACGCGGATCGCGATGGAGTACGTCGTCGCCGCACGTGAGGGGTTCCGCGTCGCGCGGGACCTGCCGCTCGAGCCGCTTGCGGTCGGGGTCTCGCACGTCCGGGTCCCGTTCACCCGCGAGCAGGGGTTCGGGTCGCTCGGGGTGCAGGTGCTTGCAACCGAGGCCGGGGGGAAGCGGGCGGCCTACGTCCTCGTGGATGGGAACAACATGGCCGGAGGCGTCCGGGAGCGCCTGCTTTCGGTGGTGCTCGGTTACGTGGACGAGGCCGAGATCATGACCACCGATACGCATACGGTGAACACCATCAGTGGAAAGAATCCGGTCGGTTATGTGGTGCCTGCCGAGGAGATCGTCCCGTATGTCGAGCAGGCGATCCGCGAGGCGGTCGCCGACATAGCCCCGGCCCGGGTGGGGTCGGCAACGGCCTCGTGCGAGGGGGTCGTCGTCTTCGGGTCGCAGCGGGTCTCGCAGCTCGCAAGCACCGTCAACGCCATGCTCGCGTTCATCGCCCCGATCAGTTTCATGATCCTCGTGCTCGCGTTCCTGCTCTCGGTCTTTGCGTATATCCTGCTGCAGTAGGGTCGAGAAGACCCGGCATTTTTTTGCCGGCACGCCCAATATGATCCCATGGCTTACCGTTTTGCCGGTCGGATGGGGCGGGTCCCGGAGTCGTTCCTTGACGAGCTCTTCCGGGTCTCGGCGGTCCCCGGGGTGATATCGTTTGCGGGCGGTCTGCCGGGCTCGGCCTATATCGATCTCGAGGGTATCCGGGATGCGGCCCGCGAGGTCTTTGCAGAAGTCGGGCGGACGGCGCTCCAGTACACGACGACGGACGGCTACCTGCCGCTCCGGGAGTTCATCGCCGACCGCTACAAAAGGAGGCTCGGCCTCCCGGCAACCCCCGGGGAGATCCAGATCGTGAACGGTTCGCAGCAGTGCCTCGATCTGGTCGCGAAGATCTTCCTCGACCCGGGGGACGCCGTCGGGATGGAGCGGCCCGGCTACCTCGGCGCGATCGAGGCCTTCTCGCTCTACGAGCCCGTCTTCCACACGGTCCCGCTCGCGGAGGACGGACCGGATCTCGCGGCGTTTGCGTCGCTCGTCCGGGAGCACGCACCAAAGTTCTTCTACGGTATCCCGAACTCGCAGAACCCCTCGGGGAGGACATACTCGGAAGAGAAGCGGCGAGGCATTGCGGAGATCCTTGAGGACACAGACACGGTCTTCTACGAGGACGACGCCTTCGGGGAACTCTTCTTCGACGGGAGGCCGCGGCTGCCGGTGAAGCGCTACCTCCCGGATCTGACGGTGATGTCGGGGTCGTTCTCGAAGATCGTCGCTCCGGGTATGCGGATCGGCTGGATATACGCGCCCGAGCCGGTCCTCCGGGAGTTCAACGTCGCAAAACAGGCTGCCGACCTCCACTCGAACTTCCTCTGCCAGGTGATCCTCCACCGCTACCTTGCGACCCACGATCTCGATGCCCACGTCGCCCGGGTTTCGGCTGTCTACGGGAGGCACTGCCGCCTGATGTGTGACCTCCTCGACGACCTGATGCCGCCGGGGACGACCCACACCACCCCGGAGGGCGGTATGTTCATGACCGTGGGCCTGCCGGCCGGCGTCTCGTCGATGGACGTCTTCCGCGAGGGTGTCCGGGAAGGCGTCGCGGTCCTCCCGGGGGTGCCGTTCTACGTGGGCGGCGGCGGGGAGGACACGATCCGCCTGAACTTCTCAGCGGCGGGCGAGGAGGAGATCGAGGAGGGGATGCACCGGCTGGCCAGGGTGGTGCGGCGGCTCGGGTGACCTCCTCCCCGTTTCGAAATATTTAACGGCCGAGAAGGCTCTGTAACCTTCTATGACCTCCTCCTGCCCCCTTCCGGGCCGTTCCCGGTTTTGCATCGCTCTCCTCATCTTCCTGCTCGTCGTCCCCTGTTGCCTCGCCGCCGATACCGCGAGCATCTCCGATCCTGTTGACCGGGCAACGTCCGCCGTCGCGGAGAGGGACTGGGACGGCGTCCTCGCCGCGACCGGCGAGGGTCTGGCCGTCGAGCCCGGCAACGTCTCTCTTCTCTGCATGGAGGGCTACGCCCTGCGCAAGCTCGGCCGCTACCCTGAGGCGGCGGCCGTGGTGAGCGAGGCGATCGCTCTGGACCCAAAACCCGTCCGCTATGCGAACCGCGGCTACGCGTACGTCGCGATGGGAAACTACTCTGCCGCGCTCGCCGATGCGGATGCCGCCCTCCTCCTCGACCCCGCGGACGCCGCGTCCTGGGGGGTGAAGGCGATGGCGCTTGCCGGACTTGAGAATCTGACCGGCGCGGAGTCGGCCGTCGACCAAGGGATTGCCCTCGATCCGGAGAGCGCCCACCTCTGGCACATCCGGGGCGAGATCCTCCTTGCCGCCGGGAACGCCACGGGTGCGGCCGCGGCGCTGAACCGTTCGCTCGACCTCGACCCCGACTACAGCCTCCCCTGGCCGGGCATGCCGACCGCACGGGAGGACCTGGCGGCGGCGATGCAGGCCGCTTCCGCCGGTCCGGCGGCACCGGTCGGCGGGCTCGCCGCGGTTGCCGGGCTTCTTGCGGTCGGTGCATGGTCGCTCCGGCGGCGGTGACCCGTGCCGGCCGGACTCCTGATCCTGGGTGTCGGGCTCATCAGAGGGCGTGGGGAGTGAGCCGTCGACCGTTCATACGGGGAGGGATGTGCGGCGAACTGCCCGGTACCCGGGGCCTTCTCGGACGTACTGCCGCTCACGATGCCGAAGGGCCGGGGCAATCACCGTGCAGGACGCAGGAAGAGTTCCGCACCCAGCCACGCCATGCGATCCTCCCGTGCCTCGTCGCTCAAGTAGTGGCCCGCGTCGTACCACTGCACTGACTTCGGTTCGCTCGCCGCTTCGAAGAGCTCCAGGGACTTTTCCCGCGGGAAAAAGTCGTCCCGGAGACCGAACTGAAACAGCAGGGCTGCCGGCGCGGCGTGGCCGACGGCACTCCCCGGGTCGATGGGCGCCAGGGTCCGGCGGTAGGTCGCAAGGGCTTCTCCTGCGAGATCGGGCAGGTTGAGGACGGCGACGTCGGTGAAACTCCTGGTTCCCGCCATCAGCACGTAGCCCCGCACCCGCCGCTCCACCCCGGCGAGCACCCCGCCGATGAGCGCTCCGAAACTGTGGCCCACGTAGCCGATTCTGTTCGCATCCACGTCCGATCGTGCCGCAAGGAGGTCGATGCCCCGGCGCAACCCGATCACGGTCAGGATATGCTCCCGCATGGCATGCTCCGGGTTCGTCACCGTTTTTCCCCACGTCGCCACCGCTTTCTCGGTCCAGGGGGCATCGACGAGGAGGGAGACCACTCCCCGCCGGGCGAGTGTCACCGCCTCGTCGAGGAACGCATCCCGGCTTCCGGGCCCGGGGTGGACGTAGACGACGCCGGCGAAGCGGCCCACCCCCGGCGGCACCACGAGGTAGGCGGCGAATCTCCTTTTGGGGGCGGCGCTGTAGCGCAGGTCATGGATGGCGATGCCGTCTCTCTCTTCGAGGAGGGTCTCTTCGATATCGAGCGGGAATTCAGGGTCGTAGTCGAAGAGAGCCTGCAGTCTTTCAAGGGATCTGTCGGGGGGTGGCGGCCCGGATAGCATGTCGTTCATTCCTGCGTGATATGGATGCGCCGCGGCATCGTCACGTAGAGCACCATTGCACCCCGATGGTATACAATGTATCGGATCCGGGATCTCGTTGCCGCCCGGCGTGCGGAGGCCTGATATTTCCGGAATGCAGGCATCGCCGGGGCCGTCGGATCCCGCTCGTGCCGGGCGTCGGGCTTAATACGTTTCGTTGATAATAGTAATGGGTACTCAGGTACTCTTCTTCGAGCGAGGGTAGCCAAGCCCGGCCAAAGGCGGTGGACTTAAGATCCACTCCCGCAGGGGTCCGTGGGTTCGAATCCCACCCCTCGCATTCTGGATGCGGGTTATAGGTAATCGAAAAAAAGTTAACATCCTGCCACGCATTACTGCGTTGCGCGCTTCTGTTCTACCGGAGGATTCTTGATCGTGACCGTAAGCGACTTCGTGTTCTTGCCGCGGACCTCCACTGCATATGTTCCCGGGTCCGGGAACGTGTGCGTAAAGAACGAATAGGTCTGCGGACCCCCACCCGCAAGCACCTGCTTCGTGTCGACCAGCGAACCGTTGATGAACAACTTCGCCGTAAAGAACGTATCCCAGTTCGAGGAAGGGACTCCTTCGTTGTCGAACCAGTACCCGATACTCACCGACACGTTCGGATAGAAATACGGTTTGCCGCTCTCGTCACGGCCGCCACCCGTACTCCCGCTGGCCGTGGGATTTGCATCTACGGAATTTATTGTTGCTTCGCGGTATGATGGTGACATGCCACCACCTCTATAAAAGTGGTATAATAAATTTCCTATCCGCTGGATTATTGTCATGGCAGCGGCCCTGGCGGGCGGGGTTTCGCTGAGATGGGGCACCTGTGAGGGGGCCGGGAAGGGTGGCTCTGCGTTCACCTCCGCACCTGCCGGGCGGGGCCTTCCCGCTCCGCCCCCGGCAGGTTAAAGCAACGGCCCGACAAACCCGATCCGACATCCATGGCACCCGTGACAGACGGCGACACCCTGCTCCTGCATTTCACCAGCACCCGCCCCGATGGTGAGATCTTTGAGGATACCCGAAACGGCGAACCGATCCGGGTAACCCTTGGAAAGCGCCAGATCAACCCCCTCTTTGAGGAGGCGCTGATCGGAAAAGAGCCGGGCGAGACGGTAACCGTGGTGCTGCCTCCGGAGAAGGCCTACGGGAAGTATCGCAGCAGGCTCGTGGTCACGATGAAGCGCAAGAAGCTGAACCTCGACCACGAACCGGTACCCGGCGAGTTCCTGAAGGTGGAGGTGATGGGAAAACCCTGCCTGGTGACCGTCGTCGACGTGACCGAGAAGAGTGTCACGGTCGACGCCAACCACCCGCTTGCAGGGGAGACGATCACCTACGCGATCACGGTCGCGGCAATCCTTCCCCGGACCGGTTAGGCATTCGTGGAAGCGCCACTTGACCAGGCCACGGTTACGCTCCTCCCCGGGGAAAACATCCGCATCCGGCGGGATCCCCTCTCCGACCCGGAGAGACGTGTAGGCCGGAACCTGCTGACAAGCTTCATAACCGGTGCCGCCGATAGGCGCCGCTGTCCGGAGTTGTTATTATGAAGATAATCGGTATCAACGGGAGCCCCCGGGGCGAGCGAAGCGCCACGCTGCAGCTCATCGCGGCGGTCCTTGAGGGCGCGAAAGAGATGGGCGCAGAGGTCGATGTCGTGAACCTCATAGACCTCGACATCAGGTTCCGCAACGCCTGCAGCGCCTGTTTCCAGGAGGGCAGATGCGCCGAGGAGGACGACTTCCCGAAACTGTATGCGAAGATCAAGGCTGCCGACGGGCTTGTGCTCGGTTCGCCCGTGCACATCGACCAGATCACCGGCCAGATGAAACTGTTCATTGACCGGATGGCCGACGGGATCCAGTGCCAGGCGTTCACGGGGAAGTACGGGTGCTCGGTCTCCACATCGGGCGATCACGCCGAGCAGGCGGTCGTCGGGTACCTGAACCACTTCCTCCAGATGCTCGGCGCGACGCCGGTCGGCGGCGTGGGGGTCGCGACCGGGAAGGACCCGGATGCCCTGGCCCGGGCAAAAGAGGATGCTCACGAGCTCGGGAAGACGCTCGCCGAAGCGATCCGGACCCGGCGGCAGTACCCGGAGGTCGAGGCGTTCCACCGGCGGTTCCAGGAGAAGTTCAAAGCGGTCATCACCGGTGCTAAACCCGAATGGCCGGGCGATTACGAGCGCTGGGTCGACCAGACGTGGGTCTGGTGAACCCGCGCCCGTCGTCGAGACTCTCCCCGCCCGGACTGTTACCCCGTGCTTCCAGAAGGAGGCCCGGTACGCTGACCCGGGTTTTCGAGTCGCTTTCGGCCCCTCTGTACCCCCGGGTACGGATCACCCCTGTCCCGGCGGTCTTCCTCCCCGTGGCAACAGCCGGTCCCAACCTATATATGACGCCCCGCTGCATGAGCCCGGGGGAGGCCTGCCCTTCCCTGCAGGAGGTCATGTGAGATGCCCGAGTTTGCAAACCCGTTCGCCGGGAACAGGATGGAACGCAGGATGGACCGCGGAGAACTCATCCGGACGATCCGGTTCTCGATCGCCGCCGAATACGAGGCGATCCAGCTCTACGACCAGCTAGCCGAATCGACCGACGACCCGCTGGTCCAGAAGGTGATGCGTGATATCGCGAATGAGGAGAAGGAGCATGCGGGGGAGTTCCTGCGACTTCTCCGGGAGATCGAGCCCGCCGAAGAGGGGTTCTACCAGCACGGCTATGCAGAGGTCGAGGAGATGATCGCGGAAGTGAAGAAGGGCCGCAGGTGATCCCCGCCCTTCCGCATCACCATCCATAGCAGGGGGATCTGCCGGCGTTTGCACCCGGGAGCGGGGTCGCCGCCCGGGTCCGCCGGTGGATTGTTCACCCGGGACCACTCGTTGAACATCAGTCCCGGTGCCGGCGCACCGATCAAAATGGTGAAATACCAGCGGCGCTCCACATTGAAGCGTTAACAACCTATAACCAACCCCGACTATCGGGAGGCTTGCGAGATGAAGAAAGGATTTGTGGCAGATATCGAGAAAGAAACAGTAAAGAACACCGATTTCCGCAGGGTCCTCTATACGGGGAAGTTCAGCCAGCTCGTGCTGATGTGCCTCAAGCCCGGCGAGGAGATTGGCGAGGAAGTTCACGACGACATCGATCAGTTCTTCCGGTTCGAGGAGGGTGAGGGGGCCGTCGTGATCGACGGCGTGAAGCACACCGTCAAGGACGGCAGCGCGGTGGTCGTGCCGAGCGGCGCGAATCACAATGTCCTGAACACCTCAAAGACCGCCAATCTCAAACTCTACACGATCTACTCCCCGCCTGAGCACCGGGATAAGGTCGTGCGGAAGACCCGGGAAGAAGCCATGGCCCGGGAAGAGCATTTCGACGGGAAGACGACCGAGTAACCATTCCCGGAAACGCTCAACGATCAATCTCTTTTTTTCAGCAGTCACTGCCCCGGTGTCAGCGCGAGTCCGCTCTCGCTCATGATTGCCCCCGTCCCGGGAGGCGGCGGGAGTGGCTACTCGGCCGTCACGTTGAGGCCCCTCGATCCCGCTCGATCTCACCGCCCGCCTCCCGTATCCTCGTCTCAACCTCGCGGAGCAGGTCGGCGTCGTGGGTGGCGAAGCCAAGCATCGGAAACCGTGCCACAAGGGGGATGGGCTTGAAGATCGCAAGCGGCGCTTCTCCGTCTTTTTCCGGGTTTTCGCCCGGGGCGATGACAGCGGTCGTTCCATCCGCCCAGACGGCGAGGTTCCCGTAGCCCTGTGCATCCCAGATCTTTTGGATGATCTCGCGTGTGTAGAGCATTCTCTGTTCCCCAAGAAGGACTACCCGGAGAAGATATCAACCTTCTGGCACCGTGCCGTACCCCGGCACCGGCAGGAATAGCGCCCACGTTCAGGCAGGGCAAAGCCCCCGAGGGGGATACTTACCCTGCCGGCGGCGCGTCGCCCTCCCTGCTCTCTCCAGGGGGCGCTCGCTCTCCTGCAAAGAGGTGGTCGACCCCCAGGATCGTGTTCACCCACGCCCAGTCGTCGCTTGACTGGATGACCGCGAGAACGATGAGCGTGAGCGGAACGGCAAAGATCATCCCGGCGACACCGAGGGCCCACCCCCAGAAGATGACCGAGAGCACGACCACAAGGGCGGGGATGTCGAAGCGTCTCGATGCAAGGTGCGCAAAGATCGGGTTCTCCACAAGCGCGTTCAGGACAACGACGGCCGCAACCACGGCGACCGCGCCTCCTAGCCCGAACTGCAGCCAGGCAAAGAAGATCGCCGGGAGTGCCGCGATGATCAGGCCGATGTAGGGGATGTACGAGAGCAGGAACGTCAGCACTCCCCAGAGGACGGCTGAATGCACCCCCATAACCCAGAGGAACGCACCGAAGAGGAACCCGTGGACAATATTCACCTCGGTCCTGACGATGACGAAGTCGATCAGGAACCTGCTCATGCGGGAGATCGCCTCGACGCTTCCCGACCGGTCTCCGACCACCCTCCGCATGCGGTCGGGTACTTTTGGAGCCTCAAAGAGCATGAAGATCGTCGTCACCGCTATGAAGAAGAGGTAGAGGAGCAGGTCGGCAAGGCTCTGGGCATACGAGGAGAAGATACTTGCAAAGCGATCGAGGTCGACCGAAGACGGCGAGAATGAGCCGGTGCTGATCCCGTACGTATCGAGGACGGTGAGGATCTCCGCAAGCCGGGCGCTCAACTCCCGCTCGTAGAGCGGGATGTCCTGGACCAGACTCTCAAACGAGAAGAAGACGAGATAGCAGAGCAGCAGGACTGCAAGGCAGGCGACGACCGCGACCGCGCCGACGGCGGCGCCCTCCGGCACCCCTCTCAATCGGAGCGCTTTTGTCGCGGGATACGCAAGCATGGCGAGGATCAGCGATACGGCGACGATGGTGACGATGTACGAGAGCGATCGGACTCCGACGATGAGGAATACCGCCGCCGTCAGCAGGAGTACGGTGCTTGCGGACCGGGAAAGAGCGGGAAGTTCTGCCATCCTGAACAACGTGTTTTCAGCGGCAACTATATGAATGCGGCGAAATATGTCGGGAGCGGCGGCTATTCACCACCTGCCCGCACCGTGACCGGAGGACCCGGGTCACGGAGCCTGCATGCGGAACATCTCCCTTGGGAGACCCGCTCGCCCCAGATAGCGCGGGTGAAACCATTTCCTACTCGCACTCGCTCAAAATGGCAAAGAGTCGATGTTAAGTTACCCCAGGCATGAATTGTATCCAGAGATGGTGCTTACCCTCGAGATCCTGTTCCTCGGCATATCGCTGCTCTTCCTGATCAGTATCATTGCGAATAAATTCGGAGAGAGGCTCGGCGTCCCTGCGCTCCTCATCTTCCTCATCGTCGGGATGCTGGCGGGCTCCGAAGGGCCGGGCGGTATTCCGTTCGACGATCCACCGATCGCGCAGATGATCGGGGTTATTGCACTTGCGTATATCCTCTTCTCTGGGGGCCTGGACACCCGGTGGGAAGAGATTCAGCCGGTTTTCTGGCCGGCGATAGCACTCTCTACGGTCGGCGTTGTTCTGACTGCAGCTGTCCTGGGCATATTTGCCGTCCTGGTCCTCGGGTTATCGCCGCTTACGGGTTTTCTTCTCGGGGCGGTCGTCTCGTCCACCGATGCGGCGGCGGTCTTTTCGGTCCTGCGCATGGCAAGAGCGCGCCTGAAAGGAAATCTGCGGCCGTTCCTCGAGTTTGAGTCGGGGAGCAACGACCCCATGGCGATCTTCCTCACCACCGGCATCATCGCCCTGATCCTCACTCCCGGCGAATCGGTCCTCGCTCTCATCCCGATGTTCGTGCAGCAGATGGTCGTCGGAGGCCTGCTCGGCTACGGTATGGGCAGGTTCGTCGTCTGGCTCATCAACCGTCTCAAATTGGAGTCCGAAGGGCTGTACCCGGTGCTCAGCCTCGCCATGGTGCTGCTGACATATGGACTGACCGCTACTGTTGGAGGAAACGGGTTTATCGCGGTCTACATCGCCGGGCTGGTTATGGGGAACAGCATCATCGTCTATAAAAAGAGCCTGATCCGGTTCCATGACGGGATCGCATGGCTGATGCAGATTGTTATGTTCCTTGCGCTCGGCCTGCTTGTCTTTCCCTCGGAGCTCGTACCGGTGATCGTTCCCGGCCTTCTCACCGCCATCTTCCTGATCCTGGTTGCCCGGCCGGTTGCCGTCCTGCTTACGCTGATTCCCTGGAAGATGCCGATGAACGAGAAAGCCCTGGTCTCCTGGGTGGGACTGCGGGGAGCCGTCCCGGTCATCCTCGCGACCTACCCCCTTGTTGCAGGAGTGCCGGACGCGGATATGATCTTCAACATCGTCTTCTTCATCGTCCTCGTCTCGGCGCTTGTTCACGGGACGTCGATCCCCTCCGTCGCCCGGTGGCTCGGTCTCGCCGCGCCTCTCCAGGAGAAGCGCAAGTTGTCCCGGGAGTTTGACGTGGATCCCGATACCCCGAGCGAGCTCATCGAACTGACCATACCTCCCGATGCCCCGGCGGTCGGCAAACAGGTCGTCGACCTCGGGCTGCCGAAAGGGGCGCTCATTATACTCATGCAGAAAGGGGACGAACGCTTTGTCCCGGGCGGCAGCACCGTCATTGAGGCGCGCGATACGCTCCTTCTCCTGACGACCGACGATCTGGTGGAGACTGTCCGCGCCAGATTTTTGAGCGGAGAGGAACCGGGTGATGCGCCCCGGGCATCGTAATAAGGGATGAAACCTTCCCGTTCGTCCCGGGGCGGGAGCCCCGTGCTCGACCGTGCTCGAAGATCCCCCGTGCCTCTCCGCCGGTGCTGCTGCTGTCGCGTGCACCCCGGCGCCGGGCGAGTTCCGCCGCCCGGGAGGTCTCCGGGGAAGGTGACGGCATCCCCAGACCGGCACGGGTCGGAAGACCCGGGACTGCACCCCTGGTTTCAGGGCCGGCCGGCCCGGTTCCGGTAGCCTACGGCGAGTGCAGCGCGTTGCTCCGGGCGATCTTCTTCATCACCTTCGCCCAGGTATCCGTCGTGAGGAAACTCTCGTCCATGAAACCGATCACCCGCTCGAACTTCTTCATGGGGAAGGCTATCGTCAGGACGTCTGAGGAAACGCAGGGCCGTGCCGAGGGGTCGAACATCCCGAGCACCGCTTTTGGATCTTCCTTTTGCTGTTCAAGCCATGGGTAGTAGAAGATCGAGCTGCACCCGGCGCCGAACGGAGAGATGACCCCGTTTGGGTCGGACTGGTCGAAGTTTGCGAGCGTGAAGAGGCCGGAGAGCACTTCGGGCCGGGCGAAGAAGACAACGGCGTCCGGATTGTCCGCGCCCATGAGGTTATCCCAGCGCTTGAAGACGATGCTCTTCCCTTTTGTGGGTATCCGGACGGTCCCGCGGTCGAGTTCGTCCACGATCTCTGGCGTCTGCTTGTAACGTTCCCCCTCGATGACCCCGGGCTTTCCCGTGGAGAGGAAGTAGCGGAAGCCCGGGAACCGTTCGGCTTCGTAGCCGAGGTAGAACCTCCCCCCGCGGCACCCGATCGAGTCCTCGGAAAAGACGAGGCTCTTCCCGTTTCTCACCTTCGTAAGGTCGCAGACGAAGCACCTCCAGTCTTTTGGGTTTGGGATTTTCTCCGCCCCGTCGGTCGGGCCCCCGACCTCGAACATGATCGGGAGGTCCGTCCCCGGGAAGTACCGCTCATGGAGCCGGATGTAGGCGTCGCGCAGTGCTGTGTCCATACGACCCTGTTCTGGGGCGGCGGGGTTAAATATTCTGCTCCGTCTCCCAGGTAGAGCGCGTGCAGTCGGCGACCGTTCGTTGGTGCATCCGGGAAGAGGAATGTGAGGGTGCGGTTGTCCAGCCGCGGGAGACCGTACGCGGCGCCGGTTCGCGGAAAAACCACAATGTATATATAGTCAACCCGATAATGTTGACTCATGCCTCTCCCCTTAAACGACAGGCAGTTTGCGTTCTGGAGACTCCGGCGCGGCGGTCTCCCGAATATCCATATTGCAGAGCGCTTCAGGATATCCCGCCAGGCGGTCTCGAAGGCGCTCATCACCATGGACCGGAAGGTCGAGGAGACGCTCGTCGAGATGGCGCAGGCAAACCAGATCGACATCGAACGCTTGAACGCGGAGATTGGGGTCCTCTTCGGGCGTTCGGTTCCGTTCGATGCGGGCGCGATCGTCTTTGTGTCGGCAAATCACGGGGTGCAGGTCTGGTACGAGCACGAGGGCGACTGCGGCGCATGCCCCCGGTATGCCCGGTGCATCGAGCTCCTCTGGGGCTACGCGGATGAACTGGGCGTCACGCTGACGAGGACCGACGACCCGACACGGATGGCCGATGAACTCTTTGCAAAACTTCGGGAGAGGGTATGATGCCACTCCTGGAGACGATACGGGCTTACCTCGGGTGGTGTCCCATGAGGGATTCGATGCGGCTGGATCTCCCGGTGCGGCCGGCGACGGCCGCGGCACCGGCCGGGGGGAACGGGACCCTCCGGGTTCGACCCGGGTGGTGGAGCCGCTACCACAACCAGCTGCTCATCGCGGCGCTAGCTTTCTCGGCGGCGGCAGCGATACTCTTTCTCCTGGTCGAGGATGTGTGGGGGTATCCGGCTGTGGGGACGGGCCTTGCCATCGGGGCGGGAGGGGCCCTCGGCTTCCTGCTCGGTTACCGGAAGCAGTATGCACGGGTTGCCGCCGGCGAGTTCATCAGGGCCAACATGAGCCGGAGACTGCGCATAGCAAGGGACCTGAGCTGGCCGGTAGCCTTCATTCTTCTTGCTGTCAGTGTGGCGTATTTCGTTCGGAGCGGCATGTTCGGCCATATTCTCGGGTTCATGCTGGCCTTGAGCCTCATGGGCTGGATTTCGTACGGCGTTACGATCCTCTGGGAGTGGCGGCACCGCACAACCCTGATCGCGAAGAACGGGTCGATGTATACCCTGGATACGGCAACGGAGGGTGAATCTGTATGATCCTGAAAGTCACCGGGGCTATACGGAGGCTGATGGGCTGGTGCCCGAACGCGGCAATGGCCGGGGCCGGCAGGCGATATGCCGCGCCGGAGGGCGGGGTCGGGACGGCGGGAGAGGGCAGCCGGGAGGTGGTGGAGGGTGCACTGGTGGACTACGGCCCGATCGGCACTCCGGGAAGGCTCTTCCTGCTGCTGGTTGCCGGCGCCTGTTTCATCGGATGCCTCTTCGTTACGGCCCCGGCAACCCTCGTTACAGTTCCGATAACCTTCGTTACGGCTCCGGCAGGGGGCCTCCTTCTGCTGGCTATCATGCTGGGTTACTCCGCTCTGGAGTTGTACGGGGCTGTACGAAGAGCTTGCATCGAGATCACCCGTGACGCCGTCATCATCAGGCGGCCGCTCTTCCCGTCGATCGTCATCCCGAAGGATGCCGTCGTGAAGGCGGAAGTGAAGGAGAACAAACCCCCTATCTCCCCCCGGCTCCTTGCGGTAGCGCTGGCGGTGCTTCTCGTATCGGCGGTCGGTAGCGTGTACGTCGGATTTGAGAATCCAACCTCCATGCGGTTTCTCTTCGGCGTTGCCGCCGCGGTCTTTTTCCCGGTGATCTTCTACCGCACCTACCTGCGGACCCGTTACCCGCAAGCCCTGACGATAACGATCACGGAGAAGAGGGTCGCTGTGATCTACACCGATGACCCCGAACGAATGGCCCGGGTACTGGAGGCAGTCAAATGACGGTATTTCTTGAGTATATCAGGAAGAAACTCGGGTGGTGCCCGAACGTGGACGTCATCAGACCGATCCAGCGCGCGAGCGCGGAAGCAGACTACGAGAGCGCGTGGAAGGGGCGGGGCCCGGGAGCGACCCCCGCCCCGGAGCCGGTTGGTACCGCAGGCGGCGATCGGGGCGGCTACCAGGAGAACATGCTGCTGATCCTCATTGCCCTGGCATGGCTCCTCCCGGTCGTGCACCAGCGGGAGTTCCTCCCGATCATCCTCGTCCTCTCCGCCGTTGCCATGTTTTACGACGCACAGAGTATCCGTGCCGGGGACAAATTCGAGAAGGAGACGCTGCTTGGGGATATCGTCACCTGGCAACCGCTGACCTGGGGGGCGGCGACGCTTGTGGGCGGGATCATCATCATGGCAATCTACCTCTTCCACCGGAGAGAGATCTACCGCGCTAACTTCGGTGGGGAGGCATCCGCATGATGATGAAGTTCTCCGAGACGATACGCCGGTGGATGGGCTGGTGCCCGAAGGCGGTAGCGGCCGGCACCGTCCGCCGGCGGTACGCCGAGCCGGCCGGCGAGGTCGGGCTCGGGGCGGCGGCGGCCGGCAACCGGGAGGTGGTGGAGGGCGTATTTGTGGATTACGTCAGTCCCCGTTTCTTACCGGTCTCGATCCTCGTCTTCGGCGGACTCTTCGTGGCAGGTCTCCTGATCCCCTCCCTGCGCTCCGTGTTCCTTATCCTCATGGGTCTCTTCTTTATGGCGTATGCCGCGATGCACCTCTATCTCGATATGAAACGGGCTGAGATTGAGTCATCCGGGGATTCCGTCATCGTCAGGAGATCGCGTATCCGGCCGCTCGTCTTCGGAAAGGATACGATCCGGTCGGTTGAGGTGAAGAGGATGTATCCTCCCATCCTTCGTGGTGCGTTTGCGTTCCTCCTGGTTCTCCTGGCCGCGGGGGTATACTTCTTCAGGGTGTGGGTTGGGTGGATGCGATATCCGGGCGCCCTGGCCGTCGATCCCGACTTCTTCGTTCGCGCCTTCTTTGAGGTTGGCTTTGCGGTGTTCATGCTGGAGTTGCTCTGTCGTTCCTTAGTCAGTCTGCGGTATCCCGGCCACGTCAGGATAACGCTCGAGCCCGCCGGGTTCCTCCACGTCTACACGGGCGACCCGGAGAGGTTTGCCGCGCTGTTCGGCTCCCCGCGATGACGGAGCATATACCTTTACGAGAACAATCCAACGTACAAAGTAGCGAGATTCAATGAAGCCCCAGTATCGTAGACCCCACCCGACGGAGCAGCCGGCATGACCAATAGCACCACCGGCGCTCAACAGTCACCGCCGCTCGTCGAGTTCAAAAACGTCAGCGTCGTCCGGGACGGCCACAGGCTCCTCGACTCGGTATCGCTCACGATCCGCGAGGGAGAGAATATCGCTCTCCTCGGCCCGAACGGGGCCGGGAAATCGTCGCTCATCCGGACGATCACCCGGGAGTACTACCCTTCGTACCGGGGCCCGGACGTTACGTTCCGGTTCCGGGGACGGGACCGGTGGGACGCCTTTGGCCTCCGGTCCCACATCGGCATCGTCTCCGGCGACCTCCAGCACACCTTCACCCGGGGCATATCGGGCCGCGAGGTCGTCCTCTCGGGGTTCTTCTCGAGCGTCGGGCTCTTCCTCTCCCACGAGGTGACACCCGGGATGGAGCAGAAGACGGACGAGATCCTCGAATTTCTCGGTGTCGCCCATCTCGCGGACCGCCCGATGACGGAGATCTCCTCAGGCGAGGCGCGGAGGCTCCTGATCGGGCGGGCGCTTGTCCACGACCCGGGCACCCTCCTCCTCGACGAGCCCACGAACAGCCTCGATCTGCACGCGCTCCACATCTTCCGAAAGACTCTCCGGAAGATTGCACGGTCGGGGACCGGGATCATCCTGGTGACCCACAACCTCCACGACATCATACCGGAGATATCCCGGGTCATCCTCATGCGGGACGGCGCCATCCAGGAGGACGGCCCGAAGGCGGACGTCCTGACCGATGAGGCCATCGGCGGGCTCTTTTCTGTCCCGGTGCACGTGGTGGAAGAGGGCGGCTACTACTACGTGACGGGTTACTGAGCGGGAAGATGCCGGTATCCTGTCCCCCATGAGCTCCCGGGAAAATCTTATGCCGGGTGGCGGGGAGTATGCCCGGACGGGAGCCATGACAGAGAACGCAACCACTGCAACCGTCCGGGACCTCATGGCGGCGTTCGCCGGCCGGACCGGGCTCGATCCCTCCGCCCCTCACCCGCGGCGCTACCTCTGGACGGACGCCTACGCCGTCTGCAACTACCTCGAACTCCATCGCCGGACAGACGACGAGATCTACCGTGACATCGCCCTCCGCCTCGTCGACCAGGTGCACCGTACTCTCGGCCGGCACCGCGACGACGACCTCCGGACCGGCTGGATCAGCGGTCTTCCCGAAGAGGAAGGTGGAGCGCACCCGACCCGGGGCGGCCTCCGGATCGGAAAACCGCTTCCCGAACGCAGGCCCCGCGAGCCGTTCGACGAGCGGCTGGAGTGGGAGCGAGACGGGCAGTACTATCACTACCTGACGAAGTGGATGCACGCGCTCAATCAGGTGAGCCGGGCGACCGCTGATCCGACCTATATCCGGTGGGCGGTGGAACTTGCGCGGGCGGCCCACGCCGCGTTCACCTATATCCCCCCCCTCCGGCGGCAGAAAGAGGATGCACTGGAAGATGAGTATCGACCTCTCCCGGCCTCTCGTCCCGGCCATGGGCCAGCACGACCCCCTCGACGGGTTCGTCACCTACAGCGAACTCCAGGCTGCCGGGAAACCGCTGCACCTCGACCTCTCGCCCGAGATCGCCGATATGGCCGGCATCTGCCGGGACGGGAACCGGGCCACGGACGACCCGCTTGGCATCGGCGGCCTCCTCTTTGACGCTGGAAGGATAGCACAGTTGATGGGCCGGGGCGGATCTGCTCACATCAACCTGCTCAGCTCTGTCCTCGACGCAGCCCTCGCGGGTCTCGCCGTTTTTGCGAGGGCCGGCAGCCTCCGCTATCCCGCAGAGTACCGCCTCGCCTTCCGGGAGCTCGGCCTTGCGATCGGCCTTGCGGGTGTCCCGGGGCTCGCCGGACGGATCCGGGAGAGCCCGGACATCTTCGGGCGAGGAGCGCTGGAACGGCAGGCGGAAGCCCTCGTGGATTACGTGCCGCTCGCAGACGCGATCATAGGGTTCTGGATGGATGACAGGAACCGGGAGACCGGCGCCTGGACCGGGAACCGTGACATCAATACGGTGATGCTCGCCACCGCTCTCGCCCCCGGGGAGTTCCTCGCGGTCTGAGACGGAGCCTTCACGGGAGCTCTCCGCCACCCATACGCTTTTATGCAGTGGCGCTGAGGCAGGGTTCATGGCGACAGCCAGACTTATGGATTATTTCAACAGGCAGCCGAGGATCGGCGTCCTCAGCACCGCGAGCAGAGACGGAAAGGTCGATGCGGCAGTCTTCGGCTCGCCGCAGATGACCGACGAGAAGACCGTCGTTATGGCGCTCGGGAAGAACCGCACGTTCGAATACCTCCGGGAGAACCCGAACGCCGTCTTCATTATCGTGGAGAGTGGAGAGACGATCATGGACTGGAAAGGGCTCAGGGTCTACCTTCGGATGAAGGAGTATGCGACGTCCGGGGAGATGCTGGAGACCTACAAGAGAGGGATCGCCCGGGTTTTGGGCGAGGAGGCGGCGGCGATGGTCTATGCCGTGGTGACGTTCGATCTCGGCGAGGTCCGGCCCCTCGTCGATATGGGCCAGGGCTGGGAGAGTTCCATCTGATCCGGGAACCTGCACGGCCTACTCCCGCGACCTCTGGTAGAGAAGCGCCCCGACCGCCTGGAAGATGATGATCGCCAGCACCAGGACGGCGGTATCGGCGACCGGGCCAAATTGGGTCGTCCCGTCGAACGCAAACTCTATCAGGTCGTGAGCGTAGGTGAGCGGGGAGAGGAGAGCGATGCTCTGCCCCCATGCCGGCATGCTCGCGAGGGGGATGAAGACCCCGCTGATGAAGAGGAGGGGCAGGCGGACGAGGTTTAAGAGCGACATCACCTCGCCCACGTTCTCCGTGCGGTAAGCGGCAAAGAGTGTGCCCATCATCGAGAAGCAGAGGGAGGTGAGCGCGAGCCCGAGAAGAAGCGCCACGATGTGGATGACCCCCGTGCGGAAGGCGACCAGGCCGATGGCGGTCGTCGCGACGCCGATCGCAGACGCGAATATTGCCCCGCTCAGGCTCGACCCGAGGACGATCGCCTGAACCGAGACCGGGGCGGCGAGGAGGCGGTCGAAGGTCTTCGTCCTCCGCTCGATAGGGATGGAGACCGGCTCGATCGAAGAGGCGCTGAAGAGGAGGGTGATGGCGAGGAGACCGGGGAGCAGGGTTCCCGGGGGGGCGTTCCTTCCTATGGCGAACGCGAGGAACATAACGAACGGAAAGAGCAGGCTGGATACCAGGATGGAGGGTTTAAGGTAGTAGATCTTCATATCCTTCCTTGCAATCGCCCATGCGGCACCGAGATCGCAGAAGACCCCCTCAAACCAGCCCGGCATCAGTTCCTCCCGCCTCCTTCTTCATGCCGACGGAGAGCCCGGTGAGGCGGATGAAGACCTCTTCCAGGCTCGGCCCGAGGGTGGTGACGCTGATTGGGCGCAGGTTGTGCTCTTTTGCAAACACGCAGAGGGAGCCGAGGACCTCCGGGGGGTCCGCCGTGTAGAGCCGGAACTTGTCTCCCTCCTTCCGGACGTCGTTGACCTGCGGGAGCGCCCTGAGCGCCTCGAGAAGGCCGGGCCTCGTGGTATCAAAGGAGACCTCGACCGACTGAAGGCTCTCAAAGGTCTGCTTCAGCTTCTCCGGCGCATCGATTGCCGCGATCGTCCCTCTATTGATGATGGCGACCCGGTCGCAGGAGACGTTCGCCTCCTCGATGTCGTGGGTCGTCAGGAAGATGGTGACATCCTTCTGGGCGAGATCCTGGACGACGTCCCTGATGAGCCGCCGGCTCTGGACGTCGAGCCCGGACGTGGGTTCGTCGAGGAAGAGGACCCTTGGATTGTTCACGAGCCCCATGGCAAGCGTCAGGCGGCGTTTCATCCCCTTCGAGAACCCTTCTGCAGGTTCGTGGCGCCGCTCGGAGAGGCCGAAGGTATCGAGGAGGTCCCGGGCGCTCCTCTGGATCTCAGCCTTCCCGAGATGATAGAGCCGGCCGGTGAAGACGAGGTTGTCCCAGGCGGAGAGCTCGTCGTAGACGTTTGACGTCTCGGAGACGACGCCCATCAGCCGTTTTGCGGCCAGGGTCTCGCGGGTAATGTCGTGGCCGTGGATCAGGGCACGGCCGCTCGTGATCCCGGTCATGCCGGTGAGCATCCTGATGGTGGTGGTCTTGCCCGCCCCGTTCGGGCCGAGGAACCCGAACGTCTCGCCCTCCTTCACCTGAAACCCGATTCCGTTCACGGCGACGTTGTCACCGAACCGTTTGGTGAGGCCGATCACCTCGATTGCGTCCATGGGCACCCTACTCGGAGAGGATAGTGAAGATCCGCCGCAGGTTCTCGTTGAGCGGTTTCTTCTTCTGCCATGTCTCCCCGAGCGGCGTACACATGAGGGCGCCCCCGACCTCTCCTACCATGCACCCGCTCCGCCCCTCGAGCAGCGCCTCGACGGCGGCGACGCCGAGGGCACTCCCGAGCACCCGGTCGCGGAGCGTCGGCGGCCCGCCCCGCTGGAGGTGGCCGAGAACGACGACCCGGGAGTCGAGATCCAGGTGTTCTCTGACCTCCCGGGCTATCTGGAAGGAGATGCCCGGGGTCTCTGCCTCCGCGACCACCACGATCGCGCTCTTCTTCCCGATGGTGAACCCGTTCTGTATGCGCTCGCTCATCCGGGCGATCGAGACCTCTTCTTCCGGTATGACCAGCTCCTCGGCGCCGCCGGCGATACCGCTTTCGAGCGCCAGAAAGCCGGCCGTCCGCCCCATCACCTCGAGGAAGAAGAGGCGCTCGTGGGACCGGGCCGTGTCGCGGATGCGGTCGATCGCCTCAACCGCGCAGTTTGCAGCCGTATCGAACCCGATGCAGTAGTCGGTCCCGTAGACGTCGTTGTCGATGCTCCCCGGCACCCCTACGAGCGGCGCTGTATCCGCGTCGGCGGCAAGCAGGCTTGCGCCGTGGAACGTTCCGTCGCCGCCGATCAGGACCACGCCGTCAAGCCCCATCCGCTCGATGGCCGCCGCTGCCCGGAGCCTTCCTTCCTTCGTGTAGAAATCGGGGTTCCGGGAGGTCTCGAGGATGGTGCCGCCCAGGTGGATGGTGTTCCGGATCGCCGCCCGGTCGAGCGGCACCGCGTCGGCGGCAATGAGCCCGGTGTACCCCCGGCGTATCCCGGCGACGGCAAGGTTGTTTGCAAGCGCCGTGCGCACCGCTGCCCGGATGCAGGCGTTCATACCCGGAGCATCGCCGCCGCTTGTCAGGATGCCGATCCGCTTCATGGCTCACCCGCGTCTTCGAGCGCTTCCACGCCCGGGAGCGGCTTTCCCGCAAGCATCGTGAGCGCGGCCCCGCCGCCCGTCGAGACGTGGGTCATCCTGTCGGCAAACCCGAACCGTGTCACTGCATCCGCGGTCGAACCGCCGCCGACGACGGTGGTGCCGTGAAGGTTGGCGAGGGTCGCGGCAATCCGGCGCGTTCCTTCCGCAAACTCGGGGACCTCAAAGACTCCCATCGGCCCGTTCCAGACGACGGTTCGGCAGTCTCCCAGTTCCCGGCAGAACTCGCTCGTCGTCCCGGGCCCGATGTCGGCGATGAACTGGTCGTCCGGTATCTCTGCAACGGGCACAACCCGGGCCGGGGTGCCGGCCTCAAGCCTCTCTGCGACGATGACGTCCCGGGGCAGGAGGAGGCGGACGCCGAGTTCCGCGGCCTTCGCAGAGAGCCGCCGGACGTCGTCCAGGCGGTCGGTCTCGACGTGCGACCTGCCCGTCCCGTACCCGCGGCTCGCAAGGAACGTCGCCGCCATGCCGCCCCCGATGAGGAGGAGGTCCACCCTCGGTATGATGTTCTCGAGGACGCCCAGTTTGTCGCTCACCTTGGCCCCGCCGATGACGGCGGCAAACGGCCGTTCGGGGTTTTCCAGGATGCGCGTGAAAGCGTCCACCTCTTTTGCGAGCAGGAGCCCGGCCACCGCCGGCAGGTGCTCCGGGACGCCTACGATCGACGCATGGGCCCGGTGGGAGGCCCCGAAGGCGTCGTTGACGTAGATGTCCGCGAGGGCGGCGAGTTCCTCCGCGAAGGCCGGGTCGTCCGCCCTCTCTTCGGGGTGGAACCGGAGGTTCTCGAGGAGGACGATATCCCCGTCTCTCATCCCGGCTACTGCGCTCTCCACTTCGGGGCCGATGCAGTCCCGGAGCGCGGCGACCGGCCGGTCGAGGAGCACGGAGAGCCGGTTCGCCACGAGGGCGAGGCGTAGACGCTCCATGACCACGCCCTGTGGCCGGTCCAGGTGGGAGCAGAGGATGACCCGTGCGTCCCGCTCGCTGAGGTAGCGTATCGTCGGCAGGCTGGCCCGGATGCGGGTATCATCCTCAATGGCGCCGTCTTCGTCGAGCGGTACGTTGAAATCGGCACGGACGAGCACCCGTTTCCCCGTCACGCCGATATCCCGGACGGTCTTCTTCCGTTCTGGTATTACCTTCTGCATACCGGCACACCCCCGAGACGCCGGAGAGCGGCCGGGCGGCTCCGCCTCCCGGTCCGGCTTTTGGCCGCTCCCCGCAGAATCACGGTGTTTCATTGCATGCGTGCGTTGGCATATATAGTGTTCTCCCCCCGGATCCATGTCCGCTGCCGGGCTGGTATTCACGACGGTCGGCGGGCAAAAGCGGCACCGGGGGTATCGCGGGTCATGGACCCCAAAAATGCCGGCCGTCGCGGGCCCTGCTCTGTGCACGGGCCCGGTTCCGGCAGGCTCACCGCCCGGAGCGGCGCTCCCAGTAGGGGGTGTACCCGTAGTGGCTGTACATGCCGGTGAGCCACTCGCGCTCGGCGGTCGTCGGCCAGTTGTCCTTATCAAAGCCCGGCGCGTTCTCCAGCCGCTCTTTGGGCACGTCGAGGACGAAGTAGTTGTCGGCCGCGTTGTACTGGAGCGCCGCCCAGGGGATGGCGAAGAGCTTGTCGCCGAGCCCCATGAAGCCGCCGAACGAGAGGGCGGCGTAGGCGATGCAGCCTTCGTTGATGTCGATCATGACGTCCTTGATGCTCCCGAGGTCTTCACCCTGTGGGTTCCTGACCGACCGATCCGCAATATCCTTTCCCCGTACAATCTTTCGTGTCTCCACCTGCGTGGCAGTTCCTCTCATAGGCGTCTCATCTCCTGGATTGTGGAACACGCTCTGTCCCACGGCAAGGGGGTCAATACAGGTCGTGCAGTATTTAATTATTGTGACAATATATCAAGTCCTGCATAAAAACGAGTGCCGGTGCTCTACGGCAAATACCGCCTCATCGGCCAGCCCATTGGGCACCCTGCTGTGCCCCCCCATTCGCCGTCCGGCCCCTTCTTGCAGGCGCGCTCCACCCCGGCCCGGGCGACCTTGTGGGCAACCTCTTCGCGCGACACTTCCGGGTTTCGCTGTTTCCCCGGGCGTCGTCGGCCGCTTCACGGCAGGCTTCCCGCCCGTGCCCCGGTATCTCACCGGTAGGGGCAGATCTTCGTTTCGCCCGTACTCCGGGATCGCACTGCGCCGGCCCTGACCGCCAGGGCTGCCTCTCCATGGAAAGATCCGGGGAGTCGTCACTTTAATCGCATGCCCGGAGAGAGTAAAGATACGCATGCCGTGCAGGTACCCTGCATGGTCCGGGACCCCACAGGTATGAACGTCCACTGGCGGTACATCGCTTCGGCAAACAACTCCTTCGCCGTGCTTGCTGCAGCGTGCGAAGCGCATGGATACAGCCTTGAGGCAGCGGAGGGCCCCCGTCCCGACGTCACCTGCTACAGTTTAAACTCCATCAACGAGCGGCTCTATCGCGATGAGATCGCGGGGGCGGACTGCATAACCGTTGTCGGGGGGCCCCACGCCTCCGCCTGCTACCGTGAGGTGGCGCAGTATGCCGATTACGTCGTCGTCGGGGAGGGCGAGTACACCCTCCCGGCGCTTCTATCCGCCATCGAGGAGGGGCGGGACCCGCCTCCCGGCGTCGCGACCGCCGCCGGCTACACGCCGGCCCGCCATACCGTCCTCCTCGACGGCTATCCTCCCTTCTCGGCGGTGAAAGGGTTCATCGAGATCACCCGGGGATGCCCCTTCTCCTGCGGCTACTGCCAGACGCCCCGCCTCTTCGGGCGGTGCATGCGACACCGTTCCGTCGACGAGATCAGCCGGTATGCCGCACAGTTCCGGGACATCCGGTTCGTCACCCCGAATGCGTTCGCCTACGGGTCGGACGGGGTCCATCTCCGGCTCGACCGGGTGGAGCGGCTCCTCCGGAGCCTCGACGGCCGGATTTACCTCGGCACCTTCCCCGGCGAGGTGCGCCCCGAGTGCATATCGCAGCAGTCCCTCGACCTCGTCCTCGATCTTTGCGCGAACACGCGCCTGCACTTCGGGGCCCAGTCGGGGAGCGACCGTGTGCTCCGCCTCCTGCGCCGGGGGCACACCGTAGAGGACGTCGTCCGCGCCGTCGATCTCTGCCGGGAGAACGGGCTCGTTCCGGTCGTTGATTTCATCTTCGGGCTGCCGTTCGAGAGCGACGACGACCAGCGCGCAACCCTCGATCTGGTGCGGATGGTCACCCGGGCGGGGAAGGCGCACATCCATTATTTCATGCCGCTGCCCGGAACTCCGCTCAAGCAGAGCCGGCCACGCCCGCTCCTCCCGGAAACAGAAAAAATTCTTGGCAAACTGGCGCTCGGCGGCAGGATAACCGGCTCATGGATGGATCATGAGATAAGGTTTTTTAGACACACTCCTCATCTATAGTGCATGACGGATGTGCTACTCTTAGCAGATCTGCACGGTAACTACGGAAAGCTTGACGCTTTTCTCGGCTACGACTACGATGCAGTCATCATTGCAGGCGACATCACCAA
>Ga0208462_1000157_pt1 | contig 93036 bp, 70 predicted proteins | sample AD_SCU001_MetaG_FD_184452 | JGI IMG/M metagenome (GOLD analysis project Ga0208462, IMG submission 184452) | Active sludge microbial communities of municipal wastewater-treating anaerobic digesters from China - AD_SCU001_MetaG (SPAdes) (version 2) | ecosystem: Engineered > Bioreactor > Anaerobic...
GGCAGTGCGAACGGGCTCGGCAGTGCGGGCGGACTCGGCAGTGCGGGCGGACTCGTCAGTGCGAACGGACTCGTCAGTGCGAACGGACTCGGCAGTGCGAACGGACTCGGCAGTGCGAACGGGCTCGGCAGTGCGGGCGGACTCGGCAGTGCGGGCGGACTCGGCAGTGCGGGCGGACTCGGCAGTGCGGACGGACTCGGCAGTGCGGACGGACTCGGCAGTGCGGACGGACTCGGCAGTGCGGACGGACTCGTAAGGCGAACACGTAGGGCGAACACATAGGTTCGCCCTTACGCGTACGGGGTTGCTGGGAGTGAACGGTGTTACGCGATTGCCCTCTATGCACTGATGTGCTACATTACATCGGCATGAGCGCATTCGACCACATCAAAGCGCGCGCGGGAGATCTGTTTCGGCGCCTGTATTTTTCCCAGCGTACACCGCGTGAAGAGCGTACGGGACGCTTCACACGCAACGAAACCGCGTTGATTCTCATTGCCGCGCTTATCGGTGCGGCCACGGGCGGCGTGATTCAACTTTTCAATCACGCAGTGGAATTCGCCGGCGATAGCTTCCTCGAACTTTTCGCGCTCTCCCAGCGCAACGAGTACTGGCAGTATTTGCTGATCCCTCTTATCCCCGCACTGGGTGGACTCCTCGTCGGATTGTTCCAAACCTATGTGATCAAGCAGCACGCAGGCCATGGCGTGCCGGAAGTGATTCTTGCTTCGCGCTTCGCGCGGGGACGCATACACCGGCGCGCGCTCTTTCACAAGCTGGTCACCGGCGCGCTCTCCATCGGCTCGGGCGGCGGTGGCGGACGCGAGGGCCCGATTATCCATGTGGGCGCAGCGGTGGGTATGAGCATTGCCCAGGCCCTGCGTCTCACGCACGATCAGAGCCGTACGCTCATCGCTTGCGGCGCCGCTGCCGGCATCAGCGGTATTTTCAACGCGCCCATGGGCGGCGTGATGTTCGTACTCGAGGTCATTCTCGGAGACTTTCGTCTGAAAACCTTCACGCCGGTGGTGGTCTCGGCCGTCACGGCCACTGCCATTACCCGCAACGCTTACGGCAGCTTCACACTGATCAGCGCACCATCGGATTTCGGCATCGCGCTGCCGGAGTATCTGCTCTTCGCTCTACTGGGCGTAATCATCGGCCTGGCCGCCGCTTACTTCACACGCGTGATGGTGTTCGTCGAATCCCATAAGTGGCGTTTACAGCGCTTCCCTCGCGCGATACGTCCGATGATCGGCGGTCTCACGGCCGGCGTGTTCATTCTCTTCCTTCCGGAATTGATGGAGCAAACGTATCGTCCGGTGAATCAGGCCCTGCACGCATCTTTGCCTATCTGGCTCATGCTGCTTGTGGCCTTGCTCAAACCCTGGCACACCGCAGTCACCACGGCTTCGGGCGGCACGGGAGGTGTGTTCGCACCCGCACTGAAAAGCGGTGCCATGATCGGTGGCAGTTTCGGTCTCATGGCCACCGCCGCCTTTCCCGCACTGGTGTTCACTCCCACGGCCTATGCGCTATCCGGTATGGGTGCGATTCTGGCGGGAACCATGCACGCTCCGCTCACGGGAATCATGATTCTTGTGGAAATGTCCAACGACTACACGATCATTCTCCCGGCCATGCTCACAGCCATCATCGCCACGGTGATTTCGCAACGATTGTTCCGCGATTCGATTTACACCTGGTCCATTCGCGCCGACGACCGGCAGATCGGCTCCTTCGCCTATATTCCCCTGCTCAGCGCGATCACCATCGAGCAAATCGTCGAGCGGGGACCGGCCCATGTACAGCCGCGCACAAACATTCGCGACATTATCCTGCTGTTCGAGAATACCCGCCACGAGGCGGTATTGGTACTCGACGAGGAGCAACGCTATCTCGGATTGATCGAATTCGAGGACGTGCGCAGCTTTATCGCGCAACAGGATATGCTGGAAGGATTGGTGGCCGCGGATGTGATGGTGACGTCCATCAAACCCGTGTACGAGGATACCACGCTCGATGTGGTGCTGAAAATGTTCGACGATTATGGATGGACAGTGCTCCCTGTACTGGCACCCGACGACAGCCGCGCCATCGGACTTGTCTCCGTGGGCGATGCGCACACCTACTACCGACGCTCGGTGACCCGCGAAGGGTGATCGCGGGCTGCGGTCAACTCACTCCAATTCGATTTTTCCAATGCGGCACACGTGGCGACCTCCTTCGAACGGGGTGTCCAACCACAGCCGTATCATTTCCTCTGCCACGTCCCACGTTATCAGACGTTGACCCAGCGCCAGCACGTTGGCATCGTTGTGCAGACGCGACATGCGCGCCGCCTCGGGCACCTGACAGGCGGCTGCGCGAATGCCCTTGTGGCGATTGGCGGCGATACTGATGCCAATGCCTGTGCCGCAGACGAAGATGCCGCGTTCGCATTCACCTCGTAGAATCGCTTCGGCGGCGGCATGCGCGAAATCCGGATAATCCACGCTGTCGTTCGAATGCGTACCGAAATCCTTCCAGGAAAGACCGAGCGCATCAAGCAGAAGCTTGATGCGCTCTTTGTAGTCAAATCCACCGTGATCGGAGGCGAGGGCAATCATGCCGAGGCTCCGCGTCAGGGCGTGACGCTGCGGCCAATCCAGCCGTAGCAATCCTTGTTGATCGAGTAGCTCGAGCCCTTGGGAATCTTGTTCACGAACAGATCCTCCGCGGTGGGCGTCAGCGAACTCAGAGCTCCGGAACGGCTGCGGGCTTGCTCGGTGAACTGCGGATCGCGCGCTGCGCGCGAATACTCGGTTTGCGCGAGCAGATACACCATTTTATCGATCACCTTCATCTTGTCCCATCCGCCTCGCGTGCGTTCGACGCAGCGCTGCACAGCGGCCTCGTAGGCTTGAGCAATCACCATGCGCGGAGCACCCCAGTTCGGATCGAGATCCGAGGCCTTCTCGGCGTACGTGCGGGCCTCGGCAAGCTGACCTTCCTGCATTACTGCACGGGCGAGATTCATCCACGCTTCCTTGGACTGCGGGTCGAGATCCGTCACCTTCTTGTAGGTCTTGGCGGCCTTCTCGTACTTGTTGGTGTAGAGATATGCCGCGCCCAGTCGCTCGAGATAATTGCGCACACTACCGTCGAGAGCAACGAGCTTTTCGAAATACACCGCCGCGCTGTCGTAGTCCTGCACCATCTCGTAGAAACCGTTGGCAAGCTCATACAGCTTCTGGCGATTGCCGGAGTCCGCGTAATAGGCATCGCGTAGAATGCCAACGAACTCGTCTGGATCGGTGATCAGGTTTTTCAACAAGGCCTGCGCCGTGGTGTTGTTCGGATCACGGAGGATGATGGCCTGCAACACCGCTACGGCCTTCATCTTGAATTCGGGAATCTTCGAGTAAAGAATGCCAAGACGCTCGAGGTAGTACAAGTCGGCGTTGGCGTAATCGCCCTTGATCGCGGCCTCGTACGCATCGATCCCCTCCTTCTCCTTACCGCTGAACTGTCGCTCGTACTGATAACCCTTCAGCAGATTGAATTCTCCGGCGCGATCAGGGAAGGTGGCTATGCCCTGATCGTAGATGTAGATAATCGTGTCGCCGTAGGCCTGCTTGAGTTCAGGACTATCCGAACGAGTGGCCAACGTATCGTACAGTTCGGCAAGTTTGGTGTGCAAGGTTTTGAAGCGGGCCTGATCCAGGCGCATCACTTCCCAACCATTGATCTTGGCAGTGTTGTAATCACCGGTCTTGAAATTTTCGAGAAACAGACTCCAGTTTCGCCTCAACAATCTCTCCGTCTCATCATTCCCACCATTCTGCTGCGCAAACAGCGGCGCTGCCTGCGACAACAGCACGAGCAAGAATGTGAGCATTGCGAAACCCGACATGAACCGACGCATGATATCCTCCAGATACATTGTCGCGACACCTAGTCGCGATGACGAATAAACCACGATTCTCCGACGCTGACCGTCATCGACAGTCGAATAATGCTACCTGTGCCGTACAAGGGACTTTCTTCGGTGCGGCGACCCCAGGAGAAGGCGACGTCGGCACGACTGCCGGCGAAAATCGGGAAACCCGCTCCTGTGGTGATGTGATACTCCTGCACGTCCTTTCCTTGCAGCGTGATGTATGGTTGGTGCAGCGAAAAGCCGAGACGGAAGGCGGTTCTACTGAGTGTGCGCGATCCGATGTCTTCCTTGAACGGCATCCACTCGACACCTGCATTCAGATTGTACGAATTGGTGAGTTCACTTTGTTTCCCATCGAAGATTTCCGCGCCGGTCCAGTCGCGCGTACGATAATCCAAGGCGAAGAGCACCGTATTCGTCGCCTGCCAGGACAGACCAAGCGACAATTCCGTGGGAAGGGTCTGCGTTGCGGTTGCCCCACTGACGGTGGAATCCTCGGTGCTGTACTCGAACACCATGTTGCGCGCGGCGTTGAGCGAAGTCTTCGGCGAAACAGCTGCTGCGAGCGTCACGCCCCAGGGCAGCCGCGCATTCAAGCCAAGCAAAAGGCCACTGCCATTGTGATTTGTGGCGCGGCGTTGCCTGCTGTCGAAATACTGCGTGTTGTCGAACGCAAGCTCCCACGACTGCTCGATGGTGCCGAAATAGTACTGATACGCGGCGCCGATGGAGATACCATCGACAGGTTCCACCGCTGCGCCCACGCGAAATTGCGAAATTCCACCGCTGCCTTCGTACTGCACGGTGTAGCGCTCCTCATCCAGATAATCCACTCCGCTGGCTTTGTAGCTCGAACGGCTCAACGGAAGGAGCCCCGTCGCGAGGCGGAATCTCCAGGCCTCGGACAACGGGATCACCAACTGGAATCCGTCCACGGCGCCATTCGAAACGGAAGACGCGTCGGAAGAGAAGGAGAGGTGCTCAAAGGACAAGCCCATTTCCAGGCGAAGCTGATCCAGCGAAGTCCAGGATGCGGGATTCGACAGACTGATATCGTAATTCGATGGCAGTGCCAAACCCGCGCCTCCCATGCCGCGATGCCGCGCCGTGGTCATGGATTTTATTTCGCCAATGCCATAGCGCGACTCGACAGTTCCCCCGTGCTGTGCCCCCGCGGGCATGGCAGCGAGCACGAGCAGAAGGGTAAGCAATGCTGATTTCATACGCGTCACGGCTGCGATGTGTAGGTGATGAGGAGCCGGGGGCGCCGCGCCGCTTCGGCGTCGGCGTTGTAGAACACGAGACGGTCGAGATCGCTGATCTCCGAAATCTTCACCAAGGTCAGGCCCTTGTTGCCGCGGCGATTCACCCATTGCTGCACCAGGCGCGTGAGCGTGACGCCTTCGGCGATCAGCACGTCGGGATTGTCGCCGTCGATGCGGGATACCACCGGCGTGGTGTTGATCGTATTCGTTGTGCTGTCCACTGTCTCGTACACGATCAACGAATCCTGACCGCGGTAAAATTTCGTACTGAGCGTCCGGTCGATGTGCAAATACAATTTCACATTATTGACAACACTCGCTGGCGGGATGGCGTCCACATCGAAAAAGAGGTGACTTCGTGCGGCCGCGCCACCCTGCAGAATGATGCGCTGCGCAGGAACGGACGACGGTCCCGTGGCAACGTATGTGTCTTCGAGCAGCAAGCCGTCGATGGTGTCCAGCGTTCCGTTGAAATCCATCACGATTTCGAGCTTCGGCGGTTTGCTGCCTTCGGCGGAATTAAACGCGCGCACCACACCCGAAGCGGTAGCGGTAAGCTGCACACCGCGAATTTCGAAATAGCGCTCGTCCTTCATCATACGAAACCAGGTGCGTATCAACGTGGAGTCGACGGCGATGTCCACCGAGTCCGCATCCCCGAGCGTAACCGACGCACTGCCAACCAGCGCGGGTTTGGTCTGAAGATTGACGAGACTGTCGGATGTAAAGGTGAACGAACTCCAGTACGACGTGATTTCCCGCAATTCGAGATTCATCGTGCGCGATTCGTCACCAATCGCATAGGACTGCGTGTAGAGACGCAAACGCGCGGAAACGATGCGTCCACTGTCGGCGATGGTGTTCGGTAAGGACTGCCAGCGCAACAGGGCTCGTGCGGAGAAACCGTCGGCCTCGCCCACCGAAAGCGAGGGAGACGTGGCCGCCGTGATGGGCAACGTATAGGAGCGCCCGGAAATGCGCGCGCTGTCATTGGAGGTATCGTAACGCAAGGCGTTGACCAGGTCTTCATCGGGCAGCAATCCAATACCTGTGGGGTCGGATTCCTGCTGGCACGCCACGGTCAGGAGAAGGGGAAGGGCGAGAATGCTGATGTATTTGCGCAAATCCGTAGTGGTTCTATGTGACTCAGAGACCTCTGGTGTGGCCCGCTGCTGATACCAGAAAAGCAAAATACACCTGTCCATTCATTCCCGGCAAGGGAAAATCCCTTGACACAATCCGGAAGATGGCAAGGGATCGTGAGCACAATGTTCGGGTACCGTTATTTTTTCTTGAGCAACTGCTTGTACAGTTCGATGTATTTCGACGCGGACGCGTCCCACGAATTATCCTTCGCCATGGCCCGCTTCATCGCGGCTTTCCAGGCATCCTGCTGCGCGTACATCTCCACCGCAGCCTTGATGGTTTTAAGCATGTCTTTCGCATTGTAGCGCTCGAACACGAAACCCGTACCGCCCTTGGGTTTCGCCAGCAAATCTTCGACGGTGTCGGCAAGGCCGCCGGTGGCACGTACGATGGGAAGCGTTCCGTAGCGCAAACTGTACATTTGGTTCAATCCGCAGGGCTCGTATTTCGAGGGCATGAGGAACATGTCGCTGCCCGCTTCGATGAGATGAGCAAGCTCCTCGTCGAAGCCGATATGCGCCGCCAGTTTTTTCTTGAACTTTTTCGCGCCTTTGGTGAACATCTCCTCGTAACGCTTCTCGCCTGAACCGAGAACAACCAACTGCAACGGGAGCTGCATTAGGTCGGGCAGCACCTCCTGAATCAGATCGAAGCCCTTTTGATCCGCCAGACGCGAAACAATGCCGATCACAGGCACAGTGGGATCATAGTGCAAACCGAAGCGTTCGCACAGCGCCTTTTTATTGACGGCTTTGTCATCCAACGTGGCTGCGGAATACTTCTGCGGAATCATCGTGTCGACCTCGGGATTCCACACATGCGTATCCATGCCATTGAGGATACCCACCGTTTTGCGCGCCTTTTTCTTGAACACGCCTTCAAGACCGTAGCCGAAATCCTCGCCACTGCGAATTTCCTTGGCGTAGGTTGGACTCACGGTGGTGATCATATCCGCGTACATCAAGCCGGCCTTGAGCAAATTCATCTGGCCGAAAAATTCGACGCCATCGGGCTTGAAGGTCTTCGCCGGCAGACCGGTTTTCGGGAAGGACTCCGCCGGAAAAATGCCTTGGTAGGCCGCGTTGTGCACAGTGAACACCACCTTGGTATTCTTGAACAGCGGCTCGTCCGCGAACTCCGTTTTCAGCAGAGCGGCAATCAGGCCGGACTGCCAATCGTTGAGATGAATGATATCCGGTTTCCATCCAAGCAGAATGAGCGTCTGAATGACACCGCGGCAGAAGAATATGAACCGATCATCGTTGTCCGGCCAGGCTTCCTTCGTTTTTGGATCCACATAGAGATCGGAACGACAGTAGAGCGTGTCGTTGCTGATGAAGTACACCTGAACTTTGGTTTTGATATTCGAAAGGAAGGAGGATTTCACGCTCGCGAGAAACGTTCGATCATCCAAATCCACGGGAATGTCGGTTAGCCGTTTGATGTCGTGGATTTTGAATTTCCTGTCGCTCACGGCGGCGAACTTGGGCATGATGATGCGTATGTCGTGACCCATTTCACGCACCACCTGTGGCAACGCAGCAGAAACGTCCGCCAAACCACCCGTTTTTGCGAAGGGTACAACTTCGCTCGAAACGAACAGAATGCTCAGTGGTTTCGCCATGGGAACTCCGGGTCGATGTGATAGAGAGATGCTACCAAGGTACAAAAGTACAAAAATTGTGAAAAAACTACAATTTACACTGCTTTACCTCAACGGTTGCGGCAAACGATGACGCCGAAGCCACGTCCGTCAATACATCGAGACGAGCCCACATTCAGGGAAGTACACGTCGAGAATTTCCTCCATGCGCTCGCCATGGCGCGCCCTGGCGATGGCTCCCCATTGGCACATGCCCACACCGTGACCGCTGCCACCTCCTCGTAGTACAATGCGCGTCAGCCACTTTGATGCGTCGCGTTCCAGATCCACATCGAACAACGTACTTCGCAGCACGGCTCCGTCGGAGCGTCGCAATGCCCTGCGGATCGCATCGTGGTGCACATAGTACGAGCGCTGCTGAAGACGATTACCCATCACGATTTGCACTGTGGTGACTCTGCCGGAGGCCGAACGACGAAGAACGTTGATATCCAGCAAGAACCACTGTTGATCAGGAATATCCGCAGCTGCGAGCGCTTCGTCGGCCGAGGGCAACCAGGTGCGGAGCAGTGTCTCCATCTGTTCGCGCGTGTACTCCTCGGTCCAGCGGAATGACGGAGAAATGCGGCACGCTTCCTGCTCAGCATGCACGTCCGCTCCACCACGAAGCCAGGGCCGCGGTTGCGAGCCCTTCCACACATTCTCCACCGCTTCGGTGCGTCCTCCGCAGGTGGAATGAAAAAATGCCTCCACAGTCCGGCCGTCGATTGCGAGCACCACACCACGCGTGGCGCGCAGCGCTTCGTTCACCACCACGTCGGCCGCCGAGCGATCCCCAAACACCTGGTCGCGCGTATCGGCATAGACATCGAAGAGACGCAGCGAGGGTTGCCGGATTTTTCCCAGCGCGTAGCTGCGCGCTATCACGGCCTGTGCTTTTACCGCTTCCAATTCCTCGCGCGTGCGATTTTTCCCTATCTCGCTTGGCACCACCTGTTCGAGATAGCGCTCGAGGGGAAGAATGTTGATGAGATAGAGATGTTCGCCATCGGAGGCGATCAGCATGGTGTCGGAATAACTGCGCGTCTCTGTACGGAAGCTCCCCGTCCCCTTCGGATAGAAACACCGAAACGCTCCGCTGACAACGCGCGCGGGCTTGCCATCCATGGATATCGCAATATCCCCGGCCGCATTCAACGCGCACTGCAGTTCACGATGACCGTCCAGCGAAAAGCGCTGCCCGCTGCTTTGCAGCACGGCGCCCGAGTCGATAGTGACGGTGAGTGTGGATATTCTGTCGGCCACGCAGACGCGAATGCTCGGCTCGCGATCAAGCGTGGCCCGTTGGGCCATGGGTGCGCAAGCCGCGAGCAGCAGGACGGCGGCGAGCAGCGTGGCCGAACGGACGCCTGTGGCGGGGGAAAGGAAAAAGGGCATACCCGGTTGGCCTGCCCTTTGCGACGACGAGCGTGTGTTCATCCGAGATCAGCGAAACATGGCCTTGATGCTGCCCCAGGTGCGTTTGACACTGCTCACACTGTGCGAAATCGTGACCTCGTTGGAAAACGAGGAAGGTCCGGAACCGGTCTCCACAATGCGCAGACGGTACACATACACATTGCCCGCATCCTTGTAAGCGGCTCGATCGGTGTAGTGGTACTGGGAATTCGAGCCTTTGGGAGAAATGGTCGCGAGCGTGATGAACTCGCCGGACTGACCGGCCTTGCGCTGGATTTCATAGCGCTGAAGATTGCTCTCGGAGCGTGTCTTCCACTCGAGCACCACATTGTCGCCATCGCTGCGCCCGTTGAAAAATTCCAGAAACGCACCGCCAAACGCGGTGGCAACCAGAAGAACGAGAGCGGCGCCGATATAGGTAAGCTGTTTCATATTCGTCACTGGAGTCTATGTCGAGTGAAAGTTAGCGGGATTTTTTGAGGGAATCAAGTCAAACGTCACCTTTTTTCACAGGTCGAAAATTCTTCCTCTACAGCCTTTGGCATGGCGCGGCACAGCGCTGCGCGCTAGGTTGTGCTTCAACATCATTAGGGAGACACATGATGAAGCGAATCATTCCTTTCACCGTGCTCATGCTGGCACTAGTCCAATCCTCATACTGCCAGGTCATCGTCAATGAACTCATGTACGCGCCGCTCACGGGCGAAGCGGAATGGGTGGAGTTGTGGAATCTTTCCAATGAGGCTGTATCATTGCGCAACTGGACTGTCAACGACGCGACGGGAAACCGCGTGCTATTGACCTCCGATGAACAGCTCATTGAAGCACACGGATTCATTGTACTCGCGAGCGCCGCGCCTCTCGCCGCGCGTTGGCCGGTAGCACCGTCTCCGGTGCTGATCATCGCTGGCTTCCCCGCATTGAACAATGGCGGCGACCTCGTTGTGCTGCGCGATGCGAACGGCGTGCTCATTGACTCCATCAACTATGATGGCGCATGGAATAGTGTTCGTGGCAGCGCGCTCGAACGCATGCATCCGCTGCTCGGCTTCGGTCGCGACAACTGCGCCGCCTCGGCGCATGCGGACGCAGGAACGCCCGGTGCGCGCAATTCCCGAACGCCGCCCGACATCGACTGTGCTGTCACCGCGCTGATAAGCACAGACACGGGCTTTACCATACGCATCGCAAATCGCGGTTTGACACGGGCGACGGTTGCGAGCTGTCTACTGCTGGCAGATCGCGACAGAAACGGTAGTATCTCCTCCGGCGAGCTGTTCGTCCGCCTTCCTTTCACGCCTCCTGCGGTGCTGGACAGCCTCGAACTCACAGCGGATTTTTCCGATGCGCTGTCCCTCGAATTTCGCGCCATACTGGAACTTGCTGGCGACGGACTGGCCGCCAATGATACCGCCGTGGCGCGACGCATGCCTCTCGTGCAGCCGGGTGATTTCGTGGTGAACGAGGTCATGGCGGCCCCTCCCGCGGACTCGCCTGAGTGGGTGGAATTTCTCAACCTCTCGGACCGCCCGCTGTTTCCCGGCGGACTGCGGCTTGCCGGTCCACCGGTACTCAAGGGTTCGCGCGAGATCATCCATCTACCTGCGGAACTTCCGGCGGTGCCTCCCGGGGGCTACTTGCTGGTCGCGGCGGATTCCACCGTGTACCGCCTCTGGCCTGGGCTTTCCTCCGCGGCGGATGCCGTGGTCTGCATCGTGCAGCGTTCGTCGCTCGGCCTATCCAATGAAAGCGATGCCATCTATCTGCTCCGCTCCGACGATGTGTGCATCGACAGCGTGGCATACAGTTCCACATGGCATCACCCTCTGCTGCCTTCAGGCGACGGGCGCTCGCTGGAACTCCTGCAGCCCGCGCTGCGCGGTCTCGGTGCGCGGGCATGGACAAGCTGCGCGCATCCCAGCGGTGGCACACCTGGCGCACGCAACAGTGCGTGGAGCGACGCACCCACCGACGATGCTGCACTGACCTTGAGTCCCAATCCGTTTTCGCCCGATGGCGACGGCTTCGAGGATCATTGCGTCATTTCCTGGCAGCTTCCATCCTCGGTAAGCTTGCTACGTTTGCGCATATACGACATGAGCGGACGCTGCATCCGTACGTTGGAAAATGTCGTGCCATCGGGGCAACGCGGCATGAGCGTGTGGGATGGGCTCGACAGCCATGGACGGCGCGCACGCATTGGTCCCTACGTGGTGCTTGTGCAGGCGTTGGATGCGATGAGCAATGACGTTGCGGCGACGCGGGCGGTGCTGGTGGTGGCGACGCGATTATGAACGGGAATCCGCCTCGCCGAGAAAGGTCTGCATTGTGGCCTTCAATTCTTCGATCTGGAAGGGCTTCGAGAAGTAGGCATTGCACCCGGCCTCTATGCTCTGTATGCGATCCTTCGGAAAGGCGTGCGCCGTCACCGCGATGACGGGAAGATCGTCGAAGCGTCCATCTTTGCGTATGCGTTTGGTGAGAGAGATGCCGTCCTCTTCACCTTGCAGGGAAAGATCCATGAGCACGAGACTGATGGGATCGCGTTCGAGAATGGCCCAGGCGGCTTCGGCATTGGATGCGATGCGAATGGCGTAGTCGCGCGAAAGAATGGAGGACATGTACTCCTGCGTTTCCTCGTCGTCCTCGACGAAGAGTACGAGCTTTTTACCGCTGGCGTCTTTGGGAACGACATAGGGTTCAAGCGGTGCGGGTTGCGGAGCAAGAATACTTTGCAATTCGGAGCGATCCTCGATACGGTCGGCAATGAATTGCAGCGTGAAAGTCGAGCCCTTGCCCTTGCGGCTTTTCACTGTAACCGAGCCACGGTTCATCTCCACATAGCGTTTCGTGAGTGACAAGCCGAGACCCAAACCGTCGAAGGGACGCGTGTAGCCGGTAGCTTCCTGCGAGAACACGCTGAACACTTTGGGCAGGTACTCCGGCGACATTCCGATTCCGGTATCCGATATTTCGATACATACGCGGCGGTCGATATTGTACACGCGGACGCGCACTTCGCCCTGCTTGGTGAACTTGATAGCATTGTCCACGACGTTCGACACGGCCTGATCGAGGCAGTAGCGATCGACGTACAGAATCGCCGACGGGCTTTCGGTGGTAAACAGCAACTGTATGCCTTTGCGTTGCGCGAGGGAACGCAGTTCCTGCACCAACTCTTCCACGCGATCCGACACGCGCACTTCCTCGGGACGGACCTGGAAGGTACCCACCTGAATGCTGGAGATGTTGAGAATGTGTTCGACCGTGCGCATCAGACGCGCACTGCCACGGCGTATTGACTGGAAATACGTTTCCATCTCGGGATAGAATTGCCCCGAGAGTTCGTTCGTAATCAGATTGCTGTATCCGATGATGATGTGCAGCGGCGTACGGATTTCGTGGGATATATTGGCAATGAACGCATCCTTGAGTTTGTCGGACTGCTCGGCGCGCTCCTTGGCAAGAATGAGTTCCGCTTTCTGCCTCTCCTGCTGTGTGATGTCACGGATGACGATATGGCGGGCGTTTTGCTCGTCGAACACCATGGGTACGGCGCTCAACTCTATATCAATGATCTGACCGTCGAGCTTTTCCAACTGCCCTTTGACGTTGGATATTTCCATGTCCTGCTCCAGCATCACTGTAAGGCGATTGCTGTCGGGATGTTCGAAATCGGTTTGCAGCCGTTGATAGAGATTGGTGTTCAGCAGTTCCTCTTCGGTGGACGCGCCGAGCAGCTTGAGGAAGGCGTCGTTGACGAGGTGGATAGGACCGTGTACGGTAACGGCGAGCGGGAAGGGGGAGAGTTTGACCAGGCGGCGGTAGCGCTTCTCGCTTTCGGCGAGTTTCTCGAGATTTCGCTGCTGAATGTTGTACACCTTCCGTTGCTGGAAGATGATGACGGCAATGATGCCGAGCGCCAGGGTCAGGAGGACAACGGTGCCGCTGATGAGGACGACAAATTCTTCCGGCATGCGAGGAAGCCTCCGAGAAGTAAGAGATTCTTGACCAGATTCAGCAATGAGTGCAGAATCCAGGCATTCTTCCATTCGCTGAGAACAAACAGCGCCTTGATCATCGCGAAGAGAAAAAGATTCCCTGCAAAATACAACAGGTACGCGGAAGAAACCCAAAACGCGGGATTTTTCAGAATCGGCACCTGATCCTTGTTCAGCGCCGAGAACAGTGTGGCAACGGCGAAAATCACCATCAGGACGCTTTCGAAGGTCAGGATGATGTTCACAGCCTGTTCATTTCCCTGCATCAACAATATCACTGCCCAGAAGACAATGAAGGCGCCGATTCCGTAAAGAATGGCGTTGCGAACAATGCGGTGCTCGTTCCAGATTCGAAACGCAAGAAATACGAGTATGACCTCTATTGGCGAATAAAGATTGTACACCCAGAGATTTCCCATTTGCTGAAGGGCCATGAACAATCCGAGCAATTCGACACTCAGATTGAGCAACAGATTCCATTCCAGAATAACCATCCCTCGATCCAGATGCCGCCAGTACAGCATGCCGAACAGCAACGGCAAGATGACCGATGCTGTCGTGAAATAATGAATGGTTCGGAAAATCGCGGACTCGTCCACCTTTATACCGCTTGATGTTGCTGAGACCGGAGGGAATGAGTTGTCGCGTACGCCGAGGAGACGTTAGCGATACAAGCGCAGTAAGTTACACTTTTTTACTTCGCGGGACAATACAAAGAGGCGTGTCTCCGTTTTTCGGAGACACGCCTGTTGCTATTACCGTTTGGCTCAGGAATTCAACGGGTTGCTCTCGGAATTGAACCTCGCCATGGGCATGGGATTTCCATACAGGAAACCCTCTACCATATCCTTACCATTGGTGTCCACTCCGACAAGTACCATCTGCTGACGACCGTCATTGTCCACTCCGTAGTAGTAGCGGATTCCCACGGCGTCCTCCTGCGCCAGCAGTTGCTCGATCGCGGCACGGCTGAAGTACTTTCCTTTCACTGCGCCTTGACCTGCATGCTTGCGGTAGTTCCGTGTCAATTCACCGGCATCGGCAAGAGTGATCGTATGGTCCTCAAATCCCGTGAATACCGGCCGAGTCCGTTCCTGAACTGCTGCAGGTAGCACTGGCGGCAGAGGCATATCCACGTGGAGCGTGTCCGTCGATGGAATATTCACTCTGGAATTCTCCGGCACCATGTTATTCTGCTCTTGTATCATGTTACAACTCATCTGATGAATGTTAACCTGGGTGTGAGAGTACTTCGATTTCTCAGCTGTTGAGCGGGCTGAAGCCACCGCAGAACGGCGGGCACGGGCAGGAGCGCTCGGCCAGGAAGCCCTCGTACAGGTCCTTGCCGAACTCGTCCACACCCACGAGGATCATCACCGGGCGGCCGTTGTTTTCCTGGGCGTAGTAATAGCGGATACCCACCACGCCTTCCTGCGCAAGAATCTGCTCGATGGCTGCGCGACCGAAGAAACCGCCGTTGATGGCTCCCTTGCCGGCCTGCTTGCGGAAGTTCCGCGTCAGCGCGCTGGCATCTTCGAGCGAAATCGTGTGATCCTCGAGGCCGGTGAATACCGGGCGCTGACGTTCGCGCGCTTCCGGTTGCGCGGGCGCAACGGGGGCATCGACGTACAGCTTCTCGATTTCGGGGGCGGTGATGATCTGGGTGCTTTCGATGGTCTTCATGATGTACTCCTCAGTTTCATTGTTTCCGTGTGTAAAAGCATGCACTGTTGGGGTGGACGGGTTGCGGGCGCGCGTTCGCGGCTCAGCTGTTGAGCGGGCTGAAGCCACCGCAGAACGGCGGGCACGGGCAGGAGCGCTCGGCCAGGAAGCCCTCGTACAGGTCCTTGCCGAACTCGTCCACACCCACCAGGATCATCACCGGGCGGCCGTTGTTTTCCTGAGCGTAGTAATAGCGGATACCCACCACGCCTTCCTGCGCGAGGATTTGCTCGATGGCTGCGCGACCGAAGAAGCCGCCGTTGATGGCTCCCTTGCCGGCCTGCTTGCGGAAGTTCCGCGTCAGCGCGCTGGCGTCTTCAAGCGAAATCGTGTGATCCTCGAGTCCGGTGAATACCGGGCGCAGGCGCTCGCGCGCTTCCGGTTGCGCGGGGGCTACCGGGGCGTCGACGTACAGCTTCTCGATTTCGGGGGCGGTGATGGGACGTGGTGCATTCACTGTTTCCATGGTTCACTCCGTTTGATAAAACGTTTTGAAAGTTGGTGTATTGAAGGATTAACTTGTCATGCGCAATGCTGGTTATGTTGTTGTTATGCAATAACTTAAATTACGACAAAGCCGATGAAAAAATCCTAAATATGCGGATTTCTCTCCTCATTCCGGGGATCTGCACCATGCTCCTCCTACATGACGAGGCATGATGGAACCGCCGTGTAACGGGCTGTCAAGCCGTCTTGCTGTCCTGTGACAGCACTGGTACGCGATGTCATCGCGCGCGCAGCACTATGGATCAGCAATACCGAAGGTAATGGCGATCAAGGGAACAGGGGCAGGGCGCATATATGCGCAATGCCGGATCCTGTGACCGTGATCCGTCCTCCAGACGTTGTGGTACATATGTCGTAGATCTGCCTGCTTAACAGATGCTGTGCTTCGCTCTCGTTTTCCACGAGCTCCTCATTCGGGGCGCGTCGGTACGCAACCTCCTCGTCGCGTCACCTCCAGCACACGAACTCAACCTCGTCTGTAACGATGTGAAAGCAACACAGGGCATGTCTGCCACACCTGTTGGGCAGAATATACAGAACGCAATCTTACAATTAGATTAAAAATATGTAATGTTTACCATATCGGTTCGCGCGCTCCGATAAGGCCGCTTACAGCCGGTGAATTGTATCGTTCGCATGCATCCTGGGCCATTCCGGTGATGTTTTTCCCCCGTCGCCGTAGACTGCCTTGCGCTTCACCTTACATTTTCCTGTCAGCTTCCTCGTTGACATGGCACGTGTGCGATGCTGGGCTATGGAGTGAAGTAAATATGTATGTGTTCCGCGCTCCCTACATGAAGAAACGCAGGAGCACCCGTTCGAACGACAGAGGAGCTAGGATTTCGCATTGTTTGTTAGTCCGACGAAGAGTACTTTTTTCCCATGAAATCACTCCCTCCGTTCCTTGTGCTTGCATGCTCGATGTGTATGGCTGCGACTGTTCATGCGCAGGAGTTGCCGTGTCCCGAGCTTCCATTCATCCGTGGTTTGAGCGTTTACGGCGGTGACGACGAAAGCGCGCTGCCGGTGATCGCGATGCCCGACACGGCATCGAAACAGATGCGCAGCAGTCTCCCACGGTACATCACCATTCGCTTCGATGTGGATGAGCTTGCGCCACCGCGGTTGATGTTGCGATTCAAGCATTGCGACAAAGATTGGCAGGTGGACGATACGCCCATCGTACGCGACGATTTCTTCACGTTCACCCGATCCCTGCTTTTTGAAGGCGCGCCGGCGGGAGCGAACGGCTTTCGCTGGAGATTCACCAATTCCTTTCCCAGCCCGGAGCACCCCTTCGTACGATTTCTTTACTCCGGCAACTGGATGTTCGAGGTTGTGGACGAGCAGGACACGTCGGCGGTGTACGCGAGTGGACGCTTCATTGTGGTCGAACCACTTTGCGCGAGCACGATGCGCGTTATCAACGATTACTGGACGCGCAACGATCCACCACGGGACCAGGTGCATCGTCTGGAACTGCAGGTGAAGATTCCAGAATCCGTTTTCGCCGACAATGTCCGTGTGGTGGATTTTTACCGCAACCACGCTCTGTACGACAATTATCGCGTGGACAGTTACGATCGCCAGGCGAACACCTTCGTCGAAGGCATTGGATTGCGGGAAAAGACGTTCATCTACCGCAACGTTCTTCCAGTCAATGGATATCGTGTATTCGATCTCCGCAGTGCGGCGGTGTATTCGGAGGATCGTGTCGCCACACGGTTCGGGGGACCCGATTTTACCCGGTATCGATTTTCCACAGACGCATCGCTCAGCTACGGCGGTATGCGCAGCGCGGCGCTGAATTCCTTCGACGCGGAATATCTCTGTGTGGAATTCGAACTGGAACATGTGCGCTTCAAGGGCGCGGATGTGTTTGTAGCGGGAAAATTCAATGAATGGGATCCGCAGCCGGCGGATCGCATGCGCTACGACGAGAGCACCGGACACTACCACCTTCACCGTTATCTGCTTCGTGGCGCCTACGACTATCAGTATGTGGTCGGGAATTACGACCCTTCAGTCGGTTTTGTCGCCGATGCCGATTGGGTGGCGATAGAGGGCAACTCGTGGTCCGCGCGCAATATGTACTGGACTGTCGTGTACTACGACGACGATCAGTTTGGTGGAATCACACGCGCGGTGGGCTTTGCGCGGATGATTTCGGGACAATGACCATGACGCGGGACATGGATGGGAACGCGAACGATCCCTGGCTGCTGCGCCGACTTGGTGCTTCGACCGGTGGGGAATTGCTCGCGAAGTTCCTCTCCTTTCTCGGCTTTGTCGTGATTGCCCGCTCTTTCGAACCGGGCACCGTGGGAGCGCTGTCGTTTGGCCTCTCGCTACTGGCGGTGTGTGCCGTCGTACTGAGCTTTGGTCTGGACACGCTGGGCGTACGCCGCATCGCCCGGCATCGATGGAAGCTACCCTTGCTCATCGAGCGCATCACGGGTGTGAAACTGCTCTTGGCCATACCGCCAACCCTGACGTTTCTCGTCATCATTTTTCTTTTCTTCCGGGACACGGAGTACTTCTGGCTGGTGATGCCGCTGGCGGCCATGGTACCCATCAGTGCATTGCAGGTGGATTACGCATTGATCGGACTGGAGCGCAATTCCCGGCTCGCAATGAAGAATATCGTGGTTGCGGTGGTCGTTCTCATCGGTCTGTCGATCGCTGTTCGTCACGAGGATTTTCGCATCATTTCGATGACCATGGTAGGAAGTGCCGTGCTGGGTGTGGCGCTTTCGCTCGTGCTGCTGCGACCCCTGACGCGAACAGCCACGCTCCGCTGGCGATGGCGCATCGTGCGCGCGTACATTCGCTCATCGCGTTGGGTCGGGCTGTCTCAGGTCACAGTGTATTTCTATCTTCAGGCAAGCGTACTGATACTTGGCATGGTGCTGCTCCCTCGTGAACTCGGTCAGTATTCGGCCGCGCAGCGCCTGGCGATGGGTGTGGCCATGATACCAGGCATCAGCATGCAGGTATACTCCGGCGTGGTGACGCGGTCTCACAGTGTGGAGGAGCGAGGGGCGGCGCTGCATGGTATGCTGTGGTTGCATGCATCGATCGGGGCCGTGGTCTGCGGTAATATCGGATTGCACGCGCGGGAGCTGGTTGGCCTGCTCTACGGCGGGTCGTACACGCAAGCCGGACCCATACTTGCGGTACTGATGGCGGCGGGATCGCTTGCGTTCGTGAATGTGGCGCTTGCGAATCCTCTGCAATACTGGACCGAGGACAGGGCGTATTTCCGCATTGTGTTGTTAGGTGCCATCACCGCGCTTGTTGCCATTCCGCTGTTCGTGCATTTCCTCGGCCTTGCCGGTGCCGCCTACGCTGTGGCATTCACGGAAGCCGTGGTGCTGGTAGGGGCGTTGCATCGGCAGCGAACACGGTTGCGTCCGCGCAGCATGATTCCGGCCGCGTTGCTGCTTGCGGTAACTGTGGCGCCGCTACTCCTGGATGCGCGAGAGGTCGGCAATCCCATCGTGGTCACGTTGCTGTTCAATGTGTTTGTCTTACTCGTCATGATGTTCATGTACGGGAGCTGGAACTCCGTTCCACTTCCGCGTCGACAGGGAGGAATGAGCTGATGTACGACGTGCTGGTTGTCGGTGCCGGATTCGCCGGCGCGGTGTTGGCCGAGCGCTTCGCCTCGCAGCACTCAGCGCGCGTGCTGGTGATTGACAAGCGCCCGCATATCGGGGGCAACGCGTTCGACGAATACGACGCGCATGGGGTACGCGTGCATCGTTACGGGCCGCATCTGTTTCACACCAACGATGCTCGCGTGTTCACCTATCTTTCGCGCTTCACCGATTGGCGCCCGTACCGCCACAAGGTGCGGGCGCTGGTACAAGGCCGCCTCGTGCCGATGCCGGTGAATCGCGATACGTTGAATATGCTGTTCGACGCCGGATTACGCAGCGAGGATGAGGCGCGTGCCTTTCTTGAAGCGGAGAAGGTGCGTATACCCGCATTGATGAATTCGGAGGATGTGGTACTCTCCAAAGCGGGTCCGCGATTGTTCGCGTTGCTCTATCGCGGGTACACGCGGAAGCACTGGGGCGTGGAGGCCCGCGCATTGGCACCCACGGTATGTGGACGACTGCCGGTGCGTTTCGATTGCAACGAGTACTATTTCGACGACCGCTATCAGGCGATACCGCTGGAGGGATACAGCGCACTGTTCCGCCGCATGCTCGAGCATCGCGGGATAGAGGTCCGCACGGGAGTGTCGTTTCAGGAGCTTCGTACACTGCGATGGAAGCATCTGATTTACACCGGCCCCATCGACGAGTACTTCGAGTATTGTCACGGTCCGCTCCCGTACCGATCGCTGTCGTTTCGCTATGAAACGCATCGAAGCGCGGCGGTGCAGGAGGTGGCGCAGATCAATTACCCCAACGATTTCGCGTATACGCGCAGTATCGAGTACAAGCACATCACCGGACAGCAAAGCGCGTTCAGCACCATAGCGTACGAGTACCCCGAGGAGGAAGGCGAACCGTTCTATCCCGTTCCGAATCCGGAGAATCGCGGCAGATACAATCTGTACCGTCGCATGGCCGAAGCGCTGGAGGATGTGACCTTCGTGGGTCGTCTGGCGTCGTATCAATACCTCAACATGGATCAGGTGGTGGCGCAGGCATTGGTCACCTACAGGAAGCTGACGGGAGGCGGTGGATAATGTCCGAAGCACCCATGCTTTCGGTGGTCGTTCTTTCGTGGAATCGCTGGCGCGACCTTTTCCGCGTACTGCGCGCGTTGCGCGAGCTGCGAGACATCACGCATGAAGTGATCGTGGTGGACAATGCCTCGACGGACATCACCGTGCGCGTTGTGAAGAGGTATTTTCCCGAGGTGCGCTTGCTGGTGTTGGAGAGGAACATCGGCATCGCGGGCTGGAATGCCGGCTTCGACTGTGCGCGCGGTGAGTATCTGCTCGCACTCGATGACGACAGCTACCCGGAGCCGGACGGGTTGCTCGAAGCGCTGGCCGAGATGCAGGGGAATCCGCGCATCGGCGTCCTCGGACTGCGGGTGATCAACGAGCAGCAGGGACGCGAAGAGACCTGGTGCTTCGCTGCCGGGCCGGTGAATTCCTTCGTGGGCTGCGGTGTGTTGCTGCGAGGAGTGATTGTGCGGACGTTGAAGGGCTTCGACGCCGCGTTGTTTCTCTATGAGCATGAAACCGAATTTGCCATGCGCGCCTGGGATGCGGGCTTCGAGGTGCACTTTTTTCCGGGAAGCACGGTACGCCACATCGCCTCTCTCCGCAATCGTGTGATTCAACGCCCTGGTGCGGTGGATCAGCGGCGCGTGTACTACACCGTACGCAACATTCTGTATGTGCTGCTCACGCGCTTCGGCCTGCGGCGCGTGGGGGGCAGAGTGCTGCGCATCGTGCTGGGCCGCAGTGTCGCCGCGGCGCGTCATGGGAGTTTCGGCTCCGCGCTTCGAGGTATTCGTGACGGACTTTTACTGGCGTGGCGGGCACGCGGGCATGGTACACGGCTCGGCGAGGAAACGCAGCGGCGCTACGGCTATGGGGCATTTGCGGGAGGATTTTTTTTCGAAGACACACTGTACTCGCTGAAGCGTCCCCGCCTGCTGGGTGGCGGTTGATCGCGATGGCGTCATCACGGGAGTAGCGGCATGCAAGAATTCTGGAATCAACGATACAGCGAAAAGGAATATGCTTACGGTACACGGGCGAATTCCTGGTTCCGCCATCATCTTCGGGGAAAATTACCTGGACGCATCCTTTTACCGGGCGAGGGCGAAGGCCGCAACGCAGTGCATGCCGCACGCGCAGGCTGGGCAGTCACCGCCTGGGATTACTCCGAAGCGGGACGCGACAAAGCCCTCGCGCTAGCGGCCGATCATGGCGTGCGAATCGACTACGACATTGTCGACCTGTCCACCGCCGTGCCGACAGCGGGAAGGTTCGATGCCGTAGCACTCGTGTTCATCCATCTGCCACCGGAACAGCGGCGTCGGCTGCACGGGCTCTGCGCGCAGGCCCTGGCTCCAGGCGGAATGCTCATACTCGAGGCATTTTCCCAACAGCAACTGCGCTATGAAAGCGGAGGACCACGCTCCGAGGAGTTGCTGTACACACTGCGCGATCTGCGCGAGGATTTTCGTGATTTGCGCATCGTACGAGCCGAGCGACGGCTGCGGCAATTGCGGGAGGGGGCGTACCATGCCGGAACCGCGTCGGTCCTTCGCTTACTGGCCCTGCGCGATTGACGCGTTCCTGCCTTGCGCGTTGCACATGCCGGTGCTAGATTTCCGTGCCTCTCCTTTGTCCCATCACAGTTTTTGGAGCTCATGATCGCGCGCATTGCAAGCATCCTCGTTTTCCTCGCACTCGTCGGCCCGATGCACGCGCAAACCATCGGGAGCTGGCAGAGAATTTCCACGAAAATCACGTTTCCGCTGTGGGATGTGGCCTTTATCGACAGCCTGCGCGGCGTGGCCGTGGGGGATTACGGCGTGATTCTCCGCACGAAGGATGGGGGATTCACCTGGACGCATACGCTGTCGGACGATCAATTCGCGCTGAGGAATGTGCATTTTTTTGATGACAGCACGGGGATAGCGGCCGGGTTCAGAGGCAGCATATTCCGCAGCACCGATGGCGGCGAGCGATGGAGCAAGGTGCCGATTCCCCATGATGTGAATTTTCCCGGCATGTGTGCTGTGGGTTCCACCGTCTGGCTGGCCGGGGAGGAAGGGCTCGTCCTCAAATCCAACGATCGCGGCATAACCTGGAAGTCCATCAACAGCGGATCGCCTTACTTGCTGGGCAGCATCGCGTTTTCGGATGAGCAGCATGGCTGGGCGGCATCCATGCAGCGGCAGTTGCTGCGCAGCACCGATGGCGGGTTGACGTGGAAGGAACAGAAGCTGACCACCTTTCTGCCTGTGACAGCTGTGCATGCGCTGTCTGCGAACGACGGCTTGCTCTGCGGCTATCACGGACTGGTGATGCGCACGAGCGATGGCGGCGCGAGTTGGGCGCAGCTGTCCTCGCATCAGGCCGATTACATGTGCGTCGCCACCGACAGCACGGGACGCGGCTGGGCCGTGGGCAAGCGCGGGGTGGTGGCGCAGGGACGACAGGAGAACTTTGTCTGGAAACTCTTCGACGTACTGGGGACGAAGTCACTGTACTCCATCTGTTTTCTCCCGAACGGAGCAGCAATAGCCGTGGGCGATGAAGGCGGCGTGTACCGCTTGTCTTCCATCGGCATCACGGACGAGATACCCGCACCGGGCGGTGTTGCACCTCAACAATCCCCACCTCGGCAGGAGAAGTAACATGAACATCCTCGTACTTGGCGGCGGTATGGTGGGCTCGGCCATAGCCCGCGACCTCGCGGCGGACAAGCACTTTACCGTCACCGTTGCCGATCGCTCAGAGAGCGCGTTGCAGCGCTGTGCCGCGCAGGGAATAGCCGGCATTCAGGCCGATCTCGCTCATACGGAAACACTGCGCCGGCTTCTGGAGCCAGCGGACCTGGTCGTGGGCGCGGTGCCTGGATTCATGGGCTATGAAGTGATGCGACAGGTGATACTGGCTAGAAAACCCGCGGTGGATATTGCCTTCTTTCCCGAGGATCCCTTCACGCTCGATGAACTCGCCCGCGAACACGGTGTGAGTATCGTGGTGGATTGCGGCCTCGCCCCTGGATTGGGCAATGTATTGCTAGGCCGCATGCATCAGGAATTGGACAGCATCGACTCCTTCCTCTGCCTTGTGGGCGGTTTGCCGCAGGTGCGGCGCAAGCCCTACGAGTACGCGGCGGTGTTTTCGCCCATCGATGTGATCGAGGAGTACACACGCCCGGCGCGTTTTATCGAGCACGGGCAACTCGTGGTACGACCGGCACTGACCGATGTGGAAGAAGTGGATTTGCCCGGCGTGGGCACCGTGGAGGCCTTCAACACCGATGGACTGCGCACGCTGGCCGACACCTTCTCCATTCCCAACATGAAGGAAAAAACCCTCCGCTATCCCGGGCATGTGGCATTGATGCGCGCTATGCGCGACACGGGCTTTTTCGACAAGAATCCTGTGGACGTGCATGGACACGCAGTAGTACCGCTCGAACTCACCGCGCGCTTGCTGTTCCCGATGTGGGAAATGCGCGAAGGGGAGCGCGATCTGTCGGTGATGCGCGTGGAAATCGCGGGGCTGCGAGAAGAGATGGCGGAAAAGCACACCTTTGATTTGCTCGACTTTTACGACACAGCCAGCAATACCACCTCCATGGCCCGCACCACCGGGTACACGTGCGCTGTCGCCGTGCGCCTTCTGGCCGAAGGACTGTGGAAGCGCGTTGGCGTTTCTCCACCGGAGTTTCTCGGCGCCGACAAACGCGTGTATCAGGCGCTGATGGATGGTCTGGCGGAGCGGGGGATACGCTTTGCGCACACGGTGCAGCAGAGTGTGGGATAAGCGAGGACTTGGGTTCCGCGTTGAAGCCCGGTTGATCGTTACCTCGGGGTGCTGAGGGTCACATCCATGTTAGCACCGAGGGCGCGAAGCGCATGGAGGAGAGGTTCAGGGCTCTCCTCGCTCAGTTCGCCTCACGGGTAGGGTCGTACACCCGGCGGAGCGGTGAATTTCCTGTATTCCATTTTCGATGCGAAGCGGTCCAAGCTGCGGTTGTTCCGTGACAATGAACATTTTCCGTTCGGCCAGGTCGGCTCTTGCGCGTAGGCGGCTGATTTTCTAGATTCCCGTATCTTTTTTTCAGCGTCACGGGACGCGGATTCGATACACTCCTCCCAGCCCGCGAGGATTCCATGGCTGATCGGCACTCATCCCGCAGAAGCTTTCTGAAAACCGGTGGTTTGCTCGCCGGAATGTCCGCCTTGCCTTCGCCCTTGCGCGCGGCCGTGGAGAGCACGGCCGACCACCCCTCCACCACGCGCACCTACGCATATCCCAATGCCGGTCGCATCGCCATCGTGCATCACCCCAACGCCGTGCTGGGGTTCAACAATGTGGACGAGCAGGCAGTGCAGTACATGTTTGATCAGGGCATCATGCAATTGGCCGGGATATTCACCTCGCCAGCCGCAGCGCTGGCGTCGTTTTTTCCCGGCCTGAACACGACAAAGCGCATAGCGATCAAGCCGAATTTCCTCAACAGCGTGGTGCCCACGCGCAAGGAGTTGATGAAAGCCGTGCTGAATCGCCTCACACAGATGCTGGGCGGCTTCCCCGCTTCCAACATCACGATTTACGAGCGGCATACATTCTCGAGCGTCGGATACACCACCTCGTATTTCGGGCACAACGTGAATCTGGTATACGATGCCAGTTTCCCGAACCTCGGCTACACCATCCTTTGCGATGGACAGAACAGGCCATACAGTGCAAGCCTGCACAATGCCGATTATCTCATCAACATGCCCGTGCTCAAGGATCACAGTTGCAGTTCCTCGCTCAATTTGACGCTGGCATTTAAAAACCACATGGGGACGGTAAATCCCGGGGGCTCGCAAGGCATTCATTGCAACAAAAACGCCATTCTCGACATCATGGCGAGCAGTGTGATGACCAGCAAGCAGAAGCTGGTGATTCTCGATGCGTTGTATGCCGTGTACAATGGCGGTCCCGGCGGAAATCCCCAGGCCACACCACAGAAAATCCTCCTCTCGCAAGATCCCGTGGCCATCGACGCGCAGGGGCGCATTCTGATCAATAATCTCCGCACAAGCAATGGATTGGGCAGCAAGAACGCCACGTACATAGATCAAGCCGCCGCCGCGCCGTACAGTCTCGGCATTGCCGATCCCGCACAGATGCAGGTGATCACGGTGGCGCTGCCGGTGGATCTCGTCGCCTTCACCGCCACGCAGGAGCGTGGAGTGGTGGTGTTGCGTTGGCGGACGGAAAGCGAAAGCAATAATGCGGGCTTCGTGATCGAGCGCAGCGTCGACGGGCACACGGAGTGGATGGACGTCGGTTTCGTGGCGGGTGCGGGCAACAGCACGCAGCTGCGGGAGTACCGCTATGAGGACAGCTCGGCCCCATTGCGCGAACGCCGCTCGCTGTTCTATCGTCTGCGCCAGGTGGATCATGATGGCGGCACGGAACATTCCTCCGTGGTGGAGGTGGCGTTGCAACTTGATGAAGCCGCGTGGAACATGGAGCAGAATTATCCGAATCCCTTCGTGCACGACACCGATATTCCGCTGTTTCTGCCCCGCGACACGCATGTGCATCTCGACTTGTTCGACAGTGCCGGACGGCTTGTGCGGAATATCAGCAGCGCGAGCATGCCCGCGGGCATGCACTACATGCACGTCGCCGCGCGCGATCTGCCTTCGGGCACCTATCGTGCACGCGCCACCGCCGAAGGCCGTGTCCAGGAAATTCAACTCATCCATACCCGCTGACGCCGAGAGGCGCGGCGCAGTCCAGGAGTACGCCCATGCTGTTTCGTACCATCTTTTCCGTTGTTCTTCTGTTCGCGTCCGTGACGTTCACCGCTTGTGATAAAAGCGACTCCGGAAACAATCCGGACGTGTTGACCATCACGGATGTGTTGCCGAAGGAAAATGAAATCAGCGGCTGGGCGCGCATCAGCGGAAGCCAGTGGAAAGCCACCAATCCCTCCGAATTGCAGGCGCAGATCAATGGCGGCTCGGAGCTGTACACCAACCATGGCTTCGTGGAAGCAGCCGCGCAGAGCTATTCCGGCAGTGTGAACGCGGTGTCGGGCGTGAGTTGCGACATTCAAGTGTACGACCAGGGTTCGGAGAGCAATGCGAACACTGTGTTCGACGATCCCAACAACGTCTTCGTCAATCCGATCACACCCGCGAATCCCCCATCGGCCAAGGCGCAGATTCGCAAGGATCTTTTCTCCTGGACAATGAAATTCGTCAAGGGGCGCTACTACGTGCTGCTCAGCATACTCAGCAGTGACGACAAGGCACAGGACGTGATCACTGTATTCGCAAACAATGTTGCGGGGAAAATCAAATGATGCGACGTCGTGCCTTTCTCAAAGCCGGCATGCTGGGCGCCGCGGTGCTCGGTGCGGGCCCTTTGCATCGGTTGAATGCGTTTTCGCTCCCGATGCCGAGTCCGTCCGCAAGCGCCACTCTGTCGGTAATCAAGGGCAGCGACATCGCCGCCACCGTACGTGCGGCCATCGAGGCCGTGGGAGGCATGTCCGCCTATGTGAAGCCGGGTAATGTTGTTTTACTCAAGCCCAATGTATCGTTCGCGAATCCACCCGAGTGGGGCAGCACCACGCATCCCGAGGTAATACGCGAGGTGGTGCGGCTGTGCAAGGAGGCGGGAGCGAAGCGCATCGTCACAGTGGATTTTCCCATGCGACGTGCGGCACAGTGTTTCGAGCGCAGCGGCATCAGCGCCCTGGCGGCCGAAGTTCCGGAAATGACGTTTCAGGAGCTGGGGCAGGAGCAGCATTTCGAGAACATCGCCACACCCGATTGCGTGGAGTTCAAGGAGATCGCTGTCGCGAAACTGCTGCGCAAAGCGGATGTGTTCATCAATCTCCCCACCGCCAAGGCGCACAACGGCACCACGGTGAGTTTCGGCATGAAGAATCTCATGGGATTGATCCATGATCGCGGCGCATTTCACGGGCGCTACAATCTCAGCAGCGCGGTGGCCGATCTTGCCACCGTGTTACGTCCGCAGCTGACTGTGATGGACGCCTGGTACGCGTTGCTGGATAACGGACCGCAGGGTCCGGGTAGCGTCGAGCAGCTCAACACCATCGTAGCCGGCGTGGATCCTGTGGCCGTCGATGCCATCACACTTGGCCTTACGCCGTGGTCCGGTCGCACGTTGACACCGGAAGGCGTTCGCCACATTGCGCTCGCCGCGGAGCGGGGCGCGGGGACGCTTCATCCCGACGAAGCGGGAATCGCGCGGGCAACGCTCGGCTGAGCCGCGGACGGGATTCGACCTGCCACCAAGAGATGCGGGGGCACGCTGTTCCATTCATCACACATTCACACCTTTCTGCGTCCTTGGGCGATGTGGGGATTGCTGTTGCTCCTGCTCCTGCCGACCGGCACGAGCCGAGCACAGACCGCAATCGTAACGCGTACGCGCGAGTGGTCGGTGTTGTCGCAGGGAAATTCCATCTGGATCGGCAGCAAGCATGGACTGTACCGCTTCCGTCCGCAGGATCGCGTGTGGTCGGCCTACGGCCCGGGCAATGGCCTGCTGGATCGCGCGGTGCGTCATTTGGAACTCAACGATGACATTCTTTGGATCGGACAGGAGCGGGGCATCACCGCATTCGATACCAAGGGCAACACCATCATTCGTCACGACAGCACACGGGCGTTGCGCGTGGCCCCGTTGCGGCATGTGGCGTTTGAAGGTGAATACGTGTGGGCGCTGGGACATGGCGCGGCACGGTATGATCCACTGATAGAGGAGTGGCAGGATGTGACAGCCGTGGCAGGTGTGCACGGCGACACCATTCATGCAGCGCTGCCTGCGGGCAATGCGGTGTTTCTTGCCGACGCGTTGGGCGTGACGGAGTACGACGCCCGCTATGAACGACATCGGCGCTATCCCCTGCCCGATAATCAAGCCGCGGTGGATGCCTTTGTGAGCGGAACCACCCTGTGGCTGCTTCGCGAGCATGATCTCCTGCGCTTCAACAATGAATCGCGGGTGTTCGCGCGGTATCCGCTCCCGGGCTTCACAGCCACGGACATCCGCTCCATACACTTGCGCGGCAGCACCTTCTGGTTGCTCGCGGGCGACGATCTGTGGACGTACGAAGCCACAACCGATGCTCTGAAGCCCTTTCTCGAAACGGAGCAACTGCCCGAGCGAGCAATCAAGTCCATCAGCATCACCGAGGACGGACGCTATCTGTGGTTTGCCACCGCCTCGGGCCTGATGCGCTACGAGATCGAGGGCAAACGCTGGACGCCATACACTCCCGCGAGCGGCTTGCCCTCCACGGACGTGGACATGCTGTTCGCCTACGGCGATGGAGTGATCGCGTTCGGTGCTTCCGGGATTTTTTACAATGTCGAGAGCGAGCAGCGCTGGTATACTCAGCCCTTGTTGCACGAGGAGCAAAAGGGGAGCGGTGCGCTGCTGTCGCTTGATCCAGCGAAGGGAAGCTTTGTCGACATGGGCGAGGGCCTTCGCCTGGATCTGTCTGGAAGCAATGCCTACTGGCAATGGTATCGCCAGGACGATGAGACGACCGGTTTTGAGCAATTCGGCGAACGCTATGATCTCAAAGCACGGCTGGAACTCGGAGGAGAGCGGCATATCAGTGCCATGTACAACAATCAGGATTACGAGACGGTGACCTATGGTGCCGAGTATCGCGGCGCGCGAGAGGATGTACTGCAATCGCTGGCCTGGGGTGATTTGCGCAGTGACCGCGGCACGCGACTACTTACGCATTCTGGTGGAGTGTTTGGTTTGTCCGGCCGCGCCGTGTACGGTGAACGCAGCGAGCGCTATGGCCGCAGTCTCGTCGAAGTAGCGGCCATCTCCGGACATTACACCACGGCCGCGCAAACGGATGCCTTTCTCGGACGAAGTATTCGCGATGAGCGCATCATCGAGGACATCGCCTGGACGCGACGCAGCTATTTTTCGCTGCATGCCGACCGTGGAGAGCGACCGTTGCCCGTCGACCGCGTAGAACTGTTCCGCACACACATCACGGCTACGTCGCCTGCGCCACCGACATTGCGGGCCAGAATCGCTGATCGTGAAGAAGAATGGGTGCGCCTGGAGGAGGGAAAGGATTACGTGGTCGATCGCGAACGTGGCGTCGTGCAGTGCGCGACCGTCCCCATGCAAAAGCTCGCTGCGCGCGTGTATGGAGACAACGGCGTGACCGAGTTACTGCTGGCCGATTCGAGCGACGCTCCGATGGAACTGCGCAACAGATATTCGCTCGGTGCGGAAGGCATACTCCCCGCCACATTCCGCATGCGCATCACCGATGCGAGCGGCATGTCCGTACCGCTTCAGCGCTACGGACTGGATGCGGACGGCGACGGTGCGGTGGATGCAGCGTACGTGTACTACCAATTCGGCACGATGCGGTTTCCCGATGCGCACCCCTTCGCTCCCGAGGTGTACGCCACGCCCGCAAGCGGCAGTGTGCGTATGCACATCCGTTTCGAAGCGCTGCAGGCGGGGTATAAACTTTCCCGTTCGCGGATACTGCGCGGTTCGGAACAGGTGACGGTGGATGGCGTGCTGTTTCGACCCGGAGATGACTACCTTCTGGACTACGTGTCCGGCTTTCTGTTGTTCACGCGGGACGGAGCGGTACATGACGACAGCCGAATCGAGGTGACATACGAGTACGTGCGCAATGCGAGCGATGAACGCTACACACAGGCGGGCATCACCGTGTCTCCCTCGGACAATGTGCAACTCGCATTGTCCGCTGGCCAATTCCACTCGCAGGAATGGAACACCGAGCATCGCTTCGCACAGGCATCGGGTGAAATCCGCTATGTACACGAGGACATAGACATTCGCGTTCAGCCCGAATATCAGAGCACCTGGTCCGATACAAGCAGCGGCGCCGCGTATGGTATGAGCGCCGCGTTGAGCAGCGCACGCCTTCGCCTTTCCATGCAATCCACTGTTCGCGACGACGGTTTTGCGCAGCCAACGACAACGGGATTCGCGCTCGGCCGTCTCCGCGATGAGCATCGAGTGCAGGGCGAGTACGACCTCGGGGCGGCACTGCGTGGCTTTGCTTCCTGGAGCAAACGACTCGGTGACGAATGGCTGGGTGGCGGCGAGGCGGAGGACGAGTATGGCAGCGTCGGTATGCAGTGGCTTCCTTCGGGCCTGCCCTCGCTTACGCTGCGTGCCGAGCATGCACGTGACGCGGCGCCGGCCTTGCGTCGCTCACGCGGCATCGCGCGGCTCGATGTCGCTTGGGTTCCGGAGCAGCGTACACTGGATGGTCTCGGAATCACGGCACTGCGCCTGACGGGTCAAGCCCGCGTGGGAGAGGAGCGCATCGATATCGGCGAGCGACCGGGACGTTATGGTATGCATTCGCTGTACCTCCGCACCGTGGTCGCACCCACGGCGCCGAGTACCATCAACGTGTTTTATCAAGGCGATGCGCGTCAGCGCGCGTTGACCGGTGGCGGGGTGGTGCATGAACTGATGCAGGATCGCGCGACGCTCGATGTGGTGATGGATGATATTCGAGGCCTGTCCCTCGGAGGGCGTTTCACCGCCGACGCGCAGCAGGCCGCTGCGACGCGCAGCGCTGCGGATGATATTCGCCGCTCCAGCGCGTTGCTGAATCTGCGACTTTCGCCGGGGAGCTGGCTCAATGCCCTGATGCCATTCACCGTACACATTTCCCACGCACACGACGAATACCGCTATCACAGCAACGCCTCGGAGCGCGGCGCTCTGTTTGTCGGACTCGTTCAGGCCACGGATGGCGTACAACGGGCGGCAGCTCGCTCCGACCGCTTCGAGACACGCGTCGAATGGAGGCCGTCATCGGGATTCCTCTACTCTATCGCCGCTGTGTACAACGAGCGCGAGCAGCAGCGTTTGAACAGCAGGTCCGCTGGATACACGCGCGAACTGCGGCAGTACGTGGATTGGCGACCGAATGAGAAAACACTGATCGGGTTGTCATTGCCGCTGCGTTCGATCAGCGAGTATTCACTGATGCAGCGTGAGTTGGTGCCGTCGGTGTGGCTGGAGCGGCGATTGGGTCAGGAGTTGCTCATTCATTTCTCGCACGCCACGGAATACCGAAGCATTCGTCACGCGGCGTTGCGCGATGGCACTCAATGGTTCCACGCACCACGCATCGGCGTCACGGTGAACCTCTCCTCCGTCCCCGTTCTTCGTCGAATCGATATTCGCAATGAGAGCGGATTCACATTTCGCCGGGATGAATGGGAGGGCGAGGAAGTTTCGTCGCCCCGGAGTTTTGAGAACAGCAGTTATGTCGATGTGTATCCCCACCCCGTGCTCACCGTGCGCGTGAAGTACAACCTGCGTCGGTATCACTCACAGCGTACGGGCAATGGCACAGTGACCAGTGCGCAACTCACCATTCTCATGCAGTTGTAATGACGAGGCCATATCGAGCGGAATGCCCCGTTCGATTACGGACACCACCGCGGCAAGCGTAGCGCTAGCGAAGCACGAGCACGGAGCGTGTCATATTCACTCCGCCACGCAACAACAGTACGTATCGACCCGCGGGCAGCGTCCGCAGATCGAGTGCATGCACCATCGTGCCAGCAGGAAGAAGCGCGCGACGCAGCACACGCCCCGACATATCGCACAACTCGACGCTCTGTGCCGCGCGTGACGGAGTCGTCAAACGCAAAGTCACCTGCTCACGCGCCGGCTGAGGATACACTGAAAGTGCGGGCAATGCGGTGTTATGTGCTTCCTCCAGCGCCGATACGGGAGGATTGCCCTCCACCGCGCCGATACTGGGTGGGACGTTGAACAACGCACCGAATAGATCACGCAGCATTGCGGCAAAGGGCAGCCCCGCTCCGATGGCGGGTGAATCGGATAGTAGCGCAATGTCATCGGTCGCCAGGTCGCGAAGGCGCGGGTCCAGCGCGCGCAGACCCGCGATCTCGGTGGAGGGCAATTGCGGTCCCTGCCATGAGGGTTGTTGCGTATTGAACCAGAGATTATGCTCGAAGACAAAAGTCGCGGGCCGTGTGTTGGGACCGATGTTCACCGATGGACTAATGGCGCGATTGTCCACGACAACGAGATTGTTACGGAAGCGATTATCGCCGCATTGCTGAAAACGCGCGTCGGTGTTTTCCTGTAAAATGCGCATGACCCATTTCTCCGGATACACGACGGTGTTGTTCATCACATCGCATTGCACCGCGCCCACGAAGGCGAAAGGCGCCTGCCCACCGCGGAAATAATTTGCGAACACGAGAATGCGAGCGCCCTCATAATCCGCATTCATAGGTCGGAAAAAATCCAGGCCGGTGGATCCCCCGATATTCAGTGCACGCGCGCCTCCGTTGAGAAAGCGATTGTGTGTGATGAGTATATCGCTCGTGCCACCTTTGGCCTGAATGCTGTTCGAGCCACCGTTGCGAAACAGATTGTCCTCGAACACGCCCCAGTGGCAACCCACCATATCCACCATGCTGCCACCGGGCGAACCATCGAGAAACGCGCAGTTGCGAACGACAAAGCTGTCCACCCCGGACATCTTCAACAAGTCGTTATTGCCTGTGGCATTGATGCCTTCCCAGACGCATTGCTCGATCAGGAGATGCCTGGCGGGAGAATCATAGCTGCCGCCGTCATCGATGTTCACACCGTTGGCGCTTTGGCCCCGGAAATTCAGATTTCGAATATGCAGATACGCGGGGTCGGTAAGCTGAAATGCCGTGCCTCCGCCTTCAATGACCGCGATTCCATTATCCGGCCCCGTAATCAGGATCCATTTATCCGCTGTACCGCGAAGGTTCGCCACATACGATCCGCCGGCATGCACGCCGGAGGAGAAGCGTATAGTGTCGCCCGGAAGCGCATCGCGCGCGGCAGCTTCGAGTGAGGCATAACCGCCGGCACCGATATGCAGCGTACGTGCGTGCGACGACGCGACGAGGAGGCAAAGCAGGAGGAGCAGTGTCGAATATCGCATGGCAGGGCCCTTTTCTGTCAAGGACGAAAAACGGTATTGATCGAAGAATCAAGGAGAATATATTGCTTTTTATTCACGGACGCGACGGGAGTATGCGTCCACGCTCAAACACCATAGTAACGGGGAACACCATGGATACCCTTCCGAAATTCGAAATCCAGGGCATTTACGACGATGAGGGAAATCGCATCGAGCCTTCCAGCATTCCCAAGCCCCCGCTGTGCACCAAATGCAGCGTGGACATCAGCACTCATCCCATCGAAGCCATCGTGTGCACCTTGACGCGGCTCGATCATATGATTTGCGAACAACCGTTCGAATTTCACTGCGGGAATTTCACACCACGAGGCGCTCACGGCGGCCGTCCCTCCTGAGTTACGGCACGCGCGAGCCGCCGCCCCTGTGACATGGATGTGATCATATCGCGGGGAGAGAGAGACGGGGAATCCGCATGTTCAGCTCCCGCATGCGGATTCCCCCTCCGCGGCGCACGATGCGGCTTGCATGATATCTGCTGCGGACAGGCGGTGACACGACAGCTTCCATCGTATCTTTGAGAAGACTCGAAGCAACGAAGGAGCGGAAGCATGATAGTCCTCATCCCCGTACTCATCGTCCTTATCGGCGTGCTGCTGTATCTGTACGTGCAAAACCACACTTTTTCCAGCATGATCTGGGAATCGGTGGATCGCATCGCCGCGTTGAGTACGAACAGCACGCCGCAGCGCATTCCCCTCGAATCCCTGCCCGAACCCATGCAGCGCTATCTTCGACGCGTGCTGCCTGCCGACGTGCTGGCACTTGTCGAGAGTAACGCACCGACCGAAGCCGAGGAAACCGAAGCATCCTCATTCGACAACGGTTTGCCGCTGTTCGCGCGCATGAGGCATACAGGCGTGTTTCGCATGGAAGCCGGAGCGGAGGCACTGCCAATCGCCGGCGAGCAGTACTACAGCGCTGTTGCACCGGCCTTTGTCTGGGGCGCACGCCTGCGCATGAACGCGCTGCTTGTCACCAGAATCCGCGATCAGTACATCGAAGGAAAGGGAAGCATTCTCGGCAAGTTGCTCGCCGCATTCCCGGTGTTGCACATGGAGGGAGCGCGCATCGATACGGGCACACTGCTGCGATACCTCGGAGAAATGCCGCTGTTTCCAACGGCATTTCTCACGGTGGAGGGATTGCAGTGGACGACTGTGGATGCCTCACGCGTGGGCGTACGCCTCGTGCACCGCGACGTGAACGTGGGCGGGGAATTCCATTTCGATGAACAGGGCGACATCATTTCCTTTCACAGCAAGGAACGATTCCGCGGACTCGAGGGTGAAGCCCCCACACCGTGGACAGGCCGCTGCGGCACGTATGTCGATATGGACGGATGGCGCCTGCCCTCTACACTGAGCGCCGTGTGGCATTTGCCCGAAGGCGATTTCGAGTACGGGACGTTCACCGTGGAGCATGTGGATTACAACATTCTGCATTCCTTTTGACGTGGCCGACCGGGGAGTACATCGCAACTGACGTCGCAACAGCGATCGTTCCGACCTCCGGTTGTGCAGCGGCGCTTGGCTTGCGCTGCTCTCGGGGATGGGTAAAAGGGGAAGGGGTGAACCAGGTTTGGGGTTTGGCGATCAGCGCTGCGGCGGGCGTGAGGACGATGGTGAGCCCCAGATGCAGTGCCTGTCCTGAGTAACACGCGCAACCTTTTTTCCCCGTATTCGTAGCGTCGGAATTCCACGGATTTCCCACGTAGCGAAAGGAGCGGGACGATGCATGCTTCACGATTACTGCCTGTCATCTGCGTACTGACGTTTTTTCCCTGTACAATGCTCGCCGGCAATGACGGTTTGCCCATGCCCCGCGAAATCCAGCGCGCCTTCGACCGGGGTACGCGCGCCATGGATGGTGCGCCGGGTCCGAAGTATTGGCAAAACAGCGCGGATTATGATATCACCGTGACGGTCAATCCCGTCCGCCGTTTTCTCGATGGCAAGGAACGCATTCTCTACACCAACCACAGTCCGGACAGCATACGCACGCTCGTGTTTCGTCTGTATCAGAATCTGAACCTCCCGACGGCCCCGCGTGGAACAAGTCTGGGCACAAAAGCCATTACCGATGGCATGCGCATACACTCTCTTGGAGTGGATGGAGTGGAGCGATCTCTGCTGCCGGGAAGCGAGGAGGTACGCATCGATCACACCGTGATGTACGTCCGCTTACCGAAGCCGCTCGCGCCGGGTGGTCAGACAACCGTGGATGTGGCGTGGTCCTTCACCATTCCGGTGAATACTGGCGAGGGTGGGGGCAATCCGCGCATGGGTGCGTATGAAAACGGCGCAGTGTTTCTCGCGTATTGGTTTCCCCGAATCGCGGTCTACGATGACGTACGCGGATGGGATTTGCTCCCGCACGATGGCGAGCACGAATTTTACCATGACTATGGCGACATGCGTGTAGCCATCACGGTACCCGACAGTTGCGGCGTATGGGCCACCGGCACATTGAGCAATCCCGAGGAAGTGTTGCGCGATCCGTGGCTTGCCCGTTACCATGCGGCGTCGAGCAGCGACACCGTGCTTCGCATCGTGGATGGCAGCGATGTGCCTTACTTGCGGAACGCGCGTGGCAACACCTGGAAATTCTCGGCCACGAAGGTCCCCGATTTCGCTTTTGGCGTTGCTGCGGGATATCGCTGGGACGCCGTCGGTGCCAAGGTGGAGGACAGGCGTGTACTTGTTGACGCGGCGTACGATCCTGCGTCCACCTCGTTCCGCACGGTTGCGGAGGAAAGCAAGGCCGCCGTGGAGATGCTTTCGAGCGAGCGACCGGGAATCCCTTTTCCCTACCCCGCCATCACCGTGTTCAATGGCAATCATGGCATGGAATTTCCCATGATCGTCAACGATGGGGTGTTCGGAAACCGCATTACCGATGTGTATGTGCATGTGCACGAGATTGCGCACAGCTATTTTCCCTTCATGGTCGGGGTGAACGAAACGCGCTATGCGTGGATGGATGAGGGCATGGCCTATTTCCTGCCGGTGGACATTCAAAAGTACCTGACGAATTATGACCACATGATACGCGCCGCACGCAGCTACGAGCGTTTCGCTGGCACGGAAATGGATTATCCCATGATGCTGCCTTCGGTGGCATCATCGGGCGACAACCTGCAGATCATCGGCTATCTCAAGCCCGCGCTGGCATTCGGCGTGTTGCGTGACATGCTTGGCGAGGAACGCTTCGACTCCGCGCTACGGACATTCATGCGGAATTGGGAGGGACGACATCCGTTGCCCTGGGATTTTTTCCACACCTTCAATACCGCGACCGGCGAGCAGCTCGACTGGTTCTGGCGTGCATGGTTTTTCGAACATGGCATGCCTGATCTCGGCATAGCGGCGGTGAAGCAGGAGCAGGAAGGCACAAAGGTTGTCATACACCGCAAAGGCTCCATGCCCATACCCGTGAAGCTGCTCATCACCGGCACGGATGGCAGTACGCGGACGCTTCACCGTTCCGCCGCCGTCTGGGCGGATGGTTCGCGCGAAATCACGGTGGAGCTTCCCAGCGGTGAGGATATCCGCAGCATACGATTGGGCGGGGAGTGGATTCCCGATGCCCAGCCCGCCGACAACACGTGGCCGCGCTCGTGAAATGTCGGCGTGATGCATCTTTTATTCCACCGCCGCGTACGAAAGCGATGTGTCGCGCGCCAGACAGCGATCAACGACAACAGCACACGGCGAGCGACAGGATGCAGCAATGAGCGGTAGAGCTACGTTATTTTCACAGCACGGATATTCACCCATGCGTTTCATTCGTACGACCTTGTTGACTCTCACACTTGCGTTTTCCATGACCGGCTGCATTGTCACCGACAACGGCTTGATCTGGTTGGGCGAGGAGGTGCCGGGTTCGGGCACTATCATCAGCGAACAGCGCGCCATCGACGGCGTGCAGAACATTCGTCTCAGCACGGTGGGACACGCCACGGTGCGCATCGGCGACAAGGATGAGATAATCATCGAGACCGATGACAATCTGCTTCCGTACATCGAGACGCGTGTGTCGAACGGCACGCTCACCATTTCCACCAAGAGCGGATACAATGTTCGCGGCACCGCGGGCATACGCTATTCGATCACTGTGCGAGCACTTCGCGGCGTGGCAAGCAGCAGCAGCGGAGACATCACTGTGCTGCCGCTTTCGACTGATCGCCTGGAGATTTCCGCCAGCAGTTCGGGCGATATCCTCCTCGAGAATGTGGAGGCCGAATTCACCGACATCAGCAGCAGCAGTTCGGGTGACATCAGCATCGGAACGTTTCGCGGCGATGAAATCGATGGAAGATTGAGTAGTTCCGGCGATCTGCGGATCGAAGGTGGTGAGGTATTCCGTCAGCGCGTGCGCATCAGCAGTTCAGGATCGTATGATGGGCGCGAGCTTCGCTCGCGAGACGCGGACATTCGCACGAGCAGTTCGGGTGATGCGCGTGTATGGGTAACGGATCGTCTGCGTGCGAGCACATCCAGCAGCGGTTCGATTTACTATCGTGGCGATCCACGGGTAGACGCGCAGAGCAGCAGCTCGGGCAAGGTGAAGCACGTTTCGTAGAGCTTGCACCGATGTTCACGCACGGCGGCCGGAGTCATTTCCGGCCGCTTGTGGCATTGGGCCAAACGCATCGATTCGCGATACGTGGGATGAATAGAAAATTCCCGCATGGCCGGAGTCATTTCCGGCCGCTTGTGGCATTGGTTCCAACGCATCGATTAGCGATACATGGGATGAATGGAAAATTCCCGCATGGCCGGAGTCATTTCCGGCCGCTTGTGGCATTGGGCCAAACGCATCGATTCGCGATACATGGGATGAACGAAAAATTCCCGCATGGCTGGAGTCATTTCCGGCCGCTTGTGGCATTGGTTCCAACGCATCGATTAGCGATACATGGGATGAATGGAAAATTCCCGCATGGCCGGAGTCATTTCCGGCCGCTAACTTTTTCATTCCGCTGCTTCGCGGCCTCGCGTGAGGAATTGGCATGGGGAATTCGCTCACGCGAAGACGCGAAGGCGCGAAGGCGGAGTTTGGTTTCACGGCTGCTGGCGTGTGCCGCTCAGCGGGGTGGCGGATGTGTCAAGCATTCTGGGTTGTTTTTCACCCGCATCGCCTCTATGTTTTCCAATTGTACCACAACCAACGCAGACGCTTCGGCACGGCATGACCTTTCTCAATCCCCTGTATCTCATCGCGCTCGCCGCGGCTTCCATACCCATCATTCTGCACCTGCTCAACCTGCGCAAGTCCAGGGTGATCGAGTTCAGCACGCTCGCGTTTCTCAAAGAATTGCAGCGCAGCAAAATCCGCAAACTCAAGCTTCGGCAATGGCTGTTGCTCGCCCTGCGCACGCTCATCATCATTTTCGTGGTGCTGGCCTTCACACGCCCGGCCTTGCGCAGCTCGTTCGGTTTCCTGCCCGGCACCGCGGCACGCAGTTCGGTGGTGATCATTCTGGATAATTCGCTCAGCACCCTCGTGTCGGATACACACGGTCAGGTGATAAAGCAGGCACGCCAGAAGGCGCATGACATTGTGAATCTGCTCGAAGCCGGCGACGAAGCTGTGCTGCTGCGCACGAGTGATGCGAGCATGGGATCGGCCGCTTTCACCGAGGCGCTCAACGCGCTGCATCAGGATATCGACGAAACCGAAGCACTGCCCATTCGCGGCGACTATCGCGACGCGCTTGCAGCTGCCGCAGCCTTGCTTGGCGAAAGCGACAATTTCAACAAGGAAGTGTACATCATCACGGATCGGCAGCGCAGTCAGCTCGCGCTGGATGCCGGAAGCGGTAAGCAAGCGCTGTTCGACAAGGCCGTGCGCGTGTTCGTGCTGCCACTGGGCGACGAGGCGCCGGGAAATGCCGCCATTACCGAAGCCGATGTGCGTAGCTCCGTGCTCGAAGCAGGGAAACCCGTCTCCATTCGCGCTGTGGTGAGCAATCAATCCGAAAGCCCCCTGAGCGATGCCATGGTGTCGGTGTTTCTCAATGGCGAACGAGTGACACAACAGACCGTGGATGTGCCGGCGGGCGGGCGCAGCGAAATCGAGCTGAACGTGGTTCCGAAACAGCGCGGCCTGGTTCACGGCATGGTGGAACTGGAGGACGATGCCCTGCCCGAAGACAATCGCCGCTATTTCGCCTTCACCATTCCCGAAAATATCCGCGTGCTGCTCGGACCCTCCACCGGCCGCGATGCGAAAATTCTCTCGCTGGCACTCGATCCCCTCGGTTCAACGGATTCGCTGGCGCGCAATTTTATCATCGAAAGCATGGACCGCAATCGCATCGCAGCGGCGAACCTCTCCCGCTACGATGTGGTGGTGCTCACCGGAGCGCGCGATTTGCCGCAAGCCTTCGTGCAGCGGCTCGCCTCGCGGGTGCGCAGTGGCGGCAGCGCTCTGCTGTTTCCCGATGCGGACGGCAATGTCGAGGCCTTCAGCAACACTCTGCTCCCCGCATTGGGATTGCCCCGACCGGCGGGCGTGCAGGGCGAACTTGCGGCGTCGAACAGTTTCACCAGCTTCGGTCGCATCGACTTCGATCACCCGCTGTTCCAGGGAATGTTCGAACGCCGCGAGGACGGCTCGATGCCGGAGGTGGAATCGCCGCGTGTGCTCTATTCCGTGCGACTGCGTGGTGACGAACGCGCGCGTGAAGTGATCGGAACACGCTCGGGCGACGCTTTCGTACTCGATGCCTCTGTGGGAAGCGGCAAGGTGATGGCGTTCGCAGTTGCGGCGGACTTGCAGTGGTCGGATTTTCCTTTCAAAGGACTGTTCCTGCCGTTGATCAACCGCTCGATGTACTATCTTTCCTCACACGACGATCTCACGCTGAGCATGCTCGCCGGCGAAACGCGCGAATGGACGCTGAGCAGCGGCGCCACGGATGCGCTGTACGAACTTCGCGCTCCCGACGGCAGCGTACAACGTATCGCTCCGAAATCCCTGCCTTCTGGACTGGTGTTCCCCATCGAAGCACCGCGACTCACCGGTGTGTACACACTCAATGCGGGCGACCGCGTCCTCACGGGTATCGTGGTCAACAGTGACGCGCGCGAAGCCGACCTCGAACATGGCTCGGCCGAGGATCTCGCCGCGTACCTGGCACATTTCGGCATTGCGAACGCCACCGTGCTCGCACGCGACGTCAGCGTGCAACAAGCCATCACCGAGGTGCGCTTCGGTGTGGAATTATGGAAATACATGCTCATGCTCGCCATTGTGTGCGCACTCATCGAAATGATTGTGGCGCGCGACAGCAAGCGCGCACTGCTTCCCCAGGAATCCGCATGATAGAACAACACCTTCCCGACTCCGACGAACGCCTCGATGACTTCGAAGATGAAATCGAAGACGTCGATCCGCACGATCCCGAAGATGCGGACGACGATCCGTACGATGAAACCGAGCCGGATGAGGATAACGACGACAATTGGGAGGAAGCTCTCGACGATGTAGAAGAGGAGGAGGAACCCCGCGAGCGTCTCCACGCCACCGCGCGTGAGCAGGAGCGCGTTATTCTCGTGGGAGTGCCACGGCCCCCGTCGCTGCAGCGTTTCGAAACCGACGAGCATCTCGAGGAGCTGGAATTGCTCACCGAAACCGCCGGTGCGCTGGTTTTGGAAAAGGTGTTCCAGAACAGAAGCAGCATCAGCGCCAGTACGTTTATCGGCAAAGGCAAAGCCGAGTATATCGCCCAGCGCTGCGAAGATCTCAATGTGCAGACGGTGATTTTCGACGACGACCTCTCGCCAGTGCAACAGCGCAATCTCGAGCGCATGCTCAATCGCAAGGTTATCGACCGCACCACGCTCATTCTCGACATTTTTGCGCTTCATGCGCGCAGCAACACCGCGCGTACGCAGGTGGAACTTGCACAGCTTGAATACATGCTGCCGCGACTCACCCGTATGTGGACGCATCTCTCCAAGCAATACGGCGGCATTGGTACCAAGGGCCCAGGCGAAACACAGATCGAAACCGACCGCCGCATGCTGCGCACGCGTATCGCGCATTTGAAAGAAAAACTCCGCCGCATCGACAGGCAGCGCGCCACGCAGCGAAAATCCCGCAACGACATCCCGCGTGTCTCGTTGGTGGGCTACACCAACGTGGGAAAATCCACACTGCTCAACACGCTCACCGGTGCGGATGTGCTGGTGGAGGACAAGCTCTTCGCCACGCTCGACTCCACTGTGCGTGCCGTGGATGTGGAGGGACGGACGCTGCTGCTGTCCGACACGGTGGGATTTATCCGCAAACTTCCAACACGTCTTGTGGCGTCCTTCAAAAGCACGCTCGATGAAGTCACGGAGGCGGATATCATTCTCCACGTTGTGGATATCGCGCACCCGCAATTCCGCGAACAGATCGAAGTCGTTCGCGAAACACTCAAGGATTTGGGCGCCGACGACAAGCCCACGGTCATGGTGTTCAATAAAATCGACCGCCTCGAAGCACCCGGCACCATGGCCGGTTTGAAAGGGCAGTATCCGCTCAGCGTCTTCCTTTCCGCGGCACGCGGCATCAATTTGGGCGAACTCCGTTCCGTACTGCTCGAACTGATCGAGGAGCGACATCGCGAGCAGACGTTCGAGCTTCGTCCGCCCGATTTCAAGATCAGCGCGGAGTTTCACCGCTCCGCACGCATCCTGGAGGAAATCTTCGAGGAGGATCGCATCGTCATACGTTGCGTAATTCCGCCGGATGCGGAACAACGGTTGCTGCACCGCTATCCCGGCATAGTTTCGCGCATCTAGCTCCGCCGATTTCCCATCGCAACGGGTACGGAGCCACCTCGCCGCGACGCGGGATAATCGCGCATTCAATTTTTTCACTGATACCACCACTGGCTGCATTGCAACCCGCGTTGCACCAGCACGTATGTACCGCATGATTTCGTGGCGACGACAGTGTTCTATGTATGCGGTGCCGCTCTTCATTATCAGCGTGGGAAGTTCGATATTGCACCGCGGATCCATTGCGTCCTGATATTCAGATCATTCCGTCCGGAGAGAGAGTTCATGCCTCTGCGCTATCGTTTGCTGTTGTGTTTTCTGCTCATCCTTTCCCCAACGGCGCTGCATGCGCAGGGAGTGATATCCGGCATCGTGCAGGAAACGGGGAAAGGCGAAGTCATCATCGGTGCCAATGTGATTGTCGTGGGACTTGGTCATGGAGCCGCCACGAATCGCTACGGGTTTTTCGCCATCAGCGGCATTCCCGCCGGCACGCATGAGCTGCGCGTTTCCGCCGTGGGCTATGCCACGAAAAGCATACGCGTGACTGTGAGTGACAACACCCCCGTGCCGCGGCAATTGATCGAGCTGGATGAGGCGGTGATTGAATTGGGCGAAGTGAGCATCGAAGCAGAGCGCCGCAACCTCGAGGCCACGCGCGTGAGCACCGTGGATGTGCCGGTGGAGCAAATCCTTCGCATCCCGTCGCTGGGCGGCGAAGTGGACATTTTCCGCGCGCTGCAGCTGCTGCCCGGCGTAAAAGCGGCATCCGAGCTGTCGAGCGGACTGTACATTCGCGGAGGTAGTCCCGATCAGAATCTGATCTTGCTTGATCGCATGGTGCTGTACAATCCGATGCATCTCGGCGGCTTTCTCAGCACCTTCAATGCTGATGCCATCAACAATGTAACCTTGATCAAAGGGGCCATGCCGGCGGAGTACGGCGGTCGTCTTTCGTCGGTGGTGGATATCACCATGCGCGAAGGCAGCCGCGATCGCGTGCACGTGCAGGGAGGCGTGAGCATGATCGATTCGCGTTTGACGGTGGACGGTCCAATAAACGATGATATCACCTTCATGATTTCCGGCCGCCGCGTGTACATCGACTGGCTGGTGGAGGCGTTTTCCGATGAGGCGCTGAATTATTACTTCTACGATTTTGTGGCAAAAACCAACATCCGCCTGGGCGACCGCGATCGTCTCTTTTTCTCGGGATTTTTCGGGCGTGACGTCATGGGCGGCGGCGATGCGGATGAAACCGACGATGTGGTGTCGTGGGGCAACAGTTCGGGTAATTTGCGCTGGACGCATATTTTCGGCGACAAATTGTTCTCCAATGTTTCCTTCGTCGTGAGCGATTACTTTTTCGGCGCGGAAGTGGAGGAATGGGACAAGCGCCGTTTCAAATCAGAGTCCGGTATTTTCGATTACAGTTTGCGGGCCGAAGCGGAGTACTATCACTCGCGCGACCATTTATTCAAGGCCGGCGTGGAAGCCACCCTGCACACGTTCAAGGCCGAGGCCTCGCATGTGTCCAGCGAGTTTTTCGATTTCAACGAATATTTGCCGACGCATCGCGGCACGGATATATCGCTCTTCGCGCAAGACGAATGGAAGTACAACGAGCGCCTGACCTTGCAGCTCGGCGGCCGGGCGTTTTACTTCGATCGCGGTAAATACTTTCGCCTCGAGCCGCGCCTGGCCGCGTTTTACAAGCTCGATGAATACACCACGTTGAAAGGTGCCTTTATCGGGGCGAACCAATTCCTGCATCTCGTGGCGCGCACCGATTTGTCGCTGCCCACGGACATGTGGTTTCCCTCCACCTCCGCGCTTCCGCCCGCATGGGGCTTGCAGTACGTGCTCGGAGCCAGCCGCGATTTTGCCGAGGGCGCCTACAGCGCCTCCATCGAGGGGTATTATCGCAACATGCAAAATGTCCTCGAATTCAAGGACAATGCCATGTTCTCGATTTTCGCTCCTGTGGAGGGTGAACTCACGCGCGGCGATGGCGAAGCGTACGGTGTGGAGGTGTTCGTGCAGAAGCGCAAGGGCAGCTTCACCGGTTGGTTGGGCTACACGCTGTCCTGGGCGAACAGAACGTTTCCCGAACTCAACGAGGGCCGCAGTTTCCCGCCGCGCTACGATCGCCGTCACGACGCATCCATCGTGTTGAATTACACGCTCGGTGAGAGTTGGGATTTCACCGCCACCTGGGTATACGGCACCGGTCAGGCCTTCACCTTCCCTGTGGCACAGTATTCGCTGGGTGATTGGGGCAATCCCATGTTTTATTACAGCGAGAAAAATGGCTACCGCCTGCCCGCGTATCATCGTCTGGATCTGAATTTCAGCCACAAGTTTTCCTGGTTCGGCTGGGCCTGGCGTGCAAGCATCAACGTGTACAACGCGTACAATCGCATGAATCCCTTCTCGCGCTATCTGGAGTACGATTACGCACCGAATGGCGAAAGTACCTGGAAACTCAAGCAAGTCACGCTGTTTCCCATTCTCCCCACCTTCGGCATCAGCTTTGCGTTTTGACTTTCGTCATATCGCTTGCACTCTGCTGCTCGCGGGCGCACCCGCGTGCGAACAGACCATCTCCGATTTCGATGTGCCAGAGCACAAGGAGCAACTGGTTGCCGTGGCTTTCGTCAGCCTCGAGGGCGATTCGATGTATACCAGCTGCTCGGTTTCGCGAACTCTTCCCTTGTCCACTCCCTATCGCACCGAGTTGGCATCGATACGCAACGCAACAGTGACCCTGCACTACGGTACAACGGTTGATACCATACCCTTTACCGCTGGCGGGCTCGCGCTGGGAGCGGAGGAGTATTACGCCTATCAGCTCGCGCAGCCGCGCAGCGACGCTTCCTCGCTGCGGCTGGAAGTGCGTCACGAGGGAAGAAACGTCATGGGGCAGCTCGATATACCCCGGACGCCATTGTCTTTTGATAGTGTTGCTCTGGAAGTGGAGAACAAATCCGCTTGGCCACGCTATTACTTCCGCTATGCAATGCCAGTCGGAGTACAGCAGCGCCGGTATTTTTGCACGCTGCAATTCCAGTCGGCGTGGACGTCGGAGTGGATTTCGCATGTCACGCGGGAAATCATCATCCCGGCCGGAACGGGCGGTGAAGTGTTCACCGGACGCTTCGAAATTCCGCAATGGTTCGATCCCGATTATCCATGGCGGTATCACCTGGTTGCGGTGACGGATTCATACGACGAAATCTTTACCGCCATTGTTGACAGATACAGCAGTGGCGGCCCCTTCGAACCCACGCCGAAGAATCCCCGCTTTAATATGATCGGCGACGGCTTCGGCTTTTTCACAGTTTCCATTACTGGTGAACATCACAAATTCTTGTAAACGAACGCCATGCGATACATCGTCTTACTTCTCCCGCTATTCCTTCTCGCTTGCGAGCAAGACGTTTCCAATCCCGATTGGCCCGAGCACGAGGAGAAACTCGTGGTGACCGGTTTCGTGCGTCTGCAGAACGATTCCATGTTCACCTACTGCCGTGTTTCCCACACGATGCCGCTCGGAGTACCGTATCGCGACGAGGATGCCATCATCAACAATGCCGATATCCTGCTTCGACATGACAATGGCGCGTTGCCGGTACCGTATCATCCGACCGCATCGAACAATCCCTGGGTGACGTCATTTAATTACACTGCTGTCAACTCTCGTCCGTTGAGCGAGGTGTTTCAGATTTCAGTGCGTTCCGGGCAGCATCAGGCCTTCGCGTATCAATCCATACCCGACGCGCCGTTGCGCTTCGAGAGTGTTGCGCTTGAAACGAGCCCGACAGAAAGCTGGATGCAACAGTTGCGTTATACCATACGCCTGCCGGAGCAACCCGTGGATTACGTGTGCGTATTTGAAATTCGTCCACTGGGCAGCGTGGAATGGATTGAATACATGACGGTCGACCTGAACATCCCACGGGACGCATTCGGCCGAACGTTTAGCGGTACACAGCGTGTCTACTTCGATCCAATGGCCATCATCTGGTCCAAGCGTTACCGGCTTATCGCCGCTTCGCCTGAATACCGCGAGTACAACACCGCTGTCGCCAACGGTCGCTGGGGTTCGGGTGGCGATCCGTTCGAGCCCGACAGCAAAAATCCCCGCTTCAATGTCACCGGCGATGGAATCGGGTTTTTCTGGGTGGAGCTTGTTGGCGAACCGATCGCGATTCCATAGCAACCGCGCGTGATGTCGTTGCGTTGTGCACTCGGCATCGTGCGACATTCGCGGCCTGAGATCAACACGCGCGCAGCTTATGCGGCACAGGTTTCGGCGAAATTTGGATATGTTGCAGTACGACACCATCCCGGCCGGGATGGATTTCCGCGGACCAGCACGGATTTCCGTATTTGAGCACATCGCACGAGCGCCCCGAACCCGCGGCATCCACGCTCTATGTGGTATCCACTCCCATCGGCAACATGGACGACATCACGTTGCGCGCGTTGCGCATTCTGCGCGATGTGGATCTGATCGCCGCCGAAGACACGCGCAGCACCGGTAATCTGCTTCGGCATCATGGCATCGCCACACCCTGCCTGAGCTATTTCAGCCACAACGAACGCCGCCGCATTCCGCAACTGCTGGAGCATTTGCGCGAGGGAAAGTCGCTCGCCGTGGTTTCCGACGCTGGCACGCCAGGTCTGTCCGATCCCGCTGCCCTGCTGATCGCCGCGGTCATCGCGGAGGGCTTCGAAGTCATTCCCATTCCGGGTGCCTCCGCCGCCCTGGCGGCCTTGGTGGCGAGCGGCTTGCGCATGGACCGATTTTATTTCGAGGGCTTTCTGCCCATTAAAAAACGGCGACAGACGCGTCTCCGCGCACTGGCAAGCGAGCAACGCAGCATCGTTCTCTACGAGAGCGTACACCGCCTGCTCAAAACCCTGCGTGAATTGCGCGAGCATCTGGGCGAACGACGCATTTCCGTATCGCGGGAAATCACGAAAAAATTCGAGCACACGACGCGAGGCAGCATTTCGGAAGTACTGGCACATTTCGAGGAGTACGCGCCACGCGGTGAATTCGTCATCGTGGTTGAGGGCCTGGATCGGGACGCTGAGACGGAGGAGCACGACGCGCCGGATAGCGCCCCGCAAGCCGACCGGATGCTCGCAGGAGAGGACAACGACGCCGGTGATTAGCGCTCCACGGCTTAGGCGTCCTGCCGCCACGTCGATTCGACATCCTGCGCCGGCAAGTGTACGCTGATGGACCTATGAATGCAACGGCATGCGCGTGCTACCGCAGCATTGGCGGGCGCGAATGTTCGCGGCTTGTCTTTGTCGAGGCATTATCCCACCTTGCCACACGGAAGAGCCGTTACCGTTTTTGACAACCACTCACGATTGACTTCGAGGAATTTCCATGGCGTTCCCACCGCCGTTTTATCGTTGGCGTCCGCATCCCTGGCACGGCCTGGATGTGGGCCTGCAGCCACCCACGCTCGTTCACGCCTATATCGAGATCACGCCCTTCGACATGGTGAAATACGAACTGGATAAAGTCACGGGGTATTTGCATGTGGACCGGCCCCAGCGCTCGTCCGCGCTGCCACCCACGCTGTATGGTTTCATACCGCGCACGTATTGCGGTCCGCGCGTGGGCGCATTGATGCCCGGCGCAAAAAAGGGAGACGGCGATCCTCTGGATATCTGCGTGCTCAGCGAACGTCCCATCAATCGCTCCGATGTGGTGTTGCAAGTGCGTGTGGTCGGCGGATTGCCCATGCTGGACAATGGCGAAGCGGATGATAAAATTATCGCCGTGCTGAACAAGGATTATTTCTGGGCCGATGTGCACGACATCACCGAGCTGCCGCAAGTCATGGTCGAGCGCCTGCGCCACTATTTCAGCACCTACAAGCTTGTCCCGGGCGAACAGCACAACGTGCAGATCGAAGGGTGCTACGGCCGCGAGCATGCGGAGTCGGTAATACGCGCCGCCATGGAGGACTATCAGGAAGAGTACGGCGGCTGAGTCAGTGCTTGACGCCGCGTCTCGTCCTGGTGTGATGAATACGCGCTGAATCGAGTTGAAGCGTCGTTTGCATTCACGGCGGCGCAACGCGTTGGCCAGGCAACTCCACGGGATGTTTGCCCGCGACGAGCCCCGGCGGCAACAACATATTTACAATGTGTTCCGCGATCATGAACATTCTCTTCGTTCAGAGCAACACCAATCGCATGCTCATGCCGTTGCCCATCGGTCCGGCCATGGTGGCGCATCGATTGTCGAATGATGGTCACAACGTCTGCTTCGTGGATATGATGGGAGAAGCAGCGCCTCGCGAGCGCCTCCTCGAAGCGGCCCGTGAACACCGGCCCGATCTTGTATGCTGCACCATACGCAATCGCGACAATCAGTGGATGCGGCGGTATCACGATCCGCTCCCCGAAATCCGCGATCTGTTGCGCGCGTTGCGTAGCGTGAGCACGGCGCCGCTGTTGCTGGGCGGCACAGCGTTCACGACCTTTCCAGCACGTATGCTCGAATTCTTCGATGCGGATTACGGCATCGCCGGAGACAGTCTGGACAATATGTCGCGCTTCGTGCGCTCCCTCGCCAACGGTGCCGCCGATTGCCAGACGCCCGGGCTGGTGCATCGCGAGAATGGCGCCGTCGTCCGCAATCCCTTCACCATCGCCGGTTATCCGCGCGTGGATTTTGGCTTTCACCGCTATATCGATCGCGAGCGCTACAAGCGCTGCTACTGGGATGCGGCGGTCATCACGCGTTGCGGTTGTCCGGAACGTTGTGCGTATTGCGACACACATGTCACCTTCGGTCGCGACTTCATTCTCCGCGATGTGGAGGACGTTGTGGATGAATTGCAGTATCTGAAGCATGAGCGCGGAGCGCGGGCGGTATTTCTGGTGGATGCGGGCTTCAATCGTCCGCTCGATCATGCCAAGCGCATACTGGAGGAGATGATACAACGCGGCGTCACGCTTCAATTGTATGGCATCGTGGATCCGGGTCCGACGGATGCGGAGTTTTACCGACTGTTCCGTCGCGCGGGTGGAGTGGGATTCACCATGTTTGCCGAGAGTCTCGCCGATCCCGTACTTGCCGCGCTGGGAAAGTCCTTCACCGTGGCGGACGTGTTCCGCGACGTCGCTCTGATGCGCAAGGCCGGCGTGGGCTTCATGTTCATGCCGAATTTCGGCAGCCCGGGCGAGACGCGCGACACGGTGCGCGAAACCCTGCGCCGGATCCCCTCGGTTCATGCCTTGTGGGTGCAGGGCAGCGTGGGCTGGCGCATTCAGCCCGACACACCACTGCGCCTGCGGGCCATCGACGAAGGCCTGATCGAAGAGACGGACGATCTGTGGGAAGCGAAATTCTACGTGTCGCCCGACACACCGGCGGAGTGGATAGAACGGCAACTGCGAGTGTTCCGCTGGACGCATCCTTTCCTCTGGGCTCCCATCATTCCCTTCCTTCTGAAGCGCGGCCTGCAAAGGCAGCGGGTCAACGCAATGTGACTTTCACGAATCGCCGGAATTTCGCATCATGTGGTGTTGTATAGCGCAACACCCACGACCATCATTCATCAGGGGAGAACAGCATGAACGATTATGGCCGCGAATTCGGCAACGACGAAAGGGACTTCATCTCCTACATCCACAATTACTGTGATCGCTGGTGCGAGCGTTGTGCGTTCATCGACCGCTGTATGAGTTATGCATTAGAGCGCGGACTGCTTGACGATACGACACGGCGCGACGATCATTCGGTCATTTTTACACAGGAAATCCGACTCGTGGTGGATGGGATACTCAACGGGAGAAACATCGACGACGATTTGTCCGACTACTACCCGGAGTTGGATGAGGCGTTGAGGGATCACGACAAGGAGATGGAGATAACTGGCGACACGAACATCGACGACGACTTGTGCGAACTTGAGGACGAGTTGGAGGAAATGCTGGAGGATCTCGGCGAGGAGGATTGGGATGTCGACGACGAAGAACTGGAGGATATGAAGGAAGCGCGGGCTGACCAGCGCGACCTCAACGCCCGCGCGCGGCGGCATCCGCTCGTGGCAATGGCCGAGCGCTACATGGACGATTACAACGATTGGTTCGTGGCGCGTGCGCACGATCCGCTTCCGACGTTGCAGCACTTCGAGGCCCGCTGTGCGCAGGGTTTTCTGCACGGAAACGCGCGCGAGCACTACGCACGTTTGTTGGGCTGCATCGAGATTGTCACTCGTTACCACGGACTGGTGTATGCCAAGCTGGCGCGAGCCATGACTGGCGCGCTGTCCGAGCCTCTCGTGGCGAATGAGGACATGTACGGCTCGCTCAAACTTTCGCTGCTCCTCCTGGATCGATCCATTGCCGCGTGGAAAGAGCTTCACGGATTGATACCGGAGCACGAGGCCTTCATCGTGTCGGCCTTGCGTCAACTCAACGGCATACGCTCGACGCTCGAACGCCATTGGCCCGACGCCCGCGCGTACAAACGCCCGGGATTCGACGACGACAATTCTCCCATCAGCACCTGGAATTGATATGAACACCGCATCCTCCTTTTTTCAACGCATCAACAGCGACTATCCCGATCGTCCCGTGGCCGCTCCGCGCAACAACGCGCTGGCCACATATCTCGAGCAGCAGTTCCGCGACATGGGTTTGCGCACGCAGTCGCATTCTCTCACCGCGGAAGTGTGGTCGCCAGGCGAATCGATGCTCACGCTCGGCGATCACCGTGGCGCAGTGCATCCATCACCATGGAGCAAAGCGTTCGATGGCACCGCGCCCCTGCGTGTGATCGGCAGCTTCGAGGAATTGCACGCGATGGATTTCCGCGGCTGCATTCTGATCCTGCATGGCGAGATCACGCAGGAACCGCTGATGCCCAAGAATTTTCCCTTCTATTATCCCGACGAGCATCGTCGCATCATCGAGCGACTGGAGTGCGAAGCGCCCGCGGCCATTGTGGCTGTAACAGGGAAGCATCCGTTTTGCGGACTCGATCCCTTTCCCTTGTTCGAAGATGGCGCTCTCGCCATTCCATCCGCCTGTACAGGCGACACCTCGATACCCGAGAGGGCCCGGAAGCTCGCCACCGCGCAGCTGCGTATCGATTCGCACAGTATCGCTCGCGAAGGGCGTCAGGTGATGGCGCGGTACAATGATGATGCTGCGAAACGTGTGCTGCTATGCGCGCACATGGATACCAAGCACGCCACCCCGGGAGCGCTGGACAACAGCGCGGGCGTGGCGGTGTTGCTGCACATGGCCTCAGGTCTGCACTCGCTGCCCGACGATATCGGCGTGGACATCGTGCCATTCAATGGCGAAGAGCACTATCAGGTGCCGGGACAGCTCCGGTATCTCGATATGCTCACGAATGAAGCGCGGGATGTGCAACTGGCGCTGAATATCGATGCCGTCGGACATACGGGTTCACGCAATGCGTTCTCCTTTTACAACATCGACGATGCGCGCATCGCCCGGCTTCGCGCACAGTTCTCGCCGCAATCAATGGAGGGCGAGCCATGGATTTCCGGCGATCATTCGATTTTCGCGTTTCGTGGCGTACCTTCCATTGCGCTGTCTTCGTCGGATTTACTCAGCGCCGTGATGGCGTTGACTCATACACCCGAGGATACCGAGCGGCATGTGGATACCGCGCTGCTCGACCTTGCTGCCGAGGATGCGCTTCGTCTCATTGCGGCATACTTTTCCACAACGTGACGGTGACTGCGGAGGAACAAGCATGCGACACCCGGAAATATTCGTACAGCGCGAGGGAATGCGGTTGTGCAGCGATGCCTTTGGCGATCCTTCCCATACCCCGATACTGCTCATCATGGGCGCCATGGCATCCATGATGTGGTGGGAGGATGCATTCTGCGAGCAATTGGCCTTGCGTGGAATGTTTGTACTGCGCTTCGACCATCGTGACACAGGGAAATCCACCTGCTTCGATGGTCCGCCGCCACCATATTCCGTTTTGGACATGGCCGACGACGCGTTGCATGTGCTCGACGCGTATCATGTACACTCAGCACATGTCGCGGGCATGTCACTTGGAGGAATGATTGCGCAGCTCCTGGCCATGCGTGAGCCCGACCGCATAAGATCCATCACGATGATCGCCTCGAGTGTCTGGGATGATCGTCCCGATTTGCCACCGATTGATGCACGCGTGCTGGACTATCATGCAAGCGCGGCGGCACTGGACTGGACTTCGCGGGACGAGGTGCTGCGGTATTTGGTGGAAGGGCGTCGTGTGCTACTCGGTTCGGGCCGCGCATTCGATGAGACCGCCGCAGCCGAGCTGGCCGCGATGGAGTGGAATCGCGCGGTGGCCTTGCCAAGTATGTTCAATCATGCGTTGCTGACCGGGGGCGAGGAGTATTACGGGCAGTGCTCACGTCTCACCCTTCCTGCATTGATCATCCACGGTTCGGACGACGCCGTTCTTCCGTGGCCGCATGCCTTGGCCTTGTCCGAGACCTTACCTCACGCCACCCTGCTCCGACTCGAAGGCGCAGGACACGAGCTGCACCACAACGACTGGCCGCTGATCGTCGATGCCATCGCGGCGCAGTGCCTCACGCAACAGAGAACCGACCACTGATACCGCGGCTTACTTCCTCGAGGGGAGTTTCGCAAAAACCTTGTATCTTTGCGATACAAGCGAATGATTTCTCTACGCGAAGACGCCTATTCCAGGAGGAACGACCATGGGTATTCTCGACTCCATCACGGGTGCCGTCACAGGCGGTACGAACAATAGCGGTATTATGGATGCCATCGGCGGCCTGCTTGGCGATCAGGCGAGCGGCGGACTTTCGGGCCTGGTGGAAAATTTCACCAAAGGTGGCCTGGGCGATGTCGTTGGCTCCTGGGTGGGAACCGGTGAAAACAAACCCGTTTCGGCCGGGCAAATTCAATCCGTGCTGGGCAACGAACACATACAGGGCATCGCTGCCAAGCTGGGCTTGTCCACGGAGGACGTTTCCGCCGGCATCGCCTCCTTGCTTCCTCAAGTCATCGACAAACTGACACCCGATGGCAAAGTGCCGGAGCAGTCCGCCGTGCAGGGCGGACTCGGCCAAATCATGAATCTCTTCGGTGGCAAATAGCCGCAATCGAAACATTCATCCTATTCCGAACCATCATCGAGGACACTATGGCAAACTACCCGATCGAAGACATTGAAGGCATCGGCCCGGTATTCGGAGAAAAACTCCGCGCGGCCGGAGTGAAGGACACCGATGCATTGCTGACGAATACGTGTAAACCGGTGCAGCGTAAAACACTCGCCGATGCGACAGGCATACCCGAGGCGAAAATTCTGAAATTCGCCAACATGGCGGATCTCTACCGCATCTCCGGTATCGGCTCGGAATATTCAGAGTTGCTGGAAGCCAGCGGCGTCGACACTGTGCCGGAATTGGCACAACGCAATCCCGCGAATCTGGCGAAAGCCATGGCCGAGTTGAACGAGCAGAAGAATCTCACGCGGCGCATTCCCAGCGAGGCCGAAGTGAGCAAGTGGGTCGAGCAAGCCAAAACCTTGCCTCGCATGCTGGAGTATTGATTCCGTTCGATAACGCGTCGGCACCCGCCGCTGCCACTCCGGCATCCGCGGGTCCGCCCGACATCCGCATCTCCTCCATCCAAAGCACTCGCATGCCTCTTCTTCTTGTCGGCGATGATTGTACCATTCGCGATTGGCGGCGCGACGACAAGCCGTCGCTGTTGCATCACGCGAACAATCACGCCGTGTGGCGCAACCTCACGCATCTCTTTCCCCATCCCTACACCGATGCCGACGCCGAGCGCTGGTTCGACTTTCTCGCGCAGCAGGACGAGGTCACGCACTGGGCAATCGAAGTCGATGATCAGGCCGTCGGAGGAATTGGCATGATTCGTGGCGAGGGCATCTATCATCTGAGCGCAGAAGTCGGCTATTGGCTCGGCGAGGACTACTGGGGACGAGGCATCGCCACCGCGGCGTTGCGCGCTCTTGTTCCCGAGCTACTGCGACGCTATCGGCTGATCCGCCTCGAAGCCAATGTCTTCGCATGGAATACGGCATCGATGCGGGTGTTGGAAAAATGTGGTTTCGTCCGCGAAGCCATATTGCGGTCCGCCGCGGTGAAAGATGGACATATCACCGATCTGCACGTCTATGCCATGCTCGCGCAGCACGCCGCTCCATCGCCTGTGAAATCCTGAGATGGAGATTATTTGTATTTCGCTCTTGCGCGGCGAAGGGAAAGATGCTAAGTTACCGACGTCCTGATATTCAGACAATGATGTCCACTGTCAACGCCATTCCCACACATGGAATGCGACTGGACTTTCGCCTGATTGCTTTCGCTGTACATGCGCAAATCCGAAAGACCATACTCGATGAGGATGTGATGGCTGGTATCCGTATTCCCTTCATTCATCTCATGTCGACGATGCTTGTCGCCTCTGTGGCCGCTCTCGTATCGACACCATGCGGCGCACAATCCGTGCCGTTTACATCGTCCAACCTTCCCGTGGTGATCATCGACACCGATGGACAGCCCATTCCCGATGAACCGAAGATCGCCGTTCGCATGGGCGTCAGCCACCATCCCGGACAACGCAATTACAGTGACTCCATTCCCAACCATTTCACAGGAACGGTGGCGATAGAGTTGCGTGGCAATTCCTCTCTCGATTATCCGCAGAAACAGTATCTGTTCGAAACGCGCGATTCTCTGGATCAGGAATGGAACATACCGCTGCTCGGCTTTCCCAAAGAACACGAGTGGATACTGTACGCGCCCTATGTGGACAAATCCCTGCTGCGCAATGTGCTGACTTACCGCATAGCCAATGAAATGGGGCGCTACGCGAGCCGTACGCATTTTTGCGAAGTACTATTGAACGGCGACTATCAAGGTTTGTACGTGCTCATGGAAAAGATCAAGCGCGACAAGCACCGTGTGGACATTGGGAAACTCGAACCCACCGAACTCCGAGGCGACGATGTCACTGGTGGGTATATCATCGCTATCGACAATGGTGCGAAAGACACCGATCTCGGATTTCCTGGCGCCTTCGACAATGCCGGATATTTTGTGTACTGGCATGTCTATCCCACGTCCAGCAACATCGCGCTGGAGCAACGCTGGTATATTCAGGATTACATCAAGGATTTCGAGCAAACAATGCACGAGCCCTGGTTTGCCGACCGCTATCACGGCTATCACATTTTTCTCGATGTGGATTCCTTCGTGGATTATATCCTGATCAATGAATTCGCGAACAATGTCGACGGCTACCTCTCAAGCGTGTATCTACACAAGGACAAGGCGAGCAAAAACGGCAAGCTCGTTGCGGGGCCGGTGTGGGATTTCAATATCGCCTACGGCAACGCCAATTACTCCGATGCGGATATCACCTCGGGATGGCGCATTCATCACGGCCGCGTGCCGTTCTGGTGGACACGCCTGCTGCAGGATACGATGTTTGTGCAACGCATCACGAAGCGCTGGAGCACACTTCGTAGCGGTCCCCTCCGGATGCAGCGCATTGTCGAGCACATCGACTCGCTCGCCCTCGTGCTCGACGAAGCGCAGCAGCGGCACTTTGCGCGCTGGCAGTTGCTGGGCTACGAAATTTGGCCCAATGCCTTCGTGGGTCAGAGCTGGCAGGAAGAAGTGGACTATCTCAAGCACTGGATTGAATGGCGCCTGAAGTGGATGGACGAGAATCTGTGGAGCATACAGGTCCCTCTCGAGCCCCTGGCCGTGGAAACCGCGTCTACAGCCCTGACGCGTCCCACATTGCAGGCATTTCCAACAACGTCCAAAGGCAATCTGCTGGTCACCGTGACGCTTCCGCAATCCATGACCGTGCAGCTTGCCGTATTCGATGCACTGGGACGCGCCGCGTATCGCGGCGAGCAGCAGGCGCTGCCAGCCGGTCAACACCGTTTCGAACTCGAGCTGAGCGCCGTGCCAAGCGGCTGCTATCATATTGCGCTTCATGGCAAGGATGGCATGATCGCGACGCAGCGAGTCATTGTGAAAAAATAGACGTGCACCACATCCGAACTCCTCATGAGTGAATCCGAGGCATACATCGCCGCATTGATCACCTTGCATCTCGGACTCGAGCGCCAGGGTCCAGGCGACGAACAATGCAGCCGCGACATTCTCGCACAGTTGCCCGCGCTGTCCGAGGCTCCTCTCATACTCGACGCAGGTTGCGGAACAGGCGCTGCCGCGCTGCTGCTCGCCGCGTATCATTCGCGCTCGCGCGTGATCGCCATCGATCTGTCGAACGACTTCCTCGACACGCTGCGGCGAGAAGCGGAAAGGCGGGGGTTGGGAGAGAGGCTTCGCTGCGTGCAAGGAGACATGCTGCAACCCGCCGTGCCCGCGAAATCGCTGGATCTGATCTGGTCCGAAGGCGCCGTGTACGCGGTGGGGTTTGAACGCGCACTGCGCGAATGGAAAGCGCTGCTCAAGCCCTGCGGCCTCGTGGTAGTTTCGGAAATGAGTTGGTTTTCGGAAAATATTCCCACCGAAGCATCCGATTTCTGGCGGCCGGCCTATCCGGGCATGGAAACGGAGGAGGGCAATCGCTGCCGCGCGGAGGCCGCTGGCTATCGCGTGCTGGCCACCCGTCGCCTGCCCACACAGGCATGGTGGGACAGCTACTACTCGCCGCTGCTTGGCAAGCTCGACGCTTTTGCCGACACAACAGATTCCGTACTGCGCGCGGTGCTGGAGGAAACCCGCGAAGAAATCACCCTGTTTCGGCGATATGCGCAGTATTACGGCTACACCTTCTACATCCTGCAATCCACCGCGGGGCACGCAGGCGATTCGCGATAGCGCCGCAGCCGCTTCCCGGCCTCTGTCCCGCCATCGCGCAACATCGCCCGCGTGGAAAGCGCCACCCGGGTGATAGCGCTTCACGCGCCACATCGATATATTGCGGCATGCTACACATCTCACATCATTTTCGAGGAGGTCCCATGCATCAGCGCATCCGCGTGCTTTTCAGACCGCTGACCCTGCTGGCGGTGAGCAGCGCGCTCGTGCTGCTTACGACAGCGGCCTGGGGGCAGGCAGGCACGTCGCTCGTCGTCAATCATTTCGTCTCCGATCCCGAAGTCATCGAAGGACATCTCGTCATCAGCGATGTCGAGGGTCGGGGCGGGCAGGTCAGCATCGCCTTTCATGATGACAAGGGCGCGCTCGTGGCCAATGCCACAGAGAACATTCCCGCCAATGGCAAACTGAATCTCAATCCCGAGAATTATGTGCGCGGTCGGAAACTGACCGGCACCATCCGCATCAATTCACAACGCACCGTGGCCGGTCAGTACTGGCAGTTCTACAAGACCGCCGCTCTGGGCTGGAAAAACATTGCCGTCCCCGCAGCCCTGGCTCCGGGCTCGACCAAGCTGGTCTGTCAGCATTTTGTGGCCGACCCGTCCATCGAAAGCTATCTCGTGATCGCCGATGCCGAAGGCACCGGACCCACGGTATACGTGGAATTCTACAGCGATCAGGGCGAGCTGGCCGGTCAGACCAAGGTCACCATCCCGAAGAATGGAAAATTCTCCCTGCAGCCGTATGACCTCGTGGGCCGCAAGCAAATGACGGGCGTGGCCTTCATTCAAACCGAGGGCGGCAAGATCACGGGCGAATACTGGCAAGTGTCCGAACGCGAGAAGTATCAGGTGGCCCATCCCATGCAGGGAGGTGCACCCGTGGCCGCAGTGATTGTGGACGATCCCATCACGCGCGTGAAAGTTGAATTCGATTTCGACAGCGACAAAATTCAGAAACGCTCGCACGCCGATTTGCTGGAAGTGGCCAAGGCGATGAACGACGCGAAAAACAAGGGTGTGCGCTACGAAGTCGGCGGTCATACCGACAACGTGGGCAAGGACGACTACAACCTGAAGCTGTCGGACCGCCGCGCCAAATCCGTGAAGGATTTTCTGGTGAAAACCGGTAAAGTCGACGCCAAGCGCCTCGACGCCAAGGGCTACGGTCCGAAGGAACCCATCGTCCCGAACGACACGCCGGCCAACCGCGCGGTGAACCGTCGCGTGGAATTCAAGAAAATCTGACCAGGCAGCACCACTGTACGATAGGAGCAATCATGAAATACACCGCTTTTCTTTCCGTTCTGCTCGCCGTGCTGCTCTGTTCCACGCGTGTGCATGCACAGGGCGCCGAGCGCTACATCATCAACCATTTCGTGTCCGATCCCAAAGTGATCGAGTCGCATCTCGTGATCACCGACGTGGAAGGCAAAGGCCCCATTGTCGAGATGAAGTTCTACGACAATAGTGGAAAATTGCTGGGCGAGGGCAAGGAAGTCGTGCAACCCTTTGGCAAGCTCAACCTCAATCCCGGCAAATACGTGGACAATGCCGTGGTGAATGGCAGCATTCACATTCAATCGGCTGGCGGCAATATCGTGGCCGAATACTGGCAGTTCTACAAGGACGCGGCCGAGTCCTGGAAAAACACCACCACCGTCGGCCAGGAGCAGAACGGGTATTCCAAACTCGTGTGTCCGCATTTCGTGGCCGATCCGGGTGTGGAAGTGTACATCGTGCTGGCCAGCGCCAACGGCAAGGATGCCGTGGTGAATCTCTCTTTCCGCGATGACAGCGGCAAGGAGGTGGGTTCGGCGCGCGAATTGGTGAAGGCCAATGGCAAACTCGTGCTTCAGCCGTCGAAAATCGTCAACGGCAAAGCCACGGGCGTGGTATTCATCAGCGCCGAGGGCGGCCGCATCACCGCCGATTACTGGCAGGCCGAAGCCGCCAAAAAGTATCAGATCGCTGTGCCCATCGCCGGCATCTGACATCACGCCAGGTGAAACGCGGGGAAAGCTGCCGGTAACACATCCGTACAGCTTTCCCCGCGTTCCTTTCCCCCTCACCCACAACAACCACCGCACGCATGCCCACGCTCGCGATCGGGAACAATGATCTCCTCCATCTCGGCCTGCTCGCCGGAGCGATTCTGCTGTTCCTGCTGCTCGCCGAATACCTGCGCAAACGATTCTCACTTTCGGATGAGGTGACGCGCAAAACCGTGCATATCGCCACGGGCGTGCTGATCTTTTTCGCTCCACCGTTTTTCCCGCGCGCGGGAGCCGTGGCGCTCATCGCCGCGGCCTTCGTTATGCTCAACATGCTCGCGTATTTCAAAGGTTGGCTCGCCTCGGTACATCACAGTGCGCGTCGCTCGCACGGCACGGTGTACTATCCGCTGGCGTTGCTCCTTCTGGCCGTTCCGCTGTGGGAGCGCTACCCGGATCTCGTGGTTGCCTCGATACTGGTGATGGCCCTCGGCGATGCGGCGGCGGGCATTACCGGCGAAAGCATCGCGCGGCCCGTCCGATACCGCGTGACGTCCGACGAAAAATCCCTGCAGGGCAGCATCGCCATGCTCGGCGGCACCGTGCTCGCGCTGCTGCTCACCACGCTCGTGTATCCCGACGGAGGATTACAACTCGGGCACGCGTTCAACCACGATCCGCTACTGTTTGCGGCCGCGCTGCTGGCGGTGGCGCTGTTTGCCACGGGCTGGGAAGCGGCATCGTCGCGCGGACTGGACAATCTCACCGTGCCGCTGTTCACCGCCTTCGCGCTGTATTTGAGCTTCGCCGGTCACGATCCCGCTGGTGCGCGTTTTGCCCAAGGAGTGGCGCTGGGCGGCGGCGTGGCGTTGCTTTCGCTTCGCTTGCGCCTGCTTACCGTATCAGGCGCGGTGGCCACGGCATTGCTGGCCGCGGTCATCTTCGGCAGCGGTGGCTGGGCGTGGACGCTCCCGATATTTCTGTTTTTTCTTCTTTCAAGTTTTTTGAGCAAATGGCGGCGCCGCGCGAAGCAGCGCTTCGACACGGTGTTTGAGAAGGGAGGCACACGCGACGCGGGGCAGGTCGCCGCGAATGGCGCGCTGGCGGGCGCACTTGCTGTGGCGGGCGTGTTGTTCGGTATGGCGGAATTCTATCTTCTGTACCTCGTCGCCATCGCCGTGGTCACGGCCGACACCTGGGGTACCGAACTGGGCATCCTTTCACGCCGCACGCCCCGGCATGTGTTGACCTGGAAGCACATCCCTGCCGGCAGCTCGGGCGGAGTCACCATGCTCGGTTCGCTCGGCGGCGCGCTGGGCGCCTGCGTGGTTACCGCATCGGCGCTGCCGTTCGAGCCGCTCCCGGCACTCACCTTTTCCGGCATCGTCGTGGCCGGTGTTGCGGGAAGTGTCTTCGACAGCGCGCTGGGCGCCACGCTGCAAGCGCAATACCGCTGCGCGCAGTGCGGACAGAACACGGAAAAAACCCTGCATTGCGATACGGCGACACGGCAGCTTTCCGGTTGGCGATGGATGAACAACGATGCGGTGAATCTGCTCTCCACCGCTCTTGCCGTGGCCATGGCGGCCGTGCTTCTGGCGGCATGGTAGTGCCTTTTCTTTACCGCCGGTGCATCCTATGTTATGCAATGCTCCACGTTCACGGATAGTCATGCGAAGCCCGCTCCTCGTCCTTGCCCTGTTTTCTCTGATGATGTTTGTCTCCGCGTGCGAACGGGAAAGCATACTCGATCCCGGACCGGATACAGCACCACCGCTTCCGCCAACGGGACTGCTTCTGGATGGTGCGCGCGACGGCTACGTGCTGTTCAGTTGGTTGAAGAGCCGCGAAGCGGATTTTTCCTACTACATCGTGTATCGCAGCGAAGAGCGCGACGCCGGCACGTTTGTCGCAGTGGACAGTGTGTCCCAGAATTTCTTTTATGACGAACAGCGGAGCTACGATACGCTTTACACCTACTACGTCACCGCTGTCGACAGGAGTGGAAACGAGAGTCTCCCCTCCGAGAAACTCAGTACACGATCCCCCAATCGCTTCGCACCCGAAGCCCCGCGCTTTCTGCTTGTGGACGGCGAGAACAGCGCGCTTGTGCAACGCGTCAGATTGTCCTGGGAGAAAGTCGATGAAGCGGATATTCGCGAGTACCGTGTGTACCGCTCGGAGCAACCCATCGGCGCGCCCGACAGTACGCTGCTCGTGCATGTCACGCAGCGCAACTGGTATGACGACGAGGGGGCCAACACCGTCGGCGCGCGCTACCATTATCTGCTGACCACGGTGGATCGCGGTGGATTCGAGTCCTCGCCGGGAACCGCGGGCAACGACGTGCTGAGCGAGCGTCCGCTCATCGTTGCCCCTGCCGAGAATGGCAGCGCGCCTTCTTTCCCGCTGTTCCGCTGGCTTTCCGTGCCTCAGGTTCTCGAATACCACATCGAGTTGTATCAGGACGTCAATGGTGGAGTTGTGTGGACCACGACCGTGGATGCCACGGCGATCGACACCGTATCGTACCGTTACGACGGCATCGGTCTGGCACCCGGCAGCCAGTTGTACTGGCAGGTGTACACCGTGACGCAGTCCGGCGGCAAGCCGAACGGCATCTCCGGAAAGCGCCGAATGTTCATCGACAACTGAGCATTCCCTTCGCGTCGCGCCGGCGTGTATATTCCGTGAAACATCCGCGCCCGCGCGGCCACTCACCTTATCCCTGTACCGCCCATGCCGCTTTGCCGCCGCATCGTGCCGACGCTCGCGCTCCTGCTCTGCCTCTTCGGAAGCGTGCGGGCGCAGCTGCCTCACGTCGTGGCCGACAGCGCAAGCACGCGGCCGGGCAGCCTGGGATTATCCTTCGAGCGCAATGTCAACACCTTCACCTGGGATCTCACCGGCGATTGGCGGCTCGCGCGCGATGCGTGGAGCGCGTCCGTCACTGAACGCTTTCGCCGCTCGCTGATTCGCAGCGACAACCATTCGATCAAGGATCAGCACGATTTTTCGGCCGAAGCCGCTTGGGCTGCATCGGACAAGCTGCGCCTGCTCACTTCCCTCAATTCCTTCATCTTTCTCGACGACCGCGGCCTCGGTCTCAACGATCTTTCGAAAACGCAATTCCTGGCCGGACCTCGGTGGAGTCCGCTCGCGAACAGCGAGTTCACACCAATGATCGGTTATGTGGTCGACAATCAGCAAGGCATGGCGGATGAAGGACTCCTGTATTCCGCGCGTGCGCAATGGCAGGGACGGCTGTTCGGCGACACGCGCGGCAACGCCAATGCGCAGCTCATGGCCGAGCATATCACGCCGCGCTATCAGAAGGAGCAGCTCGCAACGGTGGATGTGCTCGCGCCGCTCGCCAGCGGGAGCAGCAACAGCAGCAGCGTGATGTACCGCGACTCGCAGCGCGAGTTCTACGTGGCGGGCGATGCTTCGCTGGCAACGACCGGCAGCGTGCCGATCGAGCGGCGGCGCGAACGCGTGTTCGGCGTGCAAAACGCGCTGCTGTACCGCATCGCCGAACCTCTGCACGTGCTCGCCGCCGTCGACGCAGCGCAGCGCCTCGTACATCGCGGACGCAGCGATCGCGCATCGAACAGCGAGGATCCGCTCTTCGACCTGGCGGTGAACGAATTCACACTCAACGGCAGTGCGCAACTGATGTACGAGGATGAGCGTCGGCGCATTTCATTGAAAATAGAATTGAACGAGCGCGACGAGACCTACGACGCGGAATCGTTCGAAGGAGCGAACAGTGCGCTCTTCCTTCGGCGGCAGCAGTTGGAGGAGCAAAAGGACAATACCATCCGGCAAACGCAGCTCACGCTTGGCCTTTCCCATGCCATCGGCGAAGTCGATACGCTGGGCATTACCGCTTCCACGGTGAAAATCGAATACGACACCCCGAGCCGGCTCAACTTCGATGATCGCGACGAACTCTTCGTCCTTGCCGGATTGCGCTGGGCGCATCGCTTCTCGTCGGATTTTCAGGCCAGCATCATGAGCGATCTCACCATGCGGCACACGGTGTTCCTTTTTTCCCAACGCAGCGCGAACAATACCTGGAACCGTGTGCTGCGTCTGCTCACCACTTCGGATTACCGCAAGGCGCAGCGTTTTTCCTCGCGCAATACCGCGGAGGTTGTCGCGAACTACACTGTGTATGATTTCGAACTGCCGACACAAGGCCGACAGAGTTTTTCCCTGCGCCAGCTCACGCTCAGCGACAGCTCGGCAGTCAGGATTGGCGGACCGTTCTGGATCGACGCCGTTGCACATGCCCGCTGGTACGAACGCGGCGAGCTGCGCTGGAGCGCGTTCACCGTGCGTCCCCTGCAGGATTTCGCGGAATACACAATCAGTGTGTCCTTGCAGCGCATCGGCACGCTGTGGAGCATCGCGGCGGGGTTTCGCTATTTCGAGCAACGCCGTCACAGCTACAATGGAAGTGCGCGAAGTTTCAGCGGGAGCATTGCGAGTTACGGACCCACCGCGAGCGCGCGACTTTCGCTCTCGCCGCGCACGCGCGTGCTGCTCGACGGCTGGTATCAGCGCACGCAGGAATACAAACGGGAGGGCCGGGACACACCGAATGTGATTATGTCGGTGCAGTGGTTTTTTTGAAATGCCAGGTGTGTGACGCGGAACAATGGCGGCTTCGCTGGAAAATGAAGGGGGGATTGCCTATGTTTACGGGGAGAGTATTCCTTCGAACAACACGAAGAGCGGCCTGCTGCATCCCGCGAGACTCACATCGTCGATCAGTATCCCGAGCATCCCCTCCAACATCAAGCTGGTGGAACGCTTCCTGCTGGATATCAGCGATTCCTTCGCGATAGAGGAAGCCGTGCTCGACCGTATCATGATCTCCATCACCGAGATCGTGAACAACGGCATTCTCCACGGCAACCGCTCCAATCCCGAGAAATTTGTCACCGTCACCTGCAGTTGCTTCGACGATCGCATCGAGTTCGTCATCGCCGACGAGGGCGCCGGCTTTTCTCCGGACAACATTCCCGATCCGCTGGCCGACAACAATCTCCTCAAGGAAGGTGGCCGCGGCGTGCTCATCGTGCGATCCATGATGGATAACGTGACCTTCAGCAAGACCGCCAAGGGAATGGAAGTACACCTGCGCATTCTCCTCGCGAAGGAGTAGGACGCGCTTCACCTTCAGCACGAGGACGCCATGCCCCATCGTCAATACTTCCCCGGCGATGAAACCCATCTCATGACCATTCAGCGATACATCGCGCAGCTTGAGCGCGAGTATCCCGAAGCCACCGGCGAATTTTCCACTCTGCTGCGCAATCTGGCTCTGGCCGCCAAAATTGTCTCGCGCGAAGTGCGCCGCGCCGGCCTGGTGGATATCCTCGGCCGCGTACAGAGCACAAACAGCAGTGGCGACGAAGTGCAGAAACTGGATATGTACGCCAATCAGATTTTCATCAACTCCCTCGAAGCCGGCGGCCAGCTTTGCGTGATGGCATCGGAGGAAAATGAAAGCATCATCCCCATTCCCGACGAATTTCCCTGCGGGCATTACGCCATTCTTTTCGATCCTCTCGACGGCTCGTCCAACATCTCGTCCAACGTCACCATCGGCACCATTTTCTCCATTTACCGCAGGGTATCGGAAGGCCGCCACGGCACCACCGACGATGTGGTACAGCCGGGACACAAGCAGGTCGCGGCGGGCTACATCATGTACGGCTCGAGTACCATCATGGTGGTCACCACGGGCAATGGCGTGCAGGGATTCACGCTCGATGTGACCATCGGCTCTTTTCTGCTCTCCCATCCCAACATGACCATTCCGAAACGCGGCACCACGTACAGCGTGAACGAAGGCAATCGCAAGCTGTGGGACGAGGGCTTTCAGCGCTACATTGATCACCTGCAGACACCCGACGCCGCGAACGGACGTCCGTACAAGGCCCGCTACGTGGGATCGATGATCGCCGACGTGCACCGCACGCTGTTGCACGGCGGAGTGTTCGCCTACCCCGGCGACAGCAAGAATCCCCAAGGAAAACTCCGCCTCATGTACGAGGCCAATCCCATGGCGCTTATCGTCGAGCAGGCGGGGGGCATGGCCACGGACGGACACACGCGCCTGCTGGACATCGTGCCGGATTCGGTGCATCAGCGCACGCCGGTGTTTGTGGGCAGCGAAGAGGATGTGCGCGAGGCCATGGATTTTCTCACAGGCAAGCGGTGAAGCGCGTGCGTTCTTTCGTGATGTTTGTTCTCGCATGCCTGATTGGCGTCGTGCCGTTCTCCCGCGACGCCCGGGCGCAGCGCTCCGCCGGCGACGACGCCAATATCGATCCGATGTTTCTGATCGACATGCCCGTGGCGGGCATACTCCCCGCCACCTCCGGCTCGGTGGACGCACTGCTGTATCCGGATGGAGGACTGATGATGCGGGCCACCTACGGCCTTATCACCAATCTCAATGTCGGTTTGTCCTTTGGCGGAACGCGCCTGATCGGCTCCGGCGGCATTACCTGGAACAAGCTGCCGGGTGTGATGCTGCGCTATCGCGTACTGGAAGAGGATGCGGTGTATCCGGCAGTGATTGTGGGCTTCGACACACAGGGACAGGACGGCTGGCTTCCCGCCTGGAAGCAGTACGCGGTGAAATCCCCCGGCGTGTTCGTGGCGGTCAGTAAAAACTACACACTCGCCGGATCGATCAGCTTCCATGGAGGACTGAACTACACGCTGGAACGTCACGACGAGGATTTCGAACCAAACGTCTTCGTCGGCGCGGAAAAAACCATTGGACCGCTCGTTTCGGCCCTCGCCGAGTACAATTTCGCCTTCGACAACGACAAGGATCGGAAGGGGTTCTGGAATGGCGGCCTCGGTCTGGGTGTGCGTGTCTCCACACATATCGGCTTCAACGTGGATGTGCTGTTCAAAAATCTGCTGACCGCCGGATTCTACCATCAACACGTGGTGCGCGAGCTGCGCATTCAATACGTGCGTTACCTTTGAGCGGTTGCCCTCCGTCGGTTGTGCGTTTTTCCATACACAACCTGTGCGTTGATTAGGTCACGCACTTCGCCTTTCTTCCCATTCACAAATCAAGTACCTTCCTTTTGCCGTGAAATCCCATTGCGTTCGGGATTGTTTTTCGGCACGGCTTTTGTTGATTCATTGACGGTTGGATGACTATAAACCGCAGAGGTGTGTGATGAAACGAATGAATCCTGTGTTGCTCGCGATGGTGGCGGTGATAGCCATGCTTTCGTTCCCGGGTTGTTACACGCAGATCGCCATGCGCGATGAGAGTCCTCGATACGAGGATTATGCCGATTACTCGGAGACCTACACCGACAGCAACGGCACAGTTATTGTCAACAACTACTACGATACACCGCGCTATCGCGCGTATTTCGATTACTACTACCCCGCGCACTGGGGTTCGTACTGGTCGGTGCGTTACGATCCCTGGGGCTACTACGATCCCTGGTGTGATTGGAACTTCGATCCGTACTGGTATCGCCCCTATTGGCATAGTCACTGGCATTCCCCTGTGTACTGGGGCTGGGGTGGCTACTACAATCCGCCCATTTACGTGAACAACAGGCCGGCGATTTACACATCACGCTCGGAGACGCGCTTGCGCACCACCGGCATGACACGAAGTGGCACCGGTACCAGCACGCGCGGCGGAGGATTCACCCGCACAGCCACGGAAACCCGTTCAGTGAACACCATCCGCGGCGGCAACACGCGATCCTCGGGCTACGAGACCTTCCAGACGCGCACACGCGACGCCAACAGCACACGCTCCACCGTGGCACCGGGCTCCGGCGGCAGTCCGCGCTCGCGCTCGACCATCGAGAGCGGCAACAGCGTACGCGGGAACGAGAGCAGCACGCGGTCGCGCGGCAGTTCGCAGGACGGCACCTACACGGCACCCAGCCGCAGCCGTGGCGAATCGAGCGAGCGCAGCAGCGCACCGCCCACCCGCGTCACCACGCCCGAGCGCCGCAGTGAAGCACCGTCGTATCGCGGCGATTCCGGCAGCCGCAGCGGTTCCTCCAGCGGATCCTCCAGCGGCAGTTCGCGCTCGTCCAGCGGTTCCAGTTCCGGCAGCTCGCGTTCCTCGAGCGGTTCGAGCAGCTCGGGTGGCGGACGCAGCCGATAATCTCAACAACGCATTACCGACATTCGATATACCGGCGCCTCGTGCGCCGGACCTTTACGGAGCACGATCATGAAACGCTTATTCCTTCTGTTGCTTCTCGTCTCGCTTCCGACGCTCGCACAGGCACAGTTCATCGAGGATGCGCTGCGGCTTTCGCCCGCACCATCGCTGGTCGGAACGCGTTCTGCAGGCATGGGCAATGCCTTTATCGGCGTGGCCGACGACGCCACCGCGCTGTACTGGAATCCTGCCGGCCTGGGGCAATTACGCCTCTCGGATTTCACCATCGGTTTTTCGAGCATCACGGCATCCACCGATGCCACGCTGCTGTCGGCACCTTTCAGCACGGACAACAGCGCGATGATGATCACCAACGCGCAGTTGGCCATTCCCTTTCCGGTGGCGCGCGGGAGTTTCGTGATCGCGGCGGGGTACACCCGACTGGCGGATTACACCGGAGCCATGGGAGCCGAGGTGTTCAACAACGGTAGTTCGATTCAGCGCTCGCTGTACAACAGCGAGGAGGATCTCGATTTCGCCTGGAATCTTGGTCTCGAAGACACCTTGGTGCTGACCTATATCGACGAGGGCCGCGATCCCTGGCTCGCCATTCCGGTGAACGGACGCGTACAGCAAACCATCGATGTGTTGGAAGATGGCGGTCTGAATCTCTGGTCCTTTGGCGGCAGCATCGAAGTTGCGCCCAATGCCATGGTGGGAATCACATTGAACGTGATCTCGGGCAGCTATTCCTTCGATCGCACCTTCGTCGAAAGCGACGTGCAAAACGCGCATCAGGGCGTCATCGTCGGCATCGACAACCGCAGCCGCAATGATTTCCGCCGGCTGGAGTTGCAGGAACTCGTTGAGCAGGATCTTTCGGGCTTCAATCTGCGCCTCGGCTTCCTCTACAATTACCGCGACCGCGTTCGCGCTGGTGTGACCATTCAGACTGGCGGTTCGATTCAGGTGAACGAGGATTATTTCAAAACCGGCCGCAGTGAATTCGCCGATGCGAACCTCGACTACGAGTTGACCATTCTCGACAACAACTACACCATTTTCACGCCCGCCGTGTACGGCTTCGGCCTCGCGGTGAATCCGGTGGAATGGACCACCATCGCGGTGGATTACGAGCTGGTGGATTACACCGCGCTCGAGTTCGAGGATTCCAACAACTTCAACACTTCGGCGCTCAATCGCGACATCCGCCGCCTGTTCCGTTCGGGCAACAATCTGCGTGCCGGTGCCGAGCTGCGCATTCCGAACACCGGTCTCGCCCTGCGCGGCGGTTTCGCCTATCGCCCCTCGGCCTACCGCGAGGATGAAGGCGTTTCGGACTACGACACGAAAACCTTCAGCTTCGGTCTCGGCTATACGTTCAGCGAAAGCGTGCAATTGAACGCGAGCTTCACCAACGCCACCTATTCCTCGTTCACGTCGAATTACGTCGATCCCGATTCCAACGTCTCGTCGGACGCATACACGACGGACATGGACATCACCATCACGCGGCTCATGTTCGGGCTCAACTACCGCTTTTGAGCGCTGCCTCACGCGCTTGGCCGCTCCCTTCGGGGAGCGGTTTTTTTTTACCCACGCTGCAACGCACCCACGCCAATAGTGATCGAACGGTGCGGAAACCACCAACAAGTGCAGGCAAAAGAGGTCAGATTCCTCGCACATATTTCCATCCGCGTACCGCCCGCGCGGGAATTTTTGCCGTTGTGGAAAACATTGTCGGGCCCTTCCCGCGCCCTGGGTGAAGTATTCACTCTAACCCGTTGCTTTGTAAGGCCTTTGCCTCTATATTTGTTAGCTTGTATCTTTGTTCTTTTTGCATTCGTGGAGTAATTCCTCATGGGCCTGATGACAAAAATGCGCGACAACGCGCACGTGTTCATTATCGTATTCGCCGTCGTCTTCATCGCGTTCTGGGTGGTGAGCGATCTCGACATCGGCTCCCTCATGCAGGGGTCGAGAAACGAGATCGCGAAGATTGGCGACAAGTCCATTTCCTATCAGGAATTTCAGGACGTTGTCGAGCGCATCGCAGAGCAGCGCCGCCAGCAAAACAACGGTAAGGAACTGACGGAGAACGATTATATCCAGATCCGCGAACAGGTGTGGAACGATTACGTCACACAGGGCGTGGTGGAACAGGCGATCGAGGAGTTCGGCATTACCGTCAATGACGAAGAAATTGCCGACTGGGTCTGGGGACCCAATCCTCCGCAGGAATTGACACAGTACTTCATCGATTCGACGGGACAGTTCAATCGCGATGCGTACGAGCAGTTCCTGCGCGAGCCGGGAGCGGAAAACCTTCAGGCGCTCATCGGCCTCGAACAGCAGTTGAAGTCGCAGTTGCTTCGCGAGAAACTCACGAACATTCTCACTTCCGCAGTGATGATTTCGGAAGAGGACACCAAAGCCTCCTTCGTCGAGCAGAACATCGATTTCACCACGAGCTACGTGTTCTTCGACCCCCGCGTCTTCGCCGCCAAGGATACGGCCGCCCCGACAGACGACGAGTATCGCGAATATTACGAGAAGAACAAGGAGCGCTTCAAAACCGAGGAAATGCGCAAGGTCAAGTATGTGCTCTTCCCCGATATTCCCTCCAAGTCCGACACTACCGCCATTGTCAACGAGCTGAACACGTTGCGCGACATGGTAAACTCCGGCACCGATTTCCTCGAAGTGGTGAAATCGAGTTCCGAAGAGCCCTACGATTCGAGCAAATGGGTGAACCGCGAGCAGGCACCGCAGGCAGTGGCGAACACGGTGTTCGACCAGCCGGTCGGCAGCATCGTCGGTCCCGTCGCGCATGAAACCGGTCTGTCGCTCTTCAAGGTCATCGGCGAGCGCAGCGGTTCGGCCACGCTGTACCAGGCCTCGCACATTCTCTTCCGCACCGATGGCGGCCAGGACGAAGCGGCACAGTTGGCCAAAGCACAGCAGGCCCTCGCCCGCGCTCGCGGCGGAGCGGATTTCGAGAAACTGGCTTCCGAGCTTTCCGAAGAGCCCGGCGCAAAAGAGCGCGGCGGTATGCTGCCGTGGTTTGCGAAAGATCGCATGGTGAAGGAATTCGAAGACGCGGTCATCGCCGGCAAGAATGGCGACATCGTCGGCCCGGTGAAGACGCAGTTCGGCTATCACGTGATCAAGGTCGGTGGCCGCAGCACGCGCGAATTGCAGCTTGCGGAAATCCGCCTCTCCATCCGCTCCAGCTCCGGCACCAAGGACGAATTGTTCGAACGCGCTCGCGACTTCGCGTACTTCGCCAGTGAAAACGGCTTCGAGAAAGAAGCGCAGACCTCGCAGCTGCAAGTGCAGGAATCCTCGGAATTCACCAAGGAATCCGGTTCCTTCATTCCCGGCATCGGCAGCAATCCCGCCCTCGTGAAATTCTCCTTCGAAAACAGCGTCGGCGACATCAGCGAAGTGCATCGCGTGGCCAATGGCTATGTGGTCGCCGAACTTTCCGGCGAGCGCAAGGCTGGCTACCGCGAACTCGACGAACTCCGCGAGCAGCTCAAACCCCAGGTCGTGTTCGAACGCCAGATGAAGAAGACGCTTGCCGCCGCGCGCAACATCGCCGGTGGCAAATCCCTCGAGCAAATCGCACAGTCCAAGCCGGGCCTCAGCGTGGTGCAGACGCCGCCGTTCAAGATTCAGGCAGGTGTGCCCAACGTCGGTCCCGATCAGGCCTACATCGGCACCATGCTTCGTCTCAAGCAGGGCGAGAGCAGCAAGCCCTTCCGCGGCTTGCGCGGTGTGTACGTGATGCGCCTCGACGGAAAGGGCGCGTTCGACGAGACCGCCTACAAGGTGAAGAAAAGCGAACTCCGCCAGCAATCGCTGTCGCAGCGTCAGAACGAGTTTATCCAGAACTGGCTGGAGCAGCGCAAGAAGGAAATCTCGATCGTGGACAATCGCGACGTGTTCTTCCGCTGATCCGACACATTCCCTCTCTCGTGAATCTGTTGGAGAAGCCCGACTGAATATTTCCCGAACGAAAGGGCAATCAATATGCGCACTCCCCGGTGGTTGAAGCTTCTTGGCTGGCACTTCCGGGGAGTGCTGTTTTTACTCCCCGCCACGCTAATGGCGCAGCAATTGCCGAGCAGTCTCACTCCGTCGATCAATTCCCTCTCCTCGGCGCGCATTTACACCACACCGCAATCGCCCGACCCGGTGGAGCGCGTAACGACAGATGATCTTGGCACAGCGCTCAGCGCTTCGCTCGCATGGCGCTACGAATTCGCTCCCGCCCTGTTGGCGCATGCGCGGGTGGAATACCTTGCTTCGGAGGAAGAGAATCCCGATCGTGTGGGCACCCCTTTGCTCAAGGGCTACCGTGCCGCTGCGCTGGAAGCGGGCGTACTCTTCGCCCTGCCATTCGGCGGCTCCTCCTTCCGCATGCTCGTGGGCGGCGGGGGTGGACTGTACACCGCGCATCGACGCCTCGCCACAGCCGGTGTGACAGCGGAATCCACCGCCACCATCCCGGTATTCGACATACACGTATTGATTTCCGCCGAGTATTTTCCGCTGCGCTCACTCGCCGTGCGCGCCGATCTGTTGTTCCGCGATCCCCAGATTCCCACCGAAAACGCCTACGCGCAATCCAGCGTGCGCAGTAACGGCATCACCTATCCCCTAAAAACAGAACCGTTCAGATCCACGGTGAATCTGAACGGCAATGTGTATTCGCTAGGATTGGCCTGGTACTACTAGCACCGGCTGCGCGCTGTCACATGGATTCGGGCGCCGTGATGCCGATGATGCCGAAGCCATTCGCCAGCACCTGGCGGGTGGCCTTGCACAGCGCCAGACGCGCGGCGCTCATCTCCCGCTGCTCCATCACCACCACACGACAGTCGTGGTAAAATTTGTGGAAACCCGCGGCGACATTGTGCAAATAGGTGCACAGATGCTGCGTCTCGTATGTGCGCGCCGACAGCGCCACCATGTCGGGGAAATCCAGCAACAGCTTGATCAGCGATATTTCGGATTCATGTGTCAGCAATGAGAGGTCCGCGCTCGCGCCGGCTTCGAGTCCTTCGCTTTCGGCAAAGCGCACGATGCTCGCGATGCGCGCGTGCGCATACTGCAAATAGTACACCGGATTGTTTTCGCTCTGCTCCTGCGCCAGCTTGATGTCGAATTCCAGATGCGACTGCGCAGCACGCATGATGAAGAAGTAGCGCACCGCATCGACACCGACATCCTCGATGAGATCGTCGAGCGAGTACACATTGCCCGAGCGTTTACTCATCTTCACCGCTTCGCCCTCGTGTACAAAGCTCACCATCTGATGGATGATGACGTCGATGTGATCGGTGGGTAAGCCCAGAGCTTTGACCGTGGACAGCACATCGGGAATCGTGGCGATGTGGTCGGCCCCGAAAATGTCGATGATTTTGTCGTCACCACGCTGCACTTTCACGCGATGGTAAGCAATGTCGGGCAGGCGGTAGGTGGGTTCACCGGTGCTCTTCACAATCACGCGATCCTTGTCGGCACCGAACTCCGTGGTCTTCAGCCAGATCGCATCGTCTTTTTCGTACGACAGACCATGCTCGCGCAGCTCCTCGAGCAAGCGCGCAATGGTGCCGTCGCTGTAGAGCGAATCCTCGTTGAAATAGCGGTCGTGATGCACGCGCAAGCGGTCGAGCGTCTCCTTGATGCGCGCGAAACACCAGACCTCGCCGGCGGAACGAAACACATCCAGCGCGGCATCGGCAAGTGCAGCGCCGTGCTGCGCGTGCAATTCTTCCGCGATGGTGTGAATGTAATCGCCCGCGTAGTGGATATTCTCCTCCGCCACTTCGTTGCCAAGCAACGCGCGATAGCGTTCGCGAATGCTGATCGCCAGATTCTGCATCTGGTTGCCGGCATTGTTGAAGTAGTATTCGCGCGTCACCTTCCAGCCGGTCCACTCCAGCAGCGCGCACAGCGTTTCGCCGATGCACACCTGCCGGCCGTGCCCCGCGTGTAGCGGGCCAGTGGGATTGGCGCTTACCCACTCGACGTTAACGGATTTGCCCGCGTGCTCGTCCGTGGCCCCGAAGCGGTCACCGCGTTCCAGTATACCGGCAAGTTGCGTATACATCCATTCCGGAGCGAAGCGGAAGTTGATGAAGCCCGGCCCGGCGATTTCCACCTCGGCGATGAGGCGCTTGTCCACATGCGCACGCATATCGTCCACGATGGCGCCGGCCAGCTCGCGCGGATTGCGCTTTGCCTGCCGCGCCAACATCATGGCGATATTGGTGGAGAGATCGCCATGCTCGGCGACCTTCGGTTTTTCGAATTGCGCAACGACGTCGGCAACGTCGATGTCGAGTCGCTTCAGTGCGGCTGCGACCACATCGCTCAGATAAGCTTTCATGCGAATAATGTACCGATGAGTATGAAATCAGTCTGTGACGCGTTCCATCGGCGCGTCACCCCACAGGCGCTCGATGTCGTAATACTCCCGGACACGCGGGAGAAAGACATGTACCACCACATCCACGAAATCCAGCAGTACCCAGTGCAGCGTGTTGTACCCTTCCTTGCGCCACACGCGCACATCGTGGTCTTTGACACCGTCGTCGATGGCGTCGGCAATGGCCTTGACCTGCGTGTCGGATTCGCCCGTACAGATCACGAAGTAATTCGTGACATCGGAGAGGCCGGTCAGATTCAGGATGCACACATCCTTGGCTTTTTTCGAGAGAGCGAGTTCGGCGGTGATTTTCGCGAGGTCGAGAGCTTCCACGTATTGTCCGTGCTGTGAGCGTTATTGCATGGGTTTCAATTGTCCGTAGTCACGTCCGATGACCACCGACACGTTCAGATATTCGTCGGGATTGATCTGCTGGATGATGTTCTTTTCGTCGATGCCCAGGGCGTAAGCCACACGTCGGGCTGCTTCAAGATTGCCGACGCGATCGATGACCAGTGATTCCGGAACGTCGAAGGTTTTGTAATTCGACGACTGCACCACGTCGAAATTCCGCTTGCGGAGGAAGTCGGTGAATTTTTGCGCCACTCCGGACACTCCGCAACCGTTCAGCACATCGAGCTGGATGATTTCCGTGCCGGCCGTGCCGGCTTCAGGTGTTTCCGTCGTCCACTCCACCGGCTTGCTGACGAAGGTGTTTGTCACAAAGGAATAGAGGAGAAAAAACACCACGATCGCGAGCAGGGCGATGACAATGTTCAGGATCAGGTGTTTTGGATTCAGTGCTTTGGAGCCGTTACTGCGTGCCATACTTCAAATATACGGAAAAAAGCCGAGAGGCATCCCGGCTTTTCCATTGCTGTGTGCTGACACCGATTTCTCAGGGCCAATCATCATCGTCCATGCGGCCGAACCACCCACCCATGGAGCCGCGCGAATACGCGCTGTATGGATTGACCCACCAGGAATAAGGCTCGTTGCGATATTGCAACGTCACGCGAAAATCTTTGGTCGGTGCGTAATCCACCCGCGCATTGCGGAGAAAAATTCCTGAAATATCGCGTTGCAGCATGGAGGTGGCCGAACCAAACGGCGTGAACATCATCGACACATCCGCGCGGGCGGTGATGTCGTCGCTGATCTTGTAGCGCATGCTGTTGGTGTACATGCTCAAGCCCAGTCCCTGATCGCCCACCATGCCATAGGAAACGGACACGCTGTGTCGCATATCGAAGCGATCGGCGTCGAAAAGTCCGAGGAAAGAGCCACCACCGGTCATCCCGCGGGAGACGGAGGGCTTGACGGGTTCCTCGCCACGAAACTGCGCGTGGGCCTGCGACGAGAGCAAAAGCGCAAGTAGGAAAACAGTCAAGGTACGCATGAGGTCCAATCTCCAAAAGTCGTTGATAATACTACACATACAGCGACACAAAAGCAAGGCGTTTCCACGTCTCCCGCCGCCATTCGCCGATCTGTTTGGATTGTGTGAGTTTTTTTTCCTTTGGAAAAAAAAAGTGTCGCCGATAACTCGTTGATTCGTCCGCACTTTGAAAAAATCAAGATCTCCACAAAAAAATTCCCTGTTGAAAATCATTGCGGGGCGCTCTATACTACCACTGTTCCACACGGCGTCGTTGAGTGTGGATAAGTTGTTGATAAGGTTACACGGACGATTCTCTCATAGACTCATTTCGACCCTTGCTCCCCTGAAGTGGGATGGCCAAATGCGGGCCAACAGGGCAATGGTCTCATAAGACGTTAAAAATCAAGGGCTTGCGGGTTTCCCCTTGGCTTGCTCCTGCGGTGGTTTTTCCCGTCATCCAAGGGAGATACTGTGTATCCGTTCGCGTGCCTTTCACCAAATCGTGTGAATAACCTTTTTCCGAATGAATGTAAACACGCCTGTTACAGCCGACTCGGCCTGGAAGGATTGCCTGGACATCATTCGACCCGAACTGAAGGCCCTGACCTTCAGCACGTGGTTCGAACCCATCAAACCGAAGAGTCTCGAAAACTCCCTGCTCACGCTGGAAGTCCCGAGTACGTATTTCTATGAATGGTTGGAAGAGCACCATTTCGGGCTGCTTCAGCATGCCATTCGATCCGTGCTCGGCCCCGAGGCCTCGCTACAGTACGCGGTTACATTGCCGCGCCACGAATTGTCCAACTTCGAGATGCAGCGCAATCCTTATCCCGCGGGCGCAGAGCTTCCGGTTCAGGCTCCACGACCGCAGATATCCACGTCGCAGCCCTCGCGCGAACCTTTCGTGACCAACCTGAACCCGAAATTCGTCTTTTCCAGCTTTATCCGCGGCGATGGCAATCAGTTCGCCCGCGCCGCCTGTCTCAACGTGGCGAAAAATCCCGGCGAGACGGCATTCAATCCCCTCGTGCTCTATGGCGGGGTGGGGCTCGGAAAAACCCACCTCATCCAGGCCGTGGGCAATCACGTGCTCGAGAATTTCCCCGACAAACGCGTGTACTACGTCAGCAGCGAGAAATTCACCATCGACTTCGTCGATGCCATCGAGAAAAACAACACCATCGACTTCTCCAACTTCTATCGAAGCATGGATGTGCTGATCGTGGACGACATTCAGTTTTTCTCGGGCAAGGAACGCACGCAGGATACGTTTTTCCACACCTTCAACACCCTGCATCAGCTCAAAAAGCAAATCATCCTCTCCAGCGACAGACCACCGAAGGATCTTGTGGGACTCGACGAACGGCTGATTTCACGCTTTCAATGTGGTCTCACCGTGGATATTCAACCTCCGGACCTGGAGACGCGCATCGCCATTCTGCGCATGAAATCCGAAAGCGACCACATCGAACTTCCGCAGGATGTTCTGGAGTACATCGCTTCCAACGTGAAATCCAACATACGCGAACTGGAAGGATGCTATATCGGCTTGATCGCGCGGCACACGCTCGAGCAGCAGCCACTCACCGTTGCTCTCGCCGCACGCGTACTGCGGCATGTGATTTCGCATGAGCGCAAGGAACTCTCGGTGGAGCATATTCAAAAAATGGTGGCCGATCATTTCAAGGTGCCGGAAAACGCGCTGCGCGCAAAAACCCGCAAACAGGAAATCGTTCTGCCTCGCCAGATTGCCATGTATCTTGCGAAAAAAATGACCCGCGCCTCACTGAAAACCATTGGCTTGCACTTTGGCGGGCGGGATCACACCACCATCATTCACGCATGCAAAACCATCGAGCAGGATATGCACACAGACGACAGTGTGCGCCAGCATGTGGATCAGCTCGAGAAGCAAATGAGCTATCTGGGAAATTGAACACAGCACTGTGGATAAGTCCCGAAAAATGTGGAACAGGGCAGCGTATCACGTGTGGATAGCTGCCCTGCTTCACAAGGGTACCTTCGCTGTCCACATTCCTCCGACATTATCCACATCCCATCCCCAAACGGTGAACATCAAGTGATTCTCGAAGGTCGAAGCGTGGAACTCATTGAAACAACAGCGTTTACCTTCATGCTCCCCAGGTTGTCCACTTGTCCACAGTGCCAATAACAACTCTTAATTACGTATAAACAGTCATGCAGAAATCATTGGGGTGTGAATTGCGGGAGGCGGGTGAACTCGTTGCAGCATTGCACGCTCTTTGGGAAGTCGATGAGCAACGACGCATGACAAGTTGCCTCTGCATCAGTGGCAGCGTGGCGCGAGGCGAAGGTACCGCCTTCTCCGATCTGGACTTGCTCGTTCTGGTGGATGAGAATCACCGCACACACGAGGCCATACTCAGCGGAGTGGCCGCGGTGCATTCACTCGTGCGCAGCGTCAGTATTGTGCTCCGTGCCGTGGACGAGTGCCGTGCCATGCGTACCGAGGATGCGCGTTCGTGGTTGTCTTTGCTTGAATTACGCGCCGTGGCGGGGGATGCACGATTGCTGGCGGCATTGAGAAATGCCCTGGCCGAGGATATTCATCAGCACGCTGCGGCCGTGCTTGCTTCTTGCGTGCACATGACGCGCGAGCGTCACCAGCAGTACGGTGCTTCATCCTCGCTGCTCGAGCCGAATGTGAAAAACAGTGCCGGCGGTTTGCGCGATATCCACATGCTTTGCTACATGGAGCGCGTGCATCGCATCGCAGAAACAGCAGCCGCGGTGCATGAGGATTTTGACCCCGCATCGAGCATTGCGCGCAGTTCTCTGATGGAAGCACGGAAGCAGCGTTTACTCGAAGCGCGGAGTTTTCTGTTGCAGTTGCGTTGCGCATTGCACGAAGCGGCGGGACATTTGCACGACACGTTGGAATTCGACCGGCAGGAAGCGGTAACTGCCAAGCTGTCGTCGCGCAACGACGATGTTCCCGCAACGGTGGAGGAATTCATGAAGCTCTTCCACCAGCACAGCAGGGAAATTCGCCTGGCGCTGTTGCTGGCCACGCAGGACTACGCCGGCGAATACCTGGGCGGAAGCGGAGTTGGAGGAGGAATTCCGATGTTCCATCTTCCCGCACCGCAACCGCAATGCGGCGAGGATGTGCTGGAAATGTTCGCCCTTGCCTGTGAACACGGCGCATTGCCCGGCAGTGATGTGCTGCGCCATGGCGATGCGATGTCACAATTCGATTACAGCAGCGAGCGCTGTTCGATGTTGTTCGATGCCATTCTTCGTTCTCCAAGACATGTGGCGCGCACGCTCCGTGCATTGCACGAATGTGGTGTGCTGGGACGTGTGCTCCCGGATTTTGCCGCGTTGCACCATTTTTTCCAGCACAACATTTACCACTATTACACCGCCGACGAACATACGCTCAACACCATCGAAGCCGCCGAGGCCCTGACGGACGATACTTCGGTGTTCGGCAGCGCTTACCGCTCCATAAAAGACACATCGGTACTGTATTACGCGCTGTTGTTCCATGATATAGCAAAGCCCAGGGATGTGGCGCGGCACGAAATGTTGGGAGCGGAAACAGCGCGCAGCGAATTGCATCGACTCGGACGCGCGGACATTGCGGATGATGTGGAATTTCTCGTGCGGCAGCATTTGCGCCTGGAGCAGGTGGCTTTTCGTAGGAACATCCGCGATGCTTCCATTCTTGCGGAAATGCGTGAAGTCGTGGGAACAGTGGAAAGACTGCGTCTCCTGTTCGTGCTGACCTATGCCGACATGAGCGCTTTGAATCCCACGGTATTCACGGAATGGAAAAAGGATTTGCTCGCCGAGCTGTTCAGGAATCTCGAAGACAGCTTGCTTGTACCGGGCGATGGACAGCGGGAAACGGACGCATCCGCCTCGAACACGGGTGCGAGCGTCATATCGCGCCGGCGTATCGATGCCGCGGTGGAGGACGTGCGCGAGGGCGAACCGATGCGCGTGTTCACCGAGCAGCGGCGCGCACACACCGATGCCGTCATTATCTGCATGGATAGGCCGAATGTACTCGCACAACTTTCCGCAGCCATTCTCGGGGCCGATGCGAATATCGTGGACGCATCGATAGAAACACGCAGGGATGTGGTCATCGACAGGTTCCGTCTGGTGGATATCGTATCGGGGTCGTGCCTGTCGAACGAGCAGGTACAACGTTTGCGCGACATGGTGCTGGCGGTATGCACACTGCGTATGCCCGCCGAGGACGTGTATCAACGATCACGGCGCAAATGGCAGCGCCGCCTTCGTCGGCTGTTGCGCAGCGACCTTCCCGTCGAGGTGAAATACATCGATCAGGAAGGAAGCGAACAAGGCACGAGCACCATCATCGAAGTGTATGCGCCCGACACCTTCGGACTGCTGTACACGGTGGCGCACGCCATTTCCTCGTTTGGATTGAATATCGTATTTGCCAAAATTGCGACACGCGTTGACGGCGTCGTTGACTCCTTCTACGTGCAGGAACCTTCGGGGCAGGCTTTCGTCGATGCTCATCGCAGGGAGTTGTTGCGGAAGGTTCTGCTCCAGGATATCACTCGCGCCACGCAAACTCCTTGATGAAACGCTCGTGGAACATACCGGAACGGCAGACCAGTATCGGGGTTTTCGACTCCGGTATCGGCGGCCTGACCGTTGTGCGCGCTTTGATGCGTCGGCTGCCGCATGAGAACATCACGTATTTCGGCGACACCGCCCGCGTGCCGTACGGCAGTAAATCCGCCGAAGTGGTGCGCGAATACGCCTTCGAGGACACGCGCTTCCTGCTCGACCGCGGCGTCAAGGCCATCGTGGTCGCCTGCAACACTGTTTCCGCCATCGCCATCGACAGCCTGCGTTCCCATTTCGATCTCCCCATCATCGGCATGATTCAGCCGGGCGCCGAGGCGGCCGCGAAGGAAACGCGCAGCGGGCGTGTGGGCGTGATTGGAACGCTGGCAACCATTGCTTCCGATTCCTACACCCGGGCCCTGAAAACCATGGATCGACGTATGGCAGTGTATTCGCAGGCCTGCCCACTGTTCGTTCCTCTCGCGGAAGAGGGGTGGTCCGATCATCCCGTTTCGCAAATGGTGGCCGACGAATACCTGCATGATTTCCATCAACGCGATATAGACACCTTGATTCTCGGCTGCACGCATTATCCCATCCTTCGCTCGGTGATACAGCGTTCCGTGGGATCGCAGGTGCGCCTGATCGATTCGGGCGAGGCGGCGGCTGTGGAAGTGGAGAGGGAATTGCGCGACCTCGACCTGCTCAACCCTCTGTTTGATCAACCGAATTACGAGTTCTTCGTCTCCGACGTCCCGCAGAAGTTCAAGCAACTCGGCGAGATTTTCCTCGGTAAACCCGACCTTCGCGTCACGCGCGTACACATCGGATAACACGTCCCTCGACGTATTTCCTCTCCGTCCACCTGCGGAAATTCACAATTTCCGGATTTCCCTGGCCGAAGCCCTCAGGAATGCGGGGCTGAAGGCATTTTCACCGGGCTTTTTCTTTCAATCGACGCAAAAATTCGCTAATTTTATCACAACCGCGCGGGTCCGTTCCGGCTGATCCCGTACCGCGGGAGTAATTCACGATGCAGAGAAGGCAGAATGAGTACACCTGATTTGGAAAACGAGAAAAAATCTCTGTTTGACGAGTTTCCGCGTCCGCTCAAGACCGATTGGTTGCAGCAGGCAACAGCGGAACTCGAAGGACGGGATTTTAAGAAAGCGCTGGTGTGGAGCACCGACGAGGGAATAGATGTGCAGCCCATGTACTTCCGCGAGGATGCGGAAGGGCTTGCGCAGCTCGGAGCGTTGCCCGGCGAAGCGCCATTTGTGCGTGGCGCCACAGCGCTGCAGAACAGCGTTCAGCCATGGACAATAGCACAACGCGTGCAACATCCGGATCCCGCCACGGCGGCTCTTGAAATCGCGCAGGAAATCCACGGCGGTGCCACGGGAGTCGCCATTCGCTGCGACGCCTCCGCAGTGCTGCTGGCTCCATCCGCTTCGGCAGCAGAACTGCAGGGCGTGGATGGCGTCGCCGTGCAGCATATCGACGATCTTCGTCCCATGCTCGCGGCCATACCGGAACACATCACGCTCGACGTTCAGGCGGGACTTTCGGCGCCGGCGCTGCTCGCAATGAATCTGGCGGCCGGTCGCACCCCCGAACATGTGGAATACGATCCCCTGACCTGTCTGCTGCGCCACGGACAGTTGCCCATCACCATCGAGCAGTCGATGGATCTCGCTGCCGACGCGCTGCGTCTCGTGCATCGGCGCGTCGTGGGCACAACCGTGTTGGGCGTGCATGCCGATAGTTTCCACAACGCGGGTGCCAACAGCGTACAGGAACTCGCCTTCGCCGTCGCGGCGGGCGTGGAGTATATCCATCAGATGAGCGACCGCGACATCACCGCTGCCGAGGTGGCGCCGCATCTGCGCTTCACCTTCGCTGTGGGGAGCAACTTTTTCATGGAAATCGCCAAACTGCGTGCCGCGCGCATGCTGTGGGCGATGGTGATGAAGGAATTTGGTGTGGACGGCGAGCAGCATCAGGCCCTGCGCCTGCACGTGCGCACATCGCGCTGGTTTGCCACCAAATATGATCCGTGGGTGAACATGCTCCGCGGCACGGTGGAATCCCTCGCCGCCGCCGTGGGTGGAGCCGACTCGATGTACACCGCGCCTTTCGACGAGGTTGTCGCGCCTCCAACGGAATTCTCCCGCCGCATCGCTCGCAATGTGCAGCTTCTCCTGCGCGAGGAATCCCACATCAACCACGTCGTGGATCCCGCCGGCGGTTCGTATTACATCGAAACGCTCACCGCGGAGCTTGCCGACAAGGCCTGGGCGCTGTTCCAGGATGTCGAGGCGGAGGGAGGTTTCCTCGCTGCCATGCGGACGGGCTTCCTTCAGGAGCATATCGCCGGTACAGCCGCCGCGAAGAGCAAGCGCTACTCGCAGCGTAAGGATGTGTTGATCGGCACCAATCAGTATCCCAATCCCGGCGAACAGAGCTTGCCCGGGGCCGATGTCGATGCGGATGCCGTGCGGGCGACGTTGCGCGAGCGTTTCGAACAGCGCAATTCCCTCACTGTCGATACTGGCGCTTCGCTCAGTGGCAATCTCATCGAGCGCATGGAGCACGCCTTCCGCGCCGGTGCAACGCTGGCGCAGGTCAACGACGCACTGCTGGCGGGCGCGGGCAGGGAGCGCGTGACCGTGCTTCCGCAATTCCGCGCGGCCGAGCAATTCGAGCAGCTGCGCGATGCGGTTGCCGCGATGGAAAAGGCGCCGGTGGTGTTTCTGGCCACACTGGGACCGGGTTTCTGGCGCCGTGCGCGCGCGACCTTCGCTTCGGGATTTTTCGGTATCGCCGGTCTTCGTTGCGTCGACAACGCCGGCTTCGAAAGTGCCGAACAGGCGGCACAGGCGGCTGTTGCCGCCGGCGCCAAAGTGGTGGTGCTGTGCAGCGACGACGAAAGCTATCCCGCGCTCGCACCGGCCATGACCGCCGCGTTGCGCCAGGCGGGCGCCTCGCCTCTGTTGCTTGTAGCCGGTTATCCCAAGGATGCCATCGAGCAGCTCCGCGCCGACGGCGTGTACGAATTCATTCACCTCAAAGCCGATGCAGGAGAAACTCTCGTGTCCATGCTGGAAGCGCTCGGCGTCGATGTCCACGGTTCACGGAGGGAAGAGAAATGAAACCGGATTTCACCAACAAGAAATTCAACGCCGCCGCCTTCGCTTCACGCGGCATCGGCGGCTGGCATGAACGCGCGACGCGGGAATTGAACGGCGCCTTGCCGGACGAGCTGGTCTGGAATACACCCGAGCATATCGGGGTGCGTCCGCTGTACACCGCCGCCGATCGTGCCGAACTCGAGCATCTCGATTTCGTCGCGGGCATTCCGCCTTTCCTGCGCGGACCGTACACGAGCATGTACGTGCAGCGCCCTTGGACTGTGCGGCAATACGCCGGTTTTTCCACGGCCGAGGAATCGAACGCCTTCTACCGGCGTAATCTTGCCGCGGGACAAAAAGGTTTGTCCATTGCCTTTGACCTCGCGACACACCGCGGCTACGACAGCGACAATCCCCGCGTTGTGGGCGATGTGGGTAAAGCGGGCGTGGCCATCGATTCCATACTCGACATGCAAATCCTCTTCGACCAGATTCCCCTCGACCGCATGTCCGTGTCCATGACCATGAACGGCGCCGTGCTGCCCATCATGGCCTTGTACATCATCGCGGCCGAAGAGCAGGGCGTGAGCATGGACAAGCTCAGCGGCACCATTCAGAATGACATTCTGAAGGAATTCATGGTGCGCAACACCTACATCTATCCTCCCACGCCGTCCATGCGCATCGTTTCGGATATCATCGCTTTCACGGCGAAGCATATGCCGAAATTCAACTCGATTTCCATTTCCGGCTATCACATGCAGGAAGCCGGCGCAACGGCTGATATCGAAATGGCTTACACGCTGGCCGACGGACTCGAATATGTGCGGGCGGGCATCAATGCCGGACTGGACATCGACGCTTTCGCGCCGCGGCTGTCCTTCTTCTGGGCTGTGGGCATGAACTTCTTCATGGAAATCGCCAAAATGCGTGCGGCGCGTATGCTGTGGGCCAAGATTATCCGACAGTTCAATCCGAAAAGCCCCAAGTCGATGTCGTTGCGCACGCACAGCCAGACCTCGGGCTGGAGTCTCACCGAGCAAGACCCCTTCAACAATGTGGCGCGCACCTGCATTGAGGCACTCGCCGCGGGTCTGGGCCACACGCAGTCGTTGCACACCAACGCGCTGGACGAAGCCATCGCCCTGCCCACGGATTTCTCCGCGCGCATTGCCCGCAATACGCAGCTCTTTTTGCAGGAGGAGACGCATATCTGCAAAAGCGTCGATCCCTGGGCCGGTTCGTATTACGTCGAGCGCCTCACCCACGAGTTGGCGCATCGCGGCTGGGATTTGATCGAGGAAGTGGAACGGCACGGTGGTATGACCAAGGCCATCGAAACCGGTTTGCCGAAAATGCGCATCGAGGAAGCCGCCGCGCGCAAGCAGGCGCGCATCGACTCCGGCAAGGATACCATAGTCGGTGTGAATAAATTCCGTCTTGACAAGGAAGATCCGATTGACATTCTTGAGGTGGACAATTCCGCCGTGCTCGAAGCGCAGCGCCGCCGCCTTCAGAAACTCCGCGCCGAGCGCAATGACGCGGATGTGCAAGCGGCTCTCGAACGCATCACCGAAGTGGCGGCGGGCAATGGCAATCTGCTCGAGGCCTGCGTGGATGCGGCCCGCAAACGTGCAACAGTAGGAGAGATGTCGGACGCCATGGAAAAAATCTTCGGTCGCCACAAAGCCGTCGTCCGTTCCATAGCCGGTGTGTACTCCAGCGAAGCGGGCGACGACAAGGATTTTGTCGCCGCACGCGAAATGACCGACCGCTTCGCCGTGCAGGAAGGACGCCGTCCGCGAATCATGATCGCCAAGCTCGGACAGGACGGACACGACCGCGGCGCCAAAGTCATCGCCACGGCCTTTGCCGATCTCGGCTTCGATGTCGATATCGGTCCGCTGTTCCAAACTCCCGAAGAGGCGGCGCGCCAGGCGGTGGAGAACGACGTGCACATCATCGGCGTGTCGAGTCTCGCCGCGGGACACAAGACGCTCGTACCCGCTCTCGTCAAGGAATTGCATTCACTGGATCGCGACGACATTCTCGTAGTTGTCGGTGGAGTGATTCCCGTGCAGGACTATCAGGCCCTGTACGATGCGGGTGCCGTTGCCGTGTTCGGTCCCGGCACCGTCATCGCCCGCGCGGCGATGCAGCTTATGCGCGTGCTTCTGAACGAGGAAACACCCGAATAGCACTGTCGATATTGTATGCAGGAAGACGCTCCGCGTATGACGATGGAGCGTCTTTTTTTTGCGCCATCCGTCGGGTGGGATAGCAGTTGTTCGTTCTTGACTTTCTTAACCGATGTAATTATATTGCCGCCAGTGTTTGAGTTCCATTGCCTGCCTCCCTCGACATTTACATTGGACTGCCCTCGCCTGTTACCGTAGAACCGGTGACATGGCATGCTTCCCGTACCGAAACAATCTCTTCGCCTCGTGGAGGACAATATGAGAATCAAGTATTTCACACTACTGTGTTTTATCGTATCTCTTCTGCCACTGACTATGTCGAAATCCGTTGCGCAGGTAAATATCCAATTCGACGACACAAGTTGGGTGCTGCTCACATCGAGCACGACTCCTCCACCGTACATCAATTTGTCCATGCCTCTTGAAGTGATGGCGACGTACATTGTCGCCGATACGCTCTGTAAAACCTTTGATGTATTTCAGATCGACTCCATTGCCAATCGGCTTTCGGCGGATTCCATCGCGATTGCCTTCAAGGCCATGGTGCGAACACAGGATTATCACCCGCTGTTGTTCAAGCATGCATTGTTTCATTCGTCGTTCATCGGATCTCCCGGGTATCATTCCACATATAAAGCTCTGATGGATGGCATCGAACGTAATTATTTCCAAAGGGTGCGGTCACGAACTCGTTACGACAGCATACGATACTTCGCTTCTGCCGGGATTTATCATGTGCGTGTACTAAATCAGGAGCACAGGGTGGATTCCGTGGCGTTCGGTCACTGGTCTTCTGTTCCCTATGTAGACAAGTATAGTGCTGATTTGATGCTCTTGCGTAGCATTTTTGGGTCGACTACACCATTCACTTGCTATGAAGTGGGATCAGAATACGCCATCCCGTGTCTGAAAACCGGATGGAACAGATATCCACGAGAGCGAGAGGGGAATGTACACGATGACAGCTCATATTATCGCATTGGACCTGGATATCTTGTGCCGGGCGCAGAATACATCGTGTTTCTCAGAGCATACTCTACTCGAACAAGGACTGGAGGTAAAATTGAATACGGTCTTAGTCCGCATTGGGTATTGCCTGTAGCCAATGGTCTTGTTTACGACCTCAACAATATTTGCGGATTTGGCACGGAGATGGATTTACAGCAATTCATTTCCGCACTGCGAGTTAAAATACTTGATTTGGAATGACGACGAGGTGTTCGCATGCATTCATCATCCTCTAATTGCTGGTTTTAATAGCGCTACTGACACTGCTAACTTCGCACGTGCGGGCAGCCGATATCTTGCCCGGACGATGTTCCATATAGTTACCTCGAACCTGGGCAGAAGGAGAAGTTCTCGAAATGCACAACCGACTCTGGATCGATGAGAACAATAAAAATCGACAAGAATGCCACCTTTTACTTTCTTCTCCCATGCCATTTACATTGAACTGCCCGCGCTTGTTACAGTAGAACCGGTGCCGTGTGCATGCTTCCCGCACCGAAACGATCTCTTCGTGGAGACACAATGAGAATCAAGTATTTCACGTTACTGTATCTTGTCCTATCACTCCTGCCGCTGATCGTGTCGAAATCCGTTGCGCAGATAAACATCGAATTCGACGACACGAAATGGCTGCTGCGTACATCGAGCACGACTCCTCCGCCGTATCTCAATGTATCCATGCCTCCTGAAGTGATGGATGCCTACATCGTAGCCGATACACTCCGCAAATCTTTCGGTCTGCATCAGATTGATTCCATCGCCAATCGGCTTTCGGCGGATTCCATCGCGATTGCCTTCAGAAGCATGCTTGCAGCACAGGACTATAACCCAATTCTGTTTCAACATGCGATTGGTCATTCCAGGATCATTGGATCACCAGGTTATCTTACTCCATTAATCTCAATCGTTAAAGCGATCGAACGCAATTACTTCCAGCGCGTGCTACAAGCCAATCGCTATGATAGCATTAGAAACACATCGTCGGGAGGTATCTATCATGTCAGGGTTCGACATCAGGAGCATAGGGTGGATTCCGTTGCGGAGCTTCATCCTTCTTTTATCCCGTATGTGGATGCCTATTACGCCGAGCTGGAAGTACTTACTCCTATTTTCGGTACGACGATACCATTCACCTGTATCGATCCCGTCACCGAACTACGGTACGCATGCATGAAGACCTCTTGGCATCGTTACCCACGGATGTGGGAACCTCGGGTCAACAGCGACAGCGCGTATCAACAGGTAGGCCCGGGTCGTTTGATTCCGGATAATGAATACATCGTATTTATCGAGACTTGGGCGCTGTATGTTGCGCCCGGTGGATGGATTGTCTACGAGCTTCCACCAGAGAAAGCATTAACCGTTGAAAATGGCACCGTCCTCGATCCAGAGAACTATTGCGGTCTGGGAGTCGCCGTCGAGCTGCAACACTTTATTGACACACTCCGTGCACACATCCTATCAACACCGTAGACGGGGGCGGCAACATGAAATCCACACCGGTGTTCGCAAGTATCCAGCACGAAGCAATTTCGTACGTGTGGTAGAGAACAATCGTCTCCTCTCGGCGACCTTCGTTGTTGTCCGGTAACGCGCAACGGAGCCTTCAAGACGAATGATCACACGGTAACATTCGCAGCGTGGTCCCTTCGCCTTCATGCTCCCGATGTGAAAGGGACAAGACCCCAAAACTCACAAGCAGGCAAGATCGACACCACCATGCGCACGCGCCGGCGTTCGCTTGCACCTCTTCGTCTGTTCCGTCGAGCACCCCGTGCTTTCAGGCGGATACCTGCGCGAGGGCAGCAAGGCCGTGTTGAGGCCGTAGTATCCTCTTTTGTCATTTCTGATCGCCTCTTTCTACTTCGATAGATAACCACGTTCCTGGCATCTCTCGCCGGGAGCGCATTTTCCCATTGCGAAACAAAAGCGCAATGCCTACAATACGGGACAATCAACTTCCCCGAATCTCCATGATCCCCATGCCGAACGAGCCACGAATGTTCACGAAACGCTTCCTCCTGTCGATCGCGATACTGCTGCTCGCGGTACCATCGCTGTGGTCGCAGACCATCTCCTACATCACACCCGACATCGGTGCTCCGGGCATGAACACGTACGTGGAATTCATCGCAGCGCACACTGCCGTGGGGACTTTCGGTACTGATGGTTTTTACCTGAACAACAGCGGCGATGCGCTGCGCGTGGAATGCGCCGACGCCGCTGACACACAGCGCGTGACCATTGGACCGGTGGTGGTATCGTGGAACGGCCGCATGCTTGCGACGCAGATTTTCGTGCATCCCGATCAACAGCCGCCCAGCTACGACTGGAATGTGGTCGGTGCGGATTTCCAGATACCCCTGCGCGTCGTCGTCAACGGTCTCGCGGGCAACAGCCAGGTGTTCACCATTGTTCGTCCGCAATCCGCGGTGCTCACCGCGGCAAACGGCACGCTGGGCAGCGGCGGCATCTGGGGTGTACGCTCGCCGCGCGGTGCCATGATTTTCGACAGTCTGCAACTCGATGGCGCGCAGTACGATGTGTCGCTCATCGACCCGGATGCATCAACTCCGGGCAATCAGGCCTATCTCCCCGCCGTCATTCTCTCCAAAGGTCCGATACGTACGGCGAGCAGTACCATCATTCAAGTCAATGGATCGGGCAAACGCGGTGGACCTGGCGGAGGCGGTGGTGGTGGGAGCTTTTGTGATTTCACCGGCGATGGTACAGACGGCGGCGACGGCTTCACCGGCGGTGGTAGAGGAGGGCGCAATCGCGCTGGCAATCCGTTCGGTTCGGATGAATACCGCAATCCCGGTCTTGGTTCTGGTGCCTTCATCGGGGTGACGGGAGGCAGTCTCAATGGCGTGAGCGGCGGAACCTCCCCGGCCTATGAAGCCACGGGCGGCGGCACGGGGCACCCCTTCGGTACTTCCGGTGAGGGCTGTGGCAGTGGATCCGGCTGCAATCCCCCGGGTGGATACGGCGGCGGGAGCGGGCAACAACAAACCATGAACGGCGGTGGCGGCGGCTATGCCACGGCGGGGCAGTCCTCGCGCAACAACAACGGCGGCAACGTGCATGGCAATGCCATGATTGTACCTTTTGCCGGTGGTTCGGGCGGCGGCGGCGGCAATCCGCAGCTGGGTTTCGCCTGCTCGGGCGATGGCGGCGGTGGCGGTGGCGCGCTGCGGCTCTACGGACGGAGCATCGACACCTATCTCATCACCGCGGATGGCGCGGGCGGCGGAAGCGGATCGTCCGCTCATGGTGGCGGGGGTTCGGGTGGCGCCATCTCCGCCGAGGCGAAGTTCATTTCCGGTCTGTGGAAATTGCGTGCCCTCGGCGGCAGCGGCGTTGGCAGCAATGGCGGCGGCGGTCGTCTTCGCATGGATGGTCCCATCGGATGGTTCAGCGGGGGATTGCCAGTGGATGAATCGCTGTACTTCGGACCATCCACCGACACCACGAGCTTCGTTACTCGAAATTTCACACTCACCGGAACAGGCAACGGCAATACCATCGATCTGTATGTGAAAAGCGATCGCATGCCGTGGACGCTGCTCACTTCCATCACGGGATACAGCAACACCTGGTCCAACAATTTGACCATCGATGGCGGTGACGGCGTGTACTATCTCGTGGCTGTGCAGCGCGAAACGCCGCAAGCCGATCCCTTTGCGGCGGCACCCACGGCGGTGTTGTCGCAGGCCGCGGCGAACATCCTCGTGCTCACCACTTTCCCGCGCATTGAAGCGGATGTCGCGGGTCAGTTCGGGCGACTGCTTTGCGAGGACGAGGTATTCGATACACTCGCCATCGACAACACAGGCGAGGCCGTGCTGCGTATACCGGAGCTTCGACTCCTGCATGGTGATCGCGGCTTCCGTGTTGTGGAGCCGGTGAATTTTCCGCTGCTCGTTCCCGCGGGCGAGAGCAGGCGCGTTGTTGTCGCCTTTACGCGCATCCCCGGTGTCAGTGGACGCATCACCGACACGCTTATCATTCCGAGCAACGATCCTCAACCATTGCGCAATCCGTGGTACACGCTGCTGACGGTGGATGTGGATGAAGCCCTGCTCGAAAGCGATGGCGCCTTGCAGCGCTTTCCCGACCTTTGGTTGTGCGACAGCACCTCCATCATCATGCCGATGACGCTGTACAATCGCGGCACCGTGCCGCTCGATGTGAATGCCCCGGGATTCGGCAATCCAGCGATGACGCTTGATGCCCCCGCGGCCTCGGCCTTCCCGTTGCGTATCGCTCCAGGCGACAGCCGCGTGGTGTATGTGCGCATCACACCACCGGGGTCGGGTCCTCTCAGCGGCCGCGTGTCCTTCAGCACCAATGTTAGCACCTGCAATGCGGGCGTGGATATCGAGCTTTCGGGCGACGTGTACGAAGCCGCACTCGACATACTTCCCGCCTTCACTTTACCGACACTGTATTGCTTCGGGCAGCACTTCGACACAGTCATCACGGTGCGCAACACCGGCAACGCCCGGCTGCGGGTGACGGATGTACTGAGTTCCGATCCCGCCTTTGCCGTGCTTGCACCTCCGGTACCGGCGGATGTGAATCCCGGCGAAGCACTGCAAGTGCAAGTGCGTTACGCGCCCTTGGTGCCCGGCACACAGGTGGCGCAACTGACTGTGGTCGCCGAGCCCTGCGCGTTGCGTGTCGAAGCCACGATCACCGGTCGGCGCGATTCCGTCGGTCTCACGGCACCCTTGGTGGATTTCGGCGCGCGCCATGTGTCGGAGTTCCCCGTCACGCAGCGCGTGTACTTGCGGAATACCGGCACCGTGCCCATACGCATCGACGCTGTCACGCCGATCCCTCCATTCACCCTGCTTTCGCCGTTGCCTTTGCTCATCGCCGCTGGTGATTCCGTGGAAGTGCTGTTGCGTTTCGACGATCCCGGTAGCAATGGAAACTGGACTGCGCAACTTCCGGCGTTGCACGATCCTCAGTGCGCAGCTTCATTCATCGCCGTTGCGGGCATTCGTGGCGATGCTTCGGTGGAACTGGTGGCTGGCGACATTGCGGGAGTTCCCGGCCAGTTGATCGAACTTCCCATTTACCTGCGCAATGCGCAAAGCGCAGCGGTGTTCGGAGCGACATCCATCAACACGCAACTGCGCTTCGATGCATCGCTGCTGGTGCCGCAATTCGCCAACACCGGCGTGCTTGTCGGCACTGTCCGCAGCATTCCCATCACCGTGCCACTGCTTACCGATGCGAACGATGTGGCGCTGCGCTTGCCTTTCCTCGTCACACTTGGCGCGAGAGAACAGACCGTCATAGAAGTGCTGCAATCGCAGCCCGTGGGTGGGCGCCTGACTATTGTCGAGCGGCCGGGGTCGTTTACTCTGGAGCAAATTTGTCGTGAAGGAGGAACGCGATTGTTCGATGGATCGGTGCGAGCGGGCATTCGTGCGGTGAGACCCAATCCCTTCAATCCCAGCACGGAAATCCTCGTCGGCATCGCGGGAGAGGAGGAAACCGAGATCTTCGTGACGGACTTGCTCGGTCGCCGCGTTGCGACGCTGGCAAGCGGTGTGATGAAACCCGGCGAGTACAGCATACGCTTCGATGCGCAGGGCTTGCCTTCGGGAATGTACATTGTGGTATTGCGCACGGCGGATGTGCTGAGAACGGCGAATATGCTGCTGTCGAAATAATGCCGACAACGCGGTCCGACCGCTGGAGTTGCCGCGCAACGTGAACCGCGCGGAGATTCATCTTTACCCTTGATTTCGCGCGCGTTTTTCGCGACATTTGTAATCCAGTCGCTCGAGTGGCGGAATTGGCAGACGCGCTGGACTCAAAATCCAGTGGGCTTTAAACCCGTGCCGGTTCGACCCCGGCCTCGAGTACGAAACGCGGAGGGCTGTCCTTGTCGACAGCCCTCCGCGTTCTCACATACCCTTCCGGGTTCTCTATTTGCTCCACCGCACTGTGGTGGAACCCAAGCCAGATTGCATGCCTAGCACAATACGCCTGCTGGAGCGCTGAAAATCGGGAGTGACGTAATTTCCTCCGGATTGCCGAATGAAGCGCGGCAGCTCGGTGCGGTTGAACCAATTTCTGTCCGTCACCGCCTTCGCCGCGTATCCCTCCGGCAGAATCATGGTCAGCGAGCCCACGCCGACGTCGGTCATGATGCGCGCATCGTCGAGCAAATCTCCTCGACAGTCCAGCAGGTATTTTCCCACACCTCCACTGAACTCGAGCGAGCGAAAGCGAAGATTTCCCAGCTTGCGTGTGCGCATGGATCCAATGCCACTGGAAATGTAGGCGCGCTCCACGATTTCAGAGTTGGGCGTTTCCATGACAATGGATACGCTGCCAGCCCCGTTCTCAACCTCGAGATCGCGCACGCGAAGCTGCGTCAAATCCAGCATCGCACTACCCGCTCCCACGCTGATGGTGAAGGAGACGGGTATGGCGTCGGAAATGTACACGTTCCACATGCGGTCGCCTGCGGAGGAGAGCGATGCGATGCTGTGCCTGGACTCTTCGTTCACCGCTCCAAGCACGATGCGCACGTAGGCCACATTATCCTCGACGGTGTATTCGACCTCGAAATCCGGGGTGTTGTCCCTGCCCCTTTCAGAATGCTCGGTCACGGAGAACAACTCTCCGCCCGGCGCCCGACGCAGACGCACCGTTCCCATGCGCGCTTCGATTTCCGCCACCACCGCCTGTTCACCACCGAGGGGACGACGCAATTCCATTTGCTGCTGCGCCATCAGTGCTTCGGCGAGTATCAGCGAACTCAGGAAAAGGAAAAAATACACAGTGCGATGCTTCATGGCTGGACCTTCGGTCGGGACTGGCCTACGGCATACGGAAGAATGGACAGGATGTTGCAGGTATTCCAGTATTTACAGGGTAGCCTGCTGGAGAATGAGAATGGTGCGGTGATTGGATTATTCGGATTCGACAGAGGGGGAAAACCACAGTCTTTCATGTTCCTTCGTCACACCCGGGAGAATGAAAATGGTGCAGGTGCCTTGATTACTGTCAGAGTGGATCAGCAGAGTTTCAAAACCACAGATTGCACGGATTTCACACAGATTAGCAC
>Ga0208462_1000158_pt1 | contig 92581 bp, 65 predicted proteins | sample AD_SCU001_MetaG_FD_184452 | JGI IMG/M metagenome (GOLD analysis project Ga0208462, IMG submission 184452) | Active sludge microbial communities of municipal wastewater-treating anaerobic digesters from China - AD_SCU001_MetaG (SPAdes) (version 2) | ecosystem: Engineered > Bioreactor > Anaerobic...
ACATACGCCCACCCCAACACCATCCCCTCCACACCGCGCTCCTCCCCCTCCTCACGAAGCACCACTTCCGCAAACCCCATCCCCACACGCTCCACCACCGCCGCAGCTTCGGCTGGATCGAACAGCACGCGGTCCCGATACCCCTCGCACCAGTACGCACCCCCCTCACTCCCGCGCAACCGGTTGATGCGCCGGGCGCTGTTCATTTTCAAGCGACCCACGAACAGCGGAATCAACGCCATGCGCCGCTGATACAGCGTCTCGCTCATCAACAGCAACAAGCGTCGCAGCAAACGCGGACGCGATACCACCGTGAGCACCAGTACTACAAGCAAGGGCTGCACATCGAGCGCATCGAGGTGCAGATGCGCTCCCTGGCGGTGCAGTGATTCGCCGACTTCGCGCAGCAACTCGCGGCCTTCGGGGGTGAGGTCGCGGCGACCCTTGCGATTGCGGACCAACGGGGGTGATTCTTCGCGGACGGGTAGTTCGAGATAATATGTGCCCGGACTGGAGTAATCGTGCTCGGGACTGCGTCGTGCGCTGAGCGTACCGTTTCGTGTCATGACCGGCCTCCCTACCGATGCGTGAAACAGTTGCGAAGTGCAATGATAGCACGGCGCACGAAGGAATTCAAGGGCAATGCATGATCCCGGATACGGCATTCCGATGTCATGCGCGCAGCTACAGGTGATCGACGCAGCGCACCAATGGAGACAGGCTCACATTCTCACGAAATCCTAACCTGCGCACTGTGCTTCCTGTCACCGATTTCCCTATTTTTCCGTACCGCGAAGCCGACGATATTCATCCCATGTCTTCACCATCGTTGATACTTGCCTCCGAGGAGCGCGCGCACATCGAAAGGGTGCGCGACGATGCATCCGTTCCCGCCGAACGCCGGCGCCGCGCGGCCATTGTGCTCGGTTACGCCGATGGCAGCGATACGCGGACGATAGCCACCCGCAACGCCGTATCCGAGAGCCGCGCACGCTTCTGGCGCGGGATGTTCGCGCGGCACGGGATGATCATTTTCAACGAGGACTTCTCCTCAGAATCCCGACGCGGCGCGCGACACAAACGCAGCAACGATAGTGCCACTCCGTGGACGCTCCCCGACACCGATCTTGCGGCTGTGCGTACCATCGTTGCCGCGGAACAGAACGACGAGCACGTACGCATCGCACGCATTCTCCTGCTGTACCACGACGGACTCGATACGGCCGCCATTGCGGAAGCAGTACAACTCTCGGCCAGCCGCGTTCGGTACTGGCGCCGCGCCTTCGAAACTCGTCGCCTCGCACTGTTCCACCATTCGTCCCGCGCGAGCGCCGGCGACGCAGCCGCTCCCTCCGCAAGTGACGATGCGATGGAATCCACAACGCGCGAAGCTGCGACTGCTCCACCCGCGTCAAGCGCAGGAAAGAAACGCAAGCGCATCGCGCCAGGGGATGGCTTTGCTTACGCCGTGCGGCAGATCATGGGCAAACCTCTGCAGGATCTGCGCGCCTACGAAGGCGTGACGGACTTTGAAGGCGATGTCGAAATCGTCCATCGCATGCGCGTGGCCACGCGGCGGCTGCGCTCGGCATTCGAGCTGTTTCATGAGGCCTTCGACCTCAAAGCCGTCAAAGGAACGAAGCGGCAGCTTCGCCGCCTCGCCCGTTTGCTGGGGAAAGTGCGCGACCGCGACGTATTGATCGAGCACATGGGCAAGCATCTCGAAACCGTGCCCGAGCAGGATAGCGCCGCCTTCGCCCGTCTTATCGCAGTGTGGAGGGACGAGCGCTTGCAGCATGTCTGCACGCTGGAACAGTACGTCACCTCCGACGCCTTCCCCGCACTGCTACTCTCGCTGCAGCGCATCATCGACGATGGGGCGGCGGATGCACCCGTCCCGCCGCACAATCAGGCCATGGTGCCATTGCGCATCGGTGACCGTGGGCCCGTGCTCCTGCTATCACGCTACACGGATATTCTCGCCTTCGCGCCCATCATATCGACCGCCACCCTGGATATGCTGCACAGTCTGCGCATTCACTGCAAGCAGTTTCGCTACGCTCTGGAATTCCTTCGTGACCTTTTGGGAAAAGATGTGTCTCTCCTTTTGGACGACGTCGTGGCTATGCAGGATATTCTCGGCGGCATTCAGGACGCACAGACCGCGGGCATGTTGATTTCGGACTTCATCGACTCGCTTGAACAGCGGCAATTACAGGTCACATTCACCGAACGCATCAATCCCGCTCCTCTTCTGCATTATCTCGCCATGCGTCAGACGGAGAAGTTTTCCCTGCTCGCCGAAGTGGACGCCGCCTGGCAACGCCTCACCGGGCCGGACTTCCGTCAACGCCTGCTCGCCGCACTGCTTCCCGTTCACTGAAGCGGGAGTGCAACCCCGCGACGCTTCGTCCGTAGTTTTCAAGGATAACATCCTCCGTCACAGCGGATATCGAGGTGCCGTATGATGCTAGGAATTCATCTCTTCAGTCTCATCATCGCCGTTCTACTTTCATCTCTCCCACTTAATGCGCAGCGGCAGGACCTTGCGCAGCTTCCTTCCGCCGAAGCGCCCCGCGAACGCATGCATCGTCTGGGCCGGGAAATGCGCGGCAACACCACCCCGGAGCGCTGCCTGGCGTATGCGAAAGCCTGCTGTGACGTGGGGAGCATTCAAGCGCGACAGGCAGCGGTGGAAGCGTTGAAAACCGCGCTTGCACAAGATCCCGACCTCACCGAGGCCCGCCTCCTGTTGGCGTCGTTGTACGAACGCTATGCCCGCGAGAGCGCGCGAAAACAGTATCACATCGCACTTGAACGGGACAGCTCCAGCGTCGAGGCCTGGACACGGCTGGCCCATATCTACGCCGAGGACTATCACGAGTGGTCGCATTCCGTGCGCAGATCGATGATTCCTCATCTGGAGTATTACGGTGAAATGACAGCACGCATGAGGAGACGCTACAGTGTGTCCGGAGCGCGTGGCTTGCCAAATCTTGTGCAGAAGATGACCGAGGGTGGCACAACATCCAACGCGCCTCTCGACGAAGCCGCGATGGAGGATTTCGAACAGGCCGTGCTCTGTTTTGAACACGCGTTGCGTCTCGATTCACACAACATCGAACTTCGACTGGAGTTGGCACTGCTGCTCTTCGGAGCCAATCGCGATGAAGCAGCGCTCGACGTGCTGCGTGATGCACGCGATGGCGAGCGCTATCAATACGATCACCTGCTCCTCCGTGGCGTGCTGCTTCATCGCCTGAACCGCGACGCGGAAGCGCGTAAAGAGTTCGAACGCGCTTTCCCTCTGATGACCGCCCGGGAGCGCGATTACTTTCTTCGTGGCTCCAGCATGGATTTGCTCAAACCGAAAATGGGCAAGCAGTTTTCCTCCTCCTCAGCCAGCGAGCTCGCCGATGGCATCGCACGCTTCTGGGATACCGCCGATCCGCTGTATCTGACCGAGGAGAATGAGGCCTTGATGGAACACTACACACGCGTGGCCATCGCTGCGCTGCGTTACCGCGTGCCGTCGCTCGGTTTGAAGGGCTGGGACACCGACCGCGGCCGCACCTTGTTGCACATGGGCGAACCTCTGCAACACATCAGAATACGGCCGGAAATCGAACTCGGTGAATCCACCAACAATTGGCAAATTCCCGCTTCGCGCGTCACTCCGAAAACCGATCTCTGGTTGTACGAGGATGTGGTGCTGGGATTCGCCGATGTGTACAGCAACGGGAATTTCCGTTTCAACGATCCAGTGGATCAAGGACACGCCTGGCTGGACGCCGAATCCGCCATGGATTTCGACTACATCTCGCGCATCAAGGGCTATCGTTACACACCGCGCTTCCGAGGTCCACTGATCTCGGCTCCCTGCCATCTCGCGCGCTTTCTTTCGCTCGACGCTGATGAGCGGCGCGATGTGGACATGGTTGTGACTTATGCCCTACCGAAACCACCGGTCGGCGAAGCGGCGCATACACTCGGCGTATTTCTTCTTGATGAGGAGGGAAAGCGGGTGGTGGACATCCGCCGCAACATCGACGTGGCCGAAAGCCGGCAACTCCCCTCGCAATCAACCCGGCAAGGCGGTGGCGTGGTGAACGCGGTGACCTTCTTCCCACCAACCTGGTCCGGCTTCGTTTCGGTGGAAATGCTGCGCGAGGCCGACGAAGGCGTGAGCATCACACGCATGCCCCTGCGCATCGCACCGCCGCGCGCGGGACTCGACGTGAGCGATCTCTTGCTTGCGGAGAGTATCTCCGACGGGCCATCGCCCGCTCATCCTTTGACCCGGGGGAACGTACACCTCGCACCCTGGCCCGACGCGGCATTCCATCATGCAGCACAGCCGTGGCTTTATGTGGAAATCTACAATCTGGCCTTGGATGAAACGGCCGCCACGGATTTCGACGTATCGTTGACCGTGGAGCAATCGGGTAGCTCGTCCTCGTTCTTCGAATCCGTCACCTCCTTCCTCGGTCTCGGGAGCGATGAGCGCCGCATTGTCTCGACCACATCCTACACGACGGATAGCCGGGATGTGCAACTGCCACTGCGCATCGATGTGCGGAATGTTCCGGCAGGCAAGTACACCCTGAGTGTGGAGGTAAAGGACAACATCAGTGGCGAGAAACTACAGCGTACACGGGAAATCACCATATTCGGCGAATGAGCAACACGATGCGACAGCCGGACTTCGCACGGCACCACGGGCACACGCGACGGGACTTCGAGTATAGTCTCGTCGCCGCCCTCGTGCTGCTGCTACTCCTGTTGCATCTCGCTCCGTTGTCGACCGACAAGGATGAACGCCTCGTTCTGCCCTCCGAGCCGTTGGTCAACGTGTTGACCATCGAACACATACCTCCCACTCGGCAATACAGCCAGCCCGTTCCTCCACGTCCCGACATCCACATCGACTCGCCCGAGCCCGACGCACTGGCCGACGCCATCATTGTCGGAACGCGGGAGCCGGCAAGCGGCGAGGGCGGCGGAGACAGTGGCGGGACACGCGAGCGCGGCGACGCGCGTCGAGCATTCGTTCCACGGCAGATTCTCGAGGTGCTTCCGGAAAAGGAGGGCATCGAGGAGCGGGGTGAGATCCGCCTCCTACTCACCATCGGCGTGGATGGCAGGGTAAAGCGGCACACCGTGCTGTCGAACAGCACCGATGGCGAGCGCGGTCTCGAACGCGTGCTGCGTGCAGTGTACGCCTGCCGCTGGGAGCCGCTGCCGGAGGGTTCGGCAATGAGCGAGTACACCATCCGCAAGCGTTACACCTTCGATTGACGCGGCTCGCGGCCGCCGTTCGACGTCGCCGGCGACCGCGATACGGCATCGTAATCTCGCGCGTCCTCCTGTGGAATCCGATGCGCCCATCGGTTATATTGCCCGCGACACATTGAAGACACTTTCATGATACCACTTTATCCGCTACTGCTGCAGGCACCACTGGGGCCGACCTTGCCCGCGCTGGATGTGCCATCACTGTTTCAGAAGGCCGCGATCACCTTGTTGATCGGCGCACTGGTGGGGCTCGAGCGCGAGCGCTCGGTCGAGGCCAATCGCGCGCTGTTCGCGGGCATACGCACTTTTCCCATGATCGGATTGCTGGGATTTCTCTCGGCGATGCTCGGCCAGGTGCTGGCGCTGTGGTTGCTCGCCGTGCTGGCCGGTGGCTTCTTCGCACTTGTGGTGAGCGCCTATGTGATCGAAGCACGCGGAGGACACCCCGGAGCGACGAGCGAAATCGCCGCGCTCATCGTTTTTCTCGCGGGAGTGCTAACATTCCACGAATATTACACCATGGCCATTGCTTCGGGCGTGGTACTCACCCTGTTCCTCTCACTCAAGCGCCCCTTGCGTTCGCTTGTGGAACGCGTTTCGGAAGAAGACATTTACGCCACACTCAAATTTGCCATTATATCCGCCATCATTCTCCCCATACTACCCAACCAAACCATGGGGCCGCTGGATGTGCTCAATCCGAGGCAAATATGGTACATGGTGGTGTTGATCGCCGGCATCAGTTTTACCGGCTATGTGTTGGTGAAGGTCTTCGGATCACGCAAGGGACTGGCCTTGACCGGCATGATGGGCGGCCTCGTTTCGAGTACTGCCGTCACCTTGTCTTTCTCGCAGAAGAGTCGCGAAGCTCCGGAGCTTGGCAAGACCTTCGCGTCGGCGATCATTCTCGCATGCACGATCATGTACCCACGCATACTCATCGAGATCGCTGTGGTGAATCGTTCGCTGCTGGCCTTCATGTGGCCCATGCTCGCCATTCTCACCGGCAGTGGTGTACTCGCCAGTGTGCTGCTCTTGTTTGGCAAACGCGGCATCGCCAATTCCGATGTGTCTCTGGCAAATCCTTTCGAATTGGGAAGCGCCCTGAAGTTCGGACTGATTTTTGCGGCGATCATCTTCGTGTCACGCGCGGCTCAGCATCACCTTGGCGATTCGGGAGTGTTTATCGCCGCCGGTTTGGCTGGGCTCACAGATGTGGATGCCATCACGCTGTCCATGGCCAATCTCTCCCGCGGCGGCTCGATTAGCGAGAGCACCGCCGCGGTATCCATTCTCATCGCCGTTGTGGTGAACACCATCGTCAAAGCGGGCATTGCCATATCTCTGGGCGCGCTCGCGTTGCGACGCTACACCATCCCCGGCTTCGCCGCCGTGCTCGCAACAGGCCTCGCGCTCATCGTGTGGGTTTTGCTGATGTAGCACCTGAGCGGAAGCAGAGACGCCCGCACCCATTGCCACGCTCGGAGACGTGCAATGGGGTCGATCGCGAGAAGCATCTATCGCCGTGTGTTCCTCCTCGAGGTCTGGCGTTGTAAGCCACACCCGGCGCCGGGGCGCAATAATTGCACTGTATCTCCGGAGCGCAGGGTGTAGCTTGTCGCCTGGTCCATCATTGTCGATACAAATGTCCGCTGTCTCGCGCGTGAGGTTGTTCATGGCATCTTCGTTTTCCGCATGCTCGCCGCGTCTTCTCGCTCCAGTGCTCCTGGTCCTGCTCGCCCTCGCGGCCTCCTGCGCCGAGGAGCAACCCGTCGAGCCGGTTACGAATCCTCCATTCAACCATGGCATACATTTCGATGACACCACCACCCTTGACTACGTCTGGGAGGTGCATGAAGTGGCGCCACCGAATCTTGCCAATTTCATGATCGCGGTCGCCGCGATTGACCGCGACAATATCCATATCGCTGCGGAAATGACACCGGATGACACGGTGATAGTTGTTAACGGTACGCATACCAGCAAATCGACCAATGCGGTGCATTGGGATGGTTCGCGGTTTCGATACTATCGACTGGGAACAAAAAGCGTGTCCCCAGGCTGGGCATTCGGCCAATTCATGGATGTCTTTCCCCATGAAGGACAAGGAATGTATTCAAATGGATACGGTTTCACCGACTTCCTACCATCTGGCCTCCTCCATTTACCGTTTGAGAATAGACAATCATTGAATGCGTATTACGGCACATGTTTCCAAGGTTCATCCGGGCGTATCATTTGCTGGTCTGCACAGTTTGGCGCAGGATTTGTGGAAGATCTCTCGAAGCCTAGATTCCAAGAAATCGTGGGTATCGAACCCCCGGCATACTTTCGGGATTTCGAAGAGATCGGCAGGGACGATTATCTGTACCTGGTCTCGAACTTCTATAGTCGGTCGGTCATCCGTCGTGTGGGAGGCATGGCGGTGCCCAAGTACAACTTTTACGGGCCGGACTCGCTGTTCCGACGCGCCGAGGCCTTGCACACCTGTGACACACTGCTGTACATCGTGTCGGCGAAATACCTTTACCTAGAGAGCAGTCGGAATCCGAACAACTTTGCCTCCATGCCGCTGACGCATCTGTATCGACCTGGGGAGCGAATGGGATCGATTTTCATAGTTGAGGGCGATGCGCCGAACAATGTGTTTTTCGGAGGGGGATATGGCAATCTCCTCCATTTCAACGGACGCAGCGTGGTCAAGATTCGCACATTGGGCTCGCTGCAACTTGATGAGTTATACATAAGGGACATCTCCATTTTCGATAAAGGAATCGCAGTGGTGTGTCAAGAACGGTTCTCAATTGGTCGCCAGTATCTGGTGATCGGGAAGGCGCGCGAGTAGCAAGGTTGCGAGGGTAAACAGCTGCCGAATCTCAATCGCAGCGAACGCACGATTTTCTCCCCTAGGACAGGAATTCCATCGCCCTTGCCGTGTCGTGCCTGTGTACTCACGATACAGAGTCATCCAGGACATTCTGCCCTTTATCGCATGCCATGTGTGCAGTATGTGATGGTTGTCGCTATTTCGGTGCTTGATAGCGGCAAGTATTTTTTCTCTTGACAATCGCACAACCATTCATTATGTTTGCTCCATGTGGTCAAATATCAGACGGCAATCGCCGAGCCGGCGCCGAGGGGACACGGGGACGCCGCGAGACTGGAGTCGCCGGATAGTGCAACCCGACCGAGACGCTCAGGGCGCTGCGGATGCTGAAGAAGTAGGACGGTGAATAATGATGCCGAGAGGCATCTCGCAATACATAACATTCACCACGTAGAGGAGATGGAGTTATGAGAGGATGTGAACTGATCCCTGTAAGTCGTGCATTGGCACACACACACACACACCCTGCACGGGTTTGTGTGTGGGGCGGGCATTAACGGTATTCGCGTGCCTGGCGATAATGCTCCAACTGACAACAATCCCTGTTCTCGCACAGCAGGGCATTCCATTCTACCAACAATCTAGCCCTGAGGTCATTTTCGCCACCGGCACTGTTTCGCAGTTGTTGATTGGCGAAACCCCCACGGTCTCCAACCAGCTCGTCGGTCCGGTGTTCAATGATGTCGGTACCTACGCGCGATATACCACCGCCACGCCGCGCTTCGAAGAAGCACGCGATCTGGCGCATGGTATGCTGGAAATGTCAACGACAACCGATGAGACCGTTGGTTGGGAAGGTGTATCCGATCCTGCGTACGAATGGTCGGAGGAGCCTAAACTGATTGGATGGGGAGAATACCGTTTCCAAATCGACATGGCGGGCGAGAGCTTTGTTTTCGACCTGTCCACGCTCGACGGCAACTGGCTCAATCCCTCGCTCGGTGACGACAATAAAATTGTCTTCTATGTGAATTTCCTCAAGCCGACCGAACAGTCTCCCGTGACTATCGAGGTCAAAGTATACAACTACGACACGCAGACCTGGACAGCGGTTTCGGAAAACCAACGGGTTAAATTCTGGGAGCTGCATGGTATCGACCGTCAGAGGGACAAGATTCTGCTGTTCTCCCAAAACAGCGACTATCCTTTCTACATCAACGCGGAATTCGCCACGCAGAGCGTGGAGATCCCATTCTACAACAACACCCATGTCTTCGACATCAATGTTTCCGTGTACAATCCCATCACTGTCGCCTCGGGAAAAAAGCTGGTGATCACCGATTACGTGATCCCGACCAGTACGGGTTACAACTATCTTCCCACAACCTGGAAATTCCAGCGCACTGCCGGAATACTCGTTCAAGGCGGGACATTGGAAACCTACAGCCATTTCTCCGAAACTCACCTGACCTCCCCACCGCGCATCGGAGTTAATTTCCTACCGTTGGAGCTCTACGAACTTTCACCACGCAAGTCCTGGCGAGGACTAGAGGTAACGGCTTTTTATGGTGGCGTAGCGCGAATTCGTGACGCGAGCATCAGACACGCGATGACAGGCATCCACAATGTTGGCACTTCGTTTGTCTCGCGCAGCTTCATCGACTCGTGCGACGTCGGTGCGCTATCGCGAGATGGCCGACTGTTCGCAGTCAGAGACACAATCCGTGACTGCAGAGTGGGCGTTGAGACCGTTGATGACTCGAGCTTCCCGGGTCCTATGCCCCTCGTACTAATCGATTCATCTCAGATCCTTCGATCCTCGACCAATGGTGTGCAACTCTCCCTTCTAAGAGCCATTGGTGCCCTACGAAGATATAATATCCTTATCAGACAATCGGAGATCAAGAACAACAGTGGCCATGGAATATGGGCTAAATACTCTGAAGCGATGGTTCGGAACTGTAACATCAGCCAGAATGGATGGTTGAGAGGCACGGTTTTCGATTCGATTCCGGTAGGCTACATCGGTAATGCCGGAATCTATCTCGAGCAAAAGGCAGGATTAATCTATCTGAATGGGACGGATTTTCAGTCAAATGTCGGCCCTGGAATCTGGAACATTGCTGGAACCATTGAGGGCCGCGGTGTCGCAACGGATTTCGACAATAAAGATCCAAGAGGATGGAATTGCTTCCACAACAATTTCGTATCTGTTCGTGCGGCACTCGATGCGAACATCTATCTTGGAAAACAAGTGCAGAACACATCTTATTACATCAACGACAGAAATTCCTTCCGCTATCCACGCTGGAAAGAACCCCAAAGTCAACGGTATATCAATTTCCACGTGATCAGTGCCGGGATCGTGGAAGCTGAACATAATTTCTGGCTGCCGTCAACCGATACGTGGCTACTGGAACAACAGGCAAATCCAGTATACTCCGGTTATCCGATATTTGCCCACGATAGTGTCCGATGCGCCGAGAATGTTTCGCCGGGCGGACCCACAATCGAAATGCCTGGAAGCGATGGTGCGAGCACGTTATCGCGTTTGATGCGCGAGGATTCGTTGAGCGCCGCGTGGAATCACATCAAGGCCACAATCTCCGATGGTTTCGGCGAAAGCGACGCATCGATTTACACCTGGGCCCTGCAGAGAATTCGTCTCATCTCGGATATCGACAGCGCGCAGGTGCTGCTCGAGCAGAAGGCCTTCAACGGAAGCGACAATGCGCTTACACTGCACGCCTTGATGAACCTGCAGTCGATCTATGTGATTCTCGGCGATTCGACTGCGGCATGGCACCTTTGCGACACACTGTACGCCAAATTGCCCAGCGACTTCATACCGGATGATTCTCTGGCTATCGATCTGTATCGTGCGGATTTGCTTTGGCTGATCAACAAGGATACCACCGGCGCTACCGATCTGATCACCGGTCTGTGGGCCGACCATCCAGAGGACATCCGCGTAAGGACCATGTACGTATGCATAACGCAGGACACCACAGCGTACTGGCACGGATTCGAGGATGGCATGGAAAAATCTGCCCTGCCAGAGCGAGTGATTCGCCCGAATGAAATCGAAATTCTGGGTAGTCACCCGAATCCCTTCAATCCGACCACGACCATACGCTACTACTGTTCCACTGCCGCCAGTATCACTCTGCGTGTATACTCCACCGACGGCCGTCTCGTGGATACCCGGGACTTGGGTTTGCGTGAGTCCGGCGTGCATTATCTGCAGTACTCCGCCGATCATCTGCCCTCGGGGGTGTACATGGCAGTATTTGACAATGGCGAGCGCTCCGCGAGCATCAAATTGATGCTGGAGAAGTAAGCACTTGGTTTCCCGGGCCGAGGTAATTCTCGGCCCGGGATATTATGCCCTCAGACTCCTCACAAATCACTTCTTCTTCTGTTGCGAATTACTCCTCAAGGATTCCGCCATGTTCCATATACATCCTCATACTCTACTGCCAAAACATGTTGTACTTGCGACTGTCACACAAATGCATTCATATAATGTCATCAAGCATTTCCCAATGATGCTTCTATGTGCACTTTGTTTGGCTCGACCAACAATGTTGGTAGCACAGTGGGAACACATGGATCGTTTCTATGCGACGAATATCGTTTCCTACGCGGCCAATGATACTCGTATTGTCGCGATGCTGTTGAACGGAGAGCTGTATACGTCCAACCTGGACTCCATCGACTGGAAACTTATGGACGTGCTGCCGGTACACATCAGCACCGCATCCTACAGAACGTTGCATTTCGGCCCCAACAACACTCTCTATGTAAGCACGCAGACCGATGTATTTCGATATAACGAAGCGCAGAGAAACTGGACCTCGCTATCTGAGAATTTGGCACTACGGAGCTTTGACAAGATAACTGATGTGGCAATTGAAAGCGATAACATTCTCTATGTTGCGGAATATTCCGGGCCGTTACATCGCAGCACAGACGGAGGTCGCAGTTGGAGTCAAACAGAAGCCGATCTTCCTGTCTGGTACGGCAATCATCTACAACTGAGCCCGGAGGGCACACTGTATGTCAATACCCGGTCCGGCCTATACTATTCACGTACGAAAGGCCTGATCCTTTCGCCCGTCGGCACAACTGGTCCGTTCATAAATTTCGATCCGCTCGGCAGCTACGACGGCATTATCGTCGTGAATGACACGACTATTTGGGGATGCGATGATAGAAGTGATATTTACACATACGATCCAGCAATACGTGACTGGAAACTGATACGTACGAATGATCCTTTCAGAGAATACGATGCCCGGATCGGTGTCGGACGCGATGGTACTCTTTTTTACATTTACAACAAGCATGCGATGTTCACTTCGGAGGATGAAGGAGCCACCGTCGAGTGGTCTTCCGACCGTGGGGCATCTTGGAGTAGAATAACAACTTCTTGGCCCGACGTCGGGTACGATTTGCAGCTTCGTGAGTATATGTATGGAGACAGTGGTCGATTTGTCGGCTTCGAACGATGGTTTCTGGGCGGCGAAGTCTATGAAACAAATCTGCGCACCAGATTGACCACACGTCGTGCAGCTCCCATCGCACGCTCGCATTCCTATTCGATATTCTCGAACAGGAACTGGTTGGGCGTAAGCAGTTTGTTTTATCGTTATTTTTACAACAAGAAGAGCGATTCTGTCGTCGCGATACCGATGGGTGAACTCGTGAATATTGTATTCCGTGATAGCAATGCGATGTATGCCCGTACTCGCAACTCCGTTGATGACGCCGGAATGATCGTTTTTTACGATGACGTCTTCTCTCGAATAAAATGGAGTACATCCTGCTGGGTACACACTTTCGTCCTCAGCAACGAAGGTCACATCATTTCTGCCTTCGAAGGTGAGGGGGTTAGCAGATGGGGTAGCAGATGCTCGCAGGGAATGTTCTACTCCCCGTTCCTCGAGGCCGTTTACACCGCGATCAACAGCAGGGATCAGTATATCGCTGTGGGGAGGAAAGGCGAATTCGAGTATCGCGACAGTACCAACATCCTGCTGTCCAAGGGGCAACTCGCGCCCTTTGTGGACTCGGTGCGTGCCGTGCAGAACGACACCCGCGGCAACATTGTCATGCTGGGCGTGCGCGATGCCTATTACAGCAGCGATTACGGCGCGCAGTGGCAACGCTCATCCCTCGACAACAACGGCGCGGGCATGACCACCGTCATCGTCGACCGCAATGATCATTTCTACGTGCTCGACGAGAACAATACCGTATACTGGTCCGCCGACGCCGGCGCGAGTTTCACGCCCTTCCCGGTCGATCTGGACTCGCTGTTCTGTGGCGTCACCGACATCGAGGTCGACGAGGAGTACCTCTACGCGGGCACCAGCGGTTGCGGAGTGTTTCGTCGCGCGCTGCCGAGTATCAACAGTATCGAGCAACTTCGTCCCGTGGCGCGTCGGCACGAGGCGGTCAATCTGGCCCTGGCCGCCGGCCAGCCGTTGCGCATCGATGCGCCGTTCGCGCTGGACGAGCGCACGCTGTTCCGGCTCAGCGACATCAACGGCCGCGTGCTGCAGCAGGTCACCTTCACCGTGAACCGCCACCACGCGTGCATCCTCGCCCAGTTGCCCTCGCTGCCCGGCGGTGTGTACACCTACGCACTCGCCTCGTCCACCGATGTACTCACCGGCAAGATCATTATCGGCAAGTAAATGCACCTGTCCCCTGCGAAGCGCGGGCATCGCGCTTCGCAGGGGGATTTTTCCCGAGTAGAGGAATTCCATCGCCGTTGTCGTGTCGTGCCTGTGTACTCACGATACAGGTGCGCCCATGAAACGTTTGCTTGTGCTCGCGGCTGTGCTGCTCGCGCTCTCACCCATCGATGCCGACGCGGGACGAATGTACGCGCGACGTCCCGGCACGGCCTCGCCCATTTTCAATCTTCGGCAAATGTCGGTACACACGCAGGTGCGCCTGCGCAACCTGCTGGCCGTCACGCATGTGGACGAGCTGTTCGAAAACACCGAGGCAGAGTTGATGGAAGTGTGGTATGTGTTCCAACTTCCCGAGGGCTCGACTGTGGACGGACTGTGGCTCTGGCTCGATGGCGTCCGATGGAAATTCATCGTCAAACGCAAGGAAGTCGCGCAGCAGATGTACGACTCCCTTTCCCAACACCAGCACGCCGATCCCGCCATCCTCGAATCTGTGGGCAGCAATCGCTTTCAACTGCGCCTGGCGAACATGAAACCCGGTGAACAACGGCGCATCGAGCTGGAGTATTTCGCCGAACTGCCCGTGGGAGCCGATGGCACGGTGCGCTACGTGTACCCTACCAATATGAGCGGCTATCAAAGCGTTCCCGTGGCAGCGCTGCAACTGAATGTGGACATGCGCATGGACGCTCCCCTGCTCGATGTGCGCACCAGCGCCGACGATAGGCCGCTGATGGTGGTGCGCACCCCGATTTCCGACCGCCACATGCAGGTGCATTTCGGTGGCGAGCACATACTGGAGAGCGATGACTTCGTGCTTCAATACCGCCTCGAGGGCTGGAGCGATTCGCTGTTCGTGATTACGCATTGGCCCGCGCGCGAAGATACGGGACATTTCGCCCTGTGGGTGAACAACCGTGTCGAGCAGCAGCTCACCGGAGCGATGGATGTGGTGTTCGCCGTGGATGCCTCCGGCTCGATGACCGGGCTGCGCTCCGACCTGGTGCTGCGCGCCATCGACACCTTGCTGGAAGCATTGCAACCGTACGATCGCTTCCGCCTCGTGTTCTTCTCGAACGTGTCGCAAAGCTTTCCGGCGGACACGTCCATGCTCTTCGCCAATGCCGTGAATATCGCCTCCGCACGCACAGCCCTGCGCGTCATGTACAGGGCGCGTGGGACCACCAGTTTCTCGCTTGCCTTCGACGACCTGGCGCGGACGGCGTTCCGCGATAATTGCGACCGCCGTTGCGTGCTCGTCACCGACGCCTTGCCCAATGATGGCGAGCGCGCCTTGAAACCGCTGTCGGATATGCTTCTCGTCCATGGTACACCCGTGCGTCTCTATCCCATCACCACCTACGCCGTGCCCTCACCCTTGCTCGAACATCTCGCGGAGGCCAGCGATGGCATGTATACTATGCTGGAGCAAGGCGACAATGTGTTCGATGTGCTTCGTCGTGTGACCTTCAGTTTCGGCAGCACCTCCGTCCGTGACGTTGGTATCACCTTCCCTGCCGATGTTCGCGCCAGCTATACCACTTCGATGTTGCTCGACAGTGGCGTAGTGAGCAGCACGGCCTCCGGGCTGTTTTTGGCCGAGGGCGAGGGCAATTGTGTCATGCAGTATCGCCTCGCCGGCACGTCGCAGGATATCGTGCGCACCCGTCCCTTGCGTCTGCTGGCCGACAGTACCAGCCCCGTCGAGATATCACGCCTCTGGGCGTCGCGGCGCATCAAGGATTTATTGGCGCAATTGCGGGAGGTGACGGATAGCACCGAGATCCGCGAGGAGATCATCCGTCTCAGCGAGCGCTACATGGTGTTGAGTCCCTTCACCGCATTTATCGTGTACAAGGCCGATCCGCCTCAGATGAACAGCATCGGCACCTTGACCATGCCGGATCATTGCGAGCTTCGACAGAACTACCCGAATCCCTTCAATCCCTCCACCAGCATCACATTCACGTTGCCCATGCGTGTGCATGCGGGGGAAACGGTGCTGCTGCGTATTTACGACCTCGCAGGGCGACTGGTACGTACCTTGTATCACGGTCCGGCACGACCCGGCAGCACGACGCTCCCCTGGGATGGACGCGACGACGGCGGCGCGGTGTTGCCATCGGGAGTGTATCGCTGCGTGTTGTACTGGCGTGGCGAATCCCGTTCCATTTCCATGACCTTGCTTCGCTGAAGGAGAACATCATGCACCGCACATTGATCATCACCCTTCACCTGCTCTTCGCCCTGCCTATGCTTGCGCAGCAATCCACCTGGGAGCCCATGAATCGCGGATTGCTGCATACGCTGGTGTACACCATTGAAATCGATCCCGGCGACTCGCTGCGCATGTATTGCGGCACCGATTACGGCAACATCTACGTCACCACCGATGGTGGATTCAACTGGCAGCTCTCACGCGAGGGCATTCCGGAGAATTACAGCAAGGAGTACGTCAGCGCGCTGCATCGCGACAGAAGGGATGCGCGCATTCTTTACGCCGGCTTCGGTGGTCGCGAAGCGAAGGAAAACCTCTTCATGAGTTCCGATGCCGGAGCGCACTGGCAGCAACTTTCTGTGGCGGGCGAAATGGCCAAGGGTGGCATCCTGCATATTCTTCGCTTGCACACCTCGCCCCCGCGGCTGCTCTGCGGTTTGGGCTGGTACAACGGTATCATGCTCAAACGCGACAGCGACGTGCAGTGGAATCGCGTGCTTACCAACGACGGCATACAGGTGATCGCCACGCACCATGAGGCGCCGGAGATCCTGCTCGCGGGTAGCTCGTTCGGCCGTGTACTGCTGCGATCCGTGGACGGCGGCGATTCCTGGGCGAAAACCGTGGACGGAATGGCTGGTTTGAACAGCAGTTCCGGCGTACGAGCCATCTCCTTTTCGCCGTCGCAACCCCGCGTGGTGTATGTGAGCGTCACGGGAGCGGGCTGTGGTTTGCATCGCTCCACCGACAGCGGTGTGACATGGACACGTTTGAACACCGTGGGTGAAATTTCCGAAATCGCCATCCATCCCTCGGACGAGCGGCTCATCTACATTTCCGCCATAGGCAGCGGCGTGTGGCGTACGCGCGATGGAGGTGCGACATGGGCGAAGGTGAATGACGGTTTGCCCACCACCGACATCATGCGCGTGCGCATCGCCCCGGGCTATCCCGTGCGCGTTTTCGCCGTCACGCTCCGGCATGGCATGTTCCGTCTCGTGGACGAGGAGATTCCCGAGTAGCGCGAGGGGGCCTTCAGCAGCGCCATGCATCGTTTGTCGTATGCGCGCTGCCAGCAGGGAAAGCACCGCAGAGTTGCTGGCATCTCCTGCGCGCCACGGCGGGGCGTTGCACCGGTGGATTATTGCTTGACTTTGTCCGCGGGATGATGTACTTTGAATCTCGATAAAAGACTCGACAATCAGCATTATGGCATTTTTCTCCAAAGCATGTGAATACGGAATCCAGGCGACGCTGTACATCGCGACCCAAGACGGGCGGCGCGTCGGGATAAAGGAAGTGGCGAAGGAACTGCGCATTCCGGTGCATTTCCTCGCGAAAATCCTGCAATCGCTCAGCGAGCGCGACGTGCTCACCTCGTTCAAAGGCGTACACGGCGGCTTCGAGCTGCAGCGCGCGGCCGAGCGCATACACCTGATCGACATCGTACAGGCCATCGATGGTCTGGACTTCTTCGATCAATGTCTGCTGGGCTTCCCCGGCTGCGGCGATGGCAAACCCTGCCCGGTGCACGACAGCTGGGGCGCGGTACGCGATCGCATTCGCTCCATGCTCAGCAACGACAGTCTCGCGGATCTCCTCCCGGCCTCGAAAGCGAAAATCCGCAACGTGATCGAGCGCTACGCGGCCGGCTCGTAAATTTTTTTCTTCTAAATATCGACGAAAGAGTCGACAATGGAGCACCTAAGCAAGCACATCGCGAAGCGCGCGCCCGGCAACGGCCAGCAGCTTCGATTCTGGATACAGTTCGCCTTTCTTTTGCTCTGCCTGTGGATCGGGGCGGAGTTCATTCTCTGGTATTACTGGCACGAAGGCAGCGGAGGTATCGCCCTGACGCGTCCTCCGGGAGTGGAGGGCTTCCTTCCCATCTCCGCGCTGATGAGTCTGTGGTTCACAATGCAGACGGGGGAGATACACGGCGTGCATCCCGCGGGATTGTTCATCCTTCTCGCGATCATCCTCATGTCGGTTCTGCTCAAGAAATCGTTCTGCAGCTGGTTCTGCCCCATCGGCACGCTGTCGGAGAACATCGGCGAGTTCGGGAAAAAGCTGTTCGGACGGAATTTCGGCGTGTGGCGCTGGTTGGATTACCCGCTGCGGTCGCTCAAATACCTCATGCTCGCCTTCCTGGTGTATGTGGTGTTCTTCCAGATGGACGTCCCCTCGCTGCGGGCATTTCTCGACAGTCCGTACAATAAGGTTGCGGATGTCAAAATGCTTTTGTTTTTTACGGACATCTCGCGCTTTTCATTGGCGGTAATCGGTCTGTTAATTCTGTTTTCGCTCGTAATCCGGAATTTCTGGTGCAGGTATCTCTGTCCATACGGAGCACTGCTCGGCTTTCTCGGGCTGTTCAGTCCCTTCCGCATCACGCGGAACGCGGACAGCTGTATCGATTGCGCCAAATGCAGCAAAGTGTGTCCCAATCGCATCGCCGTGGACAAGGTGAAGGTGGTGATGTCGGACGAATGCACCAGCTGCATGGCCTGTGTGGATGCCTGCCCAGTGCGCGACACGCTGCAGATCAAGGCGTCGAAGCGCGGGCGCTTCGAGTGGACGCCCCGGCGCGTGGCCGCCGCCGTGGTGCTGCTGTTCGTTTCGGTGACGGGCGTTGCCATGCTCACGGGCAACTGGCACAGCAGCGTGAGCGAGCAGGAGTTTTCCCGCCGCATCAAAGACATCGACAATCCCATTTACCAGCACAACCAAGGCAGCGCGCCGAGCGAGCCGGAGCAATTCACTTCGGATCCCCCGGCGGGCGTGCATCCCCGGCACGAGATCAACGGCAATCCATAGAAATTTCCCCACCATTTCGAGGAGATACCACATGAGAGGATTCTTCCGCATCATGCTCATGCTGCTGCTGTGCGCGGGCACGGCCGCCGCGCAAAGCGTGACCGTGACCGGTCAGCTTCGCCAGCGCAGTGAATTCAACGACAAAAGCTTTAACGAGGCAACGCATCACGACGTGTTCCACCTGTTGCGCGCGCGCCTGGGTGCCACGGCAACGGTGAACGAGCAGGTGTCTGTGCATCTCGAAGTGCAGGACGCCCGCACCTTCGGCGAGAGCGGCAGCACGCTCAACGGCAGCGCGCAGCAATTCGATCTCCGCCAGGGCTATCTCGAGATCACCGGCCTCGCCGACGACTTTCTGTCGGTGAAGCTCGGCCGTCAAGTGCTGTCCTACGGCAACGAGCGACTGTTGGGCGCCATCGACTGGAGCAATGTGGGGCAGTCGTTCGACGCGGGTGTACTGCGTCTGAATTTCGGCGATGTGAAACTGGATGCTTTCGGCGCGGCGTTGGTCCGCAACACGGCAGCTCCTCTGTATGTGCGCGACGTGGTGCTGGCAGGAAGCTGGGCCACCTGGGCACCCAAGGAATCGCGCGTGAATGTGCATGGCTTCTGGCTGTTCGACAATCCCGCCACCGAAACCGTGCGCCAGAACCGCCATACCGCCGGCCTGCTGGCGGGCGGACACGCAGGCATGCTGGACTACGAGGTTGAAGCCGCCGCGCAATTCGGCGATCACATGATGGCGGGCATGGAAACCCACCATATTTCGGCGAACATGGTTGGCGCCCGCGTGGGTTACCGCTTCCCCGAGCTGCTGGGTTTGCGCATCGGGGCGGGTTTCGACCGCCTCTCGGGCCGCAATCCTGACGATAGGGAAAGCTACACGGTGTTCAACACGCTGTACGGCACCAATCACAAGTACTACGGCTACATGGATTATTTCACCAACATTCCTCTCCACACCTCCGGCCTGGGCTTGCAGGATATCATCGCGCAAATCAGCATTGCCCCCTCGAAGGCCTTCTGGCTGGGCGTGGATGTGCATTTGTTCAGCACCGTCACGGATCTTGAGAAGGCGCTCGCGCCGCGCGATCCGGAGTGGTCCAGCAGCATCGGCACCGAAATCGATGTTACGGCCAAGTGGAAACTGGCCGAGGTCGTGAACATGACGGCCGGCTTTTCCGTGTTCAACGCCAACAAGGATCGCGCCGTGTTGCTGCTTGCGCAGGGCACGCCTACAGAAAGCACCAGTTGGGGCTATCTCATGACCTCCGTGCAATTCTGAAACAACGGCAGGTTGTTATGAAACGACTCATTTCCTTTTTCATCCCCCCTCCACAATGGCGCCTGCCGGTGACCATGCTGCTCGGGGTGTTTGTCGGGCTCGCCTGTCTGCTGTTTTACATCAGCAATGCGGTGTCGTACATGTCCGACGATCCCCTGACCTGCGTGAATTGTCATGTGATGATTCCGCAGTACGCCACCTGGCAGCACGGCAGCCATGGAAGGGTCACCACCTGCAACGATTGCCATGTGCCGCAGGACAACGTGTTCCGCACCTACGCCTTCAAAGCCAGCGATGGCATGCGCCATGCCACCATGTTCACCTTGCGCCTTGAGCCACAGGTGATACGGATCAAGGAGGCCGGCGTGGGCGTGGTGCAGGAAAACTGCATCCGCTGCCACAGCGATCTCGTGCATAAAGTGTCGGCCAACGAAGTAACCGGAATGAGCGCATCGGCGGGCGAGGGCCTGCTGTGTTGGGACTGTCACCGCGAAGTGCCGCACGGCCGCGTGAACAGTCTCGCCTCCACCCCGTACGCGCGCGTGCCCATACCCGGCTCCGTCACGCCCACATGGCTGCGCGATTATCTCTCATCGTCCAACAAATAACAGCGCACATAAAGGAGAACTCATGAAACGTCGCATCATGGACATCGTTCAGGAAAAACCCTGGCTGGGCTGGACGATTTTTCTCGGCACCGTCGTGGTGGTGTTCCTCATCGGTCTGCTGGGCGCCTCCATCATGGAGCGCCGCGGCGAATCGCAACTCGTCGTGCAGGTGAAGCCCATCAAGGAATGGGAGCCGCGCAACGAGGTGTGGGGCGAGAACTATCCGCGGCAGTACGAACGCTACGCATCCACCATCGAAACCGATTTCAAGAGCAAACACGGCGGCTCCGCCACAACGGATTATCTCGAGCAGTATCCGAATCTCGTGGTCCTCTGGGCGGGCTACGCGTTCTCGCGCGATTACAATCAGGGACGCGGACATTATCACGCCGTGGACGATGTGCGCAAAACCCTGCGCACCGCGGTGCCGCAACCCGCCACCTGCTGGAGCTGCAAAAGCACCGACGTGCCGCGCGTGATGAATCAGAAAGGCGTGGCGGAATTTTACAAAACGCCCTGGGCCGAAATGGGTCCGGAAATTGTGAACAACATCGGCTGTCAGGATTGCCACGATCCCAAAAGCATGAATCTGCGCATCACGCGTCCCGCGCTGATCGAGGCCTTCCAGCGGCAGGGCAAGGACATCAACAAATCCACGCATCAGGAAATGCGCTCGCTGGTTTGCGCGCAGTGCCATGTGGAGTATTACTTCAAGGGCAAGGAAGAGAAATACCTCACCTTCCCGTGGGACAAGGGCTTCTCGGCCGAGGAAATGGAAGCGTACTATGACGAGGTGGAGCATGTGGACTTTGTCCATACGCTCAGCCGTACGCCGATTCTCAAAGCGCAGCATCCCGACTACGAACTGTACATGACGGGCGTACATGCCAAGCGTGGCGTATCCTGCGCCGACTGCCACATGCCGTATCGCAGCGAGGGTGGTGTGAAGTTCACGGATCATAAGATTCAGAGTCCGCTGAACAACATTGCCAACTCCTGCCAGGTGTGCCACCGCGAGAGCGAGCAAAACCTGCTGCGCGATGTGTACGAGCGTCAGGACAAGATCGAGGAGATGCGGAAGTTGGCCGAGGACGCACTCGCCAAGGCGCATATCGAGGCCAAGTTCGCCTGGGACAAGGGCGCCACCGAGGCCGACATGGCGCCGGTGTTGAAGCTGATCCGTCAGTCGCAGTGGCGTTGGGACTGGGTTGCCGCGGCGAATGGACTTGGATTCCACTCCCCGGTGGAAGCCAGCCGCACGTTGGCGAACTCGATACAGAAAGCCGAGGCCGCCCGCGCGCTGATTGTGCGCGTGCTGGCCAAGCGCGGTTTCACCGATCCCGTGCCCTTGCCGGACATCAGCAGCAAAGCCAAGGCGCAGGCCTTTATCGGCTTGAACATGGATCAGTTGAAAAGCGAAAAAGCGGATTTCATCTCGAAAATCCTCCCCGAGTGGGATGCGAAAGCCAAGGCGCGTCAGGCCAAGTACTGATCGACCGACGGCTCGATGACGGCGCCATTCCCGGCGCCACCGTACACAGCGAAGGGCGGGTCCCCGTGGCAACCATGCGCGGGACCCGCCCTTCGGCGTGAAGCCGGGGGCCTATTGCTCGAACTTCGATTACGTCTGGAGAGTCCAACGCCAGGGCGCAGAGATGCGATGCCGCATCCACCGCGCCGAATTCACCGCTTCCCCTACCCACCAACCAAAAAATAATGCTGGGAAACGAACTCCTGACTTCGCCATGCTTTTCGGGATTGCAAAGGTGAGTCATTGATTTTTATGACTTACGGGGATTCCGGTGGTGATTTGGGTGCTGCAATGGCGATATCAGGGCGGAGGTGTCTACTTCACGAAACGACAGGGCTCGTGAGAATAGCCAATGATTGCGTCTTTGCGCCTTGGCGTCCTTGCGTTCAATTCCGTTCTGACTTCAGAAGAATGGAACGCAACGTCGCAGAGAAGCAGAGACGCAACATGACGAGAGGGTGTTGTTCTCGTTTCGCGATACAATGAGCCTTCCACAGCGAGGAGGAAATTGTGATCCCTTCCCGTGTCTCGGGTGCTGCAATGGCGAAATCAGAAGGTAGTCGCAGAACATGCACCCAGCCCCGTAACGCACAACGGACGCCCGTGGGGACGTCCGTCGTGTGTTCGGTGGGGTGAGCGACGGGGCTTGAACCCGCGACCCTCAGAGCCACAATCTGATGCTCTGCCAACTGAGCTACGCTCACCGTAACAGACTTACAATATACAACACCGCGCGACCGAAGTAAAGACCATGCAGCACGCAGCGCCCAAAGACATCACGACCACGGCACCACGCTCGCCCATCGCGCGGCATCGCCTCATCACAGCGAAAAAGAAGCCCGCCCACACCGGCGCAACCAGCACGCTCCGTCCATCATAAGCGGAGCCAACACGCATACGCACCGCAAGCACGCACCCTCCGGGCACGCTGCACCCATTCACTAATCTTTCGCGTTGTTCGCGCCTCTCGCGGTACCTTGCGTAAACGCTTGCTTTTTCCTAACTTGCATGACTTGAGGCGACTGGATATGAATTTCAGGACCAAACATATCCCCGTTCGACTCACCGGCATGACCGTGGGCGTGTACACATTGGACTTTCGCGTCGCGCCACACGACCTCGAAATGCCGGAATCGTTCGAACAGCCCATCGTGGTGCATGTGCAACTCGATGCCTCGCATGCGCAAGTGTTGCTGACGGTCGATGTCGAGACCGAAGCCACCATGCCCTGCGACCGCTGCCTCGATCCCGTGCCTGTGCCGGTGCGCACACGCTTCCGTCTCGTCTACCGTCACGACGAGGAACTCCCCGTGCGTGACGATGATGAGGACAGCGAGATTCGCGCCATTGACATGAACGAGCCCGTGGTGGACATCGCCGAAGATGTGCGCGACGCGGCTGTGGTGTGCATCCCCATGCGCAACATCTGCGGCGAGAAGGACGACGGAACGCCGCTATGCCGCACGCCGATTCCGGGCGACAGATTGCTCGAATCGGAGGAGCGGCGGGATCCGCGCTGGGATGCACTGCGATCACTGGAATTGTAGTTCTATAGCCATATTTCATTCGGAGTTTTTCGTCATGCCCAATCCAACCCACCGCCACTCGAAATCGCGTACCGCGAAACGTCGCACGCATTACAAGGCGAAGGCCGTGCCCACCGCCACCTGCGACAACTGTGGCGAGACCAAGCTGCCGCATCGCGTGTGCCCGAACTGCGGTTACTATAACGGCCGCTCCATCATCACACCGAAGGCCTGACCCGCCGTGTTCCCCGACACGGCACAACGGCAGCTGTCGTGATTACCATTGCTGTGGACGCCATGGGCGGAGACCACGCCCCTCGAGCCAATGTCGAGGGAGCGCTGGCCTGTCTGCGTGATCCACGCTGCGATTTTGCCATTCTCCTCCTCGGGCGTGAAGAGGCGGTGCGACCGCTCCTGCCACAGCCCCTGCCAGCGGGACTGACCTTCCAGCACTGCGACGAGGTCGTGGACATGCACGACTCCATCACCGTGGCGCTCAAAGCCCGCAGACAATCCTCCATGTATCAGGGCCTGGCGCTGCAACGCGAAGGCGCGGTGCAGGGCTTCATCAGCGCGGGCAATACCGGCGCGGTGATGGCCTTGTCGACCTTGATTCTCGGGCGACTGCCCGGAGTGGAGCGTCCGTGCATCGGCACCTTCCTGCCTTCGTCCGGCGATCCTGTGCTGCTTATCGACGCAGGCGCGAATGTGGATAGCAAGCCCTCGCATCTCCAGCAGTTCGGCATCATGGGCAGCATTTACACCCGACTCATCATGCGGCGACCCGAGCCACGCGTGGGATTGCTGAATGTGGGCGAGGAAGAAGGCAAGGGCAACGACGCCTCGATCGCAGCGTGGCCGCTGTTGAAGGCCGCGCCCATCAATTTCATCGGCAATGTCGAAGGCCGCGATATTCTCAAAGGCACCGCCGACGTGGTGGTGTGCGACGGGTTCACTGGCAACATCATTTTGAAATTCGCCGAGTCCGTTCCAGGTCTGCTCAAGAGCAAATTCCTTGCCTACGCGTCGCGGGGCTTGTTCCACAAGCTCTGGGTTGGCATGATCGCGAAAACGTTCAAGACCATGTTACGCGACTGGGACTATCAGGAGTACGGCGGCGTACCCCTGCTCGGCGTCAACGGTATCAGCATCATCGGGCACGGCAGTTCTTCGCCGAAAGCCATCGCCAACATGATATTCCGCGCAAGAGAAATGGCGGAACGTCAGGTCAACGATGTGATTCGCGATGCCATGTCCACTTTGTCTCCCTCAATCACTCCCGAGCAAGAGCAAGTATCATGATTCCAGTGCATATCACCGGCGTGGGCCATTACGCGCCCCCCAGGGTTGTACCCAACAGTCATTTCGAATCCTATCTCGATACCACGGACGAATGGATCATCACCCGCACAGGCATCCGCGAGCGGCGTTGGCTCGACGAGGGCGCAACCTCCGATCTCGCCGTTGAGGCCGCACGCAGGGCTCTCGACATGCGCGGTATGAAACCCGAGGACGTGGAAATCATCATTCTCGCCACCGTCACTCCCGACATGTTCTTCCCCAGCACCGCCGCGCTCGTGCAGCACAAACTCGGTGCGAAAAACGCCTGGGGCTTCGATCTCAGCGGCGCCTGCTCGGGCTTTCTTTATGCCCTCGCAACGGGAACGCAGTTCATCCAGTCGGGCAGGCACAAACGCGTGCTGGTAATCGGCGCGGACAAAATGACCGCCATCACCGATTTCAGCGACCGCAATACCGCCATTCTCTTTGGCGACGGCGGCGCGGCCGTGCTGCTCGAACCGGGCGACGATCCCTCGATGGGACTCATCGACTGGGTGAACTATCTCGACGGCTCAGGCATGGAAGCCCTGCACATGAAAGCCGGCGGCAGCGCCAAACCCGCCAGCGCCGAAACCGTGGCCGCGGGCGAGCATTTCATTTTCCAGGACGGCAAAGCCGTGTTCAAAGTCGCCGTGGTCGGCATGGCCGACGTGTCGGTGGAAATCATGAAGCGCAACAACCTCGCTGCCGAGGATGTCGCCTGGCTCGTACCGCATCAGGCCAATTTGCGCATCATTCAATCCACCGCCGACCGCATGGGCCTGCCCATGGAGCGCGTGATGGTGAACATCGACCGTTACGGCAATACCACTGCCGCCACCATTCCCAGCTGTCTGGCCGAATACCACGCCGACGGTCGCCTGAAGAAAGGCGACAACATCGTGCTCGCCGCCTTCGGCGCGGGATACACCTGGGGCGGTGCCTATATCCGTTGGACACTCTGAGAAGGAGCGGACAATGAAGACGGCATTTCTCTTCCCCGGGCAGGCCTCGCAATACGTGGGTATGGGCAAGGACCTTGTCGAGCGTCACGTACGTGCGCGCGAGCTGTTCGAACGCGCCAACGACATCATGGGCACGGATCTGATGCGCATTTGCTTCGAAGGTCCGGCCGAGGAACTGACGCAAACCCGCTACACGCAGCCGGCGATTTTCGTGCACAGCGTGGCGGTAGCCGAGCTGTCGGGCGTTACGCCGGACATGGCCGCCGGACACTCGCTGGGCGAGTACAGCGCGCTGGTGGTTGCCGGGGCGCTGAGTTTCGATGATGGCTTGCGATTGGTGAAAAAACGCGGCGAACTGATGCAGGAAGCCGGCACGCGTTCGCCCGGAACCATGGCTGCCGTGATCGGCGCCGAGCCCGCGCTCGTGGACGAGGTCTGCGCGGAGGCGGCCGCTTCGGGCATCGTGCAGGCCGCCAACTTCAATTCACCGGGTCAGATCGTGATTTCCGGAAGTGTGAGCGGTGTGGATGCGGCGATGGAATTGCTGAAAGCGCGCGGCGTACGCATTGTGAAAAAACTGCCGGTGAGCGGCGCCTTCCATTCGCCCCTGATGCAATACGCGCAGGATGAATTGGGCGCCGTGCTCGAGCAAACTCCCATCAACGACGCACGCTTCCCGGTGTACAGCAATGTCACCGCCGAAGCCGAGCGCGACGCCACGACCATACGCGCGAATCTGCTCGCCCAGGTCACCAGCCCCGTGCTGTGGGAAAACAGTATGCGCAACATGATTCGCGACGGACTTTCCCGCGCGATCGAAATGGGCCCCGGCAATGTGTTGCAGGGTTTGCTCAAGCGCATCGACGGCAACGTGACCTGCGCCACCGTAGGCACGGCCGACGAACTGGCGGCGCTGGATTGATCGGATCAGGATTCAGCATGTTTCATATCAGCGGAAGATCATGATACTTCAGGACAAACGCGCCATCATCACGGGCGGCGCACGCGGCATCGGGCGGGCCATTGTCCGTCAATTCGTCAACGAGGGCGCGCACGTGGCCATTTTTGATGTGGCGTTTCCGGAGGATTTCGAACAATTCGCCGAAGAACTGCGCGCCACGGGCCGCAACGTCATCGCGCGCTCGGTGGACATCACCGATGGCGCCGCGGTGGATGCCGCCTGCGATGCGGTGGCCGCCGAGCTGGGCGGTATCGACATTCTCGTGAACAATGCCGGCATCACGCGCGACAAGCTGATGCTGCGCATGACCGACGAGGATTGGGACAAGGTGATGACGGTGAATCTCAAAGGCGCGTTTCTGATGACGCGCGCCGTATTCCGTCACATGATGCGCAGCCGCAAGGGCAAAATCGTGAATATCAGTTCGGTGGTGGGCGTGATGGGTAATGCCGGACAGGCGAACTACTCCGCCTCCAAGGCCGGCATGATCGGCCTCACGAAATCCTGCGCCAAGGAATTCGCCGGCCGCAACATCAACGTCAACGCCGTTGCCCCCGGCTATGTGGAAACCGACATGACGCATGTCCTCAGCGAGGAACAGCGCAACGCCTTCCTCTCGGTAATTCCCCTCAAACGCGGCTGTTCGCCCGAGGAAATCGCCGACACCGTCATTTTCCTGGCTTCGCCGAAATCTGATTATATTACCGGTCAGGTCATCAATGTCGATGGCGGCATGATCATGTAAGCATACAGTCAACTATACAGGTTCAATTCATTCTATCATTGGAGGAACTCATGTCCGAAGACATCGCCCAAAAAGTGAAACAGATCATCGTCAACAAGCTCGGTGTGGAAGAGAGCCAGATCACCGATACCGCGTCCTTCACCAACGATCTCGGTGCGGACTCGCTGGATACCGTCGAGCTGGTCATGGAATTCGAGAAGGAATTCAATCTGACCATCGCCGATGAAGACGCCGAGAAGATCACGACCGTCGGCGACGCTGTCAGCTACATCACCAGCCATCTCGGTTGATCGTACGGCATTCCCGTACCATCGTTCACAGATCGTTAGACATCCCGTCCCGTCGAGGGACGGGAATCCATTCGGAGGAATCGCATGAACAAACGACGAGTTGTCGTGACCGGCATAGGCACCGTCAACGCCATCGGGCTGTCGGTGCAGGAGTTCTGGAACAACGCGCTCGCCGGGGTCTCGGGCGTCGACTTCATCACGGCATTCGACACCACGGAATTTAAAACCACCTTCGCGGCGGAAGTGCACGGATTCGATCCGCAGAACTTCATGGACCGCAAGGCGGCGCAGCGTATGGATAAATTCACCCATTACGCCGTTGCGGCGGCGAAAATGGCGATAGAGGATGCCGGACTGAATCCCGAGAACTACGATGGCAACCGCGTTGGCGTCATTATCGGTTCGGGTATCGGCGGCATGTGGACCAACTGGGATCAGCAAAATCTGTTCTACGAAGCGAAGAGCCCGCGGCGCATCAGCCCCTTCTTCGTTCCCATGCTGATCTCGGATATCGCGGCCGGTCACGTCTCCATCATGTACGGCTTCAAGGGCCCGAATTACGCCACCACATCGGCCTGCGCAACATCGGCGCATGCCTTGGCGGACGCCCTCATGCTCATTCAGCGTGGCGATGCCGATGTGATGGTTGCGGGCGGAGCCGAATCGGCCATCTGCCCCATGGGCGTCGGCGGCTTCAACGCCGCGCGTGCGCTTTCGACGAACAACGAGAATCCCAAGGGCGCCAGTCGTCCGTTCGACCTCAATCGTGACGGTTTTGTCATGGGCGACGGTGGCGGCATTCTCGTGCTCGAGGAGCTCGGTCACGCCATCAAGCGCGGTGCGACGATTTACGCCGAATTCGCGGGCATGGGCCTGACGGCGGACGCGTTTCACATCACCGAGCCCGCCCCGGGTGGCGAGGGCGCTGTGCGCTCGATGCGCCAGGCCATTGCCGACGCGGGATTGCGGCCCGAGGACGTGCAGCTTGTCAGCGCGCACGGCACATCGACGCCGTACAACGACAGAAACGAGAGCGCTGCGATCAAGACCGTGTTCGGCGACCACGCCGCCTCGCTCAAGGTCAACTCGCTCAAGTCGATGACGGGTCACTTGCTCGGCGCGGCGGGCGCGGTGGAAGCAATAGCCACGGTGCTGATGCTGCACGGCGGCAAGCTGCATCCGACCATCAACTACGAGACACCCGATCCCGAGTGCGATCTCGATTACGTGCCCAACACGGCCATCGACTTCGCCGCCAACGTCGCGATCAGCAACAGCTTCGGATTCGGTGGACACAACGCGACGCTGTGCTTCCGGAAATACACCGGCGAATGATGCAGAACAGCACACGGTATGCTCCGATTTCTCAAAGCCTTCGTTACCAAACGCAGCACCTCACGTACAGAATCTCCGCTTCCTCCTCCTGAGCACCATCAGGAGGAGGAACGCCTCTCCCTGTCGGCCTACGTCACCTTCGACGAGGACGAATTCGCCCGGCGTACCTCCTATCAGATTCGCAACAAGCAGTTTTTACTGCAGGCGGTGATCCATCGATCCTTCCTGCAACTCTGTCCGCCCGGGCAGTTCAAATCCAACGAGCGCATGGAATTTCTCGGCGATTCGGTGCTCAATCTCATCGTGGCCGAGTATTTGTACCATACCTTCCCCGATGCCGAGGAGGGACAGCTGTCGAAAGTGCGCAGCCGTCTCGTCAGCCGTGCGGCCCTCGGCGAATGCGCGCGCCGCCTGCATCTCGAGGACTTCCTCATGCTGAGCCCGAGTGCGCTGCAATCGATCAAGGACGGCAGCGAATCCATCATTGTCGACGCCGTCGAGGCCTTCGTGGCCGCCATTTACCTTGACGGCGGCTATCTCGCCGCCAAGGCCTTCGTCACCGACCATTTGCTCAACGTGTTCGGCACGACGCGCATGGCGAACGACGAGAACTACAAGAGTCGCCTGCTCGAATTTTCCCAGGCCCGTGCGCTGGGCACACCCAAGTATGTCACCATCGACGAGTCGGGCCCGGATCACAGTCCCGTCTTCACCGTGGAGGTGCAGGTGGGTGGCGTACCGGCCGGCACGGGCAAGGGCGGCAATAAAAAAGCCGCGGAACAAAACGCGGCCCAGCACGCCCTCTCCTTTCTGCAAACGCAGGAACAACGCAACGGAAGCATCCCCGACTGACCCCCTTCCCCGTCCTCTCGACCGGGATGCCGGATCGGCCGTTTTTGTACATGAACTCACTTTGTCATCGTCACTGATCGGCTACATCATGAAAAGCACGTCCCTTTACGAAGCCCCCTTCGACATGCGGCACATCGGTCCCAGCGTGCGGGAAGAGCAGGAAATGCTCGCCACGCTCGGTGTCGCTTCGCTCGATGAACTTATCGACCAGACCGTTCCTTCACACATTCGACTTACCGCTCCCCTCGATTTGCCGGACGGCATGGGCGAGCACAGTTATCTCGCCATGCTGAAAGCCAAGGCGGAGAAGAACCAACTTTTCCGCAGCTACATCGGCCTGGGCTATTACAATTGCCACACTCCCAGCGTTATTCGCCGCAACATTCTCGAGAATCCCGGCTGGTACACGTCGTACACGCCGTATCAGGCCGAAATTTCGCAGGGACGACTCGAAGCCATTCTGAACTATCAGACCATGGTGGCGGATCTCACGGGTATGGAAATCGCCAATGCCTCGCTGCTGGACGAGGGTACCGCAGCCGCCGAGGCCATGATCATGGCGCGGGGTATCGTCTCGCGCAGCGCCGCGCGCAAAGGCAGTCTGAAATTCTTCGTGTGCAACGGCGTGCTGCCGCAGACAGCCGACGTGCTTGCGACGCGCGCCGAACCGCTGGGTTATGAATTGGTGCGCGGCGATTTCGCCAGCATCGCTCTGGATGAATCCTTCTTCGGTGTGCTGTTGCAGTATCCCGCGCTGGATGGCAAGGTGCACGATTACCGCGCCTTTGTCGAAAAAGCGCATGCACTTGGTCTGGTGGTGGTTGTTGCCGCCGACCTCATGGCTTTGGTGTCGCTGTTGCCGCCGGGTGAGTTCGGCGCGGACATCGTGGTGGGCAATTCGCAGCGCTTCGGTGTGCCGATGGGATTCGGCGGACCGCATGCCGCGTACTTCGCCACCAAGCAGGCCTACGTGCGGCAAATGCCCGGTCGCATTATGGGCGTGTCGGTGGATCGCCTGGGCAACCGTGCCTATCGCATGACCTTGCAGACGCGCGAGCAGCACATCCGCCGCGAAAAGGCCACCTCCAACATTTGCACCGCTCAGGCCCTGCTGGCCGTGATGGCGGGCATGTACGCCATCTACCACGGCCCCACCGGACTGCGCAATATCGCCGCCAGCATTCACACCGCCACACGCGCTCTGGATCGCGCGCTGCGCTCCCTCGGCTACGAACAATTGAATGCCGTGTACTTCGACACCTTGCTGGTCAAAGCCGACAGCGCGGCCCTGCGTCCCTTGGCCGAGGCGGCTCGCATCAATTTCCGCTATGTCGATGCGGAACATGTGGGCATAGCGCTGGACGAAACCGTGACCGTCAATGATCTCGTGGACATCGTCAACGTATTCGCCGCGGCGTCCGGCAAGCAATGGAGCGGCGCCGCAACCGTGCTGGACAATCTCACGGACGTGCTACCCACCGATTTCGTGCGGCGCAGCGATTTCCTCACGCATCCGGTGTTCAACATGAACCATTCCGAGACGGAGATGATGCGCTACATCAAGCGTCTCGAGAACAAGGATGTGTCGCTGGTGCATTCCATGATACCGCTCGGTTCCTGCACCATGAAGCTCAACGCCGCGACGCAGTTGTATCCCATCACCTGGCCGGAATTCGGCGGATTGCATCCCTTTGTTCCGGCGGAGCAGGTCCAGGGGTATCGGGAAATGATCGATGAACTGAGCCATCAACTCTGCGTGGTGACGGGCTTCAGCGCGGCATCGCTCATGCCCAATTCCGGCGCCCAGGGCGAGTACACCGGTCTGATGGTCATCCGCGCCTATCACGTCGATCACGGACAGCCGCAGCGCAACGTGGTGCTCATTCCCTCGTCCGCGCATGGCACCAATCCGGCATCCGCCGTGATGGCCGGCGCGCAGGTGGTGATTGTGAACTGCGACGAGTTGGGCAATATCGACGTCGAGGATTTGCGTGCAAAAGCCGCGCAGTACAGCGCCACACTCGCCGCGTTGATGGTCACCTATCCTTCCACGCATGGCGTATTCGAAGAAAGCATCACCGAAATCTGCCGTATCGTGCACGACAACGGTGGCTTGGTGTACATGGATGGCGCGAATCTGAACGCGCAGCTGGGCCTCACCAGTCCCGCCATGATTGGCGCCGACGTTTGCCATCTGAATCTGCACAAGACCTTCGCCATTCCGCATGGCGGCGGCGGACCGGGCATGGGACCGATTTGCGTGAACGATACGCTGGCACCCTATCTGCCGGGGCATCCTCTGGCGCACACCGGTGGAGACAGGGCCATTCCGGCGGTGTCGGCCGCGCCCTGGGGCAGTGCGAGTATTCTGCCGATTTCATACGGCTACATCACCATGCTCGGAGCGAAGGGCTTGACCGATTCGACGAAGTTCGCCATTCTCAATGCGAACTATCTGAAGGCGCGTTTGGAAAAGGACTACAGCATCCTGTACACCAACGCCAAGGGCCGCGTAGCACACGAGTTCATCCTCGATCTGCGTCCCTTCAAGGATGCGCATATCGAAGCCGAGGATGTGGCGAAGCGGTTGATGGACTACGGCTTCCATGCGCCCACCGTCGCCTTCCCCGTGGCAGGCACGCTGATGATCGAACCCACGGAAAGCGAGAGCAAAGCCGAGTTGGATCGCTTCGCGGACGCGCTGCTGGAAATCCGCAAGGAAATCCAGGACATTCTCGACGGCACAGCCGATGCCGAGGACAATGTGCTGAAAAACGCGCCGCACACCGCCGGTGAGGCCACGAACGAAGTGTGGGAGCATCCCTACACGCGCGCGAAGGCGGTGTTTCCCCTGCCGTATGTGCGTCAGGCCAAGGTGTGGACGCCCGTCGCACGCATTGACAATTCCTACGGCGACCGCAACATCATGTGCAGTTGCCCGCCCATCGAAGAGTATATGGAAAACGCCGGCTGACCGCCGGAGCAGTGATTACAGCGCGGGGGCCGTCCATCGAGACGGCCCCCTCATTTTCATGCATGCCACAGTCACGCGACGCGCCCTACCTCCCCTCCACCACCAGTGCCGAGCGGGCGACGATGCGGCCTTGCGCGTCGACGGCGCTGAGTTGATAATGTCCGGCGGCGAGGCCGTCGAGGGGCACGGACACACTGCCGCCACCGCCGTCGCAGTACACGCGCTGGCTGCGCAATTCCCGCCCGTCGCTGCCGTGTATGCGCAGCGTGTACGCGCCAGGCGCGGCTGTGAGCAGGGCCGTGGCCGCCGCCCGCGCCGGATTGGGAAAGGGACTCAAGCTCAGCAGCGACGCCACCGGCGGCCGCAGCGCCTCCTGTGCATTGATGTTCAAACGCAGCTTGCCGATGAAGGGCTCTGTGCCGCCAAGGTAGGTCGTGCGGTAGCCGCCGGGATTGACGGTCACGGGAGCCTCCACCCATCCGGAGTGATAGAGTCCGCCGGCATTGAACCAGAGATTCCACGTCCCGACATAGCCTAGGGGTTGCGTGGGCGAGAGCATCTGTGCAGTACATAACTGATAGTCCTCAACGGATACTGCGGCGAGTAGACTCACCCATTCACGGCCATGTTCGCGAGCGGGCATGGTAACACCGAGGAGAGAATCCGCAGTCGTGGACAGGAGAAGGATATAGGTCCGTTCATCCGGCATCGCAATATCATACACGGCTATAGCGCCTCGTGCAGGCACCTCGTTTGATCGGATTACTGAATGTGTTGCCGCATCGTAAATCACATGGAAGCCAGCCAACCCACCCCATACTGGGGTTCCAAGTGGCGGGTGCGTCGTTGGAAATTCCCCAACATTCCCACCTGATTTGCCCACCAGATGGACCTTCGTGCCCCATCGCTGCACGGCATGCAACCATTCCGAATGCTTCGCGCCGAGGTAGCTGCTGTAATGCAGTGTCGAGAAGTTCTTGTCCGTTTCCATGAGAAATATGTCCCCCGCCCCGGAATATAACGGTTGCAGGCAGCCCGGTGTGACGGGGAGATCCCATCCATAGGTGAAACCTGCAAACACATAGGAGTTTTCCGTCTCGACGATATAATCGATACCCTCATAGAGAACATTCGGTGTGGCGCTTCCGAACACCGCCACATACTGCAAACTATCGCCGGAAAGCACAAAGATGGCGGCATTCCCGTCACTGTCTGTGCGCGGTTTCGTAATAGAGGTACGCAGAAACGGCAAGTCGGTGCTACCGGTAACGCCGCAGATAACCAATTTCCCGTCCGAGCTTACAATGGCATCATTGCAAAAATCCGAACGATCTCCACCCACATAGCTGAGATAGGTGAACCGGTGGCTGGCAAGTGAAAAACGCGCGTACCAGAGGTCACTCCCTCCAGAAATGAGCTGCCCGCCAGCATTGGGTGTCACAGGTAGCTCAGGGGATTCGGTGTAGCCGACAAGCAACAATTCATCCGCATTCTCGCTCCAAAGCATGGTGCTCGCAGAGGTTGATCTGTCCCCCCCTATATAGCTACCATATTGCAGCGTCCTCATCTCCGCATCGTAGATAGCAAAATAGGCATGTGTATGAAAATTTCTGATAGCGGAATGCTGCAACGAGTCGTCTGTCACGGGCAGATCAACAACATCGGTCTCGACTAAAACGCAAATACTTGCGCGGGCGGTATCGTACAACACGGCCCTCACCCACGTCCAGGCCTCGTCGCCACCGCCGCCGCCGATCAGCGAGAGTATTTCCTCGTCCGCGATTTGTGCGTGGGCAAGACAAGGAAGGAGCAACGCCAGACCGAGATAAAGCACCCGGATGATTTTCATCACCGACTCCTTGCTTCATACATGGAACGTTCTGTGCCGATGCGACGAGGTTTCATTTCCCCTCCACCACCAGGGCCGAGCGGGCGACTATGCGGCCTTGCGCGTCGACGGCGCTGAGTTGATAATGTCCGGCGGCGAGGCCGTCGAGGGGCACGGACACACTGCCACCACCGCCGTCGCAGTACACGCGCTGGCTGCGCAATTCCCGCCCGTCGCTGCCGTGTATGCGCAGCGTGTACGCGCCAGGCGCGGCCGTGAGCAGGGCCGTGGCCGCCGCCCGCGCCGGATTGGGAAAGGGACTCAAGCTCAACAGCGACGCCACCGGCGGCCGCAGCGCCTCCTGGGCATTGATGTTCAAATGCAATTTGCCGATGAAGGCTTCAGTGCCGCCAAGATAGGTTGTGCGGTAGCCGCCGGGATTCACGGTCACGGGAGCCTCTACATAGCCGGAGTGATAGATTCCGCCAGCAGTGGACCAGAGATTCCACGTCCCGACATAGCCCAGGGGTTGCGTGGGCGAGAGCAACTGTGCAGAACATAACTGATAGTCCTCAACGGATACTGCGGCGAGTAGACTCACCCATTCACGGCCGTGTTCTCGCGCGGGCATGGTAACACCGAGGAGAGAATCCGCAGCCGTGAGCAGGAGTAGAATATACGTCCGTTCATCCGGCATCATAATATCAAGCACGTCTATAGCGCCTGGCGCCAGCACAAGATTTGAACGAAGGACGGAATGTGTCGCCGCATCGTAAATCACATGGAAGCCGCCTCCCGCATCACGCCATGGTGTTCCAAGGGGCGGGTGCGTTGTGGGAAATTCCGAAGCCGGACCACCTGTTTGACCCACCAGATGGATCTTGCTGCCCCATTGCTGCACGGCATCCAGAAAGTCCGTATGCTTCGCGCCGAGGTAGCTGCTGTAATGCAGTGTCGAGAAGTCCTTGTCGGTTTCCATGAAGAATATATCGCCGCCCCACCCTCCGGAATATTTCGGCTGCAGGCAACCCGGTGTGACGGGGAAATCCCATCCGTAGGTGAAACCCGCAAACACATAGGAGTTCTCCGTCTCTACGATATAATCGATACCCTCATAGAGAACATTCGGTGTGGCGCTTCCAAACACCGCCACATACTGCAAACTGTCGCCGGAAAGCACAAAAATGGCGGCATTCCCGTCACTGTCTGTGCGCGGTTTCGTAATAGAGGTACGCAGAAACGGCAAGTCCGTGCTACTGGTAACGCCACAGATAACAAATTTCCCGTCGGAGCTTACAAGGGCATCCTTGCAATAATCCGAACGATCCCCACCCACATAGCTGAGATAGGTGAATCGGCGGCTGGCAAGCGAAAAACGCGCGTACCAGATGTCGTTTCTCCCAGACAGAATTTTCCGGCGTGCATTGGGTGTCACAGGCAAATTCGGGGCTTCCGTCGCACCGACCAGCAGCAATTCATCCGCATTCTCACTCCAAAGCATTGTGATTGCCGAGGCGGATCTGTCACCGCCGATATAGCTACCGTATTGCAGCGTCCTCATTTCCGCATCGTAGATAGCAAAATAGGCATGTGTATGAAAATTTCTGATAGCGGAATGCTGCAACGAGTCGTCTGTCACCGGCAGATCCACAACCATGGTCTCGACTAAAACGCAAATACTTGCACGGGCGGTATCGTACAACACGGCCCTCACCCACGTCCAGGCCTCGTCGCCACCGCCGCCGCCGATCAGCGAGAGTATTTCCTCGTCCGCGATTTGCGCGTGGGCAAGACAAGGAAGGAGCAACGCCAGACCGAGATAAAGCACCCGGATGATTTTCATCACCGACTCCTTGCTTCATATATGGAACGTTCTGTGCCGATGCGACGAGGTTTCATCTCCCCTCCACCACCAGGGCCGAGCGGGCGACGATGCGGCCTTGCGCGTCGACGGCGCTGAGTTGATAATGCCCGGCGGCGAGGTCGTCGAGGGGCACGGACACACTGCCGCCACCGCCGTCGAAGTACACGCGCTGGCTGCGCAGCTCACGCCCGTCGCTGCCGTGTATGCGCAGCGTGTACGCGCCAGGCGCTGCGGTGAGCAGGGCCGTGGCCGCCGCCCGCGCCGGATTGGGAAAGGGACTCAAGCTCAACAGCGACGCCACCGGCGGCCGCAGCGCCTCCTGGGCATTGATGTTCAAATGCAGCTTGCCGATGAATGCTTCAGTGCCGCCAAGATAGGTGGTGCGGTGACCGCCTTGCCGTACTGGCACGGGGATAGCTGTATACCCAGAGAAGTACAACCCAAACGGAGTAGGCCATATTTTTGATATGCCATCTCTTCTTGTGCCAGCCGAAAGCAACTGAACCCGCAGCAGATTATACTCGAATAGATCCACAAGAACAAGCACATCCATGGATTTATTGTACTGCTCAGGGTAGGGATTCGCGATATTTATCAGCGAATCGGATTCCGCATGCACCAGCAATATGTAGCTTCGTTCGTCCGCAATACACACATCAAACACTAGCTCGCCTCCGTTCCCAATGATGAGACTCGAGTAGACGATCGAGTCTTGCTCCGCGTCATATATGACATGAAAGCCATTGTACAACGCCAATGTATCAAAGCCAATCGCGGGGTAGTTCATTGGGAAGTATCCAACCCCACCAGTGGTTTCGCCGACAACATGGATTCTCGAACCAAACTGCCGTGCGTTCATCACCCACTCCGTACCCTCTCCACCCAGCATTGTGCTGTATCGCAGCGATGTGAAATCCTTGCTGATCTCTGTCACAGTGGCATCGCCGCCATCGCCATAATCACGCTGAAGCGACCCGGGAGTGGTTGGATAATTCGCTGATCGCGTATGACCAACCAGTATATACGAGTCTTCAACTTCGAAGACATATTCGATCTCATCGTAACTATCGCCGCCTAAAGCCACAGCATACTCGAGACTGTCTCCCTTGAGGACAAATAGCGCGGCATCACCGTAACCATCAGTCCACGGTTTGGTCACCGGTGTTCGTAACAACGTAAAATCTATACTGTTTGTCGAACCGGCGAGAAGCAGGCGGCCGGACGAATCGATATATGCCGCATCGCAATAATCATGATCCCTCCCTCCCAGAAAGGATACGTATGTGAACCGTCGATCAGACAGCGAATATCGAGCATACCACACATCAGAATAGCCCGACAACCTTTTCTGTCGCGCATTCTCCGTAGTCGGGAAATCACTGGACTCTGTACTCCCTGCGATAAGAATTTCATTGGGATAATCGCTCCATATCATCTCGCTCGCTGTCGCGCCTCTGCTACCCCCGAGATAACTGCCATACAACAGCTCTCTCATCTCCATATCGTATATTGCCAGATAGGAATTATAGTATCCACCAATTGAGTCCCCATCCAGGTACGCATCTTCCGTCACTGGCAAGCTTTTATCTGATGTATTAACCAACACATAAATGTGCGAACGAACCGAATCGCATAGGATCCGTATGACCCCCGTTTCCACATTCTTGCCGATTGAACCACCGATAAGACTGAGCAATTCCTTATCCGCGATTTGCGCAAACGATTGGTTGCCCTGCAATGACAGCAAACAAAGCAGTAGAGTATAGATGCATTTCATCGGGTGCCTCATGCAAAATACTATCATGTAAAATTCACGTTGTGTAAATGATTATTATCGCTGTACTGCGGAGTACACTGTGCATTCACCGACCAACATAGCAGAATGCACGTGAGAGCTTGGGAAAGCACGAGAATTGATACATACGGCGAGCCCACCGTGTCTGACTGCGATGGGCTCGCCTATCGTATTTTACTTCACCGTGAATTGCCCCGTACGGCCACTCTCAGGCGACGTAACACGCAGGAAATACACACCTGGCGTGAATGCGGGTAGCCGCAATGCACGGTACGCTCCACCGCGAAGCAGCACGGTGTTGGTGGGGACGGCGGTAACGGCGCAGTGTTCAGATCGGGTCAAGATGCCTCCTTTCTCACTTTCCACATCAATGCGAATTCAAGCAAAGCGGCATGTATCCGATGTGCTTTCCCAATAACCGTCAATGATGCGACACCATCACGGACATTTCCACGACGTTATCATGCCATAACACCCGCCAATCGGGCCACTGCTCGTGTCGCATTCGGTGGAACGCCCGCAAGCTAAGGATTTCCGGAGCACATTGTCAAGAGTCTGATCAGGAAAGCGCTTTTTAGCATTTCCCCACGATCAACAACGTGTCAATCATGCGGAAACGCCTAAGCAATAATTCTCAGGTGGGGCAGGCCTTCAATCGCGGGTACAAGCATGTTTCCGGCATTCACTGTGGCTGCGGAGAATACGTGAATGCCGTGCCGTCATCCCTCCGACGTCGTTGCGTTGCGGGAGGTCGGGGTGCCGCTGCCGAGCAGCGCGTTCGTCACCACACTCACCGAGCTGAAGGCCATGGCGGCCGCGGCGAACATGGGCGTCAGCACGCCGAAGGCGGCGAGGGGGATGCCAATCACATTGTAAATGAATGCCCAGAACAGATTCTGCCGGATCTTGCGCACGGTGCGACGGGACAGCGCCAGCGCAGCCACCACGGCCAGCGGGTCGTTGCGCAGCAAGGTGATGTCCGCCGCCTCCATGGCTATGCCCGAGCCGCCACCCATGGCGATGCTTACATCGGCAAGCGCGAGCGCCGGCGCATCGTTGATGCCATCGCCCACCATGGCGACTACCTGGCCCTGTTGCCGCAACTCGTGAATCCGCTCGCCCTTTTGCTCGGGACGCACGCCGGCGATCACCCGCCGTACACCCACCGCCGCGGCAATGCTTCGCGCCGCCTCCTCGGTGTCGCCCGTCAGCATGACGACGTCAATACCCTGGCTATGCAGCGCCTCCACCGCCTCGCGCGATGTGGGACGCGGCGTGTCGGCCAATGCGAAATGGCCAGCGAAGTCGCCATTGATGGCGAGATACATCACACTCTGTCCAGCGGGATTCTCCCGCTCGGGCGGGCGTATCGCGTACGAGGCCAGCAGCGCGCGATTGCCCAGCAATACGGCATCGCCTCCGACAAAGGCCAACACGCCCGCGCCGGGGACGTTCTGAAACGATTCCGCCTCGCCCACGGACACGGCCCGCTCGGCCGCGTAGTCCACAATGGCTCGCGCCAGCGGATGTTCGGATTGCCGCTCGGCGGCGGCCGCAAGCGCGAGCGCCGCATCGGCATCCCATCCCTCCTGCACATCGAAAGACTGTACTCGCGGCGTGCCCAGCGTGAGCGTGCCTGTTTTATCCATTACCACCGTGCTCACGTTGCGGGCATGCTCCAGCGCCTCGGCATTGCGGATCAGCATGCCCTGTTTGGCGCCGATACCGATTCCCACCATCACGGCGGCCGGCGTAGCCAAGCCGAGCGCACAGGGACAGGCGATGATCATCACCGCGATGGCGTGGAGCATCGCCTCGGTGAACGGAGCCGAGGCGCCGAAATACCATGCGACCAGGGTAAGCAGCGAAGCGAGCAGCACCACCGGCACGAACACCGCCGCCACGCGGTCCACCAGTTGTTGCACCGGCGCTTTCGATCCCTGTGCCTCGTCCACCATGCGGACGATATGCGCGAGCACCGAGGCGCCGCCCACGGCCGTGGCCTCGACCAGCAGGGCGCCATCGAGATTCACCGTGCCGCCGGTGACAGCGTCGCCACTCAGACGAGGCACGGGAACGGGTTCGCCCGTGATCATCGATTCATCCACCGACGAGCTGCCGGACAACACGCGGCCATCCACCGGCAGGCGCTCGCCCGGCCGCACCACCACCACGTCGCCCACTCGCAATGAAGCGATGGGAACATCGACGTCGCCATCTTCGCGACGCACGCGGGCGGTGTCGGGCTGCAAGCCCATGAGCGCGCGGATGGCGCCGGCGGCACGATGCCGCGCCCGGGCTTCGAGCAGGCGGCCGAGCAGTATCAGTGTGATGATGGATGCGGATGTATCAAAATACACGTGCGCATGTTCGGCATGCACGCCGAGAAGATCGGGAAAGAGCACCGCGGCGGCGCTGTAGGCATAGGCCGTACCCGTGCCCATGGCCACCAGCGTGTTCATATCGGCCGTGCGATGCCGCAGGGCCGCGAGAAAGCCCCGGAAGAAGCGTCGCCCTGGCAGAAAGAGTACAGGCGTGGTGAAAATCAATTGCAGCTTGTTCCCCATTTCCATCGACAGCGGCCACCAGGCCTGCACACCCGGCAGCATGGGCAGCATGCCGAGCACAAACACGGGCAAGGTGAAGGCCAACGCCACAAGTAAATCACGCCGCAGCTCCCGATGCTCGCCCGCGGACGCATCCTCGGGCACACCCATGGCCGCAGTGGCCGTACCCGCCGCGCCGGATGCCGCGGGCAGAGCGAGTTCGTAGCCCGCCGCATGGACAGCAGCGGCGAGTTCGCGCATGGATGCCCGGGACGGGTCGAGACGAATCACGGCCTTGTTCGAGGCGAGATTCACCGATGCGGCTTCCACACCAGGCACACGCAACAACGTGTCTTCGACGCGCTTGACGCAACTGGCGCAGGTCATGCCCTGCACGGGCACGCTCAGCGTATCGAGCTGCGCGGGAGGTTGTGTGCTATCGGCGGTGGGAGCGCTCTCGACCGCGTTCACGATGCCGCGACGGAAAAGCCCGCCCGCTCCACCGCGGCGCGCAACTGCTCGTCGCTCACGCGCACTTCGTCCATCGCCACCGTGGCACTGCCGATGCCTACGTTCAGCACCTCGAGACCCTCCACCTGCGCGAGTTCCTTTCGCAGCGACATCACGCAGTGATTGCAGGTCATGCCATTGATTGTATAGGTACGTTCGGTCATGATTTCTCCGAAAGCATGTATGTGAAACAGCGGAACGGCCTTGCCCTTCCACCAGCGAACATTCTTGCGTCACCCGGCTGCGCGGCGCCGGCTACACGCGCATCATTTTCCTTTACCACCGCCGAGCATGCGCGCCAGCCACAGAAACACCACCGCGCCCACGGTTGCCACGAACAGACTCCAGATGTTGAATCCCGTGATGGAGCGCTCGCCGAGCCAACTGAACAGCAGTCCACCCACGACGCTACCCACGATGCCGACGGCGATGTTGAACAGACAGCCGCGCTCCGAGCCCACGCCCGTGGCGATTTTCGCTATCCATCCGGCTATGCCGCCGAGGATGATCCAACCGAGAATGCCCATGTGATTTCTCCAGCAAATGGTGATCGGGACCGCGCAACGCGTGTTCGCGTTGACATTCGGCAGCATACGGACGAAGATCCGCACAGTTGCAATTGCGCGCCCGGGCAAACATCGTGGCAAATTAGCGCATCACGAGGCTGACGTCAACCCATTTCGCCTTGCCGTTGCGCCAGCGCATGCGCAATGACGCGGCTTTGGCAAAAATGCCACCGCCCCCGCTGTCGGAACTCGCGGAGGCGGTGTGAATGCTGTGTGAAACGGGAATCAGCCCTTGAGCACGGTGGAGAGGACTTGCTCCTCGCTGATTTTCCGCGTGCAGAAGAACCAATCCTGGCACTCGGCATCCTCCTTGCCGTCCATGCGATCCTTGGCCACGCCGCAGGAACCCGCGGTCGGCACGATCACATCGTCGCCCGGACGCCAATCGGCAGGCGTGGCGACACTGAAGGCGTCGGCGGTTTGCAGGGCGACCACCACGCGATACAGTTCGTCGAAATTCCGGCCAAGACTGAGCGGATAGTAGATGATCGTACGGATGACGCCCTTGGGATCAATGACGAACACCGCGCGCACGGCCTTGGTGTTGCTTTCACCCGGCTGAATCATACCGTATTTCCCGGCCACTTCCATGGTGATATCCTCGATGAGCGGGAAATTCACCTCGACATTTTTCATGCCCTTGAATTCGATTTTCTCCTTGATGGTGCGCAACCAGGCGATGTGGCTGTAGAGACCATCCACCGACAGGCCCACCAGTTTGGTGTTGGCCTTGGCGAACGTTTCCTCCATCGAGGCGAAGGTCATGAACTCGGAGGTACACACCGGGGTGAAGTCCGCCGGGTGGCTGAAGAGAATGACCCAGCTACCCGCGTAGTCGGCGGGGAAGTTGATCGGTCCCTGCGTGGTGACCGCGGTGAACGCGGGTGCGGCGTCGCCGATGCGGGGCATGGTATAGGTTTTTTCTTGAAGTGCTTCCATTACATCGTTCCTTTATTTAATGAATTCCTAGATTCGATCTTTACTGTTACTGCGATCAGGCATTCTGCTCTTCGCGCACCACGGTGCGGATGTCGAATGCGGGGGGCTCCTCGATGTGCTTTTTCACGGCGCACAGCGAAGCGGATTTCACCAGCGCCTCATGGTATTTCTCCGGAAAATCGGCGGGCACGTGGATGTCGAGCTGCACTTTGCTGATCATGCGGCGGACGGGATCGAATTCCATGCGCTGCGTCAATTCGATGCCCTCGGTGCTGAGTCCGCGTTGCTGGCAGAAACCGAGCACATAGATGCCGGCGCAGGTGCCCAGCGAAGCGAGGAAAAGATCGAAGGGAGCGGGCGCAGTGCCATCGCCGCCGCCGTAGGCGGGCTGATCGGTGGAGACGCGGAAGCCGTTGTAGATGGCGTCGACTTTTTTGTTGCCGGGAAAAACGATTTTCATTTCCATGCGATACTTCCTTGTTTTTTGTTTCGTCAAGCAATCGAACGTAGGATGCACCGAGCCCTGTCGGGGATTCCCGCAGTGGGATGTTGTGCGTCCATCGCCTATGTTACTCGCTGGAATCAGTACCCACTCGCGATGACAGGCGGCGCAGGCATGATATTTCCCGCGATCAAACTCCGCACCAAGCTCCAGCTTTCGTTTCTTCTCATCGGCTTTGTCTCCATTCTCATCACCGGATGGCAGGCGTATGAGAGCGCGAAGACGGCGCTGGAGGATGTCACCTTTCAGTGGCTCACCGCCATGCGCGAATCGCGTCGTGAGCAAATCGAGTATTACTTCACGCGTGTACAAACGGATATACGCAGTTACGCGCGCGACCGCAGTGTGATAGAAGCGGCGCGCGAGCTGATGTCGGTCTTTCCCGACGCGCGCCGGGAGGCCGGCGACGCGGCCCGGCTGCTGGATATGGTACAGGGCGCTGCGCAACCGCAGGCGAACGCGTTACGCGAATACCTGCGCGCGCTGCGGCGCCATGATACGCAGATCGAGACCTTCCGCGCATTGCACGGATACTACGACATTTTTCTTGTCACCGCGAACAATGGCGACGTGGTGTACACGGCGCGGCGCGAGACGGATTTCGCCACCAATCTCCGCAATGGCCCATACAGCAACTCCAACCTCGCGGCTGTGGTGTCGTTGCTGCACGACGACAGCGACACGGTGCGTTTCGTCGATTTCCTTCCCTACGAGCCCTCGGGCATGCGCCCGGCGTCGTTCGTTGCGACACCCGTCTACGACGGGGGCGCGATGATCGCGGTGCTGGTGTTCCAACTCTCGATAGACGACATCAACGGCCTGATGACCGGCGGCAACAGGCGCAGCGACGGCATGGGTTCGAGCGGCGAAACGTATATCGTGGGAACGGATTTGCGTATGCGCAACGACTCGCGCTTTTTCATCGAGCAACCCGCGCGCTATCTGAAAACCCTGCGGGACATCGGCACCGACAGCGCCATCGTGGGTGCCATCGAGCGCAATCGCACCAGCGTACTCTTGCAGGAAGTGCGCACGTCCGCCTCGCTGGCCGCGCTGCGCGGAGAAACCGACACGCGCGAGGTGGAGGACTATCGCGGGGTGCGCGTGCTTTCGTCGTTCACCCCGCTGCGCATTCCGGATCTGCACTGGGTGATGTTGTCCGAGATCGACGAGACGGAGGCCTTCCGGGCGGTGTACGCGTTGCGCGAGCGGCTCATTCTCATCGGACTTGTTATTCTGCTGTTCGCGTTCAGTCTCGGCGTCACCATTGCGCGAACGATCACACGTCCCATCCTCTCGCTGGCGGAAGTGGCGGAATCCTTCGGTGGTGGAAAGCTGGATGAACGCGCGGCCGTGGAGGCCCGCGACGAGATTGGCTTGCTTGGCTCCACATTCAACACCATGGCGGAACAGGTGCAGGAGCACACCACGCGCTTGCAGAGCGAGATCGAGGTGCGCATCAAGGCCGAGGAGCAGCTCATGCGCTCGGAAGAGCAGTTGCGCAATCTGTCCACGCATTTGCAAAGCGTGCGCGAGGAGGAGCGCAAGCGGCTCGCGCGGGAAATACACGATGAACTCGGCCAGCGTCTCACCACGATGAAGCTGCATCTGTCATTGCTGCGCGACGATGCACGCGACGAGCAGGCCGATATACTCGATGGAATGGAATCGGCAATCGCCAATATCGACGCCACGATACAGGCCGTCAAGCGTCTGATATCGGAGTTGAGGCCGGGGCTGTTGGACGATCTCGGCCTCACCGCCGCCATCGAGTGGCAGGCCGAGGATTTCCAGCGCCGCACGGGTATTCGCTGCGAAGTGTCCATCAGTCCTCATGACATCGCATTGGATCAGGACCGATCCACCGCAGTGTTTCGTATTTTTCAAGAGACATTGACCAATGTCGCCCGCCACGCGTCGGCCACGCATGTCACCGTGTATCTCACCGACAATGGCGACGAGGTGGAGTTGATCACCACCGACAACGGGCGGGGTATCACACGGGAAGAAATCGACGATCCGCGTTCTTTCGGCTTGCTGGGCATACGCGAGCGCGCGCATGCTTTTGGCGGTACGGTGGATATCAGCGGCACACCGAATGTGGGCACCGTGGTGTCGGCGATGCTTCCCAAAGCTCAGGAGTTCGACGCATGATATCATTGCTTATTGCGGATGATCACGTCCTGTTTCGCGAAGGGCTGAAGCAAATCCTCGCGCGGCACAAGGAGATCCGCGTGGTGGATGAGGCAGGCAGCGGCAACGAGGCCATGCAGAAAATGCTTGCACGGCACTACGACCTGGTGTTGCTGGACATTTCCATGCCGGGCCGCAGCGGGCTGGACATACTCGGGGAAATCCGCAAGGAGCGTCCCGACCTGCCTGTGCTCATGTTGTCGATGCATCCGGAGGAGCAATACGCCGTGCGCGTGCTGAAAGCCGGGGCCTCGGGCTATCTCACCAAGGAGAGTGCCGCCTCCGAATTGATTCATGCGATCAAGAAGGTGGCTTCCGGTGGCAAATACATCAGTGCGTCGGTGGCCGAGCGCCTGGCGGATGCGATCGAGGACGACTTCAGCGGTCCGCCGCATCAGACGCTGTCGAACCGCGAGTTTCAGGTGATGAAAATGCTGGCGGCGGGCAAGACGTTGAAGGAAATAGCCGAGGATCTTATTCTCAGCGAGAAGACCATCACCACGTATCGCGCGCGCATTCTCGAAAAGATGAAGCTGCGGAACAACGTGGAGCTGTCGCATTACGCGATACGGCACAAGTTGTTGGAATAGCGCCGCCGGCCGCGCGCGGGGCTCGTCAGTATTCTCGCCGCCCGCATCTTGCTCATCTGTGCGGTAAGGAGTAAAGAGTAAAGTCTGACGGTAGTCGTAGGAGCCAACCCGTACTCTCTCCGCCACCGCAGGCAAGGGACACCGATTCGCATCACTGCTGACAGCGGGCGTTGGATGGCTTCATCTGCGACGATTCGCTCGGCACCTCGCCGACTTCCACGATCCATCTGTGCTAATCTGTGTGAAATCTGTGCAATCTGTGGTTTTAAAACTCTGCCGATCCGCTCCGACAGTAATCAAGGCACCGCACCATGATCATTCTCCAGGGTATGACGAAGGGACATGGAAGACTGTGGTTTTCCCCTGAGTTCAATGAACAGTAAACACCGGAATTTGTAGGCAATTCCCTACGGCTGCGGCGCTTTGATCCCGACAGGAAATTCAGGGGAATTCGTATGGGACAGTTCTCTCCGATATTCTAATTTCGGATTACCGTCTCCGCTGAGCAACATACGGCGGGTACGCGGGCGGCATTCACATTCATATCGGAGAACCTATGTTCGACACCGGGAATACCGGCTTCATGCTGGTGGCAACGAGTCTCGTCATGCTCATGACACCGGGACTCGCGTTTTTCTATGGCGGTCTCGTCGGCCGCAAGAACGTGTTGAGTATCATGATTCAGAGTTTCGTGTCCATGGGCGTGACCACGGTGCTGTGGTTCGCCGTGGGCTATTCGCTGTGTTTCAGCGGCGATGTGGGCGGCATCATCGGAAATCTCGACCATGCATTCATGCAGGGCATTCCGGTGAACGAAGTGTTCGGCAGCGAAACCAATCGCATACCGATGTTCGTGTTCATCGCCTATCAGATGATGTTCGCCATCATCACGCCCGCGCTCATCACCGGCGCATTCACCAATCGCGTCACTTTCAAGGCCTATCTCATTTTCCTTGTGGCGTGGCTGCTGTTCGTGTACTTCCCCTTCGTGCACATGGTGTGGGGCGGTGGAATGTTGGCGCAGTGGGGCGTGTTGGATTTCGCGGGCGGTATCGTTGTGCATGCCATCGCCGGCATGGCCGCATTGGCTTCGGTGTTCTACGTGGGCAAACGTCGCGTGGAGGAAAAGGGTCCGCACAGTATTCCTCTGGTGGCGCTGGGCACCGGTTTGCTCTGGTTCGGCTGGTACGGTTTCAATGCCGGCAGCGAATTGCGCGTGGATGAAATCACCGCGCTGGCCTTTCTCAACACCGATGTGGCCGCATCTTTCGCGGGCGTGACCTGGTTGATCCTGGCCTGGGCGATAGAGAAAAAACCCAAGTTCGTCGGTTTGCTCACCGGCGCCGTGGCGGGCCTCGCCACCATCACACCCGCTGCGGGCTTCGTGTCCACCAGCAGCGCGGTGATCATCGGCATCGGCAGCGGCGTGGTGTGCTATTTCGCCGTGGCGATGAAGAACAAACTGAAATGGGACGACGCTCTCGACGTGTGGGGCGTGCATGGTGTGGGCGGCATACTCGGCACGATATGCCTCGGACTGTTCGGTTCCACCGCCATCAACGCCGCCGGCGCGAATGGCTTGCTCTTCGGCGGCGCGGACTTCTTCTTCAAGCAAGTCGTGGCCGTGGTGGGCGCGTCGGTGTACGCCTTTGCCTTTACCTATGTCATGCTTGTCATCATCAACGCCATCACGCCGGTGCGCACCAGCGACACCGAGGAATCCAGCCTCGACGAGGCACTGCATGGTGAAACCGCTTACATCGAAGGAATCTGAGATGCGAACACTTTCCACAACTCTTATCGCGTTCATTTTTCTCCTGGCATTCAACGGCACGTTGCGCGCGCAGGACGAGGCGAAGTGGTACGATGGTATCGCAGTGAATGGCTTCGTGGCCTCGTCGTTCACCTGGAATTTCAACACCCCGGCATCCGGTGAAAACGGCTTCCGCATTTTCGATAAAAAGCACAACAGCTTTTCGCCCGATGTATTCCAACTCGCCATCAAGCGCGACGCGGAGAAGGCGGGCGAGGCCGGCTTCCGCGCCGATCTGGTGACGGGCATGCTGCCTCGTTACACCGCATCTGCGGGATTGTTCGGCAACACCAACATCGACCTGCTCCAGGCCTACGCCAGCTACATGGCGCCGGTGGGCAGTGGCCTCAAGCTGGAGATGGGAAAATTCCTCACCCACATGGGTTACGAACTCATCGAAGGCAGCGATGGCTACAACGACAACATCAGCCGCTCCTTCCTCTTCGGTTACGCGATACCGTTTGCGCATACCGGTCTGCGCGCCCGCTACGCCTTCTCCGACGCAGTGTCGGCGATGGTGATGGTGGCGAACGGCTGGGACAACGCGGTGGAAAACAACAGCAACAAAACCGCTGGTTTCCAGCTCGGCCTTGTACCCACGGACGGATTGTCTCTGTACATCAATGGCATTCACGGTGCCGAGATGGAGAAGAACAACAGCGACGCCACCACGGTGTTCGATTTCGTTGCCGTGTGGTCGCCGGTTGATCGGCTGTCCATCGGTGTGAATGCGGACTTCGGTTCGCTGGCCGGTGGCGGCGCCGAAGGCGAAGACGCCAAGTGGACGGGCTTCGCCGGCTATCTGCGCTATCAGGTGTGCGAGCGCGTGGCGCTGGCGTTGCGCGGCGAAATGTTCGACGATGCCGACGGTGTACGCACGGGCGTGAAGCAGAAGCTGACGGAGATCACCTTCACGCCGGAATTCCGCCTCGCGCAGAATTTTGCGCTCCGCGCGGATCTGCGTTACGATATGAGCGACCAGAAGGTATTCGAGGACGGCGCTTCGCTCACGGATACCACCATCGAGCCGAGTGATGCACAGATGACCTTCGGTCTGCAAATGCTTTTCCACTTCTAAACCTCCCTCCTCAAAGCGCGAACGCAGCGGCGTTTCACATCCCCGTGGAACGCCGCTGTTTTTATTTCCGCCCGCATCCTCCGATCTTGTGGCGATGAGTCCTCCATCCACAACGTGCCCGACGCCATGAAGCATGTCATCACCATCGGCCTGTTCCTTCTATTGAGTCACTCCCTGCACGCGCAGGATGATGTGCTGGGCAATGCGCTGAAGCGCTTTGGTGTCGATTCGAGCACGGTGGGGTACCGGCCGCATTCCACATGGAATCCCACCGGCGCGCCCGATCCATTCCGTCTGCCGTGGTTCGACGGCCTGCTCGCGCGACCGATGAAAATCCCCAACTTCACGCGCGATATGCTGTGGCGCTACCACCTCTGGCTGACGGGCGACAGCAGCAACTTCCCTCGTCCCACGCTCGCCCAGGTGCGTCCATTGGCGGCAACGATCATGAATTCCGCTCGCAATCTCGGGCACGGCATCGGCAAATACGGATTGGATTACACACCCGCCATCAGTGAGAAGGAGCCATTGCTCAACGCCATCGAGCAATTGTACCGCGAGCAAGGGCGCGATCTGGGCGACAACATCGTGTACCAATTACCCACGCAGGATTGGACCAACAGCCGCAAAGCCTTCGCCGCGATGATCGGGAAGCTTCCCGTGGAACTGCAACGTTCGCTGGCGAATATCGTCACCGCCATCGGAGAAGCGGCCCGCTGGCGCGATCGTTCGCTGGCACGAATTCCCCGGGATCAATTTCAGCACATCTTTACCTCCACCACGCTGGAGGAATCGCAATGCGATGCGCACACCTTTGATCAAACGGTGTACGACGCCGCGCAGGCCTTCGACGTGAGTTCCGTGTCCTGGGGCGCCACGCTGCTGGCGCAGGCCGTGGAGAAGGAGTTGCCCGTGATCCGGCGTTTCGCGGGAGCGAATGTGACGCTGGACATTCCCACGCCACGTGGGCGCATCGTGCTGCGCGGAGGCGGCAGCGATACGCATTACGCGCAGGATTGCGCGCTGCTGGTGGATGTTGGAGGAGACGACACGTATTACGGCGCGACAGCGGCGAGTTCGCCTCTGCTGCCTGTGGCGGTAGTGATCGACGTACGTGGCGACGACCGCTATGTGAACGAGCACGCGCAATTGCCATCGCAGGGTGCGGGCGTGCTGGGCATCGGTTTGTTGCTCGATCTCGCGGGCGACGATCTGTACGCGTCGCGCACGTTTTCGCAAGGCTGCGGACGCTTTGGCGTGGGCATGCTGTACGATGCCGAGGGGCGCGACACGTACAACTCGCTCGGCTTCGCGCAGGGAGCGGGCTTGTATGGCCTCGGGTTGCTTGTGGATCGTGCGGGCAAGGACACGTATCGCACGGTGTATTACGCGCAGGGCTATGGCTTTTCGAAGGGGCTTGGCCTGTTGGCCGACCTGAGCGGCGACGACCGCTATATCGCCGACGACGAAGAACTCATCCACATTGGCGACGAAACCCCACTGCATAATGAAAGCGATGCGCAGGGCTATGGCGCCGGCCGTCGCGCCGATCACACCGATGGGCACAACATGTCCGGCGGCCTCGGCATACTCACCGATCTCGAAGGCGACGACGAATATTCAGCGGGCGTATTCGCGCAGGCCAGCGGCTACTGGTATGGCATGGGCGTGCTGCACGATGCGAAGGGCGACGACAAATATCGCGGCGTTTTCTTCAACCTTGGCGCGTCGGCGCATTACGCCATTGGCGTGCTGCTGGAGGAAGGTGGCGACGATACTTCCGACCTGGTGATGACGCTGGGATTCGGCACGGCGCATGATTGCTCGGCGGCGTTCTACCTCGACCTCGACGGCAACGACCGTTACACGATGAGCAAGGGCGACGAGCGCGCGTGCAGTTTGGGCAGTTCGCTGAACAACTCCTTCGCACTGTTCGCCAATATTCGCGGCAACGACAGTTACGCACCCGTGGGCAATGCCTTCGGCTACGCCACCGCGCGGCGTGGTGGCGAGTGGGCACTGTATGCGCCGAGCACGGGATTGTTCTTCGATATTGGCGGACGCGACACGTACAGCGGCGGCCGTGCCGCCGACAACAGCGAATGGCTGCTTCCGGTCATTCAGGGCATTCACGGCTACGGCCTCGACGGCAACTCCGGACTGCTGCGCTTCGAAGCGGAGTAGATCGCTCCACACACCTCCTTTCCTCGACGTACCGTGTGCGCAGCGGTCGATCCGCGTTGCGCATGGGTGCGTAAGCCGTTCGCGACTCCGCCCTGCACACCCACGGGGTGGGAATATCGCGTCGGAGTACATGGCGTAACACTTCTCTATTCCCTGTCAAATGCCCATCAACTTCGAGCACTTGAACACTGGTGTCGATTTCGCAATATTGAAGTTTGCATCCTTTTTATGAATTGTTGGACAAGCGCGGCAACATCGACATGGCAAAACAGCAGCAAGGCACACTCGAGAAAATCGTTTCCCTCGCCAAGCGGCGTGGATTCATCTTTCAATCCTCCGAAATCTACAGCGGACTGAACGGCTGCTGGGATTATGGTCCACTGGGAGTGGAGTTGCTGCGCAACGTGAAAGACAGTTGGTGGCGTGCGATGACGTATCGCGACGACGTGGAGGGACTCGACGCATCCATTCTCATGCATCCGCGCGTATGGGAGGCCTCGGGTCATGTGGAGAATTTCACCGATCCGATGGTGGACTGCAAGCAATGCAAGAGCCGCTATCGATTGGATGTGCTGTTCGAGTCCTACAATGAAAAACGCCGCGGCAAAGTGGTCAAGGCCTGGTTGGATACACTGGACGAGGCGGCGCGCGCGGCCATGAACGAGCGCAGCGCCGAGGAGCGTACCGAGGCCGCCGGCAATGCGCTGGTGGACGATGCGGTGTTTTTCGAATCGCTCAACGAACAGCAGCTTCTCGTTTGCCCGAACTGTGGCGGCACGGGGACGTTCACCCTTCCGCGCACATTCAATCTCATGTTCAAAACCTTCATCGGACCGGTGGAAGACAGCAGCGCCGTGGTGTATCTCCGTCCCGAAACGGCGCAGGGCATTTTCGTGAATTTCGGCAATGTGGCGCAGGCCACGCGGCAGAAAGTGCCCTTCGGTATCGCGCAGATCGGGAAGGCCTTCCGCAACGAGATCAACACCAAGAATTTCCTTTTCCGCACGCGCGAATTCGAGCAAATGGAAATGCAGTTCTTTGTCAAACCCGGCAGCGATGAGGAATGGTACGAGCAATGGCGCGCATGGCGCATGCAGTGGTTCATCGACAATGGCATGCGCAAGGAGAAGCTGCGCTACCATCCGCACGCGCCCGAGAAACTGGCGCATTACGCCAAGGCGGCGGTGGACATCGAGTACGAATTCCCCTTCGGCTGGGGCGAAATCGAAGGCATACACAATCGCACCGACTTCGATTTGCGCCGGCACACCGAGTACTCGGGCAAGAGCCTCGAGTATTTCGATGCCGAAGCGCAGGAAAAGTACATTCCCTATGTGATCGAGACTTCGGCGGGTGCAAGCCGTTCGCTGATGGCCTACCTCGTTGACGCATACGACGAGGAGGAGCTTGAAGGTGAGACGCGTGTGGTGCTGCGCTTCCATCCGCGCCTCGCGCCCTTCAAAGCGGCCATACTGCCGCTGGTGAATCGCGACGGCATGGACGACATCGCGCTCGCGTTGTACCGGGATTTGCAAAAGGACTTCAAGGTGTTTTACGACGACAGCGGCTCCGTGGGCCGCAGGTACCGTCGTCAGGACGAGGTGGGCACCCCATTTGCCATCACCGTGGATTCACAGACGCTGGAGGACCGCAGCGTCACCATCCGGGAGCGCGACAGCATGCAGCAGCAACGCATTTCTCTGGATGCGGTGCGGACGTATCTGCTTGAGAAGCTTCAGTAACAGCACGCGTATGCGCAAACGGCATGGTCCAATCCGGGCCATGCTGTTTTTTTTTGAAAAGCAGGGCACAGGCGGGAGGGAACGACGAAGGCGCAGCGGAAATTACAATCTGCTCATTCGGCAGTGCGATCGAGGCGCGCCTGCAAGGAATCGATGACCACGAGAGCGCGGGTGCGCAATTCCGGATTCCTTTCGGCGATGCGGCGGGCATTGGCGATGCGACGTTCGGTGAGGACGCGGGAAAAATTCAGCGAATAGTCCATGTTATCCGACAGATACAGCTCCAATTGCTCCTCCGGTTCGGGTGGCACGACCGTGTCGGGGCTACCCCCTCCAGGTCTGAACAGAATCACAATGCCAAGAAATACCACCGAGGCGATACCGACGATCAGAAAAAGACTGCGCTTCACGAAGTGATCTCCACTGGATTGGGGACAAGTTCCACGCTCAATATACATCTCGACGAAACGCCGGTCGAGAATCGAGGCATGATCGCGATGGAAGCCGGAGTTCGAAGAATCCACCCTCGGGATGGCGAGTGCATCATTGCTGATGCGCGCGCAGAGAGCAGCGGAACGGAATGTTCTTCGTGACAGCGTCCACTACGTGGAATTTTCCTATCTTTGGAACTGGTAGCCCATAATCCTCATGCTGTATGGACAAGCATCTCGTTTTTATCGTTGACGACGATTATTCGCTCCGACGACTGCTCGAAGTCACCTTGCAGTCGTGGGGATACAACACCCAGACCTGGTCCTCGGGTGAGACTCTGCTGAAGAATCTCGACGCCAAGCCCGACGTGGTCTTGCTGGACCACATGCTTCCCGGCATGAGTGGCCTTGAGACACTGGAGCAGCTGCGCAAGCATGCACCAGATTTGCCCGTGATCATACTCTCGGCGCAGTCGAAGATCGACGTGGCCATTGGCATCATGCGAGCGGGGGCGAGTGATTATTTCACCAAGCCAGTCGACCTCAAGCGTCTGCGTTTCGCGTTGAACAACGCGGTGAAGCTTCGGGCGTTGACCGACAAGGTGCAGGCCTTGCAGGACACGCTCGAAAGCACGGTGCGTTTCGACAACATCATTTCGAATTCCGGCGCCATGCAGGCGGTGTTGAAGATGGTGGAGAAGGCCTGCCGCAGCGACATCACGGTGTTGATCGAAGGCGAAAGCGGCACGGGCAAAGAGTTGATAGCGCGAGCCATTCACTTCAACGGTACGCGCAAGCGCAATCCATTCGTCGTCATCAACTGCGCGGCCATACCGCGGGATTTGCTCGAGAGCGAGCTGTTTGGTCACGAGCGCGGAGCTTTCACCGGCGCGTATGACCGCAAGATCGGGAAATTCGAGGCGGCGTCGGGCGGCACCATTTTCCTCGATGAAATCGGCGAGATGGATTTATCGCTGCAGGCAAAGTTACTGCGGGTACTGCAAACAAAGCAGTTCGAACGTGTGGGGGGAGTTGAAACAATCGTGTGCGATACGCGCATTGTCTCGGCCACGAACCGCACCTTGCGCGACATGGTTGCGGAGAAATTATTCCGCGAGGATTTGTACTATCGCCTTTCCACCTTCCCGATACTCCTGCCTCCACTGCGGGAACGCGCGGGAGAAATCACACTCCTTGCCGAACATTTCCTCACACAATTCGCCGAGCGAGAGAACAAGGGAATCCGCGGCATTTCGTCCGAAGCCATGCACGTTCTGACCAGCTATCCGTGGCCCGGCAATGTGCGTGAATTGCAGAGCGTACTCGAGCGCAGCGTGTTAATGGCGGAGGGAGAAGAAATTCTGCCGGACGATCTTCCGATCGGCCTTCGACACACGCAGGCCACGGAGATGATGCCGCCGGGATTCCGCTTTTTCGCTACGCGCGGCGATGTGATACCGTTCGAGCAATTAAAGGAGATGATTATCCGGGAGGCGCTCGAACATTTCGACGGCAACATCACCGATGCGGCACGCGCTCTCGACATGGGCCGCACCACGCTGTACGACATGGTGCGACGAATGAAACCGAAAGGGTGACGTGCAGGTACGTCGGGGGACATCAACCGAAATGCGCCTCGGGTAACAGCACCGTCACGCGGGTGAATTTGCCAAGTTCACTCTCTATGCTCATGCGACCCCGATGGAGTTCCACGATGGAATGCACGAGGGCCAGACCCAGTCCCACCCCGCGCTGCTCATGTTCTAGACGGTCGAATTGCATGTAGGCACCGATCGAGCGTCGTTGTTCGTCCGTCATACCTCTCCCCTTGTCAGACACCACCAACTCATACCACCCATCGGTCAGACGTGCGCTGACCATAATCGGAACACCATCGAGACTGAATTTGCACGCATTGTCCACGAGTTCCTCGACCAACTTTTCGAGATTGCGAGCCGACACCGCCACCGCAGCTTTTTCAGCGTTGACGGACACATCTTTAGGACGTCGGGCGCGTTCGGCCACGCCACCGGCGATATCGCGAATGATATCATCCGGATGCTCCAGTGTTTCCGCACGCAGCAACTCGGCGCGTTCGGTATCCTGTCGCGCGCTCTCGAGTTCGGTGAAGCGCAGGTAATTCTGCACCAGGCGGTGCAAGCGCTGCCCTGCTTGGTTGATATGCCTGAGCATTTCCAGAATTTCTTCGGAATTGAAATCCTTCATGTGATCATGCATGAGGGAGGATAGGCCGAGAATAGAATTGAGCGGCGTAAGAAATTCATGCGGGAGGGAGCGGCTGAGCGAATCGCGCAACTGATCCAGGGCACCGTGAAAACGATCATCGAAGCTGCGTTTCTTTTTCAAACGTACTTCGACGGCATTGAGCAATTCCTCTCTGGTGAACGGTTTGGTCAAATAGTCATCGGCACCGGAAAGCATACCTTTGCGCAAATCGCTTTTATCGGAGAGCGCCGAGAGAAAAACGAAGGGGATAAGTTCCGTCGCGGGATCCTTGCGCACGTATTCCAGCACACCAAAACCACCAAGATTCGGCATCATCACATCGCAGAGTACCAGATCCGGTAATTGCTCGCGCACGAGTTCAATTCCCCGCAATCCATTATCGGCCGACACTACCTGATACCCGGCCTCATTGAGTCGCTCGATGATATTTTCGCGCACGATGGTTTCATCCTCGATCACGGCGATTTTGGTCATGCGTCCTGCTCCAATGATGATAATCGTTCAATGTAGAGATTCGTCCCGGCATGCACAACACCACCGCCGGATTCGGCTGGCCGCAACAAGCACCCCGGGCCGAACTGCACGGCGGTACAGTCGTTGCCTCATGATCATGTTACCAGGGCGGCCTTCCTCCGAGCGTTCGTATGCATCACGGACAGGCGCGGTGGAGTGCATCCACCGCTCCATCACATCGGGAGAAAGGAACATGGACCCATCCGAAGATGCATTGCGGCTTTCAGAGCATCATGCTATGTTGCAGGTTCCATTTCACCTTCATCCATTAGTTGGGAGCTAATGATGCAGCTTGAGATACCTTACCGGCACGCGCGCGCGCGGCCACAATTACTCCGAACCCGGCACCTACTGCCTGCGACTCGAAACCGCGGGCGAGGAGGCGTTGTTCGGCGAGGACGGCGACGGCGGGCTGCGGCTCAATGCTTTCGCGGAAATCGCCTTCGAGAAGCTCGCCCTCGCCGTGCAGCGTTACCCTTGTTTGCGCCTGGATGCCGCGCGCTTCACGCCCAACGCGCTCGAAATCCTCGTCACCATCACCGAGTACCGCAATCACAAGGCGGCGCATCCAGAGTTGTGGGAAAATCGCCGCCGCGCGCGTCGGTTGATGACTATCCCCATGTTCGTGGGCTTTTTGAAAATGAACAGTGCCCGCGCCATCAACACCGCGCGAGGCACAACGGGACGCGCCGTGTGGACACGGCGTTACCACGATTGCATCGTCGTGGATGCTGGAGAAATCCAGAACATCCGCTGCGCGTTCAATGCCGCGATGCAGCGCTCGCAGCTCACGCGTGACAAGGCGAATCCTTCGGTGCGAAATCTACGCACGGTGCTGAACGAGGCCTTTGCGCTGTTCGGCGAGGATCACGCCCGGGCACCGCGGAGCGATGCGCAGCCAACCTCCGGATTGCTCATGCTCGGCCGCGCGGTGTTCCTGCGCGACACCGTGCTGCGTCCACTGACAGCGGTTTCAACCTCCCCCACTACACGCAAGGCGAAGCGGAAGCGTAGCCCCACGGTAACGGAAATGCTCGACGCCTCGCTGGCGATGTTGCACACCGTGGATGCGGAGGCGATGGTGCTGTCGCTTGCGCCGGGGTAGTGCGTCGAGATATGGGACGGGGTTGTCTGCGATAGCCCGTCGCATCCGCTTGCTGTAATCGATTGTTTTCCGAGTGAGGTCCGGAGCGCCCTGCGGCGATTCGCGGGAGAGGAATGCGCGGAGGTGGAGGATTTGGGACGAGGGAGTGGTTTTACGGAGGTTGTCGCGGGCGTTTCGCTATTTCGGAGTTTGCGGTATTATGAATTTCTGGGGAAATCGGCTCGGGGGTGAGGCGGACCCGGGCTGAGATTGCGGGTTCGAGGCGGGGATTTGGCTATTCAGTGAATACGCCAGGATCGGGGCAAGGAGGGCGCGGAATTGGCTATTCACTGAATACCCCATGCCGGGGCGGGAGGCGGGGCAGCTGGCCAGGATTTGGCTATTCACTGAATAACCCACGCCCTGAGGCGGTAGGCGGCGCGGTCGGCCTGGATTTGGCTATTCACTGAATATCCCATGCCCCGAGGCGGAAGGCGGGGCGGTAGGCCCGGATTTGGCTATTCACTGAATACCCCAAGCTCAGGGCGAAGAGGGCGCGGATTTGGCTATTCACTGAATAACCCATGCCCCGAGGCGGAAGGCGGGGCGATCGGGTGGTTATTCACCGAATATCTCACCCGACGAAGTTTGACCTGCAAGTGGTGTCACTATCAGAAGGTGGGGCCAATTTCCGGAAGCATTGTGGGCTGACTGGGGTCGATTTTGCAGTAGCGAAATCAACAGGGCTCGTGAGAATAGCCGGTATTGCGTCAATGCACCTTGGCGTCGTTGCGTTGAATTCCCTTCCGACTTCAGGAGAATGGAACGCAACGTCGCAACGAAGCAGAGACGCAACCTGACGAGAGGGCGTTGTCTCGTTTCGCGATGTAATGAGCTTTCCGCTGGGAGGAGGAAATTCTGATTCCTTCCCGTGTCTCGGGTACCGCAATGGCGAAATCAGGAGCAGACGGGATTATTCACCCGACGAAGTTTGACCTGCAAGTGGCGTCACTATCAGAAGGTGGGGCCAATTTCCGGAAGCATTGTGGGCTGACTGGGGTCGATTTTGCTGTAGCGAAATCAACAGGGCTCGTGAGAATAGCCGGTATTGCGTCATTGCACCGTGGCGTCTTTGCGTTGAATTCCCTTCCGACTTTAGGAGAATGGAACGCAACGTCGCAACGAAGCAGAGACGCAACCTGACGAGAGGGCGTTGTCTCGTTTCGCGATGCAATGAGCTTTCCGCTGGGAGGAGGAAATTCTGATTCCTTCCCGTGTCTCGGGTACCGCAATGGCGAAATCAGGAGCAGACGGGATTATTCCCCCGACGAAGCTCGATCTGCAAGTGGGATCACTATCAGAAGGTGGGGCCAATTTCCGGTTGGCGGAATCGGACAGGCGTCTCGGTTGCCTATGTGTCGTCACCCGAATCTGTGGAGACATACGGTGCGCAAGTAGCTGCCCCTTGAGATCGTCCTTGAATCCCTGTACGACATTCAGCCAACACTTGCAATGGACGCTGATTCGTGTCGCTGCTGACGGCGATCGTTGGATTCCCCCCTGCGGCTGCTGCCTGGATCCATGCGGACTTTCAGGAACCATCTGTGTTAATCTGTGTGAAATCTGTGATATCTGCTCTGAAAATTGTCTCGCTGCCTGCATCATGCTCATCTGCGCGGTGATGTGTAAAGAGTGAAGAGTAAAGAGTAAAGTTTGACGGTAGTCGTAGGAGCCAACCCGTACTCTCTCCGCCACCGCAGGCAAGGGACACCGATTCGCATCACTACTGTCAGCGGGCGTTGGATGGCTTCATCTGCGACGATTCTCTCTGCACCTCACTAACTTCCACGATCCCTCTGTGCTAATCTGTGTGAAATCTGTGCAATCTGTGGTTTTGAAACTCTGCTGATCCGCTCCAACAGTAATCAAGGCACCTGCACCATTTTCATTCTCCCGGGTGTGACGAAGGATCATAACGGACTGTGATATCTGTGGTTTTGAAACTCTGCTGATCCGCTCCGACAGTAATCAAGGCACCTGCACCATGTTCATTCTCCCGGATGTGACGAAGCAAAATGAAAGACTGTGGTGTTCCCCCTGCGTTGACTCCACCTCATCTACCGAATCAACGAGCGGAACCGACCAGCATCAAACGTGTCTGAATCCAAAGGCCGGACCTGAGAACCGTATAATACAATCCTGTTCCAAGACCCGTCGCATCGAAGGGAACAGAATGGTATCCAGACTGTCGGAGTCCGTTCACTGGCACCGCGACCTCACGCCCAAGTACATCGTGTATGCTCAAGCGGACGTGCTGTGTCGTCGACAACGTGAATGGGATCGTTGTGCTCGCGGTGAACGGATTGGGGAAATTCTGGGCGAGATGGAATAAGGATCGAGTGGTCTTTGGCTCTTCAATCCACGTCGCTCCGCCAGTGGTGGTGCGGAGAATTGTGCCGTAATCGCCAACAGCGGTGCCGGTGTTCGCGTCGGTGAAGCTTACTCCGTTCAATTCGTGGTTCGTACCGCTTCTCTCCAGCGACCAGCTTGCTCCACCATCGGTAGTGCGTAGGATGGTCCCGTCCAATCCAACCACGGTTCCGTTGGCGGCATCGGTAAACGACACTCCGTTGAGACGGTCGGTTGTGCCGCTGGTCTGGCTCGACCAGCTTGCTCCACCGTCGGTCGTGCGGAGAATTGTGCCCTTTTCTCCGACGACAGTTCCGGTGCCGACATCGGTGAAGGAGATCCCGAGGAGCCAGTTCGTTGTCCCGCTTTCCTGTGGGGTCCAGGTCTCTCCGGCATCGGTTGTACGGAGGATGATTCCGTACCCCCCCACTGCCACAGCCGTACTGAGATCGATGAACAGCACCTCGCAGAGTGCGTTCGATGTGCCACTCGGCTGCAACGTCCACTGCTCGCCACCATTGGTGGTGCGCAGTATCGTTCCATCGTTCCCCACCACCATTCCTCTGTCGTTGTCAATGAAGGACACTCCACGCAGTAAATTCGTCGTACCACTGGTCTGACTCGCCCATGTCGCGCCGCCATCGGTCGTGCGAAATATGGTACCAACACCTGCGATCACAACTCCGGTGTTGGCATCGGTGAAGGATACTCCGGTAAGAACGTTCATCGATTCTATTGTCTGTCTGATCCACCCCGTACCGCCATCGGTGGTACGGAGGATCGTCCCATCCCAGCCCACGACGGTTCCATTGTTTGCGTCGGAGAAGGAAACCTTCAGTAGCCGGTTCCTGGGCCCGCCGGACCGATCCGACCAGTTCGCTCCGCCATCGGTCGTAAGAAGGATGGCGCCCTTCACTCCAACGACAGTCCCGTTGCTGGAATCCGTGAATGACACTCCATACAGATAATCCGCTGTCGCGCTCTCCTGCCTCGTCCAATTCGCCCCGCCATCGGTGGTGCGGATGATTGTTCCATCCTCGCCCACGGCGGTTCCATTGCGTGCGTCGGAATACGATATCTCGTGAAGCCAACTCCTTGTCCCGCTTGACTGATGAAGCCAATTCACCCCGCCATCGGTCGTATGGAGGATTGTGCCATACAATCCAACGATAGTTCCATTGTCCGCGTCAATAAACGTCACTCCGTTGAGATGATCAGTTGTGCCACCTGCCTGGCTCGACCAACTTGCTCCGCCATCGGTGGTACGGAGAATTGTACCATTGTGTCCGATCACCGTACCAAGCTCTGCGTCAGTGAAGGCAACCCCGGTGAGATACTCCATCGATCCGCTCGTCTGCATCGTCCAACTCGTACCGCCATCAGTTGTCCGGAGGATCGTGCCAAAGGATCCGACCACAGTTCCATTCATGGCATCGGTGAATGACACCCCCATGAGATATCTCTTGCTTCCGCTTGTCTGCCTCGTCCAATGCATCCCTCCATCGGTTGTTCGCAGTATGACTCCGGAATCTCCCACCACCGTGCCTGTGTTGATATCGGTGAAGCACGCGTCGGTCAAATCGCTCCGGGTTCCACTATTCTGAATCGTCCAATGTGCACCACCATCCACAGTTCGAATGATCGTACCGGAACGCCCGACAGCGGTGCCGATCCCGGGGGCCGCAAAGGTAACATCATGCAGCACGTTCCCCTGTGGCAGAGGATGCTGCCAGAACCAGCCGGCCTGAGCGCTGCATGGACTGCTCTGTAGAAGCAGAACTGCCACCGATACCAACGAAGCAAATGTATGCGGACTCATATACCACCGTAGAGCAGTGATTCGTTCGAGGCACTTCAACAAGGGGATGTTACTCGTGTATTCCGGTAAACCCTGCTTCTTCACCGGTACGAATACCGTGAGAGCGAATGGACCTCAGCCTCGCGTACAAACCGCAACGGCTTTCCCGTTGTACTCGATCAGACGACAGTGCTTTGGCGTACGATCACAACGCGCCGCGCGTCGGCCCAATCCGTGGCCATGCAGCGCAGCTCGGAAACCTCAAGGCCCGCATCGATGCGCATCCAAATTGGTGAATCCACTTTTCACGGATCCGACCTTCATCGCGGCCCTTGTGAACAAGGTACGCCTACCCACAGGCAACGATCTCAGTGAAGTCCGTGCTCGTGTGATCGCTCCGGGATCAGCGCACAACAGTCAACGGCCGCACAACGCTCCGTCCGTCTCCATGCATAACGACGTAATATCTTCCGGCTCTCAGTAGCTCGGCGGTATAAACGAGACGCAGCGCGCCTCCTTCATGCCGGCCATCGTGCAACACGGCGAGCGTCCGTCCGAGTACGTCGCGTAGCTCCACACGCAGAACGGCGAGTGGAGTTGCTTCGCAGCGCACTTCCACACCGTATCGTGTCGGGTTGGGGTGCAGGGTCAGCTCAAACGATCCCCGCATCCGCGCCGCGCCCGCCTCGGTCGAGAGCACAATCGGCTGGAAGGAGGAAGCCGCACTGAACGGTCCCCAGCCGGCGGAATTCCCCGCCCTTACACGCCAGTAGCAGGTTTCGCCTTGCGAATACACGCGCATCGACACGGCGGTCCCGACGATAGCGGAGTCGATGGTCCGCTGCCCGGAAAATGCGGCATCAAAGCTGTGCTCCAGCCAATATCGCGTTACCTGTGGTTGCGATGCCGTCCATGAGAATTGCACCGTATCACTGGCAAGCACAGCTCCCGCTGTGGGCGCGAGCAAGGTAACGGCATCGGGCAAACGTAGCGTGGTAGCGAAAGTCCATCGCGCCGACCAGGGGCCTTCTTCACCACCGCGCCAGGCGCGCACTCTCCAATGGTACATGCGCTCTTCTTCGAGGTCACGAAGCACGCTGCTCTGTGTTGTGCTCTCCGAAGCGGCCGCGAGTGTATCGACGGAGATTTCAACATCGTAACGGTCGGCACCGCTTACCGACTCCCATACAAAGGGCAGTTGTATCGGATACGCAGTACTTCCGTCCGCGGGAGAACGCAGCACGGGGGCTCGCAAGGGCGCCGCCGCTGTGGTGAAGGACCACACCGCGCTCCATGGGCCTTCGCCTCGCTCATTCCGTGCGCGCACCCTCCAGTACAGTCGCCGCTCCGCTGAGAATTCATCGCTCGGCGTGTATGAGGTCGTCGTGATGCCACTCTTCGATAGCACCATGGTACTGAAATCGGGGACCTCCGACACGTGCACTTCGTAGTCGTCGGCGTGCTCGGCGGTAAGCCAACGCAATTCTTGCCCTAATGGTATGCTCGTGGATCCGTCTGCCGGAGCCGACAACACGACCGCGGCAGGTGCGTCACGCTCGGTGATGAAGCCGCGTGTTTCAGACCACTCACCCGCTCCAGCCGCATTCATTCCTCGAACGCGCCAGTAATGCCACACTCCTCGTTCCAGTCCCGTAGCGGCGTACTGGGTGAAGGGAATGCCGCTCGCATTGATGATGGTGTTCGCGAATTGTGGATCGGTGGAAAGCTGCATGGCGTAGCTCGTGGCCGCTTCCGCCGGCTGCCAGGTGAACGCGGGGTTTACACTCACCCCGCGTGCATCGGCCGCGGGAGCGATGAGCAACGGCGCATCGGGTTCGGCGGGAATGGTGGTGAAGCGCCACATCGTCGACCATGGACTACTGCCACCCAGATTGATCGCTCGCACGCGCCAGTAGCATTTCTGATTGTTTCCAAGATCCGGCACATCGATGCTCGGGGAAATCACATCCTCGCGATCAATAAAAAACGCCCCTTCGAACAGAGAGTCGGTCGAAACCTGCACATGGTAGCGCTGAGCACGCGCAGGCGCTTCCCACAGCACACTGAGTACGAGTGGCTGATTCACCGCGGCATCGCGAGGCACAACGAGCTTGGGGGCTTCCGGTGGTGCGACAGCGGTGACAAAATGCTGCGTGGCGCTCCAATCGCTTGTGCCGATGGCATTGCTCGCATTCACTCGCCAATAGTAATCCGTTTCAGGTAGAAGGAGCGGAAAGGCCTGGGTCAATACCGTCAGATCGCGCGCGTCGAGCAACGGGGAGGCGAAACCGGGGTCGCGCGCCAACTGTACTCGATAGCGCAACGCGGATGTGGCGGGTTGCCAGACGGCGGTGAGCGAAATGGGGATGTTGCTGCTTCCTTGGAGCGGATACACGGGCACGGGCGCGGGTGGTCGCATCATGGGCACGCTGGACACCACCCAGGCGGGCCCGCGCTCCAATGTGGCCTGTGAGGCACCGGGCTGCACGGACGCGTTCAGCGCGCGAGCATCGTCGAAACGGAATTGCGCAACGAGTCCGGCTTCACCACCGCTGTAACTGGTGAACATGCCAGCGTTGATGTCGACCTCGCTTCGCACGGCATTCCAGATACGCAACTCATCTATTTGACCATCGCTTGCCATATCGATGCCGCTCGGGGAAAAGCCCACATACAATGGCACCGAACCCGTGGCGCGCAACTCACCCGTGTAATCGCTCTCACAACGGCGCACTCCGTTGACATACGTACGCACCTTGCCGCTTTGCTTCGACCAACTCACCGCCACATGCGCCCATGTGCCTATTGGAAGACCCGCGGCGCAGGTGATGGCACTGCTGGGGTTGAACTCCACCGCTCCGCCGCTGCGCAGACGCAGCGACCAACCGTTGTCGTTCTGCGCATCGTGCTTGTCCACGAGTGCGAAGCCGCCATTCACCCATCCCTGCACTTTCACCCAAGCCTCGATGGTGATGGCATCGAGTTGCTCCACCGTTGCAAGCTCGGGAGTATGCTGCAACACAACGCGATCATCCTCGCCGTCGAACTCCAGCGCATGCCCGGCCTGCGCGGGCGTACCGCCGGTGACGAAACTCCAGACATCGGACCAGTCGCTCAATCCCTGTTGATCGCGGACGCGTACACGCCAGTAATAGGTGGCAAATTTTTTCAACGCGGGCGTATCATACCACGCTTGTGCGAGACCGGTGGCATTGACCACCGGTGTTTTGAAATCGGCGGTCTCCGATACCTGCAATTCATACGACAAGGCTCCCTTCGCCGTGTTCCACATCAGTGCAGGCGTAACGCTGGATGAGGTCAAACCATTCGGTGGTGAAAGCAAGGCCACTTCGTTTCCCACGCTGGCAATGATCGATACATATTGCCTGCCACCGCTCAACGCGCCTTTGTGCGTGATGCGTATGGTGTACATCCCTTCTTCTGGTGCGGGAATGTACACCTGCTCGATGTTATCGACGATGTTGTCACCTCGCGTCGCTGCTGCCGAAGGATTGACACGGCTGAGCACCCAAGGCAGAGTCTCTCCGCTGGCCGCATCAATCACGCGAAGATCGAGATCGTTCACGAGAACGCGCGTACTCGGATCGACACCACCCGATTGTGCGGTACCAGCGGGATCGGTCCAGCAGATGGTGACTTTGAGCGGTCCGCGACCGGGACTATAGATTTGCTTCTCGATGCTGCTCCCGTCGCGCAATTCCTCCTCGCGCAGTAACGAAGATGGGGCGGATTGCGCGGCCGAGGTCATGACTTTCACGGCGCGGGCGGTGTTCATCAATCCCCACCCGAAAGCATAATCCGGGCCCGGCGCCGTGCCGGCCTCGTCGGCCGTGTGCAAAATGAGGCCCTTGATCGAGGAGGCACGCAGACGCGCCGCTCCGTGAAGGTTTTTTTGATGCTCGAGAATGAGACCGATCGATCCGCTGACGCTTGGCGACGACATCGACGTGCCATTGTAGGAGGCGTACGCCGAATTGGAGGATTTCAGCGCCGAGTACAAACCGACGCCGTTGGCCACGATGTCCGGCTTGATGCGTCCATCATCTGCCGGACCCCAGCCGCTGAAGGAGGACATACGCACGTCACTGGGTGCGCTGTACCCGCCTGGCACATCCTCCACAGCGCCGACGGTGAGAATATTCTTGGCATTGCCATAGCTGGTGACGCAATCGTAGCCGTCGGCACCTCCATCCTTCTCACGCACGGTGCTCACAAGCTTCCAGGCGCCGGACACGTATTCCCAATGCTGCACGGGCTGCGAGGATGGGCCCTCGCCGCGGTCGTTGCCGGCGGATTTTACCGGCAGGAAGTACGGCGCAGTATACACAAGCTGATCCCATTCGCGGGCGCGGCTGTCGTACAGACCGAAGTTGCGATCCTCGGAGGAATTGTCCGCGGGATTTCCCATCCAGGTCCAGCGCCCGTCGCCGCGATAATTGCTGATCCATCCCGTGACCGTCCCGTACGAGTGGTTGGACACCTGAATGCCGTCGGCCGCCCGCAAGGTCATTTCCGCGAGATCATTGTTCCAGTCATGGGCAAGCAATTGCGCTTCGAAGGACATGCCCTTGGCTTCGGGCCGTACGCCTGCGGCGATCATGGTACCTGAGACATGCGTAGCGTGATCGGCCTGATTCGCGGTGTTGTCCATTTGCGTGACGCGGTTGCCGAACTCCTGATGCGTGGTGCGTACCTTGCCCCCATCCCATACAGACAGCGTGACTCCCTTACCGGTCAGCGCATATCCCAGTCCCCCGCCGGGATGGACCCGCGAGGAGGAAATGGTGGCCGCCGACACGGCATTGTCGGTGATAAAATACACCGGCAATCCATCCACAAAGCGTTGAAGCTCCATCAAACGTCCATCTCCGCGTAATATCCGCACAGGAAGATTCTGCAACGCCGCGCGCAGTTCGGCCTCGGAGCGATCGCGCTCCCAGAGTCGTGCGGCCGCTTCGGCTTGATCGCGCAGTATCGCGCGCTGCTCGACGGTGTATTGCGCCGAAGCGATGATGGGAAACAGGCATGCGAGCAGCAGAAGCAGGCAAAGGCGGGAGCTGGTTGAAGAATGCATACAACGCCGGGATATGTGCGGGAAAAGGTATGGTATGATCGGGACGTCCGAGGCCGAAATATACCGATGCGGCAATCAGCGGGCAAGGCGCACCGGAATACCCGTGCCTGTGAACGATCACGACGCCTGTACGGTTGTATGTTCATTGTTTCATCTCTTCGCGGATACAATCATGCAGCACAACGTTCGACGCGACGGCGAATTCTCCTTTCCCGATATTTCCACCCTGCCTCCCGACGGTGGGCCCGAGTTCAACCGACTGGTCTTCAGCGCCAGCCCGTATCTGTTGCAGCATGCGCGCAATCCCGTCGACTGGTATCCCTGGTGCGATGAGGCCTTCGAACGGGCGGAGCGTGAGAACAAGCCCGTCTTCCTCTCCATCGGCTATTCCACCTGTCATTGGTGCCACGTGATGGAGCACGAAAGTTTCGAAAACGCAGACATTGCATCGCTGCTAAACGAGCGCTTCATCGCCATCAAGGTGGATCGCGAAGAGCGCCCGGACATCGATCAGATCTATATGACGGTGTGTCAGGCCATGACGGGTTCGGGTGGATGGCCGCTCAGCGTGTTTCTCACTCCGGACAAACTGCCCTTTTATGCCGGCACATATTTCCCGCCCGAGGACCGGCACGGACGCCCCGGCTTTCCGCGCATCCTCATGGCACTGCATGACGCGTGGCACAACGAGCGTGCGCGCGTGCTGGGGATCGGGGCGGACTTGCGCGACAGTTTGCAACGTGCGGCGCGCCGGGAGCAGTCCGAGCTCCCCGATGATATGCTCGCACGTGCCGAGCAGGCGTTCCGTCGATCCTTCGATCCCGTGTTCGGAGGATTCGGCGACGCTCCGAAATTCCCCATGCCACATACATTGAGCTTCCTCCTTCGCCGCGCACACGTCACCGGGAGCGAGGAACTGCTCGGGATGGTAATGCACACCCTGCGGCGCATGTGGCACGGCGGCCTCTGGGATCACGTGGGCGGGGGCTTTTGTCGCTATTCCACCGACCGACGCTGGCTGGTGCCCCATTTCGAAAAAATGCTCTACGACAACGCACTGATGCTCGAAGCCTACGCCGATGCGTACGCGCTGACGCGCGATGAGGAATTCGCGCAAGTGTGCCGGGACATCGCGCGTTATCTGCACGAGTACATGATGGCTCCTGAGGGCTATTTCCATTCTGCCGAGAACGCGGACAGCGAGGGAGAGGAAGGCTTGTTCTACGTGTTCACGCGCGAAGAATTTCGTGGTATCGTTGACCCGGCGCGGCTTCCGGCGCTCGAGGAGTATTACGGCGTGAGCGCGTCAGGAAATTTCGAGCACGGACGCAACATCCTTCATATCGCAGTCGACAGAAGCGAATGGATGACGCGCAACGGCTTGACCTCCGAACATGCCGCGGCTCTGCTCGCCGATACACGAGCGCGTCTGCATGCATACCGTGCACAGCGCGTACATCCCTCACTCGACGACAAGGTGCTGGTATCATGGAATGGACTGATGATCGCCGGTCTGGCGCGGGCCGGACGCATTCTTAACGATGCCACCATGATCGCCATGGCGGAGCGTGCCGCCACCGCGCTGCTGCAAAGCGCTCTGCTCGAAGATGCGCGCCTGCTCCACCGCCTGCGTGGCGAAACGCGGGGCATCGCCGCTTTCCTGGACGATTACGCCTACTTGATCCACGGGTTGCTGGAGCTGTATCAGAGTACGTTCGCACTCGAAATGTTGGAACATGCGATCGCCTTGGCGCGCTTCATGGTCGAAGCATTCACGGATGCCGCGAGCGGCGCGATGCGTTTTTCCTCGGACGAAAACGAGCGCCTCATCGCCGAGAATATTGATTTCCACGACGGCGCGCTGCCGTCGGGCAATGGTATGGCTGCGGTCGTGCTGATGAATCTTGCCCGCCTCACCGGCGATATGGAATGGGAAGGTCGCGCATGGAATATTCTGCGGGCCGCATCCTCATCCATGCAAGCATATCCCACCGGGTCGGCCATGCTGCTGCGAGCGTTGCATATTGCGCGCGAAGGCGGGACTGAAATTGTGATCGCTGCGGAAGACGAGGCTCCCTGGCGGGAGGCCATTCGCGGACGTCTGCTGGATCGTGTGCAGCTGCTGCATCGCCCACGACGCCACGCCGAAGCGCTCGCCCGCATCGCCCCCTTCACCGCGAAGCTCCCGATGGATGGAGAAGATGCGGTGTATGTCTGCCGCGATTATACCTGCGATGCGCCGCTGCGCGATGTCGGAGAATTCATTGCCGTGCTTGAGGCACGGGAGAACGCCCGCGCCTGACACGCGGCGCGCGAACAGCGGTGACGAGGGCGCGGCGCGCTTGTGCGCTGCAATTCACTTGAACACGACTTCTTCGCCGGGCGCTTCCTTGTACACCGCTGTGTGTCCCGGAATCCATTCACCATTCTTCAAATATTGCGACGCGGTGTGCATCGTCCCGTCAGGCATGATGCGCGAAGTGGCACGCACCTCGGTGATGCCGTTTTCATTGCCCTTCACAAACTCGTGGCTTGTGAACACACCGTTCTCATGCGTCATCGTCCCGGTGGTGATGAATCCCGCCGTGGTGAAGTAATAAAACACCAGCGATTCCTTTTCCTTGTCCCAGAGCAGCAGGGACTCGCCGCCGTAGACACCCTTGTTCAACGAATGCAGAACGCGCACCGCCTTGCCATTGAGGGCGCGTTCCCATTTCGAAATGTCGATCATGGGTTCTTTCGCGCCGGGCTCGCCCAGCACGCCGCGCCATGTTTTTCCGAGATAGGGGCGAAACACCTCGAGCTGCGGATCGAGTGTGGCGGCTTCCTGGGCGTGAAGCAGCGAAGGTATTCCGCCGCAGATCAGCAGGGCGACAAGCATGGTCGTCAATCTATGCATGGCATTCTCCTTTCGATGATCAATGCGCCTCGCGAGCTTCAACGGCGGGCGCGTTCAATTTCCTCCACGATACGCGTGGCTTTGTACACATGGCGCAGGGCTTCGAGTATGCCCGAGGAATGTACCGAGATGGTGCGGTTACCCTTGTCTTCCGCGAAAATGAATTCACCCGGCAAGCTCTCGATATTGCCATCGAAGGCCAATCCCACGACCTCACGCTTCGCGTTGATTACCGCGCTGCCGCTGTTGCCACCGATAATATCGGCGGTGGAAATGAAATTGATGGGCGTGGCGAGGTTGAATTCTTTTGGAGGATGCAGCCAGCGCGGAGGCAAGTCCCATGCGTTGCCGCTCATCATTGCGTCCCACGCGCCTTCGCTGTCCTTGAACGAATGGTAGCGGTCGTACATGCCGTAAAACGTGGTGATCACCGGCGCAACCGTGCCGTTGTAGCGATACCCCTGCACGACGCCGTCGGAGATGCGCAACGTGAACGTGGCATCGGGTGGAAACTCCGTGCCATACACTTCGAACAGCGCGCGCCCCATGATTTCGCGCTGCGCCTCCAACCGCACGGTGATGTCGCGTTGCCGCGCCGCCGCTGCTTCGTAGCGCGGCAGCATACGGCGAGCAAGACTCAGGAATGGGTTGTCCGATTTGTTCAGCGCCGTGTTCCCGCCATCAACATAGCGGGTCAAGACGGCTTCGTCGTGGAAATCGTTGCGCGCGAGGAAGTCCACTGCCGCCTGTTCGGGGGTACGCTCGCCCAGGGCGAATTCCACCGCGTCGTCGTCGGCGCCGAGCATGTCGCGCATCAGAGCGAACTGGCGCTCCAGCGTCATGCGCTCCATCGCCGCATCCAGTTTCAGTGGAGTGGTCAATTGCGTCCGTAACTTCTCCCCCGCCTCGCCGCGATACTGCGCGGCCCGCTGCGTCTCTTCCCGCTCCATCTGCGCCGCATACTGCGCAATACCCCAGGCGCGCGAGAACGTCTGACTCACACCGAGTCCGCTGCCGCGCAATCCATACACCAGTGGTGCCACGGCACGATTGGCATGTACCAAATCCGCAATAGTCGACCACAATCCCCCGTAGCGCTGCTGCAGCGCCGGATCCGCCTGCACCCGTTTCTGAAATGCCTCGTCGAATGCGCGTCGCCGCCCCATCAGCTCGTCGTCGCGGAGTCCGGCCAGTCGCCCGCCGTAAATCTCCTGCGCATTGTTGATTCCGAAAATTTCGTCGAAATACGCCGCGTCATGCTGCTCGCGGTTATTCTCCAACCAATGCTCGAGAATCCGCTTTCTGTCCGTGAGAAGGCGGAAGGTAAAGGGCACGCGCACATCGCGGTCGAATTCCAGCATTTCCGCAGTGACCAATCTTCCAGTGCGGCCGGGATTTCCCACAACGAACACGGGCTCGCCCGCATGCACTCCTTCGGCACTCCAGCGGAAGTAATGAGGGGTTTTCAGGGGTTGACCGTTCGTGTCATACACGCGAAACAGATCGCAGTCAAAGGAGTAACGCGGGTACGCCCAGAAATCGTACACGCCACCGAAAAACGCGAAGCCACGCTCGCTCGAAAACACCAGGCGCACGTCCGTGTAGCGCTTGTACTGGTACGCCGAATAACGGCCTCCGTGGTACAGCGTCACCACTTCGCAAATCAAGTCGTCCTTGGTGTATTCCTGCTGCACTTCCGCGATAGCTGCCGCGCGGGCGCGCAACGCTTCCTCACCGCCCAGACCCTCCATCGCGCGCTGAATGCGTCCTGTCACATCATGTATCGCCACGAGCTGATCCACGTACAGTCCCGGCACGGGACGCTCGTCCTGCTGCTGCAGGGCAACGAAACCATCGCGCAACAAATCCTCGCCCTCGAGTGTCACCTGTGTCACCGCATCGATACCACAGTGGTAGTTGGTCATAACGAGGCCATTGTCGCTGATGAAAGACGCCGAGCACCCACCGCCGAAGCGCAGGGCCGACAGGCGCGTTTCATCCAGCCATTCCCGGCTGGGAGTGAAACCGTAGCGCTCGGTGAAGTACTTCACCGGTGGATAATCGAACGTCCACATCGTTCCATTGTCCAGGCGCGGCGCATCCTGTTGCGCCACCATGGGCCGGCAGAGAGCGAGGAAGTTCAGTACGAATACAAGGGTGACATACGTGACATTGCGCATGATGTGCCTGTTGCGAATGGTGTACTACTTGGTTTCGATGCCGACGACGCGTACGAAGCGCCAGCTCATCTCGTTAGCACCGGATGCGTCGGAAATGCGTGCAATGATGATTCCCGGACCCTCGCGCTCGTATTCGATGCGCTGCGGAAAATCGTGATCCACGTTCTCGAAGCGCACAAAACCCGGCCGCTGGGCGGTGAAGGTGAAGCGCGTTTCGGCCCGGCCGCCCGGCATGGCGATGTAGAGCAGACTCCGGTCGAGCTGCACAATACGAAGAAATTCGAACATTCCCCTACCATCGCGACCTTGCGTACGGTTTACTCCCGGCATCATGCCTGCTGCGGCAGGCATCCAGTATTCTTCCGTTACGCTGCCTTCGCGTTCGCAGCGCCAATGCCCCGCCATCCAGTCGAGGCTGTCCAGCGACTGTGCTTCGGCGCGCGGCATGAGCAGAGGCAGCAGCAATGCGAGAAAGGTCAAGAGGCGCGGCCATCGATACGCATCGACGACCGCGCCGCGATCAGCGCCCTTGCCCCGCTTACTCATCGCTGGTAGTAACCGAGCGCTTCGGGCAGATGCTTCCGAATGTCGCCAATGCGCGTGGCATCCGAGGGGTGCGTGCTGAGAAATTCCGGAGGCGCCTGTCCTCCTTTGCTTGCCGCCATGCGCTGCCAGAAGGTCACGGCCTCGTTGGGATCGTAGCCAGCCATCGCCATGAAAATCAAGCCGAGGCGGTCGGCTTCGGATTCGTGTGTGCGGCTGAACGGCAGCAGTACGCCCACCTGCGCCCCGAGACCAAACGCAGTCATATACAGCGCGCGCGTTTCGGCGGGTTTGGTGGCCAATGCTTCGGACAAGGCGATGCCGCCCATTTGCGTCAGCAAACCCTGGCTCATGCGCTCGTTGCCATGTTCGGCTATGGCATGCGCCACTTCATGCCCCATGACCACGGCCAGACCGGCCTCGGTTTGCGTCACGGGAAGCAGGCCGGTATACACCACAACCTTGCCGCCGGGCATGCACCAGGCGTTCACGTCCTTGCTCTCCACAAGATTGAATTCCCACGCATACCCTTTGAGCTGATTGCTCATGCCCTTCTGTGCGAAGTAGCGCTCGACCGCGCCCTTGATATTGTTGCCGACGCGCCGCACCATATCCACCTGCTGCGCATTCGTGCTGAGTTTGTTCGTCTGGAGAAATTCCCCGTACTGCTGCGCGCTCATCGAGAGCATGGTGGAGCCGGGAATCAGATTGAGTTGCTTACGCCCGGTGATGGGCACGGTGCTGCACGATACCAGCACTGCTGTCAGGGTCAACAGCGCGATGGTGCGTGGAAATGCATGCTTCATGACGTCTCCTCTATGGAAAGCTGTTTGGTTCAAAATCGGATTGTACGTCCCGGTATCAGCGCGGGGTTCCGCGCCGACGCGTGTAGCGCTGTTCAATGATGGTGAATTCCTTTTCCCGCACATGGGGAAAGTCCTCCACCGCCATTTGCAACACCGCGTTGTTCTCGCCGATCAGGCGCAGCCGCACAACGTATTTCACGATCAAATCCTGCTTCGGATCGAAATCCGATCCCGTGAAAATGAAGCTGCTCTGATCGGTGGAAAAATGTCCTTTCACCACGAGATAGTGCGTGCCCCAGGTATCGAACACGAGCAGATGGTACTGTTCCGTTCTGCGGTCGAAACCCAGCATCATGTTGCTCGCGCTGAACAACTCGCCCTCGCCGCAGGCGAGTCGCATGTCGAGGAATCGCCCTTCGAGCACCATGGCATGTTCGGCAGTGCCGGTGGTGAGCAACGGTGCCCCGCCCGCCTCGCTCCAGGTGCGCATTTCCACGTCCCAACTTCCCGCCAGGCGTTCGATAATGGCGTGCTCAGGCCCGGGCCGCGTTAAATCCAACACGCGACGCATGACATCGTCGTCCTGCGCCCGCAATGACGCGGCGCAGGTAAGCAGCAATGCGGACGTGATCAATGCCGCGCCCATCCACGACAGTTGGCTCTGCATTTTTCTTTTCACTTCAATCCAACTCCGCCAGTCGCTGCAAGGCCGCTCGCCAATAGCCCTTCATTTCTTCGGCTTGCTGCGCATCGCGCATGCCGCCATGCGTTACGGTAACGGAAACGCGGCCTTCGCGGGAGCTGGACAGAAGACGGACATTCGCCCACGTACCATCGCTCATGGTCATGCGCAGGCTGTCCATGTCGCGTGTGGCACGCATGGCGATGTCGTCTGTGAACCAACGTTGCCGCAATCGCGGGTCCTTCCATGCGGAAAACAGCCATGCCTTGGTGGCGTTCATGGTTTTGGCAACGGAGATCTGAAAGCCGTCGGGCTTCTGATGTTTCTCGCGTTTACCGCGAACCTGTTCATACGACACAGCCACCATTTGCTGCCACCAGCGCGTCAGCGCGCTCTCGTCGCGCAGCCACGCGACAATCTGATTGTGGCTCATCTCCATACCACCCGCCGCATCGATATCCGCGAACCACTCGCTCCAGCCGCGGCCGGTGCTTTCGCGCACTGCCTTGTCGCTGATCGCCGGACGCACGTTCGTTTGTTTCGCCATATCCGCCTTGCTGATTGTGTAAGGAAATAATCTACGACATCGGAGGGAGCAAATCCACAACGGTGCAGCCCGGAGCCGCGCACAACCCGCGCAATCCCGCATCCACGAAGGAGGCATGAAAACGCGGAGTGCTTCTGTGACAAAGTTACTGACAGACGGGGCAGGAATTTTTTCCTTGGAGCAGGAATGTTTCCAAATTAAAATAGCGTTGTAACATTTAATCCGTGTCGTGTTTTATTGAAATGGTACGGACGCCGCCCCGGAGCGTCGTGCGGCTGTTTCAACCACCTCAGGAGTCGATCATTGTGATGATACCCTTGTCTCTTGTGCGAACCCGTGTTCTCTCGGCCCTCGCCGCCGTACTCTTGTTTCCGGCCTGTGCTGATTCCATCGTGTCGGACTGCGATGTGGAAAGCGGCCCGCTGCCCGTGTCGGCACGCTTCAGCGATATCGAACAGCGCGTGTTCGCCGTGTCCTGCGCCACGGCGGGCTGCCACGGCGGAAGCAATCCCCAGGCCGGACTCGATCTCACACCCGGGCGCGCCTATGATCAACTCGTCAACGTCAACAGTCTCAACTACCCCACCAGCAAGCGCGTAGCCCCGGGCGCGAGTGCGCAAAGTGTGCTGCTCCAGGTGTTGCGCGGCAGCGCGCAGCCCAGCATGCCGCCCTCTGGCCCGCTGTCGTCGGCGGTGGTGGACTCCATTGCCGCATGGATCGACCGCGGCGCGGAAAGGAACTGACATGCATACCACCCAGGCAATCATACCCGACAACCATTTGCGACGACGTGTGGACGCAATCGCTGTCCGCCGCGGCTCCGGCATACTCGGCCTGTGCGCGTTGCTGCTGATGCTGGCGATCCCGCTTGCCGCGCAACGTACCGAGTACCATGTGGACAAGAGCGCGAAGAACGTGGTGAAATTCATCTCCGACGCGCCCGTGGAGGACTTTGAAGGCGTAACCGACAACATCGACGGCTATCTGATGTACGACGGAAGCGATGTGACCGCGAACAGCACGCTGTATTTCGAAGTGGATTTGCGCACACTCGACACAGGCATCGGTCTGCGCAACCGCCACATGCGCGAGGACTATCTGCATACGGACAAATATCCCTACGCTCGGTACACGGGCCGCATCACGAACGTGAGCGATGCCGGTGGCAAGAAAAATGTGACCGTGAAAGGGAGCATGGACATTCACGGAGTGAAAAAAACCCTCGACGTCACTGGCACACTGACCAGCACCGGCAACGGCGTGAAAATCAAAACCGCTTTCCCGGTGAAGCTCACGGATCACAAGATCGAGGTGCCCAAGTTCATGTTCCTTAAAATCAACGAGGTCATGCAACTGGAAGTGGAATTTCAATTGAAAAAGGTGAAAGGATGATGCGGCTTGGCTCCCTGTCGGTACTCGTATTTGTGACGCTCACCATCGCCGCCGCGCCGCTGTTTGGCCAGGATGAAAACAGCAGCTGGCAGCGGGCCGAAAGCGAAGAATTGCCTCCATTGGAGCTGTTTCATTCCACGCAGGCAGTGAACCTCCCCACCGCCACAACTATGCAACACGGGAATTTCGAATTCGAGATTTCCCACCGCTTCATCCCCACCATCAAAGATGGAAGCGAAAGCCTTTGGGGCTTCGACGGACCGGTCAACATCCGACTCGCGCTCGGCTACGCCTGGAGCGACGACGGTGTTGTGACGCTCGGGCGCAGCAACGTGCAGGACAATCTGGATCTGAACGTGAAGCACAAACTGTTCGGTATCCGCCACGAGGTGATGCCCCTGCTCGTTGCCGCCCGCGCCGGTCTGGCATGGAACACCGAAGTACCCGGCCGCGATGCCTGGGAAGGTGACAATGCGCAATGGTACATGCAGTTGATGGTGAACACCATGTATGGCGAGCGCTTCGCCATCGGCATCGTGCCCTCGTACCTGCATAACAGCCATCTCCCCTGCCCGGACGTGCAGTACAGCTTCACCCTCGGCGTGCATGCGCAGTATTACATCACCGACGTGTTCAATGTGCTGCTCGAACTCAATCCCACCGTCTCGGGTTGGCGTACTGCGCACAACCCTGTGTCCTTCGGCATCGAATTGGAGACGGGCGGACATTTCTTCAAAGTCATTCTCAGCAACAGCGATCTGCTCAATCCCTCGCAATTCCTGGCAGGTGCGGGCAACAATTTCAATGACGGAGAATGGCATATCGGCTTCAATATCACGCGATTGCTCACATTCTAACATTACAGCACTGGAGTTTGCATGAAACATACCGTACTTCTTTTTCTCATTCTAATCGTCGTCGGCGCGGGCAGCTATGCTTTCGCCCGCATGTTCCGCGTCGACCAGGTGCCCAATGGCGATGTGAAGCAATGTCTCACCTGCCATGTTACCCCGGGTGGCGATCGTAATGCCTTTGGTAGGGAAGTGGGAAGAAATCATCTCAGTACACCGGGATCCACGGGAAATGTGCAGTGGAGCGCCACTCTCGCAGCGCTCGACAGCGATGGCGATGGCTTTACCAATGGACAGGAGTTACAGGATCCGCAGGGACAGTGGGCTATCGGCCAGCCCATGCCCGGCGACCGTACGCGCGTCACCAACCCCGGTGATCCCACGGATTTCCCCAACACTACAGATGTGCAGCTCTTGCATGCGGCGGTGGCGGATTTCGCCTTGCATGCCAATTATCCGAATCCATTCAATCCTTCCACCACCATCACATTCACCGTCGCCACTCCGTCACGTGCCAATATCCGCGTGTACAGCTTGACCGGCGAACTCGTGCGCACCATTGTGGACGAGCAGTTGCAGCCGGGCAATTATTCGGCTCGTTGGAACGGCCGCGACGACAACGGTGCGTTGGTGGAATCTGGAACATATCTGTACCGTATGACAGCCGGCAATTTCTCTTCGACGCGCCGCATGGTGCTCGTGAAATAACTGTCACATACCGGCTGCCGGCTGTCACGCACCACCCCGCCCTCACCGGCGGGGTGGCGTCGTTTTACACCTCGAAGCGCTGTAGACACGGAACTCTCGCGCGCAGGCCTTCGCAGGCCGCCGCTGCGTGGAGGCATCAGAATTCCCATTCCACACCGAAAATCGGCAACATCCCCCACTGATACAGTGTCTTCGGCTGTTGTCGCACGGTGTGCCAGATATATCCGGCCACGTTTTTTCGATTGTACACATTCCACACGCTGATGTACACGACGATGCTCGACGCATCGAAATGAAAGCGTCTGTCCACGCGCACATTCATCGAGTGGTAGGCCGCATGCCGCTCGGCATTGATGCGCGAAGCGTCGAGCACCTCGGTATTGGCACGGCGCGAGGCCTCGATATCGAAGGGCGTGTAGGGCACACCGCCCGCATATAACCAACGCACGCTGAACTCCCATCGCTCGTTCGGTTTGTAGCCACCCTCGATGTTGAATTGCACGCGATTGTCATACACGCGGTCGAATTCGCGCCCCAACGCATCGGTATACCGCGAACGGGACCACGATGCGCTGGCCAAGCCGTACACATCGCGGGCCAGCTTCTTTTGCAGCGTCAACTCGATACCCTCGCTGCGCGTACGCCCCTCCGCGCGCAGTGGACCATGCGCGGTGAAAAAGCCGTAGCGGTACGACAACTCGTCCATGAGGAACAATCCCGGCTGCGCGGGATCCATCGGAAAGCGCCGACCATCCTTCCGGTACAGTTCCACCGTGGCCATGCTGCTTTCTCCCAGCATACGACTGAACGACAGCACGTAATGCGTGGAGCGAGGCAGAGACAACGCTCGGTTGCTCTCCGCTTGCGCCAGCAATAATAGCGGCAAGGGCTGCGCATAGTCGCCCACCGACGCGCTGATTGTGCTGATGTCGTCGGGCATCCAGGTGAGCGTGGCGCGAGGCGTCGCCACCGTCTCGTCATTGCCGGTGACGTGCAACGCGCGAAGGCCGAGTGTCGCATGGAGACCGGGAAGCACCGCCGCCGTGATCGAGGCAAATCCCGCGACATGCTCGTCTTCCACATCGCTGTGCATGCGGAGGGCGGGCTGCATCGTTCCGTGCGCATCGGGGAATGCAGCGAAATCGTTCCTGTACTCCGCGCGCAATATCTTGACGTCCACGCCCGCCTCAATATCGAGGTCTTGAGCGGGCCGCCACTGCGTGGCATGGCGCAGCGCCAGCCATTGCTCCCGCGAGTCGTTGCTGTAGATGGGATCACGGCTTCCTGTATTGTGAAAACGTTCTCTGAACACATTGCCATTGAAAGCCAACGTGGTATTGCTCATGGCGTTTCCACTCCACAGCGCGCGCCAGCCCAGCCCCGCCGTGCCGGTGTAAATATCCTGAGGACCGTAGTACTGCATGTCATTCTCCACGGCCGTCTCCGCATCGGGGTCGTTGTGATCGTCGCTGAACTGGGCGAAGAGCGAGAGCCGATGCTGCTGCGAGAGTTGCTGCTGCACATGCAGTTGCGCATCCCCATAGCTTGGCGCCATGGTGCTGCCCACATCCACCGCATTGACCAGCAGATCGAGATAGCTTCGACGCGCCGAGAGAAGCCACGAGGAATTCTCGCCCGGCAGCGGTCCCTCGGCAAGCCCGCCGAAACCCGCGAAATTCACATCGAGCTGACCCTCCACGCGCTCGGTGTTGCCCGGCCGCAGGGTGATGTCCATGACCGACGAGAGTCGATCGCCGCTGCGCGCGGGAAATCCGCCCGCGAGAAAGCGCACATCGCTGGTCATATCCACGGGCAACATGCCAAGCGGTCCACCAGAGCTGCCCTGCGCGGGGAAGTGATTGATGTTGGGTACTTCGATACCGTTGATGTAGAACACGTTTTCGAGCGGACTGCCGCCGCGCACAATCAAACTGTTGCTCTGATCATTGACCTTGGCCACGGACGGCAGCACCATCATAATGCGACTGACGTCGCCGGCCGATCCCGGCGAGCGCCGGATTTCCTCACCGCTGAAGGCAAGTTGGCTTACCGCCTCGCTTTCGCGGCGTTGGAAAAATCCCGCGGTGATCTCCACCTCCCCGGTTTCCAGCGAGGCGGCATCGAGCGCCACATCCACAAAGGTGATGCGGCCCGGTCGCACCACCACATCACTGCGAATGCTGCCCGTATAGCCCAAAAAGGTCACGCGCAGCGCATAGGTGCCGGCGGGAACCTTGTCGATACGATAGCCGCCATCCGCATCCGCGGCGGCGCCGAGCGTTGTGGACAGCAACAGCACATTCGCGCCGGGGAGGGGTGCTCCGCTGGCAGCATCCGTTATGCGGCCTTGCACGCTACCATGCTGAGCCGACATGGTGAAACAGGAGAGAAACACACCGATGAGCGCGGTGATCGAGACACGATGGGTGAACATGCGAAATCCTTTCGTGATGAATATACCCGCATCGCGGCGCTCAGGGTAATGCATTCCGCCCGAATCGCCGCTGCGGGATTGGACGGTGTGCATGATAGCCCATTCCCCCCTCCTGAGCGCCCGTTCCCAACGGAGCGGACATCCTGCGGACGTCCCATCCCATGGGTTCGTCCCCTCAAGCCGCTCCGTGAGGTGTTTTCGGCCTTTTTTCATGTGAAAATGGAACGTCGTCGCGCGCGGTTGGGCAACGATTCAAACCCGGAAAAGTCATCGGAGAGTTACCCTGGAATCGAATACCATGACTTCAGGCACTCTCCGATGACCCAAAACCCATGGAAGCAAACTCCGTACGGTGCTTGGATGAATCGAAGGGAGTTCGACAGTTGTTTGGAAAAGGCCGCGATTTAAGGGCGAATAAGGCGCATCGACGCGGATTTTTCCACTACAAACGGAGGCGTCGTCGAGCAAGCTATCCGAGACGCCTGTGTCGTTGTGAAAGCGCGCGCATTTGTGAAAGCTATCCACGAAGTGGCAATGAAACGGCGCCCTCCCTCACCAGCATGCTCGCACTCGACAATATCGCGGCACCCGAATTCCCCATTGCAGCACCCAAATCACAAGCAGAATCCGAGTAAATCATAAAAAAATGACTCAATATGAAACATGACGAAGTCGTGAATATCGGCGCGAGATACTCGCTTCTTGTCTCGGATTTGGGCATGGCTATTCACTGAATATCACGCTCGGCGCGGAAGGCGGAGCGGGCGGCGGGGACTTGGCTATTCAGTGAATATCCCAGCTGATGCAGCCGGTGAGAGTCGAGATCCCGGGCTTGGTTATTCAGTGAACAACCCACGCCCCAAGCGGAAGGCGGAGCGGGCGGCGGGGACTTGGCTATTCAGTGAATATCCCAGCTGATGCAGCCGGTGAGAGTCGAGATTCCGGGCTTGGTTATTCAGTGAACAACCCACGCCCCAAGCGGAAGGCGGAGCGGGCGGCGGGGACTTGGCTATTCAGTGAATATCCCAGCTGATGCAGCCGGTGAGAGTCGAGATCCCGGGCTTGGTTATTCAGTGAATATGTCGGATGGGGATGCTCGAGCCTGATCCCGGATTCGGACTTGGCTATTCACTGAATATGTCTGACTGGACCTGATTTCGCCATCGCGGTACCCGAGACACGGGAAGCAAGCACCATTTCCTCACCGCTATGGAAGGTTCGTTGTATCGCGAAACGAGAAAACACCCGCTCGTACGTTGCGTCTTTGCTTCTCTGCGTCCTTGCGTTCCATTCTTCTGAAGTCGGAAGGAAATTCAACGCAAAGACGCCAAGGTGCAGTGACGCAATGAATGGCTATTCTCATGAGTCCAATCGCTTCGTGAAATGGACACCTCCGATCTGCTTTCGCCATTGCAGCACCCAAATCACAAACGGAATCCCCGTAAGTCATTGAAAACAAAGACTCGAATTTGCATTCCAAGCTAGCATGGCGAAGTCAGGAAGCGGAGGCGTCGTCGAGCAAGCTATCCGCGACGCGTGTGTCGATGAAGCGACGGAAGTTCGACAGTTGTTTGGGAAAAGCTATGATTTCAGAGCGAATGGGGCACATCGACGCGAATTTTTCCACTAATACCGAGGAGTCGTCAAGCAAATTATCCGAGACGCGTGTGTCATTGTGAAAGCTCGCGCATTGGTGACCGCCATGCACGAAGTTGCAATGATACGGCGCCCTCCCTCACCAGCATGCTCGCACTCAACATTAACGCCACAGAAGCTTTTTTAAAACGGAATTACACCTCGTGCCGAATTCCCTGCGGCTGTGGCCGCAACACCGCGGAAGCCACCTCCACCGCGTTCAGGTCTTCGAGCAACTTCCCTTCCGGGAAATGCGCGCCGATGTCCACTATGCAATAGTCCGCGTCCTTCCCCACGTCCAGCGAACCGGTGCGGTCGGCAAGCCCCAACGCCTCGGCGCCGGCCAAGGTGGCCATGTACAGCTTTTCAAAAGGATGCATGCTTCGCAGTTGAACGGTGGCCATGGCGTTGGCGATGTGCCGCATATCGAGCGTACTGCCCGCTCCCACATCGCTGCCGAGTCCGATGCGTATGCCGTGCTCGCGATGCCTCTGCAGGGGAAACCGTCCGCTGCCGAGAAAGGCATTGGAGTCGGGACAATGCGCCACAGCGCAACCGCGCTCGGCGATCATGGCCAACTGCGTGTCGTCCACATGCACATCGTGACCGAGGACCGTGCGTTCTCCAAGCAACGCGGCGCGGTCGTACACATCCGCGTAGCTCGCGCTCTCGGGGAACAGCTCGCGCACCCACCTTATTTCCTCGCAGCTTTCGTTGATATGCGTCTGCACGTGCAGATCGAATTCCCGCGCCAGCCCACCCGCCGTGCGAAGCAATTCCTCACTGCACGTCGGCCCGAATCTGGGAGTGATGACATAGTGCAGGCGTGGCGTGGCCCGATGCCAGCGCTCGATCAGGCGGCGCGCCGCGCGCTCGGCCTCGCCAACCGGCACACACAACGCGGATGGAGCGTTGCGGTCCATCATCACCGCCCCCATCAGTACGCGCAAACCGCTGCGCTCGGCTTCCTCGAAGGCGATGTGTGTGCTGTGCTCATGCGAGGAGGCATACACCATTGCGGTGCGCGTACCCGCCGCGTGCATTGCGGCAAAAAAACGCCGGGCTACGTCGCGTGCCACCTCGGCGACAGCGAAACGCTGCTCCTCGGGAAAAATGAAGTCGCGCAACCAGGCGAGTAAATCCGCGCCATGCATACCGCGGCTATCGAATTGCGGCACATGCACATGTGTATCCACAAAGCCCGGCAGTATCACTCCCCCAGCGACCCGCACCGGCAATGCGCTGTATCCCATGGGAAGAGCGGAGAACGGGCCACGAAAATCGATTCGTCCCCCTTCGTCCACCACCAACGCGGCGTCCGCATGATAGTCGCACTGCTCCTCCGATCGCGGCGAGAGCAGTACCCCACGAAGTACGAACGGTTCTGGCATTTACAAACCGAGTAGCTGTATCGCAAGACCGGACAGCGCAATGGTGCTTCCGGCAATCACATGCGTGTAGCGCTCCAATGCCCGCAGAGGCAGGCGCTCGAGCCCGGCACTCACCAGCGCCACCATGCCGAGCATTGTCGCGATGGTGGTGATGGCGAAAGTGCCCGTCACCAAGAGCAATCCCGCCGTGCTGGCCGCGGCGGCGGGATACATGAGCACGGGAATCAGCGGTTCGCAGGGACCGAGTACAAAAATCGTGAACAGTGCCCAGAACGTCATCTCCCGGTGATGACGCCGCGCATGCACGGCACGTCCGGCGAGATGCACATGGGCATGCGCGTGTACCACGCCATCGTCGTGCGCGTGTTCGTGCGCGTGCGCCTCGGGCTTCAATGCCTGTCGCAATCCCCACAGTGCATACAGCACACCGAAGGCGATCAACGCCCAGGCGGCGTACTCGCCGCGTACGCTCTCAATCAATTCCAGCTCGTGCAGGGCCACGCCAAAGGCCACACCCACCAAGCCCAGCAGCACCGATCCCAACACATGTCCAAGTCCGCAGAGGAAGGTGATCAACAAGGTCCGCGGCAGTTTCCATGCGCGGGCTTTGGCCATCATGATGAAAGGAAGGTAATGGTCGGGTCCGATCAGCGTGTGTACCACCCCGATGGTGGCCGCCGTGCCTGCGAGCAGAAGAATGTTGTCGCCCATGCCTCGGCTCCTTCAATGCCGTCCGCTGTGACCGAAGCCCCCAGCCCCGCGCGCGGTGTCGCCGAGCGTGCTGGTTAATTCCCAACGCACATGCAGCACGGGTGCCACCACCAGTTGCGCAATACGCTCGCCTCGGTGTATCACCACCACTTCCTTGCCGATATTGCCCATGATCACCTTGATTTCGCCGCGGTAATCCGCGTCGATGGTTCCCGGACTGTTGGGCAGTATGATGCCATGCTTCAGCGCGAGTCCCGAGCGGGGACGCACCTGCGCTTCGTACTGCGGGGGCAATTCGATGGCCAGATTCGTGGGCATGGCGACAATATCGCCCGGTTGCAGCGTCCACGCTTCGTCGATGGCGGCGCGGAGATCAGCGCCGGCGCTCTGCTCGGTGGCGTATTCGGGCAAAGGGATGTCTTCGTAGCCTGGCCTCAGCCGGGTGATACGAATGGAGATGGTGTTGCTGTCCTGCATGAAATATCGTAACGATGGAAACGCGTTGACGTGGTCGAAACAAAAGGGCACGGCTGCTGCGCGCACCCGTGCCCTTCAATCTGTGGAATACGTTTCTCGAATCCTAACGTGCGAGCGCCACGCTCCGCGTCATCACCGCATTGCCCGCTTGCAAGCGTATGATGTACGTTCCGCTGCCCAGCGGACCCTCGGCCGAATACGGCGTCCAACTCGTTTCGTACACGCCGGCGGCATGCGCGTAATCGGCCAGTACCGCCACGGTGCGCCCCAGCATGTCGTGCACGGTCACGCGCACCGGCTGCTCGGCGGGCACGCGGTAGCGAATGCGGGCCACATCGCTCGTCGACACCAGAGGATTCGGATACACCGGCGAAAGCTCGAAGCCCAACGTCGCCAGATCGGCGAGATGCACCTGAATAGCGGGTATCACATTGGTCTTGCCGTCGTAGTCATGCTGCAACAGACGATACCAGTACACCGGCGCGGCTCCCGCCAGATCCTGCATGCCGATGGGATCGCGGTGCTCATACTCGTATGGTTGTGTCGTTGTGCCGTGGCCGGGGAGGATGGCGCGTGTCTCCCATGGCCCAAGGGCCGTGGGGCCGCGTTGCAACTCGAAGGAGAAGTTGTTCGTCTCGCTTTCCGTTCGCCAACGCAGGGCCACAACATCCTGCTCCACCAATGCGCTGAAAGATGACAACTCGACCGGAATGGGGAAGTCGCAACAGAACATCGCCTCCATGATGAAGTCCACACTCTGGCCCACCACCGTGGATGCGGGTGTGAGCTGCGACCCCGATAATTTGAAGGTTCGCGGAGGTGTCGTGAACAGCGACGGCGTGGTGAAGCGCCATCGCACCTGATGCGACGAGTCGCCTATAATTTTCACTCCGACGAGCACATCCCGATTCGGGGTGATGTACGCGCGCGGAGCAGGTGGTGCGCCAGGAGGGGTAGGATCGACTTCGTACGTGCCAGTATTGCTCCCTGCCCGGGCGATGTAAAACGTGCTGAAAATCAGCGAGTACGGTGGTGAAGCATTCCGCACATAGAAACGAATGGTGTCGCGATCGAACAGCGTGGCATTGAGCAATTCAAAATCCAGCGAAATCGTCCACACCGTGCACACCGTGGCCTGCGTCGGCGCTGTCACTTTCATCACCCATTCGGAACTGGTCGGTAAATTTTCCGTGTGGTACGCATAGGACGCACCGGGACCGTTCTGATAATACAGAATCTGCGTACACACGAAGGGCCGCGGTATGGCGGTCTTCGCCATCGATTGCACGAGATGGCCAAACGGCGAATGTGGCTGCAAAGCGCTGCCCGTCGGGCTCTCCTGCGATTGCGCCATGGCCGTGGAAGCGAACAACAGGAGGATTACAGCGAATCTGAAAGCGTTCATCGGTACCACTCTCCTCATGATGGTGTATCGCCCCGCATTCCAGGCAGAACCGGAGGGATACATGGGAAACAGGAATATTCCAACTCGCGGAATGTACAAAAAACAAACGGAACTGTCAATCTCATTCTCAGCAAATTCGCGGCAATACTTCACCGGTCAACATGGGAATCACGCGCGTGCCTCCGATACCCGTCCGCATGCGCACAATGCCGGGGTAACTGTCGGTCACCCGCCCGATCATGCAGGCCTCGCGGCCTTCCTCGCGGCCTCGCATCGCGGCGAGCATGGCCGCAGCGTGTTGCTCCGGCACAATAGCCAGCAACGCACCCTCGTTGGCAAGGAACAGCGGATCCAACCCAAGCAAATCGCAGGCGCCCTGCACCTCGGCACTGATCGGCAGCGCGGCTTCGTCAATCTCGATGCCGACTGCGCTCTGCGCGGCGATTTCATTGAGCGTGGTGCCCACACCGCCGCGCGTGGGATCGCGCATCACATGCACCTGCGTGCTCACATCCAACATGGCAGCCACCAAGCGGTGCAACGGTCGGCTGTCGCTGCGCACCGGTGTGGCGAAATGCATGCCCTTGCGCTCGGACAGCACGGCCACGCCATGCGCACCGATGGCGCCCGAGAGCAGCACCACATCACCCGGCCGCGCGGACGCTCCATCGATGTTCACGCCATCGCGTATCACACCCACACCCGAGGTGTTGATGAACAGCTTGTCGCAGGATCCGCGCTCCACAACCTTCGTGTCGCCTGTCACCAAGGGCACTCCGGCGGTCAGGGCGGCGTCGCGCATGGCGTTCACCACGCGGCGCAGCGTGTCCACTTCCAATCCTTCCTCGATGATCATGCCCACGCTCAAGCCCAGCGGCATGGCGCCGCCCACGGCCAGATCGTTGATGGTGCCGTGCACCGCCAGATCGCCAATGCAGGCACCGGGGAAAAACAACGGCTGTACGACGTAGCTGTCCGTGGTAAAAGCGATTCGTCCAGCGGGCGGATCGAACACCGCCTGATCATTGCCGCGACGGAGATAGGGATTGTCGAAGGCTGGCAAAAACACCTCGCGGATCAATTCGTGCATCATCGAACCGCCGCTGCCATGGGCCAGGAGTATGTGCGAATGCTTCATGTCGTCGCAAGCTCAGTGCGGGCGCGCCGCGCCCTGGTGAAAGTGAAAATACGCCGCGCAACTGCCTTCGCTGGACACCATGCAGGGTCCGAGCGGATGATCGGGTGTGCACACTGTGCCGTACACCTCGCAGTCGGGTGGCTCAACCACGCCCCGCAACACTTCGCCACAGCGACAGGCGGGGTGCTCGCTGCTGGCGGCCACCTCGGGTTGGAAACGCCTGTCGGCATCAAAAGCGGCGTACTCCTCGCGAAGAAGCAACCCGCTCTCCGGAATTTCTCCAAAGCCTCTCCACGTGGCTGTTCCGCGCTCGAACACCGCATTCACCGCGCCCCAGGCCTTGCGATTGCCCTCGGCTTTCACGATGCGCGTGTAGCCGTTGGACAGCCCCGGCTTGCCGCCCTCGATCATCTCGAGCAGCGCATCCACTGCGGCGAGTAAATCCAGCGGCTCGAAACCACTGATGGCCACGGGCAAGCCGTACTGCTCGGGCAGGAAACGCCAGGCGTCGGCGCCGATGATCGAGGACACATGCCCCGGACCGATCACGCCGTGTACGCGCACTTCGCCCATGTCCAGCAAGGCGCGGGCTCCGGGAATGGTGAGCTTCATCACCGAACAGATGCTGAAATTGCTCAGACCCTGTGCGCGCGCCTGCAACACCGCCGCCGCCGCCGCCGGCGCCGTGGTCTCGAAGCCGATGGCGAAAAACACGACCTGCTTATCCGGATGCTCCTGTGCCAGACGCAACGCGTCGAGTGTGGAATACACGATGTGTACCGGATAACCCTGCGCCTTGACCTCGGCCAGCGATTCCTTGCTGCCCGGCACCTTGAGCATGTCGCCATACGTTGCGAGCAACACGTTGGGCATTTTCGCCAATGCTGCCGCGCGGTCGAGGTCGGCGTTGGAGGTAACGCACACAGGACAACCGGGTCCCGAAAGCATGCGCACGTTCCCGGGCATCACCGAACGGATGCCACTGCGGAAAATGGCCACCGTGTGGCCTCCGCAAAATTCCATCAGCGATACGGGACCGGTGTTGCGCGCGCGAATGCGCTCGAGTATCGGCGCGGCACGCTCACTGTCGCGGAAAGCCGCCAGCACGCTCATGCTTCGTCTCCCGGCGTGGGCGCACCGAAGGACTCGTCGTGCAACGCGAGTTCGTCGAACAGCGCCAGCGTGCGCGCGGCCTCCTCTTCGTCGATTTTCTCAATGGCGTAGCCCACGTGAATCAGCACGTATTCGCCCACGGCGGCGTCGCCGTCGAGCACCATGAGACTGACTTCACGCTGCGTACCCTGTATGTCCACCAGCGCCATGCTGTCGGGACGGAGTTCGATGATACGTGCTGGAACGGCGAGACACATACGATTTATCCTTGTTTCAACATTGCTCGTGCGATGCACACCTGACCAAGAGCGATGCCGCCATCATTGGCGGGCACACGGGTGTGCGTGAGTACAGTAACGGGAAGCGCCGACAGCGCCCGACGCATGCCGCTCAGCAACAGTGCGTTCTGGAACACACCACCGGAGAGCACCACAGTCTGTACGCCGGTGTGGCGCAGCAAACGTCGCGTCATATCCACACAACCGGCGATCACTGTCGCGTGAAAACGCGCGGACATTTCCCGGGGCGAATGGCCGTTGCCCCGCAATTTTGTAATGTCCACAACCGTCGGGAGAAAAGAAAGTTCAAACGCCGTGCCCCGGCCTTCGTCAATGTCGTACTCGAGCGGGCTCCCGGGCGTGTCGCCTGCGCAGTGTTCGAGTTCGATGGCGGCCTGCGCCTCGAAGGACACGACATCGCGCACTCCGACCAGCGCTGCCACCGCATCGAAGAGCCGGCCGCAGCCGCTGCTCCAGGGAGCGTTGACATCGGCGGCCAACGCGAAGCGCACGGCGTCGCGCTGTTGTTCGTCGATGCGCTCGGCAAATGCGGGCGCATCCCGCTCGGGATCCAGGCCGCTGTCGAGCAATGCCGACCAGGCCATGCGCCACGGTTCGCGAATGGCCTTGTCCGCGCCGGGCATGCGCAGCGGTCGAAAGCGCCCCACACGTTGCACGGAGTGGGCATCGCCGACGAGGAATTCCCCGCCCCAACTTTCGCCGTCAGATCCGTAGCCGGTGCCATCGAGAATAATGCCCAACGCCGGACCCGCATGGCGGTGCTCGGCCAGGCAGGCAGCCAGATGGGCGTGATGATGCTGCACGGGCAACCGTGGCACCTGCGCGAAGCGCTCCCGCAAGGCGCCATCCATCAAGCCCGTTGCCCATTGCGTGCCAAGGTAGCCGGGATGCATGTCATGCGCCAGCACTTCGGGCTCGGCCTGAAATACCGCGGTGAGATGGCGCACGCATTCCTCCAGAAAGCGCAAGGTCTCCAGATGCTCGAGATCGCCGATGTGCTGACTCAGCACCGCCGAGCGACCGCTGGCGAGACAGATCGTGTTCTTCAGTTCGGCGCCCACCGCCAGGACCACGGGACCGTTGTCATCGAGCAGTATGGGACGGGGAACGTAACCGCGGCTGCGTCGCACCGGTTGGGGTTGCTCGTCGATCACGCGATACACCGAGTCGTCGCAGCGCTGGAGTATGTCGCGATTGTGATGGAGAAAGGCATCGGCGATACCGGCGAGGCGTTGCGATGCTTCCTCTATGCCGATGCAAATGGGCTCCTCACTGAGGTTGGCGCTGGTCATCACCAGGGCGTCCATCTCTTCGCACAGCAGCACGTGCAGCGGCGTGTACGGCAGCATGATGCCCAGCGTGGGATTGCCCAGGGTCATGCTGTCGGCCAATTCTCCCGTGGCACGACTGCGCACGATGACGATTGGCCGCTGCGGCGACGACAACAGCGTTTCCTCGGCAGCGGTAAGTTCGCACAGCGCTCGCGCCATGGCGCAGTCGCGCAGCATCACGGCCAGCGGCTTTTCGAAACGGCGCTTGCGCAAGCGCAAACGGCGCACCGCCTCCTCGTTGCGAGCATCCACCGCAAGATGATACCCTCCAAGGCCGCGTATCGCTACGATGCCGCCTTCGCGCAGCAGCGTGACGGTGTCCGCAAGCGCCACCGCTCCTCTGCTGTCACCCCACCCTTCGCGCACGAAATGCAACGCGGGTCCGCAGTCGGGGCAGGCGTTGGGCTGTGCGTGAAAGCGGCGGTCGTCGGGATCGTGATATTCGGCGGCGCAGGCCGCACAAAGCGGGAAATCCCGCATCGATGTGGTGGGACGATCGTAGGGAATGCCCGCAGTGATGGTGTAGCGCGGTCCGCAATTGGTGCAGTTGATGAACGGGTAATGATGGCGGCGATCCGCGGGATCCAGTAATTCGCGGCGACAGTCTTCGCACAGTGCCACGTCTGCGGGAATAAGCGCGGTGGTCACCGGTCCTGCGGCACTGGCGGTGATGGTGAATTCGCGCGCGTCATCCGCAGGAATGTGTTCCAGCAGAAAATCCGTCAGCAAGGCGAGCGGCGGCAACTCCTCCGGGAGGCGCCGGACAAAGTCCGCCACGCCTGCGCCATGCGCCTCGATCACCACGCCGTGACCGGTATTGCGCACCGTGCCCGTTATGCCGCACTCCCGTGCGAGACGGTACACGAAGGGACGGAACCCCACTCCCTGCACAATTCCCGCCACCGTGATGCGCACATGCCGGGCTCCGATGTTTGCTGTCGCGTCGTCCATCTCCAAAGCTACGCAAAACCCTCGCGGCGAGGAAACAGCGGCACGTCCACGCACGGACTCCACCACGGTCAATCTTCCTCTACAACTTGACGAAGCCCGCCCTCACTATTCCCGCCGAGAGGGTGCGCGCCACGACGTGATAACAGCCCGGTGCGAGCTGCGATGCGTCGATCTCGATATTTGGAACGGGATCGGAATAGCGCCGCAGCACCTTGCTGCCGACGGCATTGAACACATTCACTTCCACGATGCCCGCATCGTGCACCACTCGCAGCGTATTCACCGTGGGATTGGGATATAGAGCGAGATGCGCGCTTGTTGGCACGGGCGTGTAGTATTTCATCCCAAGCTGTATCGTGCGCCCCGACACCGTCATCTTGGACTCGAGTTGCGCACCGGAGATGGACTTCACACCATCCTCACCACCGAGCAGCGTGATGTCGAAATGCTGATCGGTGATCATGCTGACGCAATCATTGGGGAAGCCGGGTTTCGGCATCACCATGTCCATCCACAACACATTGCCGGAACCTGCGAGGCGGTAATTCGTCCACCCATGCTTCGCCGGGTCGAGTGGTACATACCAGGTTCGCGCCGCCTCGGGATTTGTCACATCCCAGTCGCGGTAATCGTAGCGCCCGGACGTTTCCTTGACGATAACATTGTACCACGTCTTGTCCATGCGCGTTGAATCGAAATGACGTATGCTCGCTTCGTCCACGCGCTGATTGAAAACGATGCGGAACGTGGCCGTGAAACCCAGGGAGCAGAATGTGGGGACGGTCAAATCCACTTCTTCGTGGAAAAACGGATACGTTCCCGAATCCGGAATCACCGACACCCAGCGATCACTCGCACCATCGGCGCAATACTCGAAGGCCAGCACGCGGAATTCGTCTTTATAGATCGCGACAAGCTGCATGGTATCATCGGGCATGCTCTCCTCGCTCGCGCGAAATTCGAAGCCACGCTCGAAGCCGGGGAAGTCCACCCAGCGAAGCCAGCGGAACTCCGGGTGCTTCGAACTCTCTTCGGCGACACAGCGAATACGCTGCCCATACCGCAGACGATGGATGCGGGCTCCGAGCAGCGCGGCCTCGTCGGGCAGTGACGCTCCGAGACTATCGTAAACAACGGCACGCACGCCGGCGGGAAGCCGCAAGGACGGATCCACCTCCCCGGTGCGCGGGTTCAGTTGCATTTCCGTCACCTTGAGAAAGTAGAATCGCTCGCCCAGATGATACACGATGCGGAGGCCGTCGCGATCCGGCAGTCGCACGGTATCCACCAGCGAGCGCTGCCCGGCGGGATAATGCACCGTTACCGCTCCGCCACTACGCGCCAGCACCTCGTCCTCCTTCCGCAACAGTTGATATCCCTGCATGAGCGGATTGACGGTGATGATGACGAGCATGGTGCTGCCGGGAGTCCCGGTCAGCCGCAGGTTGCCCGGCGTTACCATGATCAGTTGATCGAGGTCGACCGCGATACCGCCTTTCTCGAATGCGAGTGTCACGGTCACTTCTTCCGTGCGCAGGTCTCGTGCGAAGGCACTGTCAAACACGAGAAGCAAAACGAAGAGCACAACCCCATACCTCATGGCATTCCTCCGATCGCGGTGCAACATTCCGGCAACTCCGGCTCAATACATGGGATTAGCACAAGAGTGTCCGTTTGCTGAAAAATTTCCGGTGTTTTTGAAAATATTTTTTAAAAAATCCACAAATACATCACGAGGCGGAAGCGCCTCAGCCACATGACGAAATACCTGCATGCGCCCGACTTCGCCATTGCAGCACCCAAATCACAAGCGGAATCCTCGTAAGTCACAAAAAATGACTCAATTTGAAGCATGACGAAGTCGGGAATATCGGCGGGCGATACTCGCTTCTTGTCCAGGATTTGGGATTGGCTATTCACTGAATATCACGCTCGGCGCGGAAGGCGGAGCGGGCGGCGGGGATTTGGCTATTCAGTGAATATGCCAGCTGATGCCGCTGGCGAGGGTCGAGGTCCCGGGCTTGGCTATTCAGTGAATATGTCTGGCCGGACATGCTTTCGCCATAGCGGCACCCGAGACACGGGAAGGAAACACAATTTCCTCCCC
>Ga0208462_1000163_pt1 | contig 90992 bp, 83 predicted proteins | sample AD_SCU001_MetaG_FD_184452 | JGI IMG/M metagenome (GOLD analysis project Ga0208462, IMG submission 184452) | Active sludge microbial communities of municipal wastewater-treating anaerobic digesters from China - AD_SCU001_MetaG (SPAdes) (version 2) | ecosystem: Engineered > Bioreactor > Anaerobic...
TCGTAGAAGGCTTTGGAGTCTTCCTTACTCATAGCCAAATACTCATTAATATTATCAACTAAAGTCTTCATAAATATTGAATTTTTGACAAATATACATAATAATTTTAATATGATATTAATATCATTAATTATTTTAAACATAAAAATATAATACTTTCAAATACTTAATCCCCTTCTATTCATTCTCTTCAAAATAATAAAAACCATCCACTACATCCATATACACCCCATCAAATCTACTATCCATAATTTTCTTTAAATATGAATCGTCTTGACCAAATATAATTTTCTGCCATCCTTGATCCCAATATTTTACTTTATAGTTCCCTGCCCATTCTGGATTTTCTTTTAAAAGCCAGGATGGTTTGATAATTTTCCAAATATTATTCCAGTAATATCTATATTCTTCTGCCTCTCCTATGCTCATATAACAAAGTACTATTCGTTTACTTCCATTTTTTTTGATTTTTAGCTTTTCTATTTCTGATTTAGTATATTGCTCATCATTATGAAATAAATCCATTACGATTACATCAAAATTAGTTTGTGATACAGTGTTTATAAAATCTTGCTTTGAACTAAAATTTTCACTATTAATCAGATACAAAAAATTTTTAGCATCTGATAATTTATTTATATCATCTGAGTTCTCATTAAATGGGTTACCCGGGTATTGAGGTATATTATTTAATTCTCTATGATCAGCTGCAAATGAAATAAAATTATACTGTTGGTTTAGAAGGTAGGAACTATCAATTTTAGTCTTAGTAAAGCAATAATCTATTACCATTACTACTTTACAATAGTCTCTATATTTTAAACAGTAGTCTAGCATAAATTCATTATCCTCTATAGGTGTTTTGATGTCATCACCATAATATCCATAAAATAAATCTTCACGGCCTGTACCGTCTATTGCATATATGTAATTATATTGTAGCTCTGTATCATCTAATATCAATTCTTGACCATTTTGTGGGACTATAATAAAATTAGGATTTATATTTTTAGCATATCTACTAATTGATATTACAAAATTCCTCATCTCTTCTCGATAATCTATATCATTGTTTTTTTTGCAGCTTATAAATATTAATAGCAGTATAATTATTGTAATTGGAGAAGTTTTCATTTTTTTAATAAAATTAAATAAAAAAATTCTATATTTAAAATTTTCATAGTAAAGCTCTCACATTTATACTACCAATGTGCGTCATTGATATATGTTGAGATATTCTACCTTCGTACTGTAAAGAAATTTGTATTACTTGGTTTAATGTTTTTTGCCATTGTATTTGTATTAATCCATTACTACCTGGTTTGTAACCCTCCAACATTAAATATTCCATTGTAGGGTCCATATTATCTGTAGCATCATTATATAAATAACCTAATTTTGTAGTAAATGTTCCAAATTTTAATGAAAATATTCGTGGTTCTAATGTTAATTCTAATTTATTGATTTTTAAATCCTCATTATACATATAAGCATATCTCGGACTGATTCTGATTTGATATTTTGTAGCTAAATATTGTAATTCCAATTTCTGTGAATATTGGTTGTAATCATATGTAGTACTTTGCTGGAAAATAGATTTATTTATCTGCTTTAAATAATCACTTTGAGATTGCAAATTCAATTTTTTTGTTATAGGTACGAAAATTTGTAAAGCATTATTTTCTCTCATTTGTTCTATATTACCCACTATCAATGTTTGTAAACTATTTTGTTTATAATATTCATATCTAATAGACAAATTTAGCTTTTTGGGATGATATTCTAATACATTTCTGAGTCTATTATTAAATGTGATTATAGAGTCTGCAAATTTATTGCTAAAGTATAAAAAATGTATTTCTTTACTTGCTTGATTAATGTCTATGAAAGTTTGCAAATTAAAATTTTTAAAAAATTGTGGTATTTTATTAATTAATGAAGGAGAAAATCTAAAATTAAAGCTTAATGTCTGTGAATAGGTGCTTAAATATTTTTGTGTAGGAATGGTCAGTAAAATATATTGTGCTTGATCACTGAAATTGGCTATATGAAATTCATTAAGCTCTTGCAATCCATTATTATTGGCATCTATCCAATAGTGTGTACCTTGACCTATTGGCACCTCTATAAAAGAATAATCTATTTGAGGCGTTTGTTTTTGTGCAAGTATATATCTGAGTTGAGTTATGAAAGATTTATCTCGTGTATTTAGATTTATTTCATTTTCACTAGTGAAATAATTTTTTTCTTGACTATTAGTAGATTGAAATACAATATAATTATTTTGTTTTAAGTTCCATATTTTATGTCTCATTAGCAACTGGTATCCACCCTTTTGTTGATATCTATCTATTGGCATTTTTTCATAATAATATTCATAATACAATTTTATAAATGCCTTAGAGCTATCTCCCCAACCAACATATGGAGATATTGAGTAATATTCTTGAGAATTATTTTGTATTGTATCATTATTTTTTATTGGATGATATTCTATTTTATTACTTATTCCTAACCAAATAGATTTTATTTTCCAATCCAAATTACTATTACTTCTATAGAAATCTACTTTATATAGTGGCAATCTCGTATGGGAATAATTATTTTTTGTTAAAAAATTAAAATTTTTGTAATGAAATTTTGCATCAGCAATAGATAATATTGAATATTCATTTTTTGAGGTGTTAAAAAATGATGTACTTAATTGTGCAGAATTATTAGATTTATCATTATAATTATAATTCAATCCATTTAAAAATTCCATTTTTTTCTTGCTAAATAAATCTTTGTTTAGAATTCTACTTTCTTCAGCAGAATAAATGGGTTCTAATGAAGAAAAATTAGTTTGTATTCCCTGCGAGAATATTTCGAAAGTATGCTTTACTGATGGCTTAGTAATTATTTGCATTTTATATGCTATGCCTTGATTAATGGAGTCATTATCACTATAAGTATTTTTATCATGTTGTGAATATCCCAGTCTAATACGAGTTTCTAATTTTTCGTTAGGTTTATAATACAGATATGATTCCACAGTATTTAGTCTATTAGGAGCATTTAGTATTCTAATAGGTTCATATTCTCCCTGTGGCACACCATTTAATGGCGGTATCCACTCATAAATTTTACCATTAGCTGCGTAATTTGATATTTTATAATTTCCTTTATTCTGTCCTACATATGTAAAATTTACTTCATATAATTGTGCAGTGCTGTCTCTACTATAGACAAATATTGAATCATATCCTAATGTATCTATCAATTTGTATAATATTTTTTTCTTATTAAAACTAGTCATTTGAAATGAAGGTATCTCTACTGGTAAATTAGCTCCAGCATTTGATAATAGAACTTTGTCACTATCAGATAATGTGAGTAATAATGGCTGACTTTTTACATCTCCTTCAGAGAAATAATTTATTCCCCATAATAATTTATTATTTGATATTTCAGTAAATAAACCATATGATGATTGAGCATAATTATAGTCAGTATATAAAAATTCTACAACTATATGCATAGATGAACGAATAAATATTTTGGGCATGAAAGTAATCTCTGCAGTGTTATAATCTATTACATAGTCGGCATCATAACCTCTTTGTAAAATATTACCATCTAAATAAACATTTTCTGAATTTGCAATGATTTGAATATAATTAGCATCTGTACTACGTAATTTATATGGTCCAGAAACTCCATCTACCAGCTGCAGCTCTATTCTATCATATTTCCCTTTGTTCATAGCTACTGCACCACCGTAATTGTAAGTATTTTTATTGGATTTATTTTGATTAGTAAACATGCTACCTTGAAGCTTCCTAGAATATTTAGAAAAATAAGTGTTGTCTCCACTTTTAATGTTAAAATCTCCAAGAGTGAGTTTGAAATTATCTTTTTTTAATGTTATATAAACCCGATCTATTTCTTGTAATCTAGCACTTGTGCCTTCTGGTTGTATAGGTAGATTTCTATCATTTAGACTACCTTCTATCAGAAATGGTGCTATCTCTCCATAAAATTGCAAATCTAGTGAAGACTGCATAGAACTCTGACCTTGACTACTCATCATTATACCTCTCGAGATATAACCATTTGTTACTAAATCATTTTTTTCTTCATAAATTTGCGTAGATGACAATATTGGCATTTGTTGAGAAGGCTCTTTGGCTACTGTATCTACTGATATTTCATTAAATAATTTTATTGACTGCTCTCTAACGATGTAAAACATTGTTATCTTATATTCATATGGTAGCTCTATTGTACTATCTAGCTCTATTTTGATTTTTTGATTTTCAATATCTAATATTTGCTTGATATCTTGAGATTCTGATAATATATTAATATACAAATATTTAGGACTGTAAATGTCTATCTGCTCAGAGTAATTATTTATAATCAATAAAGTATCTCTTTTATTTTGAGAGAATAAATTTAATGTTATTAAAAGTAAAATTAAAGAGATAGCAAATCTATTCACTTGTATGAAGTTATTATTTTATTTTATAAAATTAAGTAAAAGTAGTAATAAATGAAAAAATGTGAATTTTAATCAGAATGACATATGTATTAATTGATGAAATAAGTTTATTGAAACAATTGTTTTATTATTAACTTATTCATTAATGAAAATGTAAAAATATAGTTATATTTCTTACAAGTATTATTGAATTGTTTAAAAAATCTTATAATTTCGTTATTATCAACTATGCAAATGAAAAATCTTTACTATTTAAATGATGAGCATTTTTTTTGAGAAATTAAATAGGTTGACTAAAAGTGATTTATATGAAACTATTTAAAATATTTTCTATCTTACTGTTATTAAACATTTTACATAATAAATAATAATTGTTTAAAATAAGTAATGATATTTATTTAGTAAATTTATGATGTTTAAATTCATTATTTATGAGTATTAAATAAAAATATTTTATAAAATTTATTTTTTTAATTAATATTTTTATAATCCATAATAATAAAGGTTTTAATAATAAATATTTTATTATTATATATCATTACTTATTTTAAACATTTTTGAATTTTAATAAAGTTATGTATCTTGTACCTCTTAGTAATAACTATATCCTTTATATTTGTAATTTGTTTTAAAATATATATTTTAACATCAACGAAAATAAAAAAATCCGATCTAATAATTATTTATTCAAAACATAAATAATTCTCTTACATCAATAAATTTTGAGTAATTTTTATAAAAAAAGAGGAGATACATTTTGTATCTCCTCTTTTTGAAATTTTTAACCCAAATAAGTTCTTAAGTTTTTGGATCTATTACCGTTTTTTAATCGTTTGATAGCTTTTTCTTTTATTTGACGTACTCTCTCTCGAGTCAGTTTGTATTTATCAGCTATCTCATCTAAAGAATAAGGATGCGAATAGCCTATACCGTAATACATATTAATAATGTCTCGTTCTTTTTTAGTTAAACTAGATAGGGCACGTTGTATTTCTTTTGCCAAACTTTCCTGGATTAGTGCTTGATCAGTAGAAGGAGTATCACTAGGTGTGAATAGATCTAGCATAGTTGCGTCTTCATCAGCAGATATTGGGGCATCTACAGAAACATGTTTGCCACTTATACGAATAGATTCAGCCACTTTATTTTCTGGTATTTCTATAAGATCTGCAATTTCTTCTACAGAGGGCATACGTTCGAGCTCTTGCTCGAGTCTAGCTGTTTCTTTAGAAATTTTATTAATAGAACCAATTTGATTGAGTGGTAATCTAACTATACGACTTTGCTCAGCTATAGCTTGTAAAATAGATTGTCTAATCCACCACACGGCATAAGAAATAAATTTAAACCCACGTGTTTCATCAAAACGTTCTGCTGCTTTTATCAATCCAATATTCCCTTCGTTTATTAAATCCTGTAAACTAAGACCTTGATTTTGATATTGTTTAGCTACACTAACAACAAAACGTAAATTTGCTTTTACCAATTTATTTCTTGCTGCTTCATCTCCTTGCTTGATTCGTTGAGCTAACTTAACCTCCTCGTCGGGAGTGATGAGCTCCTCTCTACCAATCTCCTGCAAATAATCATCCAATGAGGTGTAATCCCTATTGGTGATAGAACGTGTAATTTTTAATTGTCTCATATATATTTATACCTCTCTTTTTTACGTATGATTACAATTTTTTTAATATACTATAAAAAAGTTATACAAAATTACAACAAAAATTTGACATAGCAAATTTTTTTATAAAATGTTTATATAGTAAAAGCATAGTAGGCTTTTATACCATTGGGATAAATGCCTTCTATCAAGATAGCACCCTTCCTATTAGCTAATGCTTTTTCTATATCTTCGATAGAATTTATAGGATTATGGTCTATCTCGGTTATAATAAAATCTTTTTTAATACCAGCTCTCTGTAATGGACCACTCTTAATATCAGTAATTTGCATGCCGTGATCTATCTTTAGCTTTGCCATCATATCTGGTGAAGGTTTTTCAAAAGTAGCACCTAATATAGATTGAGCAGAAATTTCTTCTTTTTTCATAGGTTTTAAATCACCATTTTTATTAAGTAATTGAACTTTAGCAGTTTTAATTTTATTATCAGATTTATATTCTATAGTTACCCAATCACCTATATTTTTTTCATTTATTTTTTCTAATAATCTAGAAGCAGAATTTAATTCTTCTCCATCAATTTTTAGAATTATATCACCTGCATTTAATCCAGCTTTGAAGGCAGCACTATTAGGAGTAACGGCAGTTATTAATACTCCCTTAGTATCATCTATTCCATATTTTTTAGCAACAGCAGCATTAATATCGGTTACGCTTACACCTAAATATGTCCTTTGCACAAAACCATAATTTATTAGATCATTAGCTACTTTTTTAGCAAGATTAGATGGTATAGCAAAAGAATATCCTATAAAAGCACCTGTTTTGGTGGCAATAGCAGTATTAATACCAATTAGATTACCATAAATATCTACTAATGCTCCGCCGCTATTACCAGGATTCACAGCTGCATCAGTTTGTATGAATGATTCTACAGCATCTGCAGATTCTAAAATGTTAATATTTCTAGCTTTAGCACTTACAATGCCCGCTGTCACAGTAGAAGTCAAATTAAAAGGGTTACCTACAGCTAGCACCCATTCACCTATTTCTACTTTATCACTGTTACCAAATTCTAAATATGGTAGATCATTAGCATCAATTTTAATTATAGCTAAATCTGTACTTGGATCATTTCCGATTAATTCAGCTTTAAATTCTCTATTATCATTTAATGTTACCATTATCTCTTTAGCATCTTGTACTACATGATTATTAGTAATGATATAACCATCTGCACTAATAATAACTCCAGAACCACCACCTATGATTGTTTGTTCAGGAATTTGTCCACCAAAAAAATTAAAAAAATCATAAAATGGTGCAAAGAAATCATCATAATAAATATTTTTATAAGTAAATGTAGTCTTAATATTTACCACTGCTGGAATAGCTCTCTGCGAAGCATAGCGAAAGTCTGGATATTTTATAGTATCCCCAATAATTGGGAAATTACCATTGTAAGTACTCCTGCTCTCTCCTGCTCTACTGGGACTAGCTGTGAAACTATAAATAACTAAAAACATTAATACTAATGTCAGTACGCTTGTTGTTTTTTGGAAATAATTCCAAAATTTTTCTAATTTTTCTTTTTTAATACCCATAGCAATCAATTTTTTTTATAATTAACATTTTTTATATTCAAATATTATTCCAATGAAATAATTTTTTAATAAAAAAAGTCAAAACCATATTAAAAAAAATAATTACATTTGTAAATGTCAATTTGTCATTTATTATGAAAAAAAGGAATCTTTCTTTTATCCTAGGTATTATAGGTGGTATTATTATATCACTTATTTTAATTTACGTTTCTTGGCCTAATTTAAAATATTTAATTTATAACGAGAAATTCATATCTATGGCTCCTATGGTAGAAAAATTTCATTATAATATTAAATATAATAATAAAATCATGCATTTGAATAACAAAAAATATGAAACTAATATTAAAAATTCAAAAGCAGATACATTAGTAAATGAAAATTCGTCAAACATGGATAGTCTTTTAAATGAATTATATGATAATATTTTAGATTCTTTATTAAAAATAGAAGGTTATAGATATATAGATTCTTTAAAACTAGATTCATTAGTTCGTTTAATGGTAATTGATTCTATTGAAAAAAAGTTACTAGAAGGTAATAGAATAGAGACAGATAGTAAATAAAAATTTTGACTACACTCACTGAAAAGTATAAAATGATAATTAGATCATTTATATTTATCATTGTTTTATTAAATAACATTTTTTAATAAATAATTAATTTATATCAAATTTTACCTATCTTTGTAAACAAAAAAAAATGAAAAAGTTATCTATTTTTTTATTATTAAATTTAATTTTAATCACAATGAGTTATTCACAGCAAGAAGCACGTTTATTACGTTTCCCTACTACAGATGGAGATAAAATCGTTTTCACCTATGCTGGGCAGTTATATTTAGTGCCTAAACAAGGTGGCACAGCACGTCAATTAACCACTGGAGATGGATATGCTATTTTTCCTAGATTTTCACCAGATGGCAAATGGTTAGCCTTTACTGGGCAGTATGATGGCAATACAGAAGTATATCTAATGCCTGCTGATGGTGGCACTCCTAAAAGGCTCACCTACACTGCTACTCTCAATCGTGATGATTTGAGTGATCGTATGGGACCAAATAATATAGTTATTGGTTGGACGCCTGATAGCAAATATATCATTTATCGCAGTCGCAAAAAATCTTTTAATGATTTTGTAGGTCAGCTGTTTCTAGTATCAATAGATGGTGGACTATCTACTCAATTGCCGCTATCTACAGGTGGATTCTGCTCTTACTCTATAGATGGTAAATTTTTGGCTTTTAATAGAGTTTTCCGTGAATTCAGAACGTGGAAATACTATCGTGGCGGGATGGCTGATGATATTAGAATTTTTAATTTTGATTCTAAAGAAATTATAAACATCACTAATAATGAAGCTCAAGATATCATACCCATGTGGATAGATGATGAGATTTATTTTATATCTGATAGAGACCGCACTATGAATCTATTTGTTTATAATACTAAAACTAAAGAAACCTCTAAAGTAACTAATTTTGATGATTACGATATAAAGTTTCCTTCTCATTGTGCTGCAAAAGAATTAATAGTATTCGAAAAAGGCGGTTTTATTTATACTTTTGATACTAAAACTAAACAAGCAAATAAAGTGTCTATCTTCATCAATCAAGATTTACCTTTGGCTAGAATAGTGAAAGTGAATGCTGCAGATTATATCACATCATTTACACTAAGTCCAGGTGGTGAACGTTTAGGTTTCTCGGCTCGTGGAGATATTTTTAGTGTACCAGCTACAGAGGGTGTCATCAGGAACCTTACTAAAACATCTGGTGTACATGAGAGAAATGTAGAATGGTCGCCTGATGGTAAATATTTGGCTTATCTTTCTGATGAAACAGGTGAATTTGAAATCTATATTCAAAAACATAATGGTTCTGAACCTCCTATCCAGCTGACTAAAAATGCAGATACTTATTATTTCGAATTACAATGGTCTCCAGATAGTAAAAAATTATTATTTAGTGACAAGAAACTTCGCCTTCGTTATGTAGATATAGAAACAAAAAATATTACTGAAGTGGCTCAAAGCCAAGTATGGGAATATAATGATTTCACATGGAGCCCAGATAGTAGATATATAGCTTACTGTGATCCTCAGAAAAATGACTTTAATATCATTCGTATCTATGATACTCAAACTAAAGAAACCTATGACCTTACAGATATGTGGTATGACTCTCATAGTCCACATTTCAGTGCTGATGGCAAATATCTTTATTTCGTTTCTGAGAGAGATTTTAATCCTATTTATTCTCGAGTAGAGTGGAACTACGCATACCAAGATATGTCAAAAATTTATTTAGCAATCCTTGATAAATCTACTCCCAATCCTTTAGCTCCTAAAAATGATGATTTAGATTTAACTAAAAAAACTCCTGATGACAAAAAAGAAGATAAAAAGAAAAAAAATAAAGAAATAACCGAAGAGGTAAAAGACGCACTTGTTAAAGTTATCATAGATGTTGATGGGTTAAAAGACCGTATCGTTAGCTTACCTATCGATGTATCTACATATTGGAATCTGCAAGCTACCGATGATAAAATACTTTATCAAAGAAAAGGAAGCAAAGATGAAAAAGTACAATTATTTGCTTTCGATTTAAAAGAAAGAAAAGAAACTAAATTAGGTGAATTTGACACTTATCTTTTATCTCTAGACAAAAAAAAGATTTTAGTAAAAAATAAAGACAATTATTATGTTTTAGATTTCGCTGTAGGAGAGCTGAAACCAGATAAAAAAGTTCCTGCTCAAGATATGATAGTGTGGATAGACAAAAAAGCTGAATGGCAACAGATATTTTATGAAGCTTGGCGTCAGATGCGAGATTTCTTTTATGTACCTAATATGCATGGGTTAGATTGGGAAAAGATAAAAAATAAATATGAAGTTTTTTTGCCATATATAGCTAATAAACATGACCTTAATTACATTATTGGAGAGATGATAGGTGAGCTTAGTATAGGTCATGCATACGTGGGTGGTGGTGATGTACCTACCATTGATAAAATATATACTGGGCTTTTAGGTGCTGAGTTATCAAAAGATACTAAAACTGGCTATTTCAAAATAGATAAAATATTGGATGGTGCCAATTGGAGTAGAAATCTTCGCAGCCCTCTACAAGAGATACAAGTAAATGCCAAAGTAGATGATTACATTATCAGCATAGATAATATTCAGACTAATAATGTAGATGACATTTATAAGCTACTAATAGATAAAGCTAATAAACAAGTAGAGATGTTAATAAATAATATTCCTAGTGTGCAAGGTGCTCGTAGAGTAATTGTAGTTCCTATAGCTGATGAGGCTGCTCTATATTATTACAATTGGGTACAAAATAATATTAAACTTGTAAATGAAAAAACAAATGGGCAAGTAGGCTATATTCACATACCAGATATGGGTGTAGAGGGATTAAATGAGTTTGTTAAATATTTTTATCCTCAATTAACTAAAAAAGCTTTAATAATAGATGATCGTGGCAATGGTGGTGGTAATGTCTCTCCAACGATACTAGAAAGACTACTCAGAGTACCGCAACGAGCTACTATGGCCAGAAATGTATTAATACCAGGTGTAGTACCGGCTCAGACTATGATCGGTCCTAAAGTATTACTTTTTAATCAATATAGTGCTAGTGATGGTGATCTTTTCCCTTATGGATTTAAAAAATATAATATTGGCAAAACTATAGGTGTGAGATCTTGGGGCGGTGTAGTAGGTATACGTGGTTCTTTACCTTTTGTAGATGGTACTTACCTTAATAAACCTGAATTTGCTAGCTATAGCATAGATGAATCTAAATGGATTATAGAAGGTCATGGCGTAGAACCAGATATAGTGATAGATAATGACCCTTATAGAGAATATTTAGGTATCGATGATCAATTATTAAAAGCTATAGAAGTTATAATAGAAGAACTCCAAAATGCTAAAGAAATTCCTAATATACCAACTCCTCCTGACAAATCTAAATAATTGAAAACTAAATTAACTCTCTTTTTAATAGATGTAGTTTAAAATTTAATTAAAAATTATGTTTAGAAAAATTGTAAATATACTTGCTGTAGTAATATTTGTAGCTATATGGGGGTTGCTATTTTTTTTTAAGTCTAATTATGAGCATTCCACTTTTCAAGAAATCGAGAATATGCCATCTAAATCTAATAATATAAAGATAGCTACATATACACCGATTTTTTATGATTCTACTAAACAACAAATCTTTGGATTTTGCAAAGAAAATTCTCAAAATGAGATTTCACAATTCTTTCTCTTTTCTTTAAAAGATAAAAATATTGATTTTTATCCTTTACCGGCAAAATACAATAAACTTTTAGGTTATGCTAAAAATGAATCAGAATATTTTTGGATGTCATACAATGATAGTTTATCCTCTTTAATTAAATTAAATAAAAGACAAAATGAAATATCTATTTACTATGATAGCATTTTATTAGATGTAAATCAAGTAATCGGTTTTGGCCTCAAAAATGACAAGCCAGAAATAGCATTGAGGAATCCATTAAAAAATAATATCATCATTTATACTTTTTCGGATACGGTAGCAGATGTCAGACTGGTGAGATTCCCTATATTTTATCAATCATTCTCTTTGCCTGCATTAGGATATATAAAAAATAATAATTGGCAATTTTTATGTAAGGCTCTATATAGTGAGCAACAATCTATTTGGAAAAGATATGATACTACAAAAAATTTGAATATTATCAGATTTCAAGAGAATGTGGCTTTACCATTTTTTTATGATATACTGCCCTATCCCTATAATACTCCTATTACTAGTCTACCATATTATTATTTTCACTATATAGCTACCTCGCATTTATTATTTAAAGCTGGTAATTTTAGTTATATAGATAATCCCACACCTTATAAAAATACTATTAATGTAAACAAAAATATTATATGGAGTTTGCTAGATGACAGTATTTATATTAATTTTTTGCGATATGATACGATAGCAACATTATTGAGCTTAAAAAAAGAACTAAAAAATAATAAACAATATTTCTATTCATTATCAGATACAGACTACAAAGATTTATTATTTTTCTTACCAGATACTGCCGAAATATACTCATATTCTTATCTCAATAAAGATAGCATTATACTTTTAACAAATGATTTTCATTATTTATATATAGATAAACAAGGTAAAAGTTACACAAAATTTAATATTTTTGATAATATTTGCATAACTATAGGTGAAAATTTTCCTCAAAAGATGAAAATACTTGATGCAAACATTCCTGGAGTGAAAGCACTCAGCTTTTACACAATAATTACTGGACCATTTATTTTGTGGTTTTTGATATGGTTAGTTACTTGGCTTTTTAAGATTTTTAAAAAAGAAAAAGACACCTATTCATATTATACTTTCTATAAAAGAAAAAAGAAAGAAAATACAATCTTTCACTATACTTTTATAGGTTCTATCATTTATATTGCTATATCGCTAATACTTTTTAATAATTTTTTAATCATTTTTAATATTATTTAAAATTCTGATTAAAATTTGTGATCAGGCCGTAAGGTAATGCGACTATACAAGAAATTTTATTTGCTTGGGGGACAATTCGTGAATTGACCATACTATGTGTTTTTTCTGGTGAACCATCTATTTTCAGGGCTAAAGCCCACAGCTTTTTCTCTGTTGTTCCACGACCTAAAGGTCGTGGTTAATATCTATCACTTTTCTATTCTACATATGGATAGAGACATTAGTAGCAATTCGTGAATTTACCAATACAAAGTGTTTTCTGATGTATCATCTGGAAATCTGCAGTTATATCTATTTCAGGACTAAAGCCCATCATTTTTTCTCTGTTGTCCCACGACCTAAAGGTCGTGGATAATAGATGGTATGATGATTTGTTCATACTAAGTGTTTTTATTGGTGGTTGATATTATATTCATCATTGTTCCAATTCTTTGGATTGTTCGCAATATAATGACGAATGCGAGATAAATCATCGATATCACGGATGATATGTTCGTAATAATTGCGTTGCCAGACAGGAATGCCAGGGGTTTGACGAATTTGATTTATTTGTTTGGTTGTGGTAGATTTGAATAATCGCACAATGGTTGGAATTGAATTTTTTGTGGGTTTCCCAAATTGTTCAATTTGATTATTTTCATTTATTTTTCGCCCTATTGTAGAGACACGTTGCAACGTGTCTCTACAATAGGGCTTCGTATTATCCATATAATTGGCATAGAATTTTTTTTAATTTTGTTAATAAAAACTTAACATTAATTTAATATGAATTATTTATCAAATTTTATAATTTTACCAAAAAATTATTAGGATATGAAAACCAGACAATTTTTAATGATTATAGCAGCCATGAGCTCTATAGTTTTAGTATCATGTAAACAAACAAATACAACTACTAAAGAAGCAAATAAAGAAGTCAATAATGACCACTTGATAATGGCAACATTGTATCAACAGAGATCTGCAGAATATGAAGCTATGTGCTATCAAAGTTATAACCTTGCCAAACAAATTGTAGATCAAAAAATCAAAGCTAATCCCAAAGCCAAAAATTTAGCTGTAATAACTGACATAGATGAGACAGTTTTAGATAATAGTCCATATGAGGCTGCATTGGTTATAAAAAAATATGTTTTTCCTGATAAATGGAAGGAATGGACCTCATTAGCTAATGCTAAACCTATACCAGGATCTTTAGATTTTTTTAATTATGCTGCATCAAAAGGGATTACAATTTTTTATATTACTAATAGAGATACAGACGAAAAAAAAGCAACAATAGAAAATTTAAAAAAATTAAATTTTCCTTTTGCAGATTCAGTACATGTGATAACAAGAGATAGCATATCTAGCAAAGAAATCAGACGTAATAAAGTGAGAGAAAACTATGATGTGATTCTGTACGTAGGAGATAATCTAGCAGATTTCAATGATTCTTATTTGAAAACCTCAATGGATTATAGACACCAAGCTGCATTAGAACAAAAAGATTCATTTGGTTCTATTTATATCGTATTACCCAATGCTATGTATGGCGAATGGGAAAGTGCAATGTATGACTATAACTATAATCAAAATACAGACTCCATCAGAAGGAGTTTATTGATAACTTTTTAATGCAAACTTTTTATACACATATTAACCAAAATATTTAAATATGGAATGGTATTATCTATTTTTAGTCATAATTTTATTAATCTTAGCCGTTTATGATTTAACTGTTGGTGTAGCAAATGATGCTGTTAATTTTTTGAATTCTGCTTATGGCAGTAGAGTAGTTAAGTTAAAAACTTTATTAATAATAGCCTCAGTAGCTTTAGTTATAGGTGCTGTTTTTGGTGGTGGAATGATGGATGTGGCACGTAAAGGCATTTTTAATCCCCAAATGTTCACATTCCATCAAGTGATGATAATATTTATTGTGATGATGTTCTCTGACGTTATTCTACTAGATTATTTCAATACTTATGGATTACCTACATCTACTACTGTATCGATGGTTTTTAATTTATTAGGTGCATCCTTTGGTGTAGCAATAGGTTATTTCATACAAAATGGCATTAAATTTCATGAAATCGGTAATTATATTAATGTTTCTAGTACTTTAACTATAATTATTGGTATTTTCACATCAATAATTGTTGCATTCATATTTGGTTATTTAGTTCAATTTATAGTCAGATTAATTTTTTCATATGATTATTTAAAGGTACATAAAGTAGTGAGAGCGCTATTTAATGCTATCTGTGTTGTAGTAATCACATATTTTATATTTTTAAAAGGAATAAATACTTTACCTTTTATTAGTGAACAACAATCAGCATGGTTATTTAATCATATTCCCTTAGTTTTATCAATTATTGGATTAGTTGCTTTTGTAATATTATATATTTTAGAATCAATAAAAAAATATAATAGTTTTAATGTAAGTATATTATATGGAGCTTTTGCATTAGCAATGTCATTTGCTAGTAATGATTTAGTGAATTTCATAGGTGTACCATTAGCTGGACTATCTGCATTTCAAATTTTTTCGTCTGCAGGAGGTGCTGATCCTAACACTTTCACTATGGAAGGCTTATTAAATCCTAGTTCAAGCAATTCTATTATATATTTAATTATTGCAGGTGTAATAATGAGCATCACACTATTTAGAAATAAAAAATTAAAAACTGTTATGGAGACTGAAATACGGCTAGGTAAACAAGAAGAAACAACTATAGAACGCTTTTCTGTGAATGCTTTTGGTCGTATGCTAGTAGATGCCTCATATCACATAAATAAACTTTTCGCATCAATAAAGAAAACTCGTTTTCATGAATGGTTGAATAATAGATTTGATGCACAATATATGGTAGATAAAGATGCTCCTTTTGATAAAGTGCGAGCTACTGTTAATCTGATGGTAGCAAGTTCTTTAATAGCTTTTGGTACTTCCCTTAAGCTACCTCTATCTACTACTTATGTTACTTTTATTGTAGCAATGAGTACAGCATTAGCTGATAAAGCTTGGGGACGAGACTCAGCAGTATATCGCATTTCTGGTGTGGTCAATGTGATCGGAGGATGGTTCCTTACTGCACTTTTCGCTTTCACCTTAGCTACTTTATTAGGCTTATTCATTAATTTTACTAATTTTATCGGAATATTAATAATAATAGTAATAGCTGTCTTTGCACGTATAAACTCTGATAGGAAACATAAACAAATATCTAAAAAATTATCAACAGCTGATTCTATTTCTAATTTCTCATCTAAAGCAGATGTTAATACTCAAATTATCATTTATGAGAAAATAGTTTTTACACTATTAAAAGATTCTTCTTTTAATATTCTAGAATCACTCAAAAAAGAAAAAATCTCTATATTGAAAGATTCATTGAAAAATTATGAAAAAATTAAAGCTGATGTATCTAATTTCAAAACACTACTACCTGATATACTTACAAATATTAAAGGATTAAATACAGATGAATATCAATATTTTTTAACCAAAATAGAACATTTAGATCAAATTTTAGATGTTATTTATTATATCATAAATCCTACAATGCTTCATCTACAAAATCATCATAAACCTTTAACAGATTTCCAAATCGAGCAATTAAAACGAATATTTGATATTGTAAATAATATAAGTGATATAATAATCGATGAAAATAAAGAATTGAATGATAATATAGTCCATCTATTAGAGATGGAAATAGTACAAGTAAGACGTAATCTAATAGCAGTTTCTCTATCAGATGATGCAAATACCAAAATGCCACGTAGAGCTACTATATTAGTTTATAATATACTAAATGAATGCGATAACCTCGTTAGAATACTCTATAGTTTTACAGAAAATAATTATAAAAAGGCTATTATTTAAAAAATGAAAAATATAATATTTACTTTAATAATATTGCTTAACCTCACACTATCAGCACAAGAATTACAAGGTTATTGGCAAGGACAACTAAACAATGAATTGCAAAAAATCAACATGCAGTTTGCATTTTCATATGATAGCAGTAGAAGTAGCTATATAGCATATCTAACTATTCCACAACAAATGATCATCAGATTAAAAATTAATAAAATTTCTGTGGCTGATGATAGTATAAAAATAAATATTAGCAATTTTGCAGCCAAATATGATGGGAAAATATTAGATAATGATAGTATCATAGGTAACTGGTATCAATCTGGTATGAGTTTACCTTTAATTTTATATAGAATATCTGAAGTAGATACTTTCTCATTTAATAGACCACAAAATCCTTTACCTCCATTTCCATATATCTCAAAGGATGTAGAATTTTATAATAAAAAAGATAAAATAAAGTTAGCGGGAACAATTACAATACCTGATAGCATTTCCAAACATCCAGCAGTAGTACTAATATCTGGCAGTGGTCCACAAGATAGAGATGAAAGTTTGGCTTTTCACAAGCCATTTGCTCTGATAGCAGATAGATTAACTAAAGCAGGAATAGTAGTTTTGAGGTATGATGATAGAGGAGTTGCTAAGTCAGAGGGTAACTTTTCTATTGCAACAACTTTTGATTTTGCCGATGATGCTAAAGCTGCTATTAACTGGTTAAAAAATCAACCTTTTGTAGATAAAAATAATATTGGCGTGATCGGTCATAGCGAAGGTGGAATAATAGCATTTTACCTGGCTAGTAAAGAGAAGAATTTAAAATTTGCTATAGCACTAGCAGGCGTTACTATACCATGTGATCAATTGATTGCCTTGCAAACAAAAAAGATGATGCAGCTATATGACATGCCTACACAAATAACTGAGGCATATTATAATTTTTATTTACAAGCTTTGCAAATTATCAAAACTGAAACGAATGATAAATGGAAAAATATTCTAGATAGCTTATTTAATGCGAATTTTAATAATCTTGATAGCTCCCTTCTTAGTAAATATAATATTGACAAATCTTTGATTAATCAATTAACTTTTTCATATAATAATATTTGGTTAAAAACATTTATAAATATTGATCCATCTGATTATTTAAAAAATTTAAATTGTAATACGCTAGCACTTTTTGGAAGCAAAGATGTGCAAGTACCTGCTGCAGAAAATGAAGAAATGTTTAAGCAAATTGCAATGTGTAAGAAAAAAAGTTGTGTTGTAGAATCTATGACCTTTGAAGGGCTAAATCATCTTTTTCAGCACGCAAATACAGGCTCGACAGAGGAATATGCTTTGATAGAGGAAACCATGAGTGATGATGTTTTAGAAACAATTATAAATTGGATACAAAAAAATATATATTAGGAGACGTGGAGATGGGGTGACGGGGTGACTGGATGACTGGGTGACGGGGAGACTGGGAGATGGGGAGACGAGATGACTGGGAGACGATATGACAGGATGACTGGGGTGACTGGATGACTGGGAGATGGGGAGACGAGGAGACGGGGAGACTGAGAGACTGGGAGATGGGGTGACTGGAAGACTAGGAGACTGAGAGACGGGGAGACGGGGTGACTGGTGTGACTGGATGACTGTGAGACGGGAAGACGAGGAGATAAGTGATAAGTGATAGGTGATAAGTGATAGGTGATGAGGAGCTTAAGGGGTTAAGCAAAAAGTTTTAATAAAATTTATTAATTTTGTTTTATTTGATATATTGCTCTAATTCTTTTAGTGGCATTAGATTATAGTTTGGTCTAATATTAATCATAATATAAAAAATATCTGAACGAAATTAAATAATTTTTTTGATATTTAAGCGAAAAAAATTGAATTTTAATAATTTTTTTATGAAATAACGTCAAAATTTCTAACAAACTGTTTTTACATTGAATCTTTTTACATTTTTACAATCTTTATCATTTCTCTTGATGTTTCAGTTTCCATGATGAAAAAATACATCCCTGGTTGTAAATCTTGAGTTTCTATTTTTACACTAAAAATAGATTCATTATCCAATGAATTTATATTTTCAAAAACAAAGGTATATCTTGTTATTATTCCTTTATAATTTTTGACGTTAACTTTTGATACTTTTAAATCTTTTGCTCCTGGTTTTAAAAAATTATAATAATTTATTGCTATCTCTTTTGCTAATGTAGAATCAACAGGATTAGAATAAACTAAATTACTAATAAATAAAAACAATATAATACTTAAATATTTTTTTATTTTCATAGCCTTTCTTTTAATAATCTATATCACTTTTAAAAATAATATCATCTTCATTATTCATTCTAATGTTAGTTAATATTTTACGAGATAAACCTATAGATTCATCATGTGAGTATAAAATTCCTTTTATATAACACATATCAGTTTCGTTTGAATTTAGAATTTTATTAATGATTGCTGAATCTTGAGATGTAACTAATGTGTCATTATTACTACATAAAAAATCATCATTAAGGCATACTAATATTTTTGTTTCATTTCTAAAATCTATTAAATAAAAACTATTTAATTTAAATCCATAATTTAAAAAACCTTCATTGAATGCATTATAATCTATATGACCTTTTACTTTTATTTCTTTATTATTACATTGTTCAATAATAGTATTTACATCTCTATCAAAAAAAATTGATATTAATCTGTCACAGTGACAATAATGAACTATATCACTTACTGTTACATAATCTTGGTCTAATACCAAATCATCCCTAGAGCAACTAGGAACTAACATAATAACTAACATAATAGTTATTAATAATAAATTTTTATTTTTCATTGCCATAAAATTTTAATTTTGCACCAATACCAAAACTTACTAAATGAATATTACGATAATAATCTAATTGCGTAAAATTTTTATCTTTATTAAGAAATGTATAATCATAATTTATCATAAAATAATAATCAAATCTAGTATTTGTAATATAATTAAATTTCAATTCTAATATGGCATTTATTCCTTGCTGTAAATCAGAAAATTCATATTTTTTATTATTAATACTAATAACAGAATATCCTAATCCAATTTGAGGTTCAAAATTAAATCTTGTAGATATATTTATAGGATATATGAGATTTATTCTTGGTTTTATAAGATATGTTTGTGTATTAAATTCACCCTTTAATTTAGAATAAGTCATGTTTAGAGAAGCACCAACGAATAACCTATTTATTTTATCATTATATCCCATTCCTGCATCAAATAAATATCTATTAAATAAAGAGTATTCTAATAAAGGTTTGCTTAGTTCTAAATAAATATTACTTTTTTCTTGAGCATAAATTGCACTTTTATCAAATGTTATCCAGATTACAACACTTATTATCAAAATTGTTTTTGGTATCTTCATTGCTTTATGTTTTTTATTTCATTTTCAAGTTCTACGATTTGTTTTTGCTGTTCAATAACATACAGCGTCAACTCTTCTAACTTTTTTAGCAATACAGCATTCATCTCATACACATCTATACCATTTTTTGAGATTTCATCTTGATTGGGTACATCAGGTAGATGTTTGTTTTTCAAAATGTATTGCTCTAATTCTTTTAGTGGCATTAGATTATAGCTTGGTCTAATATTAATCATAATATAAAAAATATCCAGACAAAATTAGATGATTTTTTTGATATTTAAGCGAAAAAAATTGAATGTAAATAACTTTTTTAAAAAAATGACGTCAAAGTTTTTAACAATCTGTGTTTTATAAGTTGTGAGAAGAATAGAAAATTTTTTTGATAACAAATTTATTGCTAAAGCCGTCTCATTGCTCAGATTTTTTAAATAAATATTCTATGCCTATTGTAAATCCTAATGATAATTTATCTTTTATATCATTATTGGATGAAGATAGTGGTATAGGAAGTGGGATCATATTTGGATATTTAGCATTTTGATCTTGCTTAATTTTAAAATCTATAAAAGGTGAAAAATTTATTAATATGTTTTTATTAATAAATGTAGAAAAATTGAAACCTGATGTTAAGGATATACCTAAATAGTTATCTGGTGTTAATTTAGTTTTACGGATATTTCCATTTTCATAATAAAATTTTTCTCGATAATCTATAATTTGATTAAACTTAACTCCTAATAAAAAATCACAAAGAAAATTTTTATTAGATAATAAATTGTAATTGCCAACGAGAATATAATTTAAATATTTTAAATTATATTCTAATTTACTTTCGTTTGCAAAAAAATAAGATTTTGTAGAGTAATTTATGCCTGCACTAAATTTGAATTTATTAAAATATTTAGAACCCATAAGTGAAAAGCCATAATTAAAATTGTTTTTATATTTATCAATAAAATAATAGTAATAATCAGCATTACCCTGTATTGAAAAATAATTTTTCTCTTGACTATAAATCTTTGATAAATTCAATGCAAATAATAAAATAAAAACTATTTTTTTCATTGTTTTATTAATTTTTTGAAATATGTATTGTTTTGATTAATAATCTTAATAAAGTAAATACCATTATTATATTTTGATATATCGATATTTATAATATCCTGAGATATATTAGTTTTTTTATAAATTATTTTACCAGTTAAATCATAAATATTTATTGTAGAGTATTTTTCATTTTGATTAATAAATTCAATATTAAAATTACCTGACGTTGGATTAGGATAAATTACGATATTTTCTTTAACATAATTTATATTTTTATTATCTTTATATTGTAGTGAATTTAAATAATTTATATCACTAAAGCTATATTGTATATTAGATTTTTGATTATTATTAATTTTACAAAATAAAAAATCACCTGGTATGATATTGTCATAACAATTAATATCGTTTGTAGCTATTAATGTAACATTTGATCCAGCTTTAAAATCAGTTTCAGGATATATATTAATTTCTTTAGCTTTAATTATAACATCAGAACCTTGCTCAGCTGTAAATGGTATATCACTTGATGAACAAATGGGTAAATTATAAGTAGATATATTACCTTCAATATTAATAGATTCTATTGCTGCAAATTTATGAAATCCTATTAATGTTTTATTAAATAAATAAATAGGAGGTGATGTAGAACCTATAGATGTAGTTCCAGTATTGTCTGGGTCAAGCCAATCTCGTAATCTTGTTTGAGGCGTTCCTCCTCCTTCCCATGAAACATCAAACCTACCATAATATGCTATTTGTTCCACACAACTTAAACTACCACCATGTAATTGTCCAATAATTCTATGATTTCCATCAAAAGCTGGTGATCCAGATGATCCATGATACATCGCACCATAATCTATTATCGTTTCCCAATGTGTATTTATAGGTGAAATAGAACCATCATCCCAATTAATAACATTTTGATTTGTTATAGCATTATTGTAATCAAAGTGTATTTTCATTGGTTTTCCTTCAGGATGGTGTATGCCAATAGTTGAAATAGGTGGATTCATTTCACGATTCCAGCCTGCATAAAAAATTGCTCCAAAAGGAAAAATTGGTGGTACATTTAATTCTAGCAATGCAAAATCAGATACATCATAATTAGCTTTTAAATTTGAACCGGAGATAGTAATCCAGTTTGTTATAGCATCTCCTTGATTACAAGTTTCATTCCAATATCTAAATTTATAGAGAAATGTATGAGGATCACCTATTAAGCAATGATTTGCAGTTAAATAATATGGAGTTAAATCATTTCTTATATTATTTATTAAGCAACCTGAACATTGCCCTGTGTTATTATCAATAAGTACCATAGAAACTGCTCTTTTCTCGATACACCAGTTAAAACCTTCTGGACAATTTATATCAATATAACAATCCATAGATTTATTATTAAACATATTTTTATATCCATGAATAATTTTATCTATATTTATTCTACTTTCACTTGAAAATGATTTTTCAAAATACTCTAATATTATAATATCACCTTTAATAAGATCAGTAGAAAATTTATTATAATCATTATTACTAATATCTTGTGTGAATGCACCTAAAATCATATTTTTTTCATTGTTATATATATATAATTCTGATCCTTCTGACAACCAAAAATCATCAAATATAAGATTAATCGAATAAGCACCTTCAGATATTATTTTTAATCTACATATTTTATCACCATTAGATAATGTATCCCATGTACCATTATCTAATAAATTAATATTAACGTCAAATGCATAACCAAATCTATAAATACCATCATTAATCGTATCACATTTTAATAAAGAATCAACATTTAATTTCGACATATTAATTGTATTAATACTATCTTTTAAATATATAACATTAAAGCTCGGTGGAATACCTCCTTTACTTATTTGACAATAAATAAAATTTGATTTGAAAATAATAAAAATAAATATTAATATTAAAAAAATACGTTTCATAGCATTTAATTTTATTTATCTTTTTCCATTTCATCTATTCTTTTTTCCAATTCAATAACATACAGCGTTAGTTCCTCTACTTTTTTTAGCAATACAGCATTCATCTCATACACATCTATACCATTTTTTGAGATTTCATCTTGATTGGGTACATCAGGTAGATGTTTGTTTTTCAAAATGTATTGCTCTAATTCTTTTAGTGGCATTAGATTATAGCTTGGTCTAATATTAATCATAATATAAAAAATATCCAGACAAAATTAGATGATTTTTTTGATATTTAAGCGAAAAAAATTGAATTTTAGAGAAAATTTAATGTATTTTAGTGGATTATGAAAAGGGAACCTTAGTATTATTAATTTACAAATTTACTTTAGATGTGTTTTTGTGTTGAGTAGAATATTTATGATTCGATAAAAGTGAACTTTTAATTTTTTACAATTTTTTTAAATTTTTATTAGTAAACCTATAACATAGTCCCAATGATAGTTTCATACTTTGCAAATTTCGTGGTTTATTGTTTAAGGTATTATTTTTAATGAAGTAATAATTATGTATAAATAATAATGAAATATTCTGAGAAATGTTAAATTCTAAATTATAACCTAATTTAAAACCTAAATTTATTTTTTCAATATTAGGACTTTCATTGATATCATGAGTTCTTAATTCGGGGTTAACGACTTCGTGCCCATAAGCTGTGTCATAGACAGTAATAAATTCAGTTTGCTCGATCATCCCTTTTACTTTTGAATAGATAGTATAGCTAAAATATGGATCAATATTTAGACTGAGACGAATTTTATTTTTAGAAATTAAATTAAAATGCAATAAAACAAAAAAATTCAAATTATTTAAACTATAATCTAAATTTTCATAATAATATGCTTCGTAATGACCAAGAAAAGCAGAGCCCCAATAAGATGTCTCACTGTATTCAGAATTCATTTTAATAGCAGTATTTTCTATTTCTATACCTGAAGAAAATATTTTAGTTAAATCATGTAAATAAAAAATAGAAACCGAATAATTATCATAGTAATGCTTAGTGGTGTCTATATCATTATTTTTAAAAATTTTGAAAAATTGATAACCACCAGTAATGCCAATTTCAGATTGATCTGTAATATTTGAATCAATAGATTGTGAAAAAACACTAATACTAAATGAAATAAATAAAATTGTTATAAAAGATTTTTCCATAATAAAATTAATTTTCATTTTTTGATTTTTTAAAATTATAAATCATACTTATTTGCCCACCTAATGTATAGTTATATTGTTTAATAGGCGCATCAACAATAGGTTTTAAGGAATATCTAAAAATTGGTTCAAATTTTAGATCCCATGCGTCATTCAATTGATAAACCATATAGATGCTGGTTCTAAAATCAAAATTAGTTTTATATACATTTGGAGCATCTACATTATTTCTTTCTATTATTGGATGAGGGAAATCATTATATTTTGTTTTATTAACTATTCTAGCATAAATAAAAAAATTTGTAGAAAAACCTACACTAGTGCCAGCAAAGAATTTATTTTTTTCAAATATTTTGAAATTAAATTTTACTGGTAATGAAATATAATTAAGCATGTAATAACTATCTACATATCCATAAACTACATCATAATCGTCCAGATCTGTTATAGGGATGTTAAGAAATCCATTTCTTTGTTGATAAAATTCTGCACCAGACTCTATGTTTAAGAAAGTTTTTACGTTAAAAAATATTTGTAAACCAGCATTAAAGCTAAAAACAGGCTTTTCGTTCAACTCCCTTGCCTCTATTATATTTATCATATTATTATCATATTCTAAATGTCTGTAGCTGTAGTTTGGTGAAAAAAAAGTTCCTAATGAGATTAATCCCTTCTCATTATCAGTGTTTTGAGAATAAAGGGTAGTATTAGCCAATAATAAAACTAAAAATAATATTCGTTTCATTTTATATTTTTTTAAAATTAAACAATTTTTTATTTACATTTTTATAAATTTAATTTTTTTAATTTCATTAGATGTTTCTAAAATACATAAATAAGTTCCAGTAGCTAAATCTGAAATATCTATATTTATATTATGTAATCCTTTATCAAATTTTTGATTTATTATTTCTTTTATTATATTTCCTGATAAATTTGCTATATATAAATAAATATTATCAGATTCATATAAATTGAACGATATCATAGTATTATCGAAGGTAGGATTTGGATTAATATCAAATTTCAAAATATTTGAAAGATAATTACTATTTAATGTATTTATATTATAATTTGAACAACTATCATTTTCAGATTTGTTATTAGAACATTCTACGTAAATTGTTTTTGTTACATAAATGTTGGTATCACAATTATAAAATTTAAGTCCAATATTCCTCTTTCTATTGCATTTATGATAAAGTAAACAATTTATGTCATCATAGTCACATTTACCATCCCAAACGCAAAAATGATTTGTTCTAATCGGTATATTTGTTCTGATATAATATTGATCATGAGGCCAATTATAATCACAAACAGATATATCATACTTTGTTGCACCATTTACTTCAATGCAAAGTTTATCATTTATGCCATCACCATCTGGTGAGAACTCATCGGGGATATTAACTATAATGATATCATCACCTTCAGGATTTGTCATTTGGTTACAATCTTGAATTTCTGCTGTAAAATCACTTCCCGCTTCTGCTGTAAAACCAGGTAATAAATCTATTGATTCACCGGCTTTAAAATTAACATATTGATTTGATAGTACTATAACATCACCACTTATATTAGGTATTCCAACATCATTACCCGCATTTATATAATTTTTAACATGTGTTTTAGTTGGTAAATTATTTGTTGCCTCATATAATTTATATGGAATGCAACAATTTTTATCTATTTGCCATACTTTTATATAATCTATTTCCATTGTAGTTGGTGTGAAATCATCATGCACCCACTCTGATACTTGTAAAGAAGATATTAAATTCATCGGACCACTAGGATATGCATCATTAAGTAAATAATTACCTTCGGTAAAGTTGCAATTTATTCCTTCTTGTCCAATTATATTTATTAAATAATAAAAAATATTATTAGTTTCATTATCTATTTTTATTATTATTTTATCTGGATAATAATAACAAGTATAAGTATGCCATTGTGTAAAAAAACCTGGTGAGAATGTTGTTTTGTATGAACAAATCATAGTATCATCCCAATACTCAGAATAATGAAATATATTACTAATATATGTTTTAGTATTCCCACCATTATCAAATATATCAATCTCATTATATCCATCACCACCATGTAACCAAAATGTTGGCCATAACCCTGTAACTTCAGGCTATCTACAACGTATTTCATAAATACCATAAGAAAACTGCTGTTTAGAATATATCATACCAGAAGTATATTTGAAATACTTTTGTTCTATGTGAAAATTTCCATTTTCATCATAAACCATAACGTCATAATATCCCGGATCCTCTTTTGCAGTTAATTTTAAAATACCATTTTCTATTTTAACATTTTTTTTAGTGAAATAAAAAAACCTTTTATCATAACAACAATTCCATGGGAAGCATGTTTGCCATAGAGATTCATCTAATGAATCTCTAATAAAATCATCATTTAATACCAAAATTAGGTTTTTATTATATAAATCACAAATTGATTCTATCTCATAATTATAAAAAGTTTCAATATGTGATTTACATAAAGTATCATCTTCTTTTTTTAATGCAATATCATTATTTTGTGCAAAAGTGCATAATGATAATATTATTAAAAATAAAGTTGAAAAGATAATTTGTTTCATAATTCATATGTTTTATTAAATTTATAGATTACTCCTAAAGAGAATGCTATACTTCTCCATTTACCCTCACAATTACAAGTAATATTAAGATTTGAAATATTATTATAATAAAAATCATTAGCAAATAAAAAAGATACATTAGGTCTATATGCATATTCTATATTATATCCTAATCTAAAACCATGGAAAAATTTATTTAAATCTTTTGCTGGGCTTTGATTTATAGGATATAGTTTTGAATTCATTATATAATTATTTGAATTATTTTTAATATTCATTATAGGATATTTTTGAATTTCTCCTATTTCCTTAGAATAAATTATATAACTAAAATAAGGGTTTATTTTTAAATTAATATTAAATTTACCTATTGTTAGAATATTAAATCTAAACAATGGTAAAAAATTCAAATAATTTATATAATAATTTAATTTATAATAAATAAATCTTGAAGTACTTTTTGTGTTAAGTTTAGTAGTAGTATTAGATAATTCAAACCCCAAGGAGAATATTTTACCTAAATTTCTCACATAAAAAAGTGATACAATATAATTATCATAATAGTAAAGATATTCATGATCAGGGTCTACTATATATGTGAATAATGAAAACCAATTAAAGCCAGTAGTAAAGCCTATTTCAGATTTATAAAAAGCACTTGTGTCAGTCATTTTTGATAAATTTAATTCATTATTGCTTGATGATAAAGTTTCATATTTATTTGTAGGATTGTAATTAATATATTGGGGGAAAATATTTATGCTGTATATAATTAAAATAAATGATAAAATAATTTGTTTCATAAAACACTCCTTTATTTTACTTTTTCCATTTAATCTATTCTTTTCTCCAATTCAATAACATACAGTGTCACCTCCTCTACCTTTTTTAGCAATACAGCATTCATCTCATACACATCCATACCATCTTTTGAGATTTCATCTTGGGTGGGTACATTGGGTAGATGTTTGTTTTGTAAAATGTATTGCTCTAATTCTTTTAGTGGCATTAGATTATAGTTTGGTCTAATATTAATCATAATATAAAAAATATCTGAACAAAATTAAATAATTTTTTTGATATTTAAGCGAATAAAATTGAATTTTAATAATTTTTTTATGAAATAACGTCAAAATTTCTAACAATCTGTGTTTTATAAGTTGTGAGAAGAATAGAAAATTATTTTGATAACAAATTTATTGATTTTTTGGGTAGATAATTGTTTGTGGGTGAAGACGAGGAGACGGGGAGACTAGATGACGAGAAGACTAGGAGACTAGATGACTTGAAGACTAGAAGACTGGATGACGAGAAGACGAGGAGACGGGGTGACGGGGTGACTAGGAGACTGGATGACTTGGAGACGAGATGACAGGATGACTGGGAGATGGGGTGACGAGGAGACGGGGTGATGAGGAGATAGATGATAAGTGATAGGTGATGAGAAGCTTAAGGGTTTAAGGGTTTAAAGGTTTAATAGGATAGAAAATTAACAGTTTTAAACTACTTTATACTATATTAAACTATTTTTGCTACTTTAAACAATTTTAAACTATTTTTTGCTATATTCAACTATATTAAACTATGTTAAACCATGTTAAACCATATTAAACTATGTTAAACCATATTAAACCACATCCCCTTATTTTTTTACTTTTTTATAAACTATAATTTCATCTTTCTTTTATAAAAAATTATTAATTTTGATAAATTGTTTTCATTGTGAGTAAAAAAGATTTAAAGAAAATATTTATAAAGAGCTCTCCATTTCCATTTGATCATAGCAAATTAAAGGAAATAGATACTGTAAGTGTTTTAGCAAATATTAATACTAATGATGATCTGCGAAAATTAGAACTTTTTTTTAAAAATTTTAATAAAAATTATCCAAAAACAAATTTTAATAATTATTTATATTTTTCTGATAATGAAATGCCAATATCTGTAGATAATTTTATCATTTTAAATGATTATATTAAAAATAAAAAGTCTAAATCAATAAAAAAATCGATTAATTTAATCATAAATAATGAAAAAATAAATTCTGATTTATTGATATATTTTAATCCATATTATTTTTCTTCAATTAATTATTTATTAAAATATATACATACTGAATCATGCATAGGTATTGGTAATGAAGAATATCAAAATTATTTTCAGTTGTATTTTATAATTAATGAAGATCAGGAGATAGATACTATTTTTGATACTTTAAATAAATTCAAATAAAAAAATATTTATGAGCATAAAACAATTTAATGGATTAGGAGTAGCCATAGTAACTCCATTCGACTCTGATGGTAATATAGACTATTATAGCTGGGATATAATGCTAAAAACCATTAATGATGTGGTAGATTATATTGTATTATTCGGAACTACAGGAGAGTCACCCGTAATAGAGTTAGACGAGAAACAAGAAGCTATTAAATATTTTACCAAACATCTATCTGGTAAAACTAAATTAGTAGTTGGTATAGGTGGCAATAATACTAAAAAAGTAATACAAGAAATTAATAAATTAGACTTAAATGGTGTAAGTGCTATATTGTCTGTATGTCCATATTATAATAAACCTTCGCAAGAAGGGATTTTTGCCCATTACAAAGCTATCTCAGAGGCCTCACCTTTACCTATAATCGCATACAATGTCCCAGGGAGAACAGTTATTAATATTGAAGCTAAAACTTCGTTAAGATTAGCTAATGAATTAGAAAATGTCGTGGCTCTGAAAGAAGCTACTGCAGACCTAGATCAATTAATGAATATTCTAAATGAAAGACCAGATAATTTCACAGTATTATGTGGAGATGATGCTCTCGCATTGTCATTTATGTCTGTAGGTGCTGACGGTGTAATATCTGTAATAGCAAATGCATTCCCAAGAGCTTTTGCTAAAATGACTGCTTTTGCTTTAGAAGGAAATATCGATATAGCTAGACAATATCATTATGCTCTACTACCACTAATGCATACTTTATTAAAAATGGGCAATCCTGCTGGCATAAAAGCTGTTTTAACAATTATGGGGCGTATAAATGAATATTTTAGACTTCCTCTAGTCCCAATAAGTAGAGAAAATTATAAAATACTAGAAAGAGAAGTAGAAAATACTATTAAAAAATTGTCTATAATTGATTCAGATTTGTTTTAGAAATTCAATTCTTTATTAACTATATTCCTCTAAATCATTTAATTATTTTAAGATAACAACTATGACTAAAATTATAAAATATTCAAAAGAAGAAAAAAATAATATTAAACTAATTGAAGACCTTGTAAATTTTTTATTTATCAATTTAGAAAACTTCGGTGATCCTATACAATATATCGAGAATGCGATGAACTATGCCTTTGAGAGAACTAATTCTAATGGTGGCTTCGCAGCTGTAGCATATGATGATAATGATATAATGCTAGGAGTAGCAGTAGTATTATACACTAATATGAAAGGTGTATTCCCAGAAAATTTATTTGCTTATTTAGCAGTAGATAAAAATCATAGACACCAAGGTATAGGTAGCCAACTGATGCAATATGTATTAGATAATACTAATGGCAGCCTATCTCTGCAAGTAGATCCTAAAAATACTGCAAGACAATTGTACGAAAAATTTGGCTTCGATGTCAAATATTTAGAAATGAGACTTTATAGGTTGTAAAAACATTTTTTATTATGAATATTGATGAAGCTATAAATGAATTTAAACGACTTATAGAAATAATGCTGAGACTACGAAAACAATGCCCTTGGGACAGAGCTCAGACTAATGAGACTCTACGCACAATGACAATAGAAGAAGTATATGAACTATCAGAAGCAGTATTAGAAAATGATGATAAAAAGATTAAAGAAGAACTCGGAGATATCATGTTGCATATAATGTTTTATTCTATTATTGCAGATGAAAAAGATAGCTTCGACATTACAGATGTGCTAAAAGTACTAAATGAAAAATTGATTAGACGCCATCCACATATTTTCAGCGACGTAACAGTAAATAATGCTAATGAAGTCAAACAAAATTGGGAAAAAATAAAACTAGATGAAGGTAAAAAAAGTGTTTTAGAAGGTGTGCCGCCACATCTCCCTAGCATGGTCAAAGCTTATAGACTACAAGAAAAAGCTAAGGGTGTAGGATTTGATTGGGAAAATATTAATCAGGTATATGATAAGTTGGTTGAAGAAATTAATGAGTTACGTTACGCCATTAACTCTGCAAATAAGCCAAATATAGAAGAAGAATTAGGCGATGTGTTCTTTGCCCTAATTAATTATTCTCGTTTTTTAGATATCAATCCAGATGATGCCTTAGAAAAAGCTAATAAAAAATTTATTTATCGATTTAAATATATTGAACAAAAAGCTAATGATAATGGTTCTAAAATAAATAATTTATCTCTCGAAGAAATGGATAAATTATGGGATGAAGCCAAAAAAACAAAAAAAGATTATTGATTAAAATATTTTTATTAATAGATTTTTTTTCTAATAATACACTAAAACATTTATGTTTTATTAGATGTTTTTATTTATAGTTGATAAGTTGGTGAGTTTGATTTTGATAATGTTGAATTTCTGTAAACTACTCTAACTTTTTATTTTTGATAGCTTTATTTCAAATCATTTACTATTCGCATAGTATCACGAGCTATGACAAGTTCTTCATTAGTAGTAGCTACAATAGTGCAAACTTTAGAATCTTTAGTAGAAATAATAGCATCAACCCCTTTAGTAGAATCATTAATGTTTTTATCAATTTTAATACCAAGATATTCCATATTAGATGTAATCTGTTCTCTCATATGTATACTATTCTCTCCTATTCCACCAGTAAATATTAATAAATCTAACCCATTCATAGCAGCTATATAAGATCCTATGTATTTTTTTACCTTATAAGCATAAGCATCTAGAGCTAATTTTGCACGTTTATTACCTTGCATAGCAGCATTTTCTAAATCTCTCATATCTGAACTAATACCAGAAATACCCAGCACACCACTTTTTTTATTTACTAAATCATTAGCTTGCTTAGTATCTAAATTTTCTTTTTCCATAATAAATAATAAAGCACCAACATCTAAATCACCACAACGAGTACCCATAATTAGACCTTCTACAGGAGTGAATCCCATACTATTATCAATAGAAACACCTCTATCAATAGCAGTAATAGAAGCTCCATTACCTAGATGACAAGAAATTATTTTAAGATCATTAATGTTTTTACCAATCATATTAGCAGCTTTTTCAGCTACAAACTTATGACTAGTGCCATGAAAGCCATACCTACGAATTTCAAAATTTTCATAATATTCATAAGGAATACCATAAATATAAGCATAGTCGGGCATAGATTGATGAAAAGAAGTATCAAATACAGCTACTTGAGGTAAACCAGGAATTAATTTTTCAACAGCTAAAATACCTTTTAAATTTGCAGGATTATGCAAAGGAGCTAATTGAATACAATTACTAATTTCAGTGAGAGTATCATTATTAATGAGAACACTATTTTTAAAATGTTCACCACCATGAGCTACTCTATGACCTGCAGCCTTTATCTCACTTAAAGAATTAATAACACCTACTTCTTTATCTAATAACAAATTAATAATTATTTCAATTCCAGCAGTATGATTGGGAATAGGAGTCTCATATTTAATTTTATCCTTACCACTAGGAGTATGATTAACAATACCATTAGTTTGACCTATTCTTTCTAATAAACCTTTAGCTAGAACATTTTCATCAGCCGACATATCAAATAGCTGATATTTGATACTAGAACTACCACAATTTAAAACAAGGATTTTCATTTTTTTTTACAAAGTTAATGAAGAAAAAATGAACATTAAAAAAAATTTTAAGGGGGAGGAAGGAATAAAATTTATGTTAGGTTTTCTATTGGTTTAGCTCTAAGCTTTATATATTCATACCATGCACGCCTATCCGACGCTGCTAAATTCAGCATCCTCCCTACATCCTCTATTAATTTATTCAATAAATACTTGTGCTTCACTATATACCACATTATATAACTTTGTAAATACTTCGTAGCTACACCCCTGAACTGCTTGTCTATCCACTTAGCAAACCTCACTGTATGCTGCCTCACTGTATTTATGTTGTATGTGTCATTCTGATCTTTCACTAATTCTCGTTTCACTGCCTTACTCTTTAACTTCTTTGACCTAAACTTCTTGAACTCTTTCCTATCTTCTCCACATATTGTGCTGCTTGTAGATACTTTATTCCTTAATATCTTTTCTAATTGCGTCTTCTTAACTTTATCAAAGCAAATTAAATTGAATAGCATATTGCCACTTCTGTCTTTCATGGCCAGTACTGCCACATTGTGCTGCTTCTTTTCCTGAGCTATCAAATATTCTTCTTTACTTTTGTATCTCCTTCCTTTTTCTGAATACTTCATCAGTAACTCCTCGAGCTCCATTATCCCAAAAAAGTTAACATTATCGTCGAAGCTTCTGAGTGCAGTCAATATCCTATGTCTCCATTCGAAACTCGTCGTTAGATCTATTCCAATTTCTTTTGCACATTGACGTAAACTTTTACCCTCAAGCATGCAGAGAATGTAGTCTAGCATTAATTCTTTTTTATGTAGATTGTATACAAAGGTGCCTGTAGTTACTCTGAAGTTTTTGCCACATTCTTTGCATTGATAGAGTTGCTGTCCTTGTTGATGGCCATTCTTTATAATGTTAATGCTTTCACATTTGGGACATTGCGGTGATACACTTTCTGCTTTGAGACCTTGGTAGTCTACTACATCTGCATCTTTTTGTTTTAATAAATAAAAGAGACCATCGAGGAAAGCTAAATGCTCTTGTTTGCCCATTGATAAATGTTCAACCAGATTATCAACTAATTGTTTCATAACGTATTATTTTTACAAAAGTAATTAAAATTTGAAAATTTAATCAAATAAATTTCCAAACAATAAAATTAACTTTTTCTATTTCCATATTCCTCATAAAATTCTCCTATCCATCCCTTTATTTCTTTTATTTTAAAATAATAGTACTAATTTCAATAAATTTATTAAATTTGCATAACTAACATATCGTCAAATAATATGAAAAAATTATTTTTTACTTTTAATTTTTTGCTTTTAAGTTTATTAGCATTCAATCAAAATATTCCAAGTTATGAACCATTAATGGACGAATTTTTCTCTATTTACAAGAATAATACTCCACCAGAAGCTATAGATTTCATCTTTAAAACTAATCCAACAATAATACAAAGAAATGCAGAGGAGGTTACGCAGATAAAGCTTAAGCTTTCTGCCCTCACTGCTATGTTAGGTGAATACTATGGTTATGAAAAATTAAAAGAACAAAAATATGGTGAGAGTTTAGTCATAGTTACTTATATGTTAAAATATGCTTACCAGCCATTATTTTATACTTTTACATTATATTATCCTAAAGATAAATGGCAGCTGCAAACTGTTAAATTTGATGATAAAATACAAAATTAGAATGACAAATATATAGGTATTTGCTCGCCAAAGGGTGTATAGAAATACCAAAAACCAATTTTTTCATTATTTTTATAATTACCTTCTATCAATAGACTTCCATTTTTATCAAAATATTTCGCAGATCCAGATTTGTAATGATTTTGATAAAATAAATCTGTCTTTTTATTTCCATTAGGATAATATTCTTGATATTTGCCATTTAATTTACCTTTAGAGAAATGAGCTATTGCTTTAATTTTATTCTCTTTATTATCATAGTATAGAAAAGCATTGCCGTCTGGCTTATCATTTATATATGATATGCTAGCCCACAAATTAGAATTTGGATAATAATATCGCCACAGTCCTGTACGAAGTCCTTTATCTGTTATTCTACCTTCAGCTTTCAACCTTATGTATGGATGGTATAAATCTGGTGGGTAAATAAGTTGTACTAATTTATTAGTATTATTATCTTGCCAGCTACTATCTATCATTGCTATTAGGCTATCATATTCTAATAAAAATATTTTTTCATTAGAATATAGTAAATTTTGTAAAATTGATTTTACTTTGCCAGTAGTATCCCAATTTATTGTAGCTTTAAATTTAAAATTAGTGTCTAACAACTCAAAATTACTTAATTTAATTTCATAAGGTTTATCAGTTGTCAAGTTTTTTAAATATTCTTTATTTAGTATACCATTTAATTTTTCATGAGCAAAAGGTTTATAAAAGTATTGGAAATAATCTTTACCATTAATATTGAATGCATTAGAAATATTCAATTTTTTTGTTATAATCATATTTTCTAATAGTTCAATAGAATTAGCAATTAGCAAAAAATCACCATCTATATATGAATAAAAAATCTCTGGTGATTGAAAATAATGTGAAAAGAAAAAATTCATTATTTGCCCCCATCTGACTGGATAAAAGGTAAACATACCCCAATTTATTGGATCTTTAATAGAATAATATGACCATTTTTTTATATCTTGTTCATTTAATTGTTTATTATCAGTTTTACAGATGGCTGCGATCTCGTTATTTTTAGTATTATGTGCTATGCATAAATTATTCCCCAACAATGAAAATAATTTATCTTGCACACTCATCGGAAATAAATGTGCTAAAGAGTCCCATTTATTTTTAATATTCTCATTTGCTAAAAAACCAGGAATTATTTTTGTAAATAAGTCTTTAGCAGACCATAAATAAATATTTGATATATCAGAAGGCAGGTATTTTAAAATATTATAATCAATTTCATAAAGAGTAGAATTATCAAGCTGATAATTTAAAAAAAACTTTTTTTTAGGATTAGCAATAACGCTATATTCATTGATAGTATTAGTATCAGGCACATTTATTACTAAATAATTAAAATTATAAATATCTTGCGAAAATATATCTGTAAACCAAAGGTTCAAATTACTGTCAGGTAAACAAACTAAACTATAAAGATCATTTGTTTTAATATAATTGGATAAATTAACAAAATGACTATTATTTACAGTATTATTGATTTGATTCTCTGTTTTAGATATCAATAAAAAATTTGTATTTAGTTTTGAATAAAAATTAGTATTTTTAACATTAATTATCTGAACATTTTTCTTATTTTGAAAATTTTTATCATTTAGCTTTGATAATTGAGCAATGAATTTGTCAGCATTATTTTTATCTTTGAAAGATATTAGATAAAGTGGAGCTACTGTAGGAAAAGAATGTGATATAGCAATGTACAGATTAGCATTTGTTAAACATTTTTTCACTTCATCATTATACTTTAGAGATCTTAATTTATTAAAATCATCAGTTATATTCTTATTAATAACAGAATTTTTTAAAACATTTAAAGGAGCAGAATTTTCTATAATATTAATTTTTTTAGTAAAATCATGGATATAGATAAATAATTTTGTATCCAATGGCAAAAGATTAATTGGATCTTGGTTTGAATTATTTTTTTTCGAAAAATAAATTACTATAAAAATAATAGCGCCTATACCAATTATTGCTAAAAATAAAAATAGAAATTTACGTTTCATTTTTTCATCAAAATTACAATAAATTATCTATTAACTAATAATTAGCAAGTGGGCATAAAATTTTTACTCAGCGATAATAAGAAAATAATTTTTTTTGCCTCTCTGAATGACGATAAATTTATTTTGAATTAGGGAATTGTCATTTATAATAAGATTCTCGTCATTTACTAGCTGCTTATTCAGATAAATACCATTATTAGCTATCATACGACGTGCCTCACCTTTAGAAGCTAAAATATTTGTATTATTTGTTAATAAATCTATAATACTAATCCCATTAGATATCATATTGTGAGAAATTCTAAATTGTGGAATAGCAGCGAAAATAGACAATATAGAATCAGAATCCAAGTTTTTCAAAAGATCTATGGAGCCATTACCAAAGAGAAATTCACTAGTAGTTTTAGCTATTTCTAATGCTTTGCTGCCGTGTATCATCATTGTAAGCTCCTCAGCAAGCTTTTTTTGTAACAATCTATTCTCTGGAGCAGTTCTATGTTTGATTATGAGATCGTCAATAGTTGGTTTATCTAGTTCAGTGAAAATTTTAATATATTTTTCTGCATCTTCATCAGAAGTATTAATCCAGAATTGATAAAATTCGTAAGGAGATGTTTTGTCTGGGTCGAGCCATACATTACCTTTTTCTGTTTTACCAAATTTAGTACCATCAGCTTTAGTAATTAATGGACAAGTAATAGCATAAGCTTCTCCACCTGTAGCTCTTCTGATAAGCTCTATACCAGTAGTTATATTTCCCCATTGGTCGCTGCCACCCATTTGTAGCTTGCAATTAAAATTTTTATATAAATGCAAAAAATCATTAGCCTGTACTAATTGATATGAAAATTCAGCAAAAGATAAACCCTCTCCTACTTCACCGCTGATGCGTCGTTTTACATTTTCTTTAGCCATCATGTAGTTTACAGTTATATGCTTGCCTACATTTCTGATGAAATCTAGAAAACGATAATCTTTCATCCAATCATAGTTATTTAAAAGTAAAGCTCCATTTTGTTTATCATTAAAATCTAAAAGTCGTGATACTTGTTGTTTAATACCTTCTTGATTTTTTCTAATGATTTCCTCAGACAATAAATTTCTTTCTTCACTTTTGCCAGAAGGATCTCCTATCATGCCAGTAGCACCACCCAGGACTAATATGGGTTTATGACCAGCTCTTTGAAAATGTCGCAAGAGCATTATTGATACCAAATGCCCAATATGCAAAGAATCTGCTGTAGGATCTATACCTACATATGCTGCAGCTCCAGAAGTAGATAAATAATTTTTAACCTCAGGTATCATTTCATAAATCATACCTCTCCACTCTAACTCAGCGATGAAATCCATAATAAAAACAATTTTTTAATTTTTAAAATGCAAAAATACAAATTTAAAATAATAAATGTAGTGGCTAATTATAGTAAGTTTAAAAGATAAACTTTGAAGAGCAAAATTGTAATAGATATTATGCTAACTTAAAAATATATTGTAAATTTGTAAAAAACTAAAATAACCATATGCTCGACAATGAACAATTACTTAGTCTAAAAGAAGCATGTGAATGGGCAAGTAGATATTTAAATAAAAAAGTAACAATATCAAATATTTCATATTTGATACAATATGGTCGCATAAAAAAATATGGAGATAATGGTTATACTTATGTTTCATTAAAAGAATTAACAGAATATTATAATTCATTACATAATAATATAAAAAACTCATCAGATTTAGATATTAACTGGGCATTATCATTTGAACAATACACAGAAGCTGAAAGGACTAAACATGTACATAGACTTCATCCATATAAAGGTAAATTTATTCCTCAATTAGTAGAATATTTTTTAGATTCTCATACAGATGAATTTAAAAAAGAAGTATATTTTAGGCCTAATGATATTGTTTTAGATCCATTTTGTGGTAGCGGTACAACACTTGTACAAAGTAATGAACTTGGAATGCACGCCATAGGTATTGATATTTCTGAATTTAATACGCTCATTAGCAATTGCAAAATATCAAAATATAATATCATAGAGCTATATAACTATATCAATAATATTACTATCGCTTTAAAAAATTTTTTATCTGATTCAAAAACATTAGAGTTTGAAGAAAAATTAAATGAAAAATTATATAATTTTAATAATAAATACTTCCCTTCACCAGATTATAAATATTTATTAAATAAAGGAGATATAGATGAAAAGACATATCCCATAGAAAAAGAACAAGAATTTTTAAAGATATATCAAGATTTAATAAATGAATATAAAATTGAACTTTATCAAGATAAACAAGATACGTTTTTAGATAAATGGTACATAAAACCAATTAGGGAGGAAATAGAATTTGTTGCTAATGAAATTAAAAAAATTAATGATGAAAATATAAAAAATATACTAATAATAATTTTGAGTAGAACTATGCGAAGTTGCAGAGCTACTACACATTCTGACCTTGCTACATTAAAGCAACCTGTTTTCACACCATATTATTGTTATAAACATGGGAAAATATGCAAACCATTATTTTCCATTTTAAAATGGTGGGAAACATATTCTAAAGATACGATAAAAAGACTTGATGAATTTGATAAATTAAGAACCGATACTTTTCAATATTGCATAACCGGCGATAGTCGCAATATAGATATATTCTATGAGTTAGAGAAAGTAAATAAAAATTTTGCTGATTTAGTAAAAAAGAAAAAAATAAAAGGCATTTTTTCATCACCTCCATATGTTGGATTGATTGATTACCACGAGCAGCATGCTTATGCTTATGATTTATTTAGATTTGAAAGAAAAGATGATCAAGAGATAGGGCCACTATATAAAGGACAAAATAATGAAGCAAAAGAAGCATATATACAAGGAATATCGGATGTTTTAATTAATTGTAAGAAATTTTTATGTGATGATTATAATGTTTTTTTAGTGGCTAATGATAAATATAATTTGTACCCTACTATAGCAAAAAATGTTGGAATGAAGATATTCAATCAATATAAAAGACCAGTATTAAATCGCACTGAGAAAGATAAGAATCCTTATTCTGAAATAATATTTCACTTAAAAGAAAAATAAAAAATGTATATATCACAAAAACAAAATATTGAGGAAATAATAATAAATTGCCTTCGTAATAAGTTTAAAAACTACAAACCAGAAAGTAGCAATATGCCCTTTCACTATCGTTTATTGGGTAGAGATAGAATGGCTCTATATTCATTTATACAATCCCTAAATACTACTTTTGGTACTTCTATATTTGAACCAGTTGCAGTTGCTTTAGCAAAAAATAAATTTGCAAAAGCTCAATCACAATATTTTGTTGGTGATAAAATTAGTGAAAGCTGTCAAAAAACTATTCAGGATATTATTAATAATCTAACCGTAGGTACCCTACCGAATAAAAATAAAGAAATAGAATTAATAAGAGAATCTGTCAATACAGTTAAAATTAATAATATTAAGACTGTAAAAGCTGATTTATTCCTGGAAGATGAGCAAGGAGTACAATATCTAATTGACTTAAAAACTGCTAAACCTAATATTAGCAATTTCAAAGATTTTAAGCGTACACTTCTTGAATGGGTAGGGATAGCTTTAACTAATAATCCTAATTTAGAAATAAATACTTTGATAGCTATTCCGTATAATCCCTATGAACCACAACCATACGAAAGATGGACTATAAAAGGTATGCTAGACGATAAATATGAATTAATGGTTGGTAAAGAATTTTGGGATTTTATAGGTGGTGATGGAGCATATGAAGAGATATTAGATTGTTTCGAAAGTGCAGGTATAAAAATGCGTCCAGAAATAGATGAGTACTTCAGCCATTTTAAATAACTATTTTAAAAAATTTTTATTCATTAAAGCTACCACCTGGCATTAGTGGAATATATGGTTCTTTTGATTGTTCGGGAGGTTCAGGGAAAAGTGGATGCTTTTCATAATTTTTTAAAAAATCATATAATTGATCTGGTACCAACCTTTTACCTATTATCCTTTTATATTGGTCTAAAACATACATCACTGGTGTAGAATAGACATCATAATATTTTCTAAAATCGCCTGATGCAGTATAAATACCATTTACATTAATGAAATCTTGCATTTGCATATTATTAATTGCTTTTTTCATCTCAATGAAGCTACTATCTGTGCATACAGCAAAAACCTTTAAATTAAATGTATCTTTATATTGTTTGTAAAACTCTACTAATTTAGGTGTTTCCTTTTTACAATGTCCACAACTGGGATCCCAAAAATATAATATAGTATATTTAGCATTTATGTTATGTAAAGAATTTAAATTTTTAGCAGTATCTAATAAAATAAGATTAGGTGCAATATTACCCAATAGATTAGGTCGTATAGCGTCTGCTCTTTCTATAATTTTTTGAGTAGAAGATTCAGATAGCCAATAAGCCTTACCAGTTTTGTAGTAATTATCTGCTAAATACACAAATATTTTGTCAAAGCCCATAACTTTACTAGTTTCATAATTATAAGTTAACCACCATAGTACATACTTAAAGGTTTCTTTATTAGCTGCTGCCTTTGCTAATATTTTATCAATTTCTTTGATAATTGTATCTGGATGCTGAACAATGACATTATTAAAATAAGTTTCCAATTTATTATGATAAATAGGCGTACGCAGCAGAGCCTCGTCGGCAATATTTATATTATCCCAATAGTGATCTTTAAAATAATAATATTTGTAGGAGCTATCGACACTACCATCTGCCTTTAAAGGTAATTGATCTGGCACTTCTGGTTCTTTAGTAGCTTTAAACATCCTAGCTAAAAGAGTTGTAGGATATTGCTCCATATATTTTATTTTCATATTGTTTATACTATCTATGAGCAATTTGATCTGCGAATTATAGAACTCTACTGAATCGGACAAGTTTTTTTGCTTAAATTCTTTTACTTTTTGCTGTAAAGAATAAATTTCTTTTGATGGCTTAGTGATTTCATTATTAAATTTAAAAAACAATTCATTCTCAAGAGAGCCTTTCACTTTAGCTTTGCCCAGTAAATCGGTAGTATCAGTTTCTATGCTAAAAATTCTTTCATTATCATTTAGTATGAATTCTAAATATTTCTTGGATGGAGTTATGAGTAAATACATTCCGCTACCAATAGTATCTTTAGATTGAAATATGCCTTTCCCAGTTTTATCTAGCTTAATAGTATCTTTTATATATTGCCATTTACCATAGTAATATCCTAGATAAACATTAGTATCTGCTAACTGTGGAATCGTAACTTGAATTTTGTAACCAGGAATTTTTTGTGATAATGCTATATTTGTCATTAATAAACAGCTAAGCATTGATAGTACAAAAATCTTTTTCATCTTTTTTATTTTTTATAATGCAAATTTATTATTTTTTTATTAAAATATCACAAATTATAAATATCATCATTATTATAAAAATTTTTATCTGTATTGTAAAAATTATTATCCGTTCCCTCTTCATATCTATAATTGTAGCTATGTAAAGCTAAAAGCACTTTTAGACTCTCTTTGCCCCATCTATCGATAAACCAATATTTAGCTAAATATATTGCAGCTTTTTGAGTTTCTAATTTATTTTTATTATATAAAACCACAACATCTTTCAGATCTTGATAAATATCACTGAGAAATTCTGGAATAGAGATATCATTCATCCACAAATAATCATCATCAGTTATTTGAAAATCAAAATATTTAGAAAAAATATCATTTAATCTATTATAAGTTATAGTATAGGTTTCTTCGTTGACAGTCCTCTCAGCATATTCGATATCTGCATCATCGATTAAATTAATAATTGTACCATAGAAATATAGCATTGGTAAAGCTACTAGTAAAAAATTTACTATATTTTCGAAATCATATTCTTCAGCAGATTCTATTAGATTACAATAATCTTGACAAAATAAAATAAATTGTTCTATCTGTTGCTGATCTATGCTATCATAACTTTTTGACATAAAAAAATTTTTTACAAAAATACTTAATTTTTTGATTTTTAATCTTTAGCGCAAATATATTCAGTAAATAATGACATAAATTAGTTTGGCAGACTAATAATTTTTGATTAATTTTGCAGAAAAAAGAAATATGAAAACTGTAAAAATCGCAATCAATGGTTTCGGTAGAATAGGTAGAAACGTATTTAAAGTATTAGAACGCAGAAATGATGTAGAGATTGTAGCAATAAATGATCTAACTGCTCCAGCTACATTAGCACATTTATTAAAATATGATTCAGTATTTGGAGTTTTTGATGGCAGTGTAGAAGCTAAAGAACAAAGTATAGTTGTAAATAATAGAGAATATAAAATCTTTGCAGAAAAAGATCCCACTCAGCTACCATGGAAAGAATTAGGAATAGATATAGTATTAGAATGCACAGGCAAATTTAGAGATAGAGAAGGATTAATGAAACATATCCAAGCAGGTGCTAAAAAAGTCATCATTAGTGCTCCTGCTAGCAAAGGTACTGATGTAGACATTACAGTAGCAATAGGTGTAAATGATAACAAACTGACAAAAGATCATATTTTGATTTCTAATGCATCTTGTACTACAAACTGTTTAGCTCCCGTTGTTAAAGTTTTGCAAGAGAATTTTGGAATAGAATATGGTTTTATGAACACTATTCACGCATATACTAACGATCAAATAATTTTAGACTCTCCACATAAGGATTTACGTAGAGCACGTGCAGCAGGTTTATCTATTATCCCTACATCTACAGGTGCTGCTAAAGCTATTGGACTTGTAATGCCCGAGCTTGCTGGAAAATTGAATGGAAGCTCTATGAGAGTTCCAGTGCCAGATGGTTCTGTTGTAGATTTATATGTTTTCTTGCAAAAAGATACTACTGCAGAGCAAATCAATGCTACTCTCAAAAAATATGCTGAAAGTAGTCTAAAAGGTATCTTACAATATTGCGAGGATCCTATTGTAAGTCATGATATCGTAGGTAATACACATTCTTCTATAGTAGATGCTGAGCTTACTTTCGTTACAGAAAAAAGATTTGCTAGGATAGTCGCTTGGTATGATAATGAATTTGGCTATTCTAATAGATTAGCTGAGATAGCTGTCAAAGTTGGACAAATAGAATAAAATATTATAAAACAAATGTTTTTAACTACCTTAATAATTGTTTTCTCATTAATATTATTGGCTGTTGCAGGCATTGGAATAAAAATGTTTTTTAAAAAAGATGGAAAATTCGAAAAAAAATGTTCTGTGATAAACCCTAAAACAGGAGAAAAAATATCTGCTTGTATGCGTTGTGAAGAGCAATGTGCTGAAAAACAATAATTTACTATGAGTTTAAATATCAAATATGAAAATATGCTCGATGATTTCGAGCCTAATGATGGCTATGCTAGAATAGATTACTATGACGAAGAAACTATAAATAAATTAGCAGAACATTATTATGAAATACTAAAACTAATAGGAGATAATCCTGATAGAGAAGGACTGGAAAAAACTCCTATCAGAGTTGCTAAATCTATGCAATTTCTAATGCACGGCTACTATGCTGATCCTGAACAAATATTACGTTCTGCTATGTTTAAAGAAGATTATCGAGAGATGGTAATAGTAAAAGATATAGAAATATATTCAATGTGTGAACATCATATGTTACCCTTTTTTGGTAAAGCTCATGTAGCTTACATACCTAATGGTAATATAGTAGGTTTAAGTAAAATAGCAAGAGTTGTAGATGTGTATGCTCGCAGATTGCAAGTGCAAGAGCGACTAACTACGCAAATCAAAGATTGTATACAAAATGTTTTACATCCTCTTGGAGTAGCTGTAGTAATAGAAGCACATCATTTATGTATGATGATGAGAGGTGTGCAAAAACAAAACTCAGAAATGGTAACATCAGATTTCACTGGTGCATTTAGAAAAGAAGAAACTCGCGCTGAATTTCTATCTCTCATAGGAGCTAAACAATTACATTAATTATATTTTTATTTGTTTGTTAATAAAAAACCATATAAATTCTGAATTTATATGGTTTTTTTTAACGTACAGCATTATCGGTAGTGTTTTAAAAAATAATATAATAAAATTATATATTTCAATATTCATAGATACATTTATTTAATTTTTATCTAAACTTTTAAAAGTGATATTTTACATTTTTGGCAAAATAGTACATATTATTATTTTTTTTGCAATAATTTATTTTAAAAATTATCAAAATAATGATACCAATAGAAGAATTTTATTCAGACCCACGAATAGTAGAAAATCTAAATGCTTGTATTAATTGTGGTGTATGTACAGCACTTTGCCCAGCTGCTGATTATTATGATTATGAACCTCGATATATAGAGCGTGTAGTGTTATCACATGATCCTGTAGCTTTAGAAGAGTTAATGTCATCAGATTACATTTGGTATTGTGGGCAATGTATGTCTTGCAAAGCACGTTGTCCTAGAGGGAATGCTCCAGGAGTAGTAATCAGTGCACTTAGATATTGGTCTCAGAAAACAGGTCTTTTTGCTAAAAGCAAAATGGGAAGAAATCAAGTGATAATAAAACAAACAATTGGTCAAAATCTTTATGACTTTGGCTATTGTGTGCATCCATCAAAAGTAACACATGAAGCTCATCCAGAACAGGGTCCAGTATGGGAATGGGTGTTTCACAATCAAAAAAAAGCTTATTCTCTTGTAAATGCTAATATTGATCAGGAAGGTGCTGGCCCTGTGAGAAAGATAACTGATAAAACTATGGAAGAAATTCATTCTATATTAAAAGGTACTGGCGCAATTGATTTTTGGGATCATATTGAAAAAACAGTAGCAGATTATGATAATAATAATAAAAATAAATAATTATGGAAGCAACAAATAAACAAATTAACAATAAAATTTATTGGCGAGATTATGTGAAAGATATTCCCAAGAATGATTATTTCTTTTTTCGCAGTTGCATCAGACAAACATTTTTCCCTGGTGCAGAACAAATGTTTTTGAATATTTTAAAAAATAATCTAAACATTAATTATAAAGATGATCCTAATTTAACAACTTGTACTGGTATCGGTTATCATAGTGACATTATCCCTCTGGAAACTATCCATACTATTGTTGCTAGACATTTTTCTCTAATGAATGAATCTGGTTATTCAAATTTTGTAATATCTTGTGTTACTACATTTGGTGTGATGACAGAAGCACTAAATACGTGGCACGAATTCCCTGAAACTTTAGAAAAAACTAGAGAAAATCTTTATAAAACAACTGGAAGGACTTTTGAACCACCTAAAGCTATCGCTCATGCTAGTGATATAATTTACCTTTATAGAAATGAAATAGCAAATCAATTAAAATACAGACTTACTAATCAATACACTGGTGAACCATTAAAGGTTGTAGATCACGTAGGTTGTCATTATGCAAAGATTTTTCCACAACATGGTGTAGGTGGCGCAGAGTTTCCTAAAGTATTATCAGAAATGGTAAATGCTTGGGGTGGAGAAATAATCGATTACCCCGCTAGAAGGCATTGTTGCGGCTTTGGTTTTAGACAATATTTTATTAAAGAATCTCGTGGTTATTCTCTCACTCATTCACAAACAAAATTTGAAAGTATGGAACCATATCATCCTGATTTTATTATTACTAATTGTCCTGGTTGTAATATGTTTATGGATCGCTGGCAATATGTGATACAAGAAACTACTGGCAAAACATATTCTGAAGATGATAATGGCATTCCTGTTTTAACGTATGAAGAAATTGCTGCTTTATTATTAGGCTATGACCCAATAGAGATAGGTCTTTTTATGCATCAAACTAATGTTTTACCTTTATTAGAAAAATTAGGTATTGATTTCGATAAAGAACAATTCATTGCTATGCGTGCAGAAAGTATGCAATTACAACCTCAAATGTAAAAAATTAAATATTATGAAAAAAATAGCAGTCATTGGCGGTGGTGTTGCAGGTTTAGAAGTAGCTAAACAATTGCTACAAGCCAATATTCCCGTTACTTTAATCGAGCAAAGCTCTAAAATCGGTGGAAATATTAAAAATTATGCATACCTATTCCCAGATTTTTATAATGCTGAAGAATTGTTAAATTCTTACCATTATCTGATAACTGACCCAAATTTGCAATTACTTTTAAATACTGAAGTGGCAAAAATAGATTTTTCTAAAAAAATTTATAATATTTTAACAAAAGATGGTATTTCTATTCCTGCAGATGCGATAGTCATAGCTACAGGTTACAATACTTTTGATGCTAGATTAAAAGAAGAATTTGGTTATGGTATTTATGAGAATGTTATTACTTCAGTGCAATTAGAGCAAATGTTTAAAAATAAAGATATTAAAACTCCTAGTGGCAAAATACCTGAACGTATTGGTTTTATCCATTGTGTAGGCTCACGAGATGCTAAAGTAGGTAATACTTATTGCTCTCGTCTATGCTGTGTAACTGCTATCAAGCAAGCTATAGAAACTAAAAAGCTTTTGCCTTCTGTAGAAATTTTTTGCTTTTACATAGATCTACGTATGTATGGACTACTTTTTGAGGATTTATATCTAAGTGCTCAAAGAGATTACAATATTCAATTTGTACGTGGTAGACTTTCTGAAGCTAGTGAAATGATGGATAAGCGAATACAAATAAAAGCTGAGGACACTCTCATAGGTAAACCTCTACAAATGAGTGCTGATATGATCGTATTGATGGTAGGTATGGAAGCTTCTGACTTTTCTAAACAATTTAAATATCATAATGGATTAGATGTTAATGAGCATGGCTTTTTCAATCCTATTAATCCTCATAATTTGAGAAATTTGACTTCTAAAGATGGAATATTCCTTGCTGGCACTGCCATTGGTCCAATGTCTGTAGGTGAAACTCTAGACCATGCCAGAGGAACTGCACTCTCTGTACTTTCTTTCATTAAGGCAAATTAAATGATATTAGAATTTTTCAAAAAAATAAATTAAAATAATAGTTAATTATGGGTGATTTAGATTTCATAAAAGTTAAGCACTTGCACATAGATTATGATAGATTAGATTTAGATTTACTAAATAAAGTTTTACAAGAGGAGACTTCCTTTCAATGGTGTATTAGTTGTGGTTGCTGTACAGCAAGTTGTAGTGCTGGTAATCACACTACTTTTAATGTTAGACGTATCAGCCTACTACTACGAAGAGGAGAAATAGAAAGTCTAGAAAAAGAATTAGAAAAATGTATGCTTTGTGGTAAATGTACCCTTGTGTGTCCTCGAGATATTCAACTACGCAATGTAGTAATGAGCATCAAAAAAAATATTTTAAAATATAAAATGACAACCTTATGAAAACATATTTCCAATATCCTTTTTTAATAGGAATGATATTTTTATTTGCTTATCTCATATATTTATATGTGAGATGGTATACAAAATTATCTAAATACGATAAAGTGCGATTTAGAAAATTCTGGGGAACAAAAAAAGTATGGAAAGCTATTTATGATTCTATAAATGATGGCTTATTACACGCTAGTATATTTAAGAAAAATCCTGTATTAGGTTATATGCATATGAGCTTAGCCTTTGGTTGGTTTCTTTTAATAGTAATAGGACATTTAGAGGTAGTAGTAGCTAAAGGTGGATTAAATTTCCCATTTTATTATGCTATCTTTTTTAGATATTTCGAACCTGTGCATGCTACCACTATTGCTAAAATATTTGCTGCTGTAATGGATTTCTTACTACTATTTATTTTAGTAGGTGTAGCTTTAGCAATAACAAAAAGATTTTACAAAAAAATCTTTGGAATGAAACACACTACTAAACTGAAACCTCTCGACAAAATAGCTTTATATTCGTTATGGGCTATATTTCCACTTAGATTATTCGCAGAGAGCTGTAGTGCAGCAGTATATCATAATGGTAGTTTTTTGACAAATACAACTGGAGCTTGGCTAGGTAATATTGCTAATTCACCAGTTATATATCAGAGTAGTTGGTGGCTATATTCATTTGCACTATGTTTCTTTTTTATAGCGCTTCCTTTTTCTAGGTATATGCACATCCCTACTGAGATTTATTATATTTTCCTTCGTAATGCGGGTATAAAAACAAAAAAAACATGGGAAAGCTATGCACAGATACAATTGTATTCTTGCTCTAGATGTGGAGTATGTTTAGATGCCTGTCAATTGTATGACGCTGGCATTTCTGATGTGCAATCTGTGTACTTTTTGCAATTTATTAGAAATAAAGAGGACGCAGAGAAACCACTATTTGGTTGTCTGATATGTGGTAGATGCCAAGTAGAGTGCCCAGTACATCTAAATTTGAATGATCTGCGAACAGCTCTACGTATAAAAGCTAGCAAACCATTAACTTTCTCCTATTCATATACTCAAAAACCAGAACAGCAAAGTGCAGATACTATTTATTTCGCAGGTTGTATGACACATCTGACACCCGGTATTAAAAAATCTATGGCAAAAATTTTTGATTATGTAGGCGAAAAAGTATGGTTCATGGACGAAGACAAATCTATATGCTGTGGTAGGCCATTAATGTTAGCTGGACAATATGATTCTGCGGCACAATTAATAGAAAAAAATACAGAATTAATAAAAGCCTCAGGTGCTAAAAACCTTATACTTTCTTGCCCTTATTGCTACAAAGTTTTTAAAGAAGATTATATGTTACCAGATATTAACATAAAATTTCATGCAAATTATATCAAAGAATTAATAGATCAAAAAAAATTGCCAGAAAGTAAATTAAATATTACAGCTATATATCACGATCCTTGTGAACTTGGTAGAGGTATGAATATTTATCAAGAGCCCAGAGATGTCATAGAACATTATTCTCATAGAATTCCACTACAAAAAAGTAAAGACAAAGACAGGGCTATCTGTTGTGGTGCTGGTTTAGGTGGTATAAATCTCACCGGTGACGCTAAAAATATAATGACCCACAATGCAATGACTTATTTTGATAAATTTAATCCTGATGTACTAGTGACTGCATGCCCGCTGTGCAAAAAAACTTTTGTTAGGGACCGTAGAATAGAGGTTTTAGATATTGCTGAGCTTGTAGTGAAAGCTATTGAACAACCAAATGAGTTAAAAGCTCTACCTCACAGAGAAAAAAGCTACGCTATAACATAAAATCAAATTCCTTAAAATTTGATTTCTATTTAATTTTTATGAGGGACAATTAACCAATTGTTCCTCATTTTTAATGATTATGATTAATATTATTTATCACATTTTTTCTGGTGTTTCTATACCCAGTAAATTTAATGCATGTTTTATAATTTTTGCAGTATAAGCAGACAGGCTCAATCTCATGTTTTGAATATCTTCGTCAGATTCAGTTAAGACAGGAACATTTTGATAAAAACTATTATATTTATCTGCTAATCTATATACGTAATTAGCAATAAGCTCAGGCTTTTTATTATTGGCTGCATCAATTATCACATCTTTATAATTTAATAACTCAAAAAGTATTTTCCTTTCAAAATCATTAATATCATCATTTTTATATGAAAGCTCGGTAGCATTATCTACAGAGATACCTTTCTTAGATAATAAAGAATTGATTCGTGCAAAAGTATATTGAATAAAAGGTCCTGTATTCCCGTTAAAATCTAAAGAAGCTTTAGGATCGTATAAAATATTTTTTTTGCTATCAACTTTAAGAATAAAATATCTAATAGCCCCTTGCCCTATTTGTTCACAAATATGTTCTAACTCATTATTAGATAGATTAGTTAATTTTCCTGATTCAGAAGCTGTTTGCTTAGCTAAATCTTTTAATTCATCTAATAAATCATCAGCATCTACTACAGTGCCTTCGCGAGATTTCATCTTCCCCTCAGGCAGTTCTACCATACCATAACTGAAATGATAAATAATGTCTGCCCAATTATAGTTTAGTTTTTTTAGAATAGCTTTAAGTACTTTGAAGTGATAATCTTGTTCATTACCTACTACATAAATCATTTCATCAGGAGAATATTTCTGATAACGATGAATAGCAAGTCCTATATCTTGAGTAATATACATCGAAGTACCATCATTACGTAAAAGAATTTTTTTATCTAATCCTTCATTAGTAAGATCAATAAATATAGCACCAGACTCATCTTGATGAACCAATTTTTTCTGTAAAGCAGATAAAATAATTTGTTTACCATATTGATAAATTTGACTTTCCAAATCTACTAAATCAAAATGTACATTTAATCTTGTTAAAGTTTCATTAAATCCATCTAATACCCAATTATTTAGTTTTTCCCATAGTTCTAAAACATCTGGGTCTGCTGCTTCCCATCTTCTCAGCAATTCATATGCTTCTTGCATAATAGGAGCATTTTTTATAGCATCATCTTTGCTCATTCCCTGAGCTATTAAGAGTTCAGTTTGCTTTTTAAGTTCTACATCAAAAGCCACATAATATTTACCTACCAAATGATCTCCTTTAGTGTGAGTATTTTCAGGAGTTTCGTTACTAAACCATTTTTGATAAGCTAACATACTTTTGCAAATATGTATACCTCGATTATTTATCAAATTAGCTCTAATAACGTTATATCCTAACTCCTCTAAAATATTACTAATAGCTGTACCTAAAAAAATATTGCGTAGATGACCGAGATGTAATGGTTTATTAGTATTAGGTGAACAAAACTCAATAATTATTGTTTTATTTTTACCAATTTTAGGGAAATTAAGAATTTGTTGTTTATTATCTAAAAAATAATTTATTAAAAATTTATCAGATAAACTAACATTGAGAAATCCTTTGATTATTTCATGATTTTTGATGATATCCTTATCGTAAAGGATCTGAGTAATTGCAGTAGAAAGCTCTTTTGGATTTAGTTTGGTTTTTTTTAATAAAGGAAAAAGATAAAATGTAAAATCACCTGTATGAGGGGGCTCGGTAGAGGTAATTTTAAGCTCTTCAGGATCGATGCCATAAAGGGCAAAAAAATCACTTAATAAGTTTTTAATAGTATCAATAAGCATAATAAAACTATTTTTTTACAAAAATAATAGTAAAAATCAATATTTCAATTTTCCTAATTGTGTCCAACCACCTTTTACCTTATCACCTAGCTTGACATATAGTTCAGTATCTATAGGCAATAATAGATCTACTCTACTACCAAAACGAATTACACCAATAGTATCTCCAGCTTTAGCATATTCATTTTCGTTAATAAAAGTTATAACCCTACGAGCCATAGCTCCTGCGATTTGTCTCATTAACAATTGTTTGCCAGTATTTGATTGTATTATCAAGGTAGACATTTCATTTAGCATAGAAGCTTTAGCTTTACGAGCATGATAGTTATGACCTCTTTGATGTTCTTTTTTTAATAATTTTCCATTACACGGCATAAAATTTAAGTGTATGCTAGACATACTCATAAAAATTGACAGTTGTATTCGTTCTTCATTGAAATATTTGTCTTCAAATATTTTTTCTATTACTACAACCTCACCAAAAGCAGGAGAATAAATAATATCATCTATTGGAGATTCTACTATTTTTTTAGGCTTTCTAAAAAATAGTACTACCCATAAAATTAATATTATTGCACAAATAATTGCTAATAATTTAATAAAAAAATATATAGGTAGCAGTGCTAATCCCGTAGCTAATAAAGAAAAAATAAGAATACTTACTACAATGTTGCCATATCCACTTGGATGAATACCTTTACTCATAAATTTACTAAAATAAAATGATTAACAAATTCAACAAAGTTACAAAAGGTACAGTAAATAAAATGCTATCTAATCTATCTAGCATACCACCATGCCCTGGTAGAATATTTCCACTATCTTTTACTCCGATTTCTCGTTTTAGCTTAGACTCTAAAAGATCACCAATAGTAGCTAAAAAAGGAATTATAGCGACTATCCAATACAAATCTGTACGTTTCTCGATAAAGCTAAAATAAATAATAAATATTACATATGTCAATATAGCACCATAAATTACTCCTTCAATTGTCTTTTTAGGAGAAATATTTTTTGCTAGAGTATGTTTACCTAATAAAACACCCATCACATATGCCATTGTGTCAAATACCCAGATACACACAACTGTAATTAATAAATGATTAAAAGTATTTAAAAATTGTACAGATATTATCGGAACTATTATCCAAAAAAATAAAAAAGATAAAAATTTAAAAAAATTATTTATTGATATTTTAGAATAAAATAATAAATAGATAGTCTCTAATAGTAAAAATATAAAAAATGGTACAATTAGAAGCGCAATAAAAGAACTAATAGTAGAAAAATTATTAATCGCAATATTAAAAAATGAGAAATCCTTAAATTTAAAATAAATTAATAATTGAAATATTATCAATAAAATGCCAGCAATAGTTGTAGTGATAGTAAATAATTTTTTTTCTTTAGAATCAGTATTTATCAATTTTATTAGCTCATAAGCTGCTAAAGAGAAAAACAAATAAGTAACTAAGGTAAGTAACCAACCGCCGAAATAAATAGCAGCTAACCATAAAGTACCATAAATAATGGCAGATAAAGATCTTTTGGGGAGATCTGAAAATTTTTTATTTTTTTTAACCTCATCTACCATGAAAAATGACTTTATTGATAATTAAGGATTTTGAGACTCATCATCAGAATTGTTATCAATATTATTAGATGTGTTAGAATCATCCGTTGTTGCATTTTGCACATTATTATTGTTATTTTCAGGTTCTACGAATATTTCACTATCAGGATCTGGCCAAGGGCGTTTTCCTAAAATAGCTTCTACATCTTCTCTAAAAATAACTTCTTTTTTGAGCAATTGTTGAGCAATTTGGCTAAGTTGATCTTTATGATTAGAAATAATATCAAAAGCTAATTTATAAGCGTCATTAATAATTTTTTTAGCTTCTTCATCAATTTTTTCAGCAGTTTTTTCACTATAAGGTTTTTGATAACCAAAGAATTCATCAGGTTGAGAATTATAGAAACTAATAGTTCCTATTTCTTCGGAGAATCCATAATAAGTAACAGCTGCATAAGCTTGTTTAGTAACAATTTCCAAATCATTCATAGCACCACTACTCACATCGCCAAAAAATATTTGTTCAGAAACTCGACCACCGAGAGCAGAAGCCATTTCGTGGAGCAATTGTTCTTTAGTAATAATATTCCTTTCAGTAGGTAAGTACCATGCAGCGCCAAGAGCTTTGCCACGAGGAACTACAGAAACTTTCACTAAAGGATGAGCATATTGTAGAAACCAGCTCACAGTAGCATGTCCAGACTCGTGATAAGCAATGATTTTCTTTTCTTCAGGAGTTATAATTTTATTTCGTTTTTCTAAACCACCTATAATACGATCTATAGCATCATTAAAATCAGACATATCTACAGCATTTTTATTTTTTCGTGCTGCTATTAGAGCTGCCTCATTACATACATTAGCTATATCAGCACCAGAGAAACCAGGCGTTTGACGAGACAATATTTTAATATCTACATCATTAGATAATTTAAGAGGTCTTAGATGAACTTTAAAAATTTCTTCTCTTTCCTTTAATTCTGGTAAATCTACATATATAGTTCTGTCGAAACGTCCTGCACGAAGGAGAGCTTTATCAAGTACATCAGCTCTATTAGTTGCTGCCATAACAATAATTCCAACATTAGCGCTAAATCCATCCATTTCGGCTAATAATTGATTAAGGGTACTTTCACGTTCATCATTAGCACTTGTAATTAAAGTTTTGCCTCTAGCTCTACCAATAGCATCTATTTCATCTATAAAAATGATACAAGGAGCTTTAGCTTTAGCTTGTTCGAAAAGATCTCTTACCCTTGCAGCACCTACACCTACAAACATTTCTACAAATTCACTACCACTCATAGAAAGGAATGGCACTCCAGCCTCACCAGCAACAGCTTTGGCTAATAAGGTTTTACCAGTACCCGGAGGTCCAACGAGTAAAACACCTTTTGGTATTTTGCCACCAAGTTTAGTATATTTAGATGGATTTTTGAGAAATTCAATAATTTCTTGCACTTCTACTTTAGCTTCATCAAGTCCAGCTACATCTTTAAATGTAACATCTATTTTTTTATCACCTTCTACAACCTTTGGTTTAGACTTTCCTACATTAAAAACTCCACCACCTGGAGCATTTTTAGTCAAAGATCTAGCAATGAAAAACCATAGAAGTATTATTAATGCAAAAGTAATAATCCACCCAAAGATATCTCCCCAATAATTTCTGACTTTCTTGGTAGTAACAGGAAATTGATATGACTCAATGATTTTTTGTTTTTCACTAGGTAATTTACCTATTGTATCGTTCTGAATAGCACTATAAACAGTTTCATAAAGTTGTTTTTCGAAATTTTCGGGACTTATAAATGGATATTTATATATTAATTCTGTAGCTACAGGCGATGAAAAAATATTGTTTTTTGTGTCCGTTTTTTGCTGATTATCCTTTTTGGGATAAACTAAAGCATATTCGTTATTTACAACCTCAATTTTTTCAATACTTTTTTGTCGAATTAATTCTTCTAATTTAAACCAACTAATTTCTTCTGTTTGAGTGTTTTGTGGTGTATAAAAGAATAAAACCACAAAGATTATAATTATAATGATATAAACCCAGTAGAATGATTTATTATTTTTCAAAGGTTTTGAATTTTTTGCCATAATTTTTTTATCAATTTAAATAATTCACTTTTTTTTATTTTAATTTTAACTAAAAATTTATAATATTATTATATGACTTCATCATATTTCTCAATTTCAGTATCTGCCCATAAATTTTCTAAATTATAAAATCTACGTGATTTCTCTAAAAAAATATGGACAATAATATTATCATAATCTATCAATATCCATTCCGCATTTTGCATGCCTTCAATATGATGAGGACGATAGTAATATTGCTTTCTAAGGTCATCTACTAAATTCTCAGCAATACTTCTGATTTGTAATGGAGATGTACCATGAGCTACAATAAAGTAATCACAAAAAGTATTTGGTATAGTTTTCATATTAATAGTAACTATATCTTGAGCTTTTAATAAATATAATGTATTTAAAATTTTTTCTTTGGATATTTCTTCTTTCACTAATATTTTATTTTGCATTCTCTCCTTACCTTTTAATTTTTTTAATTATTAATAATAATTTTACAAAAAATAATTTTAAAATATTTTTGCAAAATTAATAAATAAAATCGTAATGAATATAGAAATAAAAAAAATTGATACAACAGAATCAACAAATAAAGAAGCTAGTAACTATTGGCAAAATGTAGCTCCAGACACAATGGTCCTTTTTTATACATGGAATCAGACAAATGGCAGAGGACAAGGAAATAATAAATGGTATAGTGAACCTTATAAAAATATCACTGCTACAATATTATGGAAAATGCAGCAACCAATTTCACTATCAGAAATACCATTATTTGCATTCAGTGAATGGTTAGCAATAACAATATGTAATGAATTGAGTAATTATCTAACATATCAAAAAATCAAAATAAAATGGCCAAATGATATAATAATAGACAATAAAAAAATAGGTGGTATATTAATAGAAAACATAATCATAGGGCAAGAACTAATAGCAATAATAGGAGGTTTTGGAATAAATATAAATCAAGAAAAATTTCCACAAGAACTTACAAACGCAACATCTCTAAAACTTTTAACACAAAAAAAATATAATGAAAAAGAAATATTAATGAAAATATTCAATAAAATAAAAGAAAGTTCTGAAAATATAATAAAAGATAAAGAAAAAATACATGAAACATATAAAAAATACGTACTAACAAATGAAATCCAAAAAGGAGAAATTTTAAAAACCAAAGAGATGATAGAGATGAGTATAATTGATATAGAAACAGATGGGGCAATAATAATAAAAGCAAAAAAAGGAGATGAAATAAGGAGATATTATCACCATGAATTTAGAGTAAGTTATTGAAAGGTGGTAGTGGAAGGTAATTTAAATGTTATAGATTAAATATGTTAATGACATCAGAGCACTGTACCGCTCCCACGCCCGCCTATCCGACGCTGCCAAGTTCAGTATCCTCCCCGTATCTTCTATTATCTTCTCCGCTAGATACTTTCCTCTTACTACAAACCACATTATATAGTTTGTCAAATACTTCGTCGCTACTCCACGAAACTTATAATAAATCCACCCCACAAAATCTGTTATCTTCTGATGAATGGTTGATACGCTATATATACCTTGCTTCATCTTGTTTTTGTTAGTTATTTCTTTATGTTTGATGTGCTCCGCATTTACTGTCTTGAACGCTTTTTTATTACTGCTACATACAACTGAATTATCTGATATTCGTGATTTTAGAAAATCAGATATGTGGTCAGCTTGCACTCGATTATCTTCTAATTTTTTAAAAAGTATATTTCCACTCCTATCTGTTGCAGCTAATACTGCCACTTTAGTTGGCTTCTTTTTCTTTAACTTTTTTATATCTTTCTTATCTCGTTTCTTTTTGCCTTTCTCGGAGTAATTCATTAGTAGCTCTTCTAATTCTACTACTCCAAAGAAATTAACATTGTCTTCAAAAGATTGCATAGCACACAATATTCTATGCCGCCAAAAGAAACTTGTTGTGAGACTAATATGTACAATCCTAGCACACTCTCTTAAGCTCATACCAGCACTCATACATTTGATGTACTCTAGCATCTTGTCCTTTTCATGAACACCATACATAAAGGTGCCTGTAGTTACTCTGAATTGTCTGCCACAGGTTTTGCAGCGATAGTTCTGTACTCCACTTTGTAAACCATTTTTGATTACGTGGCTACTATTACAATCTGGACAAAGTACACCAGTAGACATAGCTTTAATTTCTTGATAGTCTACTACATCTTTGCCTTCTTGAATCATTTCATTGTATAGATTGTCATATAATTTACGAGTACCTTCTTTAGTAAGAGCAAAGACTTCTGATGGATTTGCGAATAATTTAGACATAATCATTAATTTTTTACAAATATATAAATTTTTGATAAATAAAAAACTTGATTTTTTAAAACATAAAAAATATTACATTCTCCCTTACTTCATCTTAACCATTTTTTTAATATTTTATCTGTTTTTTGATTTTTTATTTACTTTTGCATTAACAATTAAATTTACCATTGTGGCTAAAAAAAATAGTGAAAAAAAACAAAGCAGTAATAAATCTACTGCTAGTAACAAATCAAAAAATCAATCTGACTATAAACTCAAAGGGAAAAATTTAGTGATTGTTGAATCACCTGCTAAAGCCAAAACTATCGAAAAATATTTAGGTGATGATTTTACTGTTTTATCTAGTTTCGGTCATATTAGAGATTTACCTAAAGGTGAGCTCGGAGTTAATGTAGATAAAAATTTCGAACCTAAATATATTGTTATTAAAGGTAAAGAAAAGGTTATTAATCAATTAAATACTGCAAGTAAACAAAGTGAAATTGTTTGGCTAGCTACTGATGAAGATAGAGAGGGAGAAGCTATCAGTTGGCATCTTGCTGAGGCTTTAGAAATTCCTGATCAAAAGTTAAGGCGCATCACTTTTCATGAAATTACTAAATCTGCTATTGAAGAAGCTATAAAAAATCCTAGAAATATTGACTATAATTTAGTAGATGCTCAGCAAGCTCGTCGTATTTTAGATCGTTTAGTTGGTTATGAATTGTCTCCTATACTTTGGAAAAAAATTGCAAAAAATTTATCTGCAGGTAGAGTGCAATCTGTAGGCTTAAGGTTAATCGTAGAAAGAGATAGAGATATTGAAGGATTCATTCCTGAAGAATCATATAAAGTAACTGGTAAGTTTAATTTGATAGACAACCCAGATGTTTTATTGTCTGCCGAGTTAAATCATCAGTTTAAAAAAGAAAAAGAAGCTTTAGACTTCTTAGAACAATCTAAAGATGCTATCTTTACTATCTCAGATATAGAGCAGCATCCAGCTAAGCGTACTCCTCCTCCTCCATTTATCACTTCTACTTTACAGCAGGAAGCAGCAAAGCAAATTGGTCTATCAGTTTCACAAACTATGCATTTAGCTCAAGAACTATATGAGTCTGGCCTCATTACCTATATGAGAACTGATAGTGTAACTCTTAGTAATTTTGCTCTAAATGCTGCTAAAGAATTCATCAACTCTAACTATGGAGAGAAATATTATAAAAGAAGACAATATAAAACTAAATCTAAAGGTGCTCAAGAAGCTCATGAAGCTATTCGTCCAACTGATTTATCCAAACCTACTATTGATGCTTCTGGTCAAATCAAAAGACTTTATGAACTTATTTGGCGTCGTACTATTGCTTCGCAAATGGCAGATGCAGAATTTATACGTGCTACTATCACTATAGCTTCTAATGTTAGTAAATATCTCTTCTTAGCTAAAAGTGAAACTCTCACTTTTGATGGTTATCTAAAAATTTATCAAGAAAAAGATAATGTGGAAGATGATGATGATACTCAAGCTGCCTCTAAAATTGATATCTCTCTCTTTAAAGTTGGTGATCACTTAAATTATAAAGAAATATCAGCTAAGCAAAGTTTCACTAATCCACCATATCATTATAATGAGGCGGCTCTTGTTAAAAAATTAGAAGAATTAGGTATTGGACGTCCTTCTACTTATGCAACAATTATTACTACTATTCAGCAAAGAGATTATGTAGAGAAAAAAACTATTCCTGCTCAAGAAAGAGATATTAAAATTTTCACTTTAGATAATTCTAAAAAAATTAAAATTACAGAAAAAAAAGAAAAATTTGGTGGTGAAAAACAAAAATTGATTTCTACTGAATTAGGTAGGGTAGTAACTGATTTTCTCATTAAATATTTCGCAGATATTATGGATTATAACTTTACTGCAGATATAGAAGAACGTTTTGATAAAATAGCTACTGGTGATGAACAGTGGCAAAAAATGCTTGCTGATTTTTATAAAAATTTTCATCCAAAGGTTGAAGACGTTACACAAACTTCAGATAAACAACATATCTCTAAACTATTGGGTGTAGATCCCAAAACAAATAAGAATGTTTATATTACTTACACTAAGCATGGCATGGCATTACAATTGGGCGATTATACTGATAATGAAAAACCTATTTATGCCTCCATCAGCAAAAAACAAAAAGTAGATTTTAATGAAATAACCTTAGAAGAGGCTTTGAAATATTTTGAATTGCCTAAAGAGCTTGGTGAATATGAAGGTGATAAAGTCATAGTAAATGTCGGTCGCTATGGTCCGTATGTTTTGTATAAAAATAAATTTTATTCTATCAAAAATCTAGATAAACCTTTGACTGATTTTACACTAGATGAAGCTATCAAAATAATCTCTCAACCAAATGGCCTTATTAAAACTATTTCAGAAAAACCATTGATTCAAATTTTTGTCGGCCGTTATGGCCCTTATATTAAAACTGAAGACGGTAATGTGCCTATTCCCAAAGGTATGTCTATTGATAATTTATCAGAAAATGACGTTAAAGAATTAATAGAAAAACACAAAGCTAAAAAGTCAAAAAAATGAAAGAAATATCTAATTTTTTCGATTCTTTTTCATTAAATTATAATAATTATAAAAATTCTCAATTATTTAATAACGTTGTATATGTACAAAATAATGAAAATATTTCTTCAGATGTTAATACTATCGCTATTATCAATTTTTCTATCAATGATAACAGAGAAAAATTTATTACAAGTTTAATAAAGCTAAGAAATTATTTATATTCATATAGCAATATAGATAAAGTTCACATTTTAGATTGCGGCTCTTTCATTAATAGTGTAAATGCAAAAGATAGCATTGATGGACTAGCATATGTATTATCAGATTTAATAACTACTGGGATAGTACCGATTATTATTAGTGATGATAGATCTGTTATTTTAGCAATTCATAAGGCTTATGAGCATATTAAACGTTATTATAATTTAGCTTTTATTTTACCATTTATAGATATAAATAATGAGAATCTATGGGAAAAATCTGAAGATTTATTACCTTGGCACAATTATATTTTTAACAATAATTTACTTTTAAACACTGCTACGTTTATAGGTTACCAAAGCTATCTGACAGATAGTGACGCTCTACAATGGGTAGAAAATAATTTTTTTGATATATTGAGATTAGGTGATATTCGAGAAAATATAAAAGCTGCTGAACCATATATTAGAAATTCTGATATTATTTGCATAGACTTGAATGTTATGAAAAAATCTGAGGCTCCTGCTACTATGCTGGCACTTCCTAATGGATTGTATGCTGAGGAACTTTGTCAACTATCATACTATGCAGGTATGTCTGATAAGTCATCAGTTTTTACTTTTTATAATTATAATCCAGACAAAGATATAGAAGATCAAACTATGCAACTTATAGCTCAGGCTATATGGTACATCGCAGAGGGTGTTTCTCTACGAGTAAAAGATTATCCTTATACTCCAAAAACGCAAATGCTTAAATATACTGTCATCATGGATTCTCCTATAAACGAATTAATTTTTTACAGGAGTACTCGTTCAGATAGATGGTGGATAGAGCTACCTATAAATGCTAATAATATTCAACGTCACACACTTATCCCTTGTCTTTATGAAGATTATCTTGCTGCTCTACAAAATAAAATTCCTCTAATCTTTTGGAATGCAATAAAGAAAAAAACTTAAAAAATTAAAATTTTTAAAATAAAAGTTTCGATAAATTTTTTTATTTTTTTTAAATACATTTCTTTTTTATGAGCAATAATTAAACTAATTTTGCACTTACTATGGAAAGTGAAGAATTAGATAAAAAACAAGAACAATCAACATCAAAGACATCTCTAAAAACAATTTCTGGAATGTATGAAAACTGGTATTTAGATTATGCCAGTTATGTGATTCTAGAAAGAGCAATACCACATATCCGTGATGGACTAAAACCTGTTCAACGTCGTATTTTGCATTCTATGTATGAGCTAGAGGATGGTAGATATAATAAGGTAGCAAACATCATCGGAAATACAATGAAATATCATCCTCATGGTGATGCCAGTATAGGAGATGCACTTGTACAATTAGGACAAAAAGAATTATTGATAGATACACAGGGTAATTGGGGCAATATATTGACTGGTGATACTGCTGCCGCTCCTCGATATATAGAGGCTAGATTATCTAAATTAGCCCTAGAGACTGCCTTTAATCCTAAAATTACTCCTTGGAAAATTTCTTATGATGGTAGAAATAAAGAACCTATTTATTTACCTATTAAGTTTCCTTTATTAATAATACAAGGTATCGAAGGTATAGCAGTTAGTTTACAAGTTCGCATTTTACCACATAATTTTAATGAAGTTCTAGATGCTTGCATTGCGTATTTAAAAGGTGAATCTTTTACTTTATACCCAGATTTCCCTTCTGGAGGCTTGATAGACGTCACTAACTATAATGATGGTCAAAAAAAAGGACAAATTATTTCTCGTGCTAAATTAGAAATACTTGATAATAAATCTATTGTGATTCGTGAAATTCCCTACGGAGTTACTACAGGCCAGCTAATAGATTCTATAGTAGATGCTACTAATAGAGGACATCTAAAAATTAAAAAAATAGAAGATAATACTGCTTCTGAGGTTGAGATTACTCTAATTTTATCACCAGACGTTACTCCTGATCAAACCATTGATGCATTATACGCTTTCACTAAGTGTGAGGTTAAAATCTCTACTAACTGCGTGGTAATAGACGATAATACACCTGTCTTTTTATCTATTAGCGAACTTTTAAAAGAAACTACTGATAATATTGTTGGTTTTATAAAAGAAAGTTTAGAAGTCGAAAGGCAAGAATTTTTAGAAAAATTGCTCTTTGCTAGTTTAGAAAAAATTTTCATAGAAAATCATATCTACCAGGATATTGAAAACTGTGAAACTTGGGAAGATGTTATTAATACTATTGATAAAGGATTAGAACCTTTTAAAAATCAATTTTACCGTCCAATCACTCGTGATGACATTATTAAATTAACTGAAATTAAAATCAAACGTATTTCTAAATATGATGCCTTTAAAGCTGATGAGATAATGATTAAATTACAAAAACAACTCGATGCTGTTAATGCAAATCTTGATAACCTTATTCAATACTCCATAGAACATTTTAAATATTTGAAAAACACCTATGGAAAAAATTTTACGCGTCGTACTGAGATTAGAACTTTTGGTAGTATAGAAAAAGATAAAGTAGCTGCACCTAATCAAAAAATTTATGTAAATCGCGCTGAAGGCTTTGTAGGTACTAGTCTCAAAAAAGATGAATATCTTTTCGACTGTTCTGCTCTTAGTAATTTAATTGTTTTCAAAGATGACGGCACTTTTAAAGTTATTAAAGTAGATGACAAAGTCTTTGTAGGTGAAAATATTATTCATGTAGCTATCTACGACCCTAATGACACTAGAACTACCTACAATGTTTTGTATCGTGATGGTAATAGTGGCGGTGTGTATGCCAAAAGATTTTTTGTGAAAAGTATCATCCGAGATAAGGACTATTTCTATACTCGTGGCACTCCAAACTCTAAAGTTCTTTATTTCAAAGCAAATCAAAATGGAGAAGCAGAAATATTAACGATTCATCTAGTGCCTCGACCAAGAATGAAAAATTTAACTATTGATTTTAATTTCAAAGATATCCCTATTAAAAATCGTTCTACTGTTGGCTATTTAGTTACTAGAAAATTAATTAGACATATTTCTATCAAGCAGGAAGGTATTCAAACATTAAAAGGTATTTCTTATTATTTTGATGAAGAAACTCTTCGTATTAATAAAGAAGGCAAAGGTACAGACTTAGGAGAATTTCTTGATGATGACTACCTGATAATTATATACAAAAATGGTTATTATCGCATATCTAAACCTAATGAGAGCTTATTCATCGATTCTAATTATTTAATTGTCGAAAAATTTTCATTACAATCTTTATTTACTGTTATTTATCGCAATAATGATCAGAAATCTCAACATATTAAACGTTTCATCCCAGATTTCACCTTAGATAAAAATATTTATTTTTTACCTGAAGAAAATAGTTGTGAAATTTTATTTTTTACTAAAGAATGGCTCTGCGACATACAAATTAACTACAGTAATAAATCAAAGGAGATTATTAAACTTGATCAACAATTTCCTATTAATTCTTTGAAAGCAAAAGGCAAAAAAATTAGTAATAACAAAATTAAAAATGTAGAAATCTTAAATATTCAAGGACCTACCGAAGATTGGTTAAAAAGTATTTTCCCTGATGATGATGAAAATAATGAAACTGCAGATAATGACAATGATGATTTAGATATAGAATTAGATACAGGACAGATAATTTTACCTTTATAATAAATAATTTATGGTTAATTTTGTTAACTCTTGATAATGCAAAATATGGAAATAGAAATCAAGCCACCATCTAAATGGCATTTTTTTGATATTAAAGAACTAATTTATTACAAAGACACATTATATTTTTTAACATGGAAAGATATTAAAGTCAAATACAAACAAGCCGTTTTAGGGTTTTTATGGGCTTTTTTGCAACCTATAGCTATGACTGCTGTTTTCGTATTATTTAATCTCGCTGTTAATGTGTCATTAGGAGATGTTAATATACCATATCCACTTTTTGTACTTTCTGGAATAATGCTATGGAATCTTTTTGCTAATGCCATCACTGCCACGTCTAATAGTGTTGTAAATAATTCAAATATTTTAAAAAAAATTTATTTCCCTAGAATATTTTTCCCTATGAGTTCTCTTTTAGTTAGTTTATTTGATTTTTTTATAACTTTATTAATTTATATCCCAGTAATGATCTATTATAATGTTTATCCTAATTGGCAGATAATCTATATTTTGCCAGTTTGCATTTTATTAGTTTCTATATTAGTTTTAGGTATTGGCTCATTCTTTGGCGCATTAAATGTAAAATATAGAGATGTCAAATATATAATACCATTTGTAGTGCAATTATTATTTTTTATTTCTCCAGTATTCTATTCTAATAATCAAATAGCTCTTCCCTGGGTAAAAACATTATATTATTTAAATCCTATGACTGGGATTATTGAATTATTTAGATTTGGACTTTTTAACACACCAATAAATAATTTAGGATTAATACTAAGTATAATAATTTCATTAACATTTTTTGTCATTGGTTTATTTTATTTTAGAAAAACAGAATATTTTTTTGCAGATATATCATAGCTGCTAAACTATATCGCTTTCAAATACATAAAACATAAATTATAGTTTATAAGTTGATGAGTTGAGAAAGTGACAAGGAGAGAGGAAGACGAGATGACGAGGAGACTGGATGATAGGGAGACGAGAAGACGAGGTGACTGGGGAGACTGGATGACGAGGTGAGGGGATGACAAGATGACTGGAAGACTTGGTGACAAGGAGACTGGTGACTAGATGAAAAGGAGACGAGGGGAGAAGGAGGCTTGTCGACTGGATGAAGGGTTCACTACTAAACGTCTAAACTCTTCAACTGCTAAACTATTGAACTGATAATCTGCAGTTCTGTCTATTTCATGGCTAAAGCCCACCTCTTTTTCTTGGTTGTTCCACGACCTAAAGGTCGTGGTCTCAATAAAATCATTAATCGGGCTTTAGCCCTGATAATTTTATATTAATAACATATTTTTTTCGATAAATATTTATTTTGTAATTACATACGATTTGTCAATAACTTTTTGCCGAATTATGATAATCTTTATTATCATCCTAAACTCCTAAACTACTCCACTTCTACACTAATAAACTTTTCCACTCCTAAACTTTAACTATCAGCCTAATCATCTGATAATCTACAATACTGACTATTATCGTTTATCTTTACATTTATTATATTATTTTATGCAAATAATTTTTATTATTTCGTATTTTTCTATTATTTTTGCAAAAAATTACTGAAATAATTATGAAATATAATTTTTTAATTCTATTTATTCTTACGATATGTTTTGTGGGATGTAAGAAAAATAATAATATCTCTTCGGATATTGTAGATAATCCTGCTAGTATAGAAAATAAAAAAGCAAATACTTCTAATGCTGTTATTAAATTTGAAACTATAGAGCATGATTTTGGTGATATTATGGAAGGTGAGAAAGTTTCATATTCATTCAAATTTAATAATGTAGGAAAAGATGATCTAGTGATTACTTCAGTTTCTACCACATGTGGATGTACAGTTACTGATTATCCCAAAGATCCTGTTAAACCTGGAGAAAGTGGCACTATAGAGGTAACATTTAATTCTAGTGGAAAATCAGGTAAACAAGTAAAAGTAATTACTGTCGCTACTAATGCTAATCCTAGTGAGTCACAGCTCACTATTAAAGCCAATGTAAAAAAACCATAAAAAAAATATATTATGAATTTATTAAACATCATCCTCTACGCTCAGCAAGCTGGCGCTCAGAATGCTCAAGGTAGCATGTGGTCTACTTTAATTATGATTGTCCTTTTAATTCTTATCTTTTGGCTATTTTTTATCCGTCCTCAATCTAAAAAGAATAAAGAAATGCAAAAGTTTAGAGACAATCTGAAAAAAGGTGATCATATCGTAACTATCGGCGGCATTCATGGCAAAATAACTGATATCGATGGCAATACTGTAATAGTAGAAACAGAAGGTCAAGGTAAATTACGCATTGAGAAATCTGCTATTCAACAATACTCTAGTACTAATAAAGAATCTTAATCATTGTTGCAAAACTTATATTATTAGTGAACCCAACAAATAATGAGATTTAGTCTTTTATGTTGGGTTCATTAATAATTTTTTTAAATTATATTTTTATAATTTTTTTAAATTTATGTTTTTAATGTTTTTTAAAATATGAAAATAGATTTTAATAGTGCTCTTTTCGCTATAATAGCAACTATTGTAATCTGGTTTTTTTTTAGATTATCTATCCCACAAAATATTAACCTACCAGTAAATATTTCTATTGACATAAATAGTAATTTAAGCATCGATACTAGTACTACTGGCACTTTTAGAGGCGAAGGATATTTATTTTTACTGAATAATAAAATTTTTAAAGATACTTTTCATATTGTTATTAATGATTATATAAAAAATGAAAAAGATGACACTGTCACTTATATAATTTCTAAAAACAACATTATTTCTAAAATTAATACAAATTATTTGAATAATGTAAACATTAATTTGGTAGATCTTAACATTGATAGTTTAATATTCGATAGACTAAATATCATAGAAAAGGATTTGTCTATACGACCAAATTATAAAATTAATCTGAGTGGTAACTACAATGTAGATAATATAAAAGTTTTTCCTTCTAAAGTGAAAGTGTTATTGAAAAAAACTGAAGCAGATACAATTAATATGCTAAATACTGAGCTATTTTATATTGATAATCTAAACAAAAAATCTGATACAGTCGCACTATCAAATGTACCAGAACAAGTAAAATTTAAAAAACCTATAAACAAAGTAATCGTTAACTATGATATTGTAAAATACTATGATACGACATTTACATTTCCCTATGATCATAGTAATTATACTTTTAATATTTCTACCAAAGAACCTATTTCAAAAAATCAATTTCGTATAATTATTCGCAACGACTCTATAGTATTAGAGCCTAATTCTGCAATTAAAAATAAAATTATAAAAATTAATCCCCTCTCCTATCCTATCAAATGATTTATTAATTATGAATAAATGTATTATTGGGATAACTGGAAATATAGGAAGTGGTAAAAGTACTTTTGCTAAGTGGTTTAGCGATTTAGATTGTTTCGTAATAGATTTAGATGCTACTGCTAAAACATTATATTTCGATGATGCTTTTAGACAAAATGTAATAGATATTTTAGGTATAGATCCTCTAGATGGTAATAAATTAAAAACTAAAGAAATTTCTGACATTATTTATTCTCAAGATGATAAATTTAATAAATTAACACAATTATTTTCTCAATTTCTTCCATCTATAATCAGTAAAATTATAAACGATTGCAATAAAAGTTATATTATTATTGATGCTGCTTTATTATTTGAATATGATTTAGACAAAATGTGTGATATTACTATATGTATCTTTGCCCCACTGGATATGCGATATGAGAGAATAAAAACATATCGAAATAGTAATTTTGATTACAACAGATTTATTCAAATAGATAGTCATCAACTACCAAATGATATTAAATGCCAAAAAGCTGATTTTTGTGTAAAAAATATTTCTGATTTAGAACATTTAAGAAATGAATTCCTTAAGATTTCCAAAAAAATTATAAAATAATGTTAATAATTTAAATAATTTTTTTTCTAATGGATTATTATAAAATATTGAAAATAAATAGATTAGTAAAGAATGAAAGATTAAAGATCTTTGGTTTTAGTATTCTATATTTACTACGTCGCAGACATCTAAATATTTTTTTAGATCCAGTATTAAATTGTAATTTTAGGTGCGTGATGTGTCACTTCAGTGATCCAGATTTTAAGCCAGATAAAAATAAATTAAATATAGAAGATATAGATTTCATAGCAAAGAATTTTTTTAATTATGCCCTCAGAGTTCAGATAGGATGTGCAGCAGAGCCCACTTTATTTTTACATAATGAAAAAATTATTTATGAAGCTAAAAAACATCATGTACCATACGTATCACTCACTACCAATGCTTCTGTGTTGAATTATGAAAAAATAAAACAATATTTTACTGCAGGACTTGATGAAATAATAATTTCAATGCATGGTTGCTCAAAAGAAATTTATGAAACTATGATGCCAGGAGCTAAAATTGAGCACTTACATCAAGTTCTTAGCGATATTTCAGAATTAAAAAAAATATATTCAACAGTTAAATTAAGATTAAATTTTACTATCAATCCAGATAATATAGATGATCTTAAAAATATAAAATCGTATTTAGATAATTATAGCATCGATATATTGCAAATTCGCCCAATACGTAAATTAGGTAATACAGCTTATACAGATTTTAATATCAAAAAAATTCAACCAAAATATTCTCAACTTATTGAATGGATAGAACAAGAATGCTTAAATAAAGGTATCGTTACATTAATTACTAAAGAACTACCAGACGAAAAATTATATAGAAATAAAATAGACATTGCTAATTATACATATTTTTATTTATCACCTACGCAAATCATGGAACTTCCTAAGAATAAATTTTCTTATTATAAGTATTCAAGAAAAAATGGAATCTTTAAAAGAATTTTACAAGATATTTTTACAAAAAAAGATGATATATATCAGGCAGATGTGCGTTTTGGCAACTATGATGTTAAAATTTAAATTTTTTATGAATTTTATTTCAAAAATTCATAATTTTTTTTTAATTTTGTATATTAAATAAAAAAGATTATGCGAAAATTATTTATATTTCTGTTTTTAATAATATCAGTACAAGTGTTTAGTGCACCCATTAATAAAAATATTGCTTATAAAATAGCTGAATATTATTTACAATTAATAGATAAAAGCACAGAAAAAATTGTAGTTACAGAAGCTAATTTACCAAAATGGTTGGCAATTACAGATGAATTATATGTTTTTGAAAGTAATAATGCCTATGTAATAATATCTGGTGATGATGCTGCTATACCTTTATTAGCATATTCAGATGAAGGTACATTTTCTAATAAAGATAGCTTATGCACAGGTGTAGCTATTTTTTTGACACAATATAAAACTCAGATCATAAATATTAGACAAAATAATTTATCTGCTACTAATGAAATACAAGCACAATGGGATGCTTTGATTAATAAAAACTACAAATCTAGAACTCAAGTTGGACCCTTATTATATGCTAACTGGAATCAGGATTGTGATTATAATGCATTTTGTCCCGAAGATCCAGATGGACCATGTGGGCACGTTTATGCTGGATGTGTGGCTACAGCAATGGCTATGAATATGTTTTATTATAGATATCCCACAAATCCTACTGGTAACGCCTTCTATTATGCACCAGGATATGGTGCATTAACAGTTAACTTTAATCAACAAACTTATGATTATAATAAAATGCCCACTGCTATAAAAGATTCTAGCTATGAGATTGCTAAATTGATATATCATTGTGGAGTAGCTGTTAATATGGGATATAGTTCTGATGGCTCTGGAGCTCAAGTATATGATGCTGCAGATAGAATGAAAAATAATTTTGGGTATAACCCAAATTTATTTTTTAAATCTCGTGAAGATTATTCAGACTATCAATGGACTACAATGCTTAGAGGACAGCTAGATCAGAAAATAATTCTACAATATGCTGCTTTTGACGAAAATAGTGGACATGCATTTATATGTGATGGATATTCAGATAATGATTATTTTCATTTTAATTGGGGATGGAGTGGGTACTATAATGGATTTTTTTACATTAATAACTTAAATCCTGGATACAATTTTAATTATTATCATCAAGCTATTTTTGACTGTTATCCTACAACCACAAACTTTTCATGCTCAAATAATGTATTAACAAGCCATGAAGGTTCTATAACGTCTAGTGCACCAAATCTATCTGATTATAAAAATAATATGAATTGCACATGGCTCATAAATATCCCTGATACTTTATCAAGAATCACTTTATCTTTTAGATATTTCACTACTTTAGCTGGTGATACATTATATATCTACAATGGAAATGATGATAATGGGCAAATATTATATAAATTTTCTGGTAATAATGTACCAGCAGCAGTAGACATTTATCATAATCCAATTTTTATAAAATTTGTCTCTAATAATGCTGATACCGAAAAAGGTTTTTTGATAGATTACTATGGCATACCAGCTAATTTTTGCAATGTACTTACAACTGTAAATAATCCTACCGAAATTGTTTTATCTGATGGAAGTGGGTCATATAATTATAGACCAAATATAAGCTGCAGATGGTTTATTAATAATACTAATGCTGGTGTTTATAATTTTAATCCTATTCTATTTGATCTATCATTTGGTGATACCCTTAAAATATTTGAAAGGATAAATGGTACAGATGTTTTGTTATATAATTTTCATAAATATAATCAAGCCCATTCATTCACTTCTAATGCTTCACGAATAATATTTTATTTTATTACTGACGATACATATCAAGCAGATGGTTTCGAATTTTTAATCAGTAAACAAATGTCTATAACAAATTATCAAGATTATGAAGATCTAAAATATTCAATTATAGATGATAATTTATATATTTGGATAAACTCCGATTTCGATAATGACATTACCTTATATTCACTTTCTGGCCAAGAAATATATCATATAACATCTTCAGCTAATAATGATAAACCTATTGTAGTACCATTTCATTATAGCAATGGTATATATTTTCTCAAACAGCAAAATAGCCAAAAAATTAGTTTATTTAAAATTGCAAAATTTTAATTTTATAGTTTATACTATGAGAGACCCTGTACCATTAAGTGAAATGTTAATAAAAACTTTAGTTAATTATAAAGTTGAAAAGAAATATGTAATATCTATTATCAAAAATAATTGGGAGCAATTGGTAGGGAGCTATATAGCTGAGCAAACATTATCGTTAGATATCCGAAAACGTATCTTGTATATCAACATTAAATCTGGAGTAATAAAATATGAATTATCACTGCAGAGCGAAGAATTAATGAAACGTATAAATGAATTGTTTCCCTATCCTGTAATAAATCAAATAGTAGTTTAGCAAATTATTGTATAAGGGGTATTAACAGTAAGATTAACATTTTTATGTTATAGTTAAAAAACTTTTTAATTTAATAAATTTTATTATTTTTGTTAAAAAATTCATAGTTATGAAAGAATTATTAGAAAACATCGATAAATACTTGGCTCTACCCAAGGATCACAAACGAGATTTCCTGGATCAACTATACCAGTACCTAGTCAATAACAATGCTACAGTCGTAGATTATCAAAAAGTGAAAATCCAATCGACCGCAGCCATTTGTCCGGACTGTAGAAGCGAAAATGTCATCAAAGTTGGTAAAAGAAATGGCAGACAAGTTTATAAATGTAAAACCTGTGGTTATCAATTTCGTGAGACTGCTCGCACCTTTGTATATCGTATGCGAAAATATCCATTAATGCTCGATTATATGAGATGTATGCTCGAGGATAAAAGTCTGCGAGCTTGTGCTAATGAGGTTGGCATTTGTCTGAAAACAAGCTTCGAATGGCGACACAAAATATTAGCAGCTATTAGAGCTTTAGAAGGTGGAATAAGCTTCTCTGGAATTGTGGAAGCAGATGAACTGCTAATGAAATATTCAGAAAAAGGGAGAAAGTTTAAAAACAAAGAAGAATATCGAAAAGCTAAAAATAAAAAACATCCTAAGGTAGCAGTATTAGTAGTTACAGACAGAGAAAGTAATTTACTTTTTAAACAGGTTGGAGAGAAAAAGGTGAAAAATGAACAATTGAGAGAGGAGCTCAAGAATAGATTGTCAGAAAACAATCTGATATGCGTAAAGCCAAAGAAAGAATTTAGAAAAGGAGTAAAGGGTCTACAAAGTAAAAAAGTGATAGTAAACAAAAGACAATTAAAACGAGGGATTTATAGTGTAAAAATAGTTGAGAGCAAAATAAGTGATTTTAAGACGTGGTTGAGTAGATTTCACGGGGTAGCTACGAAATACTTGCAGAGCTATCTGATGTGGTTCGTAGTAATGAACAAGTACCTAAAAGAATTGATAGATCCTGACATTGGTAGACTATTGAACCTGTCATCGCACGACAGATGGGCATGGGACAAGTATAGAGAGATAGTTAGTCAAAGATATGAATAACATACTTTGAAGTATAACAACTATTTAATACTTTCACTAAACTCTTTTATTCCTATTTTTTAAAATTGCAAAATATATGTTATTGTTTGCTAAATAGACTTATTTGGTAAATTGTATCATTTTCAAAAAGGACTTATTAATAAAATACCCATATTATAAAATTCATTCCAAAAATGATAAAAATATTACTTTAGATTTAAAATACTTTTACATGCTCTAAAATTTTATCCACTTGATTGGGGAATCTTCGTTTCAGTGCGTCTTTTACAAAAAATAATACTGGGATTTTTTGTTTTTTACCTAAATCAAAGGCACCTGTGCATGTATGCCATCTATTCAAAGTTAAATGATAAAATCCTATTAATTTATACACTCTAATTGGATATAAATGACAAGAAATGGGTTTATAAAATTCGATTAATCCTTCTTTAAATAATTTCTCAAAGATACAAATAGTACAGTTATTTTCTACAATAGCATATGCACATTCTCCACTATCTTTTAATGGAGTAACTATATCGCTTTGAATGTCTAACTCATAAACACCTGTTTTATCTATAGCTTTTTTACCTCCAGCATCTAAAAAATCATAATATTTTTCAATATTTTTTTCTAACCAAATAATTTCTTCTTTTTCTAAAGGTGCACCAGATTCGCCTTCTACACAACAAATGCCATGACATTTATTTAAATCACAAGCAAAATATGATGTGAATAACTCATTATCAATGATTAGATTATCTATTATCATATAAATTATTCTGGATTTGGGCGTCCTAGTGGTTTGCCATGCTTCCACATATAGTCTAGCTCTTCTTCTTCTTTTTTCTGATTAGCCAAAAAATCTTTATCATCTAATATATCCAGATTAGGTTGTCCTGCATTCACCCAGGCAGTGTACCAAAAAGATGCAACATCTAATACAGATTTTCTAAAATTCCTCTCTACCATATTTTGTAACATCGCATTAAAATCATTAATGAATTCTCTAGAATACTGTTTAATAACTATATTATTCCTATCTTCTAAAGTATAAATTTCTGAAGGAGTATATTGTTTCATTATATATGAAAATACATTTAGAACTGTATCACTTTGTAGATATCCATTTCGAATCCAATTCCAAAACTCATCAGTTGGTTTAGATATATATTTAGCTCTACCAACAAACAAATTAAAATTATCATAAAGTACCTCTACACATCTACTTTCCCACAATGCATGGACGCCTTTTTCTGATGGATTTCGTCCATCATAAAACATATTACAATGCAATGGCACATGAGCATCTGCTACATAATGCCCTATATTTGCACTCAAATATAATATTCTACCAGCATCACCTTCTTTAAAAGCATCTACAAGCTGGTAATATACCTTAATAAGGTGATATGGCAATATACCATAAGCATATAAAGTATCCTCTGTGTATTTATTTACAGCTTCTTTCCAAGTCTTAGGAACCATATCAAAGGGATATTCACCATAATGATTAATATCCATATAATGACAAGCGGCTTCTTTAGGATTGATATATGAACGTTTGTCTGGATCTACAGCATGCTGCGATATATAGTCGATATGTTTTTTATAAAAACCAACCATCTCAGGTGGTAGGCAATAAACTGCATGTTCATTTATCCTAGGATGCGAAAAAAATCCCCACCCAAAAAGATTTATTGATAACAAGTTTATCAAAAAAATTATAATTACTTCTTTAATTAATTTTCCCATCTTTTATAACTATTTATTTCAAAATTACAGATAAAATTCTAAATAAACAATAAATTTTATTTTTAAAAGATATTAATGATTTTTACACCATCGAAATAAGGTACTACCTGAGCAATATTTAGTTGCAAAGAATAAGGCACTATATATGATAGATTAAGTTTATCATGCAATCTCTTGTAATGAGATGCTTTTTTGATATATGGCTCTAAATTATTTTTAGATAATTCCCATAAATCTAAAGCGATATTTGCACTATCCTCCATACAATTGTAACCTTTTAATAATAAATATTGGGCAAAAGCACCCGCACAGAGAGTATCTTCAATATTTGGATAATCTTTCCATCCACTCGATACTAGAACTACTGGTTTGGTATCTTTTATTAAATAATCAGATAATATTTTGATATTTAGAAAAGATCCCAAATATACTGGAGCCAATGAATGAGCTTTTAGAATAGTCTTGGTACCATTAGTAGTGAAATATGCTATAGATTTATTTTTAATTTTTTCTACAGTAAATTCATCCGCACTATTTCCTAAATCTGCATGTGGCAATTTGATACCATCCTTTTCTGCAGCTAATAAATAACCTTTATTTTTGTATTCATAAGTCTCTGCATCATTTTGTAATGGTATAATTCCCTTTGCACCGTTCATAAAAGCAGTACATATACTTGTAGTAGCTCTTAGCACGTCTATCACCACAATATTATATGGAGCTTTAGTAATAATTTTATTATTATCTAGAAATAATGGACTCAATACTACCTCTACTGTTGACATTTTTTTTGTAAAAATAATTATTTATTTCTAATATTTGATAAAAATGATAATAAAAAACTATTGAGATATTTGTTTAGCTAATAAATTTTGTTATAACTTTATTAAAAAACAACCCCAATATTAATAAATGTTGCGAATTAAACCCTCATTACTACAGTGGAGACTTTTTTTGTGGCTTCTATACGTATTTCGCTCTGCTCAGCCACCATCAAAGAAAAGTTTTAAATTAAAATGATATTTAAAAATATTCATTAATTTTACCTAGTAAAACTTTATTACAAAGAAAATGAATAAAATTTTATTTATATCTTTTCTTACAATTAATATATATATGCAATTTAATATTTTTTCTCAGAATATTATAAATATTTGTGATTTTAATAATAATGCAAGAACAATAAATATTAATGATTTTTTTTATAGAACAATTAAATATGATAGTGTAATATGTGAGCATAAAGGGTTGGATAGTTTAAATCAAAAACCTGACACTTTATTTATTGATAGCAATCTGATAAGTATTAAGAAACCGAGTTTTATTGAAGTTATAAATGATGATCCCGATTTTCAGTATTCTATATTATATTGCACAATTCAGATATTTTATGAAAACAGAGAAATATTACATAAAGATAGTGTATTGACTGCTGGCATTTATTATTTAGATAAAAAATATAATATATTGTTAATTCCCTTAATAATTGATCAAAATATAGATGATTTATTTACAACAACAATTTTATACTATTGTAATTTAAATAATTATGATGTTAAACTTATTGCAAATAATTTATCAAATTCAAGTTCTGCAATTACAGCATGTAATGGAGGAAAAATCATTTTTAATAATTCAGATAAATTACATGTGTATGATATAAAAACTAATAAAAATGATAAAATTGTAGAATTTGACAATCCATTTATTAAAATATCTAAAATTGATATTAAAGATAATTATATTGTGTTATATTTTATTAATAATTATCCAGATGATTTATTGAATTGTCCTTTGATATTAAATATTGCAAAAATTCCTATAAAAATGATTTAATTTTAAAAAATATGAAATCAGTAATAATAATTTTTTTTAAGATAATAGTTCTATATTTAATATTACCATATAACATATTAAGCCAGAAAGAATTTATTCCAGATACCACTATAAATTCAAAACTAATTTTGAGAAATATTGGTTCAGCTAAAATGTTTTATGCAAATATTGATACATCAATTATAATTGATGATGAGAATAATTTTTTTAAAATTAATCAACCATTTTTATTTTTTTTAAATGATTCTAAAACACAATATTTAGCAGCTATAATTCATGAAGGTACTTGTATAAATTATATTTCTGAATTTGAAATAGGTGAAATATCAGATACTACATTGGAAAAAATTAATATTCCATATATTATTACAAAATATAAAGATTTCAAAACTGAAAGTGGTATTGGTCTTGGGATAACTTTAGATTCATTGCAACAAATAAAAGGCAATGATTATTTAATTGTTAATAACAAAATTAGATATTGTTTTAATAGTTCAGGTTCAGAATTTTTAGACTATGGAGGATGTGAATATTACTTAGAATGCGAAATAAAAAATAATAAGATTATTAAAATTAAATTTGGATATAGTCCAATATAATTAATTTTATTCAATAAAATTAATTATACAAAATCTTCTCTTTGTCGAGCTGTTTGTCATACATTTTGTTAACTCCGCATTAGGAAATGATTTGCAAATACAATTATTGTAGGGGCAATTTGTGAATTGCCTAAATGAGGATAGAGGTGATTGCATAGTTTTATCAAATCATTTCCCCAGCGGAGATTTTTCTTAAAATAAATTTAATTCTTAAAAAAGATAGTTACTATTAATACATTCTCAACAATATTTTTACTGTTAAAAACTTAATTCAAAAAACAATTATTTATTAATTAAGATAACTAATAAATAATAATTATTTTATCTATTTTTATAAAAAATTACGAAATTTGCAAAAAATATTATCTAATGCAGAGAATAAAAATCAAAGAATTACTAAAGGCAGATCCTAATAATGTAATAGGGAATGATTGTTTAGTAAAAGGTTGGGTACGTACTAGGCGTGAAAGCAAAAATATTAGTTTCATAGCGCTAAATGATGGTAGTACAATAAATCATTTACAAATAGTAGTAGATCATGATAAGTTTAATGAAGATTTTTTAAAAAAAATAACTACGGGCAGTGCAATAGGTGTAAAAGGGCAAATAGTAGCTTCACCAGCACCTAAACAACCCATAGAATTGCATGCTAATGAAATAGAGCTCTATGGCGAGGCACCAGCAGATGAATATCCTTTACAAAAAAAAGGTCATAGCTTAGAATTTCTCAGAGAAATAGCCCACCTCAGACCACGCACTAATACTTTTGGTGCGATATTTAGGATTAGACACCATTTAGCTTTTAGCATTCATAAATTTTTTAATGATAAAGGATTTTATTATTTCCACACTCCTATCATCACTACCAGTGATTGCGAAGGAGCTGGAGAAATGTTTCGCGTTACCACTTTAGATTTATACAATTTACCTCTTACTGAGCAAGGTAAAATAGATTTTTCTGAAGATTTTTTTGGCAAAGAAACCGCTCTAACAGTATCAGGACAATTAGAAGGTGAATTAGGAGCTTTGGCTTTAGGAGAAATTTATACTTTCGGACCTACCTTTAGAGCAGAAAATAGCAATACTACACGACATTTAGCTGAATTTTGGATGATAGAACCAGAGATGGCTTTTTATGATATTACAGATAATATGAACCTTGCAGAAGAATTTATAAAATATTTAATTAAATATTTATTAGAAAATTGCTATGACGACTTAGAATTTCTCAATAATATGTATGATAAAGAATTATTAGATAGACTAAATCACGTTTTAGATACTCCTTTTGAAAGATTAACTTATACTGATGCTATTGATATTCTGAAAAATTCAAATCAAAATTTTGAATTCCCAGTTTATTGGGGAGTAGATCTGCAATCTGAACATGAAAGATATTTAGTAGAGAAATATTTTAATAAACCTGTGATATTGACAGACTATCCAAAAGAAATAAAAGCATTCTATATGAAGCTGAATGACGATGACAAAACGGTAAAAGCTATGGATGTTCTCGTTCCACGTGTTGGTGAAATAATTGGTGGCAGCCAAAGAGAAGACAATTATGATAAATTATTTAAAAGAATTCAAGAAAATCATGTACCTATGAAAGATGTGTGGTGGTATTTAGAAACTAGAAAATTCGGTTCAGCACCTCACAGCGGCTTTGGCCTCGGCTTTGAACGTTTTATGCTCTTTGTTACGGGTATGGCAAATATCCGTGATGTTATCCCTTTCCCTCGAACGCCTAAAAATATTGAATTTTAATAAAAAAATAATAACGGCTTAAAAGTTTTATTTTAGACTTTAAAAATTTTTGAAACATTTGCTCTTTTCGACAATTCTCTGAATCAGACTCTTCTCTACCCTATTAAACTTTGCTTTCTTTATTATACCAATATAACCAATAATAATTAGCAGTTAATATAGCAGCATATGACCATACAGGAAAAGCGATTTTATCACTTTCTAAATAATTATTTAAAAATCCATGTAGAAAATAAGCTAAAAGTGCTATAGTTATAGATAAAACAATAATTGCTCTTTCATGATCCAAATGTTTCAATTTAAAAAATAATTTAAATCCAGTTATAAATAAAGATATTACTATAGCTATCACAGAAAGCATACCAGGAATTCCAGTTTCAGAAAGAGGCCCTAGAAATTCACTATGTGCATTACCTTTATTTCCTATATTAGTACTTATATATGTTTGATATTGTGGTAATTGATATGGTGCATAAATAAATTGATAAGTACCAGGTCCACTGCCCACGACAGGATAATCTTTTGATATTCTTAAAGCAGATACCCAGCGATTAATTCTCTCTGTATTACTCAAATCTGTTGAAATATTAGTTATAGAACGTATATGAGAAGCAGCATTTTTTCTAGAAACATTAGTGTTGCGTTCCATCTGAAACATAATACTTTGATAATTCATCATAAACGCACTGGCTACTACCACTATACCCAATAAAATATACCTAAATTTAATACCTAATAAAATAATAATCCCAACCACTAAAGCTATAGCTGTGCTTAACCACGCTGCTCTACTAGATGAAAGTATTAACCCTAATGTTAATAATAAAAAACAGATAAAATACAATACTTTATTATTAAATTTATTTTTAGAATTAAATATTTGAAAAAAAGCTATTGGTATCATTAATGATAATGCAGCTCCATAGATAGTATGATCTCTATAGAATGGTTGACAAGCTAAATAGGATAATTTGAAATCAAAACCATAAGTAGCATGCTTAATGGTCGATATCACAGCAATAATTACTAAAGAAATTAAAAATATATTCAAAAAATACTTTTGATATTTAATGTCTTTAAAAAAAATAGGTACACCTAAGAAAAATGCAGGTAACATTAACCATGCTCTAGCTAAAACGAACTTCCATGATACTATCGGCATTTGACTGAATAAAGAAGAAATTATCAACCACATAAAATAAATCGCAATAGTTATGGTGATAGGATGATTAGCATAACCAATTGGAGAACTTGTGGAGATAAATCTATACAAAGTCAAAATCAATAATAAAAATAAAATAGGTTCAGATGGTATAGATAAAGCTAAATTGTAATCAAGGATTTCTAAACTTATCGAAAAAGGAATGATAACAGCTAAAGCAAGATATAATTTTTCATACGAAAAAAAATAATAAAATAATAATAACAATACAAAAGGAAGTAAAAAAATAAAATAAATCTCAAATCCCATAGCGATAGTATTAATAGCTGCAAAGATAATAGCAGCTATTAATATCCACAGTACAGTTTTATTAGCTAATAATTTATTAGATTTATTTATCACTCTTAATTATTTTGTCTCTATATTTTTCATAATTTTCGTAAAAAATCAAGCAAATAAGAGTTAATACAAAAGCAGATAAAGCAGAAACTACGACTATTAACCATCTAACAGGATAAGCTTTGCGATCAGGTGGGTAAGCATATTCTACAACGAACTTTTGTGGTAACTGGCTAAAAGCGTCTATTCTAGCCTCATCATATTTCTGTTGAAATTCTACTAATCGTCTATTTAATAAAGCTAATTGCTCATTTAATTGTTTATAAACAGATCCATATTTAGTAATAGTATCTAGCTGGGTTTGCAAGATTTTGACAGCTTGAGAGTTGCCTCTACCAATTTCTCTACCAATGGCCTCTGTTAATCTCTCTACCTGCAGATTATAATCTCCGATGCCTTTATCATTCAACCATTTGAGTGAATCACTTTTTTGTTTAATTTGATTTTGAATATCTAAATAAGTACGCTCAACTATTCTAAAACCTTCTAAAGCTCTCTGACGTTGAATTTTTAATTTCATAGTATCAAAAAGCTGAGCAATAGAATTAGCTATATCTGCCGCTAAGACAGGATCTTCATCTCTTACAATAATTTCTACAGATAGATATTCTGTCCTTCTAAATTTAATATTACTTTTATACTCTTCATACAATTTTGTGCGTGCATATTTAGATTCAGGATCTATTTTCCAATGAGCAGCTAAATTATATTTTTTAATAATAGTATCTCGTAGCTCATTAGATTTTAATATTTGAATCATTTGCTGAGCTTGCTCTTCCTCTCCAAATTGCAAAATATCTTCTTTACCAAATTGATCTGTTATCAAAGCTTTAGATACAGCATTACTCATTGCAGGAAACATTGTAACCTTGGCTTCATATTTCTCTTTTATCAATAAAGAAATAATAGCCGCTATCACTCCAGCCACAAAAGTAGTTATAATCAATATTTTTCTCCATTTTATTAAGAATACAAAAAAATTACTACTATCGAAATTTACTTTTTCATCAATTGATGGTTTGAAATTTTCCATATTTATAGTTTTATAAAAAGCAAAATTAATAGAAATAAAAAAAATAACATAATATTTAACTTGCTAAAAAATATTATTTTTGTGAAATAAAAATTCTTAATCGTTAATGCAACTATCTTTAGATGAAATTTATAATATTTTTATTAGTAGCACAGGCATAAGCATAGACAGTAGGTCTACAAAAAATGGGCAGATATTTATAGCTATTAAAGGCGAAAATAATGACGGCAATGCTTATGTAGAAGATGCTTTAAATAATGGAGCTAAGTATTGTATTACTAATAGAAATGAGCTATTAGATGATAGTAGATGCATCATCGTAGCTGATACATACCAAACACTTGTAGATTTAGCTAAAATACACAGAGATCATTTTTCTATCCCAGTACTAGCTATTACTGGCTCTAATGGCAAAACTACTTCGAAAGAATTGATAGCTAAAGTGCTTTCTACTCAATACAATGTTTTATATACTGAAGGTAATCTCAATAATGAACTTGGTTTACCTCTGACGATTTTGAAATTAAATAAAACTCATGAAATAGCAGTAGTAGAGATGGGTGCTGCTAAGTTAGGTGATATTAATTTCCTTTGTGAGATTGCCAAGCCTACACATGGCTTGATAACTACTATCGGCAGAGCACATATCGGTAGATTTGGTAGTTTCGAAAACATAATTAAAGCGAAAACAGAACTTTTTGATTTTCTCAAAAAACACAATGGCCTTGCTTTTATCAATGAAGATGATCCAATACTAAAACCTTTTGCTCATTCTTTAAATACCATTTTTTATGGGAGAAATAATCCTAATACTCAAGTAAGCAATGTTTCATCTCTGCCATTTCTCAGCTTTGAATGGAATTATCATGATAAAAATTACAGAATCGAGACTCATTTGTTTGGAGATTATAATCTAGTACACACATTAGCAGCTATATCTATTGGTCTTTATTTTAATATTTCTCCAGAAAATATTGTAAAAGCAATTACAGAATATATTCCCACAAATTCTCGATCGCAGATCATCTATAATGATAAAAACATTATAATTATGGATGCATATAATGCTAATCCTACCAGTATGGAAGCTGCACTTATAAATTTCTTTTCTATTCCTCTTGATTTTTTTGATAATAAAAATACTACAATAAAACCTAAAAAAAGAGCTACTATACTTGGAGAGATGATGGAGTTAGGAGAGTATGCCCATGATGAGCATAAAAATATTTTAAATCTTATTAAAAGTTATAATCCAGATATAGCAATATTTGTAGGAGAAAATTTTTATCAGTTTAAAGAAGATTTCCCACAATTTCAATTTCTACCAAATACTAAAGAATTAATAAATTTTATTCTAAACAATCCATTAAATGAATACCTAGTACTAGTAAAGGGCTCCAGAGCAAATGCTTTAGAAAAAATATTACCCTTATTATGAAAGAAAATCTAAGTTTTAACATCATAGGTATGATGTCTGGTACTAGCTGCGACGGTGTAGATCTAGTGCTAGTAAAATATTTAAAAAATAATAATTGGCAATTTGATGTGCTCAAAACACAAACTTTTGCCTACTCACACGAATGGAAGAATTTGCTAAATAATGCTTTCTACCTAAAAGGTGAAGAAATTATAAATCTGAATTTTCGATACTCTCACTATTTATCAGATTTAATTCGTGAATTTTTGTCTACAATTAATGCAAATGTAGATTTTATTAGCATGCATGGACATACGATATGGCACAATCCTGCAGCAGGTTACACATATCAGCTTGGACATGGTGGAGTGATAGCTAGCGATACATCGATACCAGTAATTTGTGATTTTCGTAGCCAAGATGTAGGTTTAGGTGGAGAAGGCGCTCCATTAGTACCAATCGGAGAAAAATACTTGTTTACAGATTATAGTGTATTTCTAAATTTAGGTGGTTTCAGTAATGCTACAATTATAGAAAATAGAGAAATAATTTCAGCTTTTGACATTTGTCCAGTAAATATAATTTTAAATTATGTAACTCAAAAGATTAATTTATCTTATGATAACAACGGTGAATTAGCTCGAAATGGTCTAATTGTAGATGGTTTACTAACTAATCTACTTAAAATTAATGATACTTTTGATAATCATTCACTCTGTAGAGAAATAGTGGAAAAAGAGTTTATTCCTATAATAGATAAATATGCAGATCAATTTACTATTAATGACTTATTACGAACAATTGTAGAATACGTTTCTATTACAATTTCAAATAAATTGCCACAAAATGGTAGAGTATTAGCATCAGGTGGTGGTGCACATAATAAATTTTTAATAGAACGGCTGACTAATCTTTATGATGGGCAAATTATAATACCAAATAAAGAAATTATAGATTATAAAGAAGCTATAATATTTGCTTTTCTAGGATTGCTGCGATGGATTGGATTACCAAATACTAGTACAAAAGTAACTCATTCTGCTAAAGAGTCATGTAGTGGTGCTATTTATTTACCTTAATTAAATATAAGTGAAAGTGAATAAGTTATTACAAATAAATAATGAATTTTTTTAACAATTTATTAAAATTACAGTAATATTTACTTAATATGAATATTTATTTTAAATTTGCAAATTAAAAAAATAATTTGTAAATTTATGAGATACCAACTAATTTTTTTAATAATAATTTTAATTTCAACAAATCTATTATCACAAACAAAAGATAGTACTAGTAATAAATGGTTGCCAATAATAGATGTATATGGAAAATTTGAATATAATTTAACAAATAATGTAGATAAAAAATTTTCTTTTGTTATTGATAGAGCATATTTAGGGCAGCAATATAATTTTAATAACAAATTTTCTGGTAAAATTATTATAGAAGCTGGCAGACCAACAACAATTGATAAAATTTATATAAAAGATTCAACTGGTAATTTGATAGATATAAATTATAAAGAAAATACAGGTAGCTATTATACAATGCAGTTAAAAATAGCTGAATTAATATGGAAAATCAATGATAATATTCAACTAAATATTGGTAGTGTAGGCTTAAATAATTATCATACTCAAGATAAATTTTGGGGATTAAAATATTTAGCAGAAACATTTCAAGACAGATATTTCCTTTTACCAAGTGCAGATCTTGGAATAATCAGTTTTTTTAAAATAAATAACTATCTAAATCTTGACGTATCCATCACTAATGGTGAAGGAAACAAAAATAATCAAGATAATTTTGGCGATTTACAGTTCGCATCTGGACTGGATATAAAACCTATAGAAAATTTTATAATTCGTTTTTATTATGGCTATTCTAAATCAAAAGATTCATTAAAACCTGCTGAGAGACAATTATTTTCTTTATTTGCTGGTTATGAGATAGCTAATACTGTAAAAATAGGAGGTGAATACAATTATAGGAAAAATAATCTATATATTAATAATAATGATTTACATGGTTTTTCTTTTTATGGTATCTATAAATTCTATAAAAACTTAAGTTTTTTTGCACGATTTGATAAATTATATGTAAATAAACTATATTTAGAAAATGAAAGCTGGTATGCACATTACCCAGGAAATGGATATTTTGTTGGAATAAACTATATGCCAACGAAAGGGATTAATTTTTCTATAAATTATCAACTTTGGCAGCCCAATGATAATAATATTTCACTACAGCATCATTTATTTTTAAATTTTCAATTTAAAATATAAGAAATTATAAAATATTAAACTATTAATTTTTTGGCAAATTAGTAAAGAATTCATCAATATTACGTCTATCTTTTTTAGTAGGTCTACCTTTCCATTTAGGCTTATAGGTTGAAGTATTTTCTCGTATCATATCTAATTTGGCATACTCTTCTACAGGAGTAATATCTAAAATAAAATCATTAACTAATTTAGCACTAATCCTTTGAGTAGGAATAGCAATAATTCGAATAGTTTTGGTATAAAGATGATATTTAATTTCAATTATATCAGAATTATTAATTTCTTTAGAAGGTTTAGCAATCAATCCATTGACCTTAACTCTAGATTTTTTACATTCATCAGTAGCTATAGATCTAGTTTTAAATAATCTAACACTCCATAGAAATTTATCCAATCTCATATTATTTTTCTCTAAAATAAATAATTACTGGAGAGCCAGCAAAACCGAAATGTTCTCGTATTTTATTTTCAGTGAAACGTTTATAAGGTTCTTTAACATATTGTGGCAAATTGCAAAAAAACACAAAAGAAGGATATGGAGTAGGCAACTGTGTACAATATTTAATTTTTACTTTTTTACCTTTATTCAAAGGAGGTGGATTTTTTTCAAATTCACTAAGCATAATTTTGTTTAAAGTAGAAGTAGGAATTCTTTTTTTACGATCATCATAAACCTTTTGAATTACTTCTAAAACCTGAATTAGTCTTTGCTTTTTAATAGCACTAGTAAAAATGATAGGTATATGATCTTGAGGAGCTAATTTACTCATCAAAGATTCACGAAACATTTTATCTGTTTTATTGTCTTTTTCTATAAGATCCCACTTATTAACAACAAGAACGACACTTTTTTTATTACTATTGATCAAATTTAAAATATTTAAATCCTGAGCACCTATGCCCTCAGTAGCATCGATAACTAATAAACATACATCAGAATTTTCAATAGTTCTAATGCTACGAGTAATAGAATAAAACTCAATATTGTCATTAATACGATTTTTTTTTCGAATGCCTGCCGTATCAACTAAATAAAAATTAAAATTAAATTTATTAAAAAGATGATAAATAGAATCTCGAGTGGTACCAGCAATAGGAGTAACAATAGAACGTTCTTCACCAATTAAAGTATTCAAAATAGTCGATTTGCCCACATTAGGCTTTCCCACAATAGCAATTCGTGGATATTCCAAATCTTCCTTATCATATATTGGAAGCTTATCAACAATAGCATCTAATAGTTCTCCAGTGCCAAAGCCATTTTTAGCAGAAATGGGGAAAATAGTATCAACGCCTAATTGATAAAATTCTGTATGATCATTGTAAACAATATTATTATCAGTTTTATTAGCTACTAAAAAAACAGGTTTATTATGCGAACGTAACATATCAGCAATGTCAAGATCTAAAGGAGTGATACCATCTTGTATATCAACCATAAACAATATTAAATCTGCCTCATCTAAGGCTAAATCAACTTGTTTTTTAATTTCTTGCTGGAAAATATCATCAGATTTGATAACAATACCGCCAGTATCAATAATGGAAAATTCTTTTCCATTCCAAAAACTTTTACCATAAATTCTATCACGAGTTACACCACTAGTAGGGTCCTCAATAGAAACTCTCTCTCCTACTAATCTATTAAATAAAGTACTCTTTCCGACATTTGGACGTCCTACGATGGCTACAATTCCTTTCATTATCCAACAATAAATTTTAACATAAAGACAATAATAATGCAAAGATACAAAAAAATAAGGAAACGAAAATGAGGGAGTGAGAGAATTATAATTATGTATAAAATATTATATGCTTACATTTCGAAAATATATTATCTTTTTAGCAAAATTTTTTAATTCATGAAATTTTCTTAAAACATTTTTGTTTAAATTAATTTTTTAATGATAATTTAAAATAAATATCAACTATATATTAACTCATTTTCTATTATTTTAAATTTTATTTAATTTTTATTGAAAATTTTTATTAATTTTGCAAAATAAATGGTGGATGTAGTTCAATGGTTAGAGCACCAGATTGTGGATCTGGAAGTTGTGGGTTCAAGTCCCATCATCCACCCTTTTTATATAAATATTTTCAAATTTATAATAATAAAAATCATTTTTTATTGTATTTATAAAATAAATTTTTATATTTGCAATAACAATTAATAAAAAAATAAGGAGGAAAATATGGGAACAAGAGGTAAATCTATTATTAAATTAGATGTAAACAAGCTTTTAGAATTATTAAACAAAGCTTATGCAGATGAATGGTTAGCTTATTACCAGTATTGGGTAGGTGCTAAAGTAGCTAAAGGTATCATGAGAGGACCTGTCGCTAGTGAGCTTATGGAACATGCTAATGAAGAATTAGAACATGCAGAGAAATTAGCAGAACGTATTCTACAATTAGGTGGAACACCTATTATTAAACCAGAAGATTGGTACAAGATGTGCAATTGCGGTTATGAAGCACCAGAAAATCCTAATACTGAAGTACTATTAAAACAAAACATTAAAGGAGAACAATGTGCTATTGGAGTTTATAATAAATTGTTAGAATTCATCGGCGTTAATGATCCTATTACTTTTCATCTAATTCGCGAAATTCTCGAAGATGAGGTAGAGCACGAGGATGATTTAGAAAATTTACTTGAAGATTTCGAATCTATGAAAAAATAATTTTTTCATAGATAAAAATTTAATAAAAAAAGCCTCGACAGAGGCTTTTTTTATTAATATATTTTAAAATTTTTATTATAAATCATCAAATAAGGATAATTGATTGACTTTCTTTTCAATGTTTTGAGTTTTATTGTTATAGACTTTTTGCTCGTGATTTTCTTTTTTATAAAAATAATGTAAAGAATGTTGATCATTATTTTGAATAAAATCATTAATAATAGTTCTAATAAATTTATTAGGAGTAGTACCACTTATTTTGCAAAATTCTTCAAATTTAATTGCAGCGCTACTAGGTATAGCAAACTTATATTTTTTATATTTAGCTTTTTTCCTTGACATGGTAAAATTATTTTATTATTTCATGTATATCTTGCATTATTTTAAATAAATAATTTTCTGCTTTTGCCTTACTACTACTTTCTATGTAAATGCGAATAATAGGTTCAGTATTAGATGGTCTCAAATGTATCCATGTATCGTCATTATTTGTTAGTTTAAGCCCATCAATATTAATAAAGTCAAATTGTGAATTACGTTTTTGAATTTCATTAAAAATATAATCTATGGGTAAATTAAAATCGTTAATTTCAATTTTAGATTTTATCATATGATAATAAGGATAATAAGATTTGATGACAGATACAGGCTTTTGTTTATTAGCTAAAAAACTTAAAAACAAAGCTATGCCTAGGATAGCATCTCTACCATAGTGTAATTCTGGTAAGATGACTCCTCCATTACCTTCACCACCTATTACTGCTCCCACTTCCTTCATCTTATTCACTACATTTATTTCACCTACTGCAGAATAATATAAAGGACAATTATATTTATCTGCTATGAATTTAACTGCTTGAGTTGTACTCAAATTAACAACTACAGGACCAGGGTTATTTTCTAAAATATAATCAGCCACAGCTACAATAGTATATTCTTCACCAAACATATCTCCATTATCACATACTATGGCTAATCTATCTACATCTGGATCTACTGCAAAACCTACATCTGCTTTATTAGTTTTCACATTAAATGATAATTGAGATAAATTTTCTGGTAATGGCTCTGGTGAATGCTCGAAAATTCCATTTACTTCATCATTCAATATAATATAATTTTCTACTCCTAATGCATCAAATAATTTTTTAATAGCTATACTACCAGTACTATTAATAGTGTCAACGATAATTTTAAAATTAGATTGACTAATTAAATCCCTTTTAACATAAGGTAAATCTAAAATTTTATTTATATGATAATCTATCAAATCTGGAGCCTCATAAATTTGTCCGAATTTTTCTTCTTTAACAAGAGAAAAAGATGATGTATCATTAACAAAATTTTCAATTTCTTTAAGTATATCTTCAGTAATAAATTCACCTTTTTCATTAAAAAATTTAAGAGCATTCCAATTTTGAGGATTATGACTTGCAGTTATCATTATACCTCCTTGAGCATTTAAATACTTAACTCCCATTTCCAAACTTGGAGTAGTACTATAATCTGCATCATACACGTCTATACCTGCACAAATCAAACTATTAATTACTAAATTTTTTATAGAATTTCCAGATATTCTACCATCTCTCCCTACAATGATTTTAGGGGAAGCATCTTTAAATTGGTTTTTAAGAACAGTAGCAAAGGCTAAAGAGTATTTTACTACATTAATAGGATCTAATCCATCACTATCTCCTATGGTACCTCTAATACCTGAAATAGATTTAATAAGTGACATAAATTATTATTTTGCTTTACCTTGATTTGCTACTTTATCTATAGCTGCTTTTAATTTTTCTTCATCTGCGAGAAAATATCTATTAATTGGTTTTAAATTATCATCTAATTGATAAACCAGAGGAATACCAGTAGGAATATTAAAATGCAATATTTCATCTTCACTCATTTGATCTAAATATTTCACAACTCCACGTAAACTATTACCATGTGCAGATATCAAGACTCTTTTATTTTCAAGTAAATCATATTTTATTTGATTTTCCCATAAAGGAATAACTCTCTCTACAGTATCTTTCAGAGACTCACCCAACATATATTGTATATTATCCACATCAGCATATCGAGATTCTTTTCTCATGTCAGCTATTTCATCTTCAGAAAGTAGTGGTGGACGAACATCATAAGCACGTCTCCATAAAAGAACTTGTTCCTCTCCATATTGAGCTGCCATTTCAGATTTATTTAACCCTTGTAATTTACCATAATGTTTTTCATTTAGTCTCCAAGTTTTTATCTCTGGTAACCACATTCTATCCATTTGTTCCAAAATCAACCAAAGTGTTTTAATTGCTCTTTGTAATACAGATGTATAAGTAAGGTCAAAGTCAAATCCTTTTTCTTTCAATATTTTACCAGCCTCAATAGCTTCTTGTTCTCCTTCAGGAGTTAATGTTACATCAGTCCATCCTGTAAAAATATTAGCACGATTATAAACACTTTCACCGTGTCTCACTAATACCAAAGTTTTCATATTTTATATTTTTTTAGTAACTTAAATTTTATATTTATCAATTATATATTGTTGTATATTCAATAATTTTTTATTTGCCGCATCCTCTGTACTATCAATCATCATCATTAAATTGATTATTTCTAAACTTTCAAATGCTGCACCTTCATTAGCACTGTCTAATAAAGATATTAAATGTGGATAGGTATTTTTGGCTATATCATTATAGACTTTAAAAAGTTCTAATGCTCCTTGTCTAAATGTATCCTCCACTTTAAATGGCTTTTCATATTTTTTTGTAATAGTATCTAATACAGTTTGATACTCACGCAAAAGCATTCTCAACGTATCTGATGGTTTACTTTCATAAATAGCAAAATATAATTTAGCTTCATGTTGCAAAACTGTGTGGTGATCATTTGCTAAATTATTATTAAATTCAAGTACTTTGTTTGTATTGATTTTTTTACAAGAAGGCATAGCTAATAATATTGTAGCTACTAGAAAAAAGCTAATAAATTTCTTTTCCATAATTACTAATTTTTTTACAAAGATATTAAAAAAATAAATAAATAAATTTTTTGGTTCTATAATGTTTTGAGTGGGTAAATAAAAAAATAGTAAATTTGGATAAAAAAAGCTATGAACTCAAAGGAGATATTTAGTTTGGCATTAAATTTAGAAAAGCCATGGTATATCAAGGAAATAA